>Ga0187821_10000253_pt1 | contig 12789 bp, 15 predicted proteins | sample NC_wetland_sal_i_20_FD_132442 | JGI IMG/M metagenome (GOLD analysis project Ga0187821, IMG submission 132442) | Wetland sediment microbial communities from Neuse River Estuary, North Carolina, USA - SourceSoil_1 | ecosystem: Environmental > Aquatic > Freshwater > Wetlands > Sediment | place...
CCAAGACGACAGATGCGAATTTGCCAAGCCGGTCGTGGGGCAATCCAGTTGGAACAGCTTGAGTATCGTCTGGAGCCCGATCCATGCCTTGGAAGTCGTCGATCATATTCAGGATGGTCAGGGGGTTGGTTCCGGTGAAATAGCTGATGGCGAGCACGAGGACGATGCCACCGATGCCAAGGCCAGTGCCTCCGACTCGGCCCATGCCGCGTCGATCTTCAACGTTGTCGCTCTCTCGTTGGCTTTCCCAGCGCATGGGACTCCATGTGATGACGGTGATGGAGCCCATGGAAACACACGAGGTGGCATAGGATCAACAGCTATTACGTTGCGCAGGATTCAGTGCTGCGTTGTTGTGTTGAGCGACCACAACGTGAGGCGCTCCTCCGGATTCCTGAAGTATTGAGGTGACAACACCCGCGGGCTATACTGTAGCTGAGACTTATCGCAGCTTCGAAAAGGAGGTGAGGGTATGCCATCGATCATGACCCGTGTGATAGGTATCACGCTCGGGTGTTGCGCGGTCCTCGCCAGCGCTTGTACTACGACGCCGACTGGGACGACGAAAGATATCTTCGATTTTACGTCCAGCACTACAGGCAGGTCCTGGTATAACGAAGACGGTATACTCCGTCCGGAACATCGGCCGATCGCGTTTACTACGGCCAACTATGAAACGGTGAAACGAGATATTGCGCGAGGCCAAGGCGAGCATCTGGTGTCGTTGGCCACATTGCTTGGTGTCTCGCCGGCACGGTGTGATGAGTTCGGCCTTCTTGCGCAGGCACGCTATGCAGCCTTGGAGTCGCCCAGAACTACCCCGGAGGAGATACTGATCTCCATGAGGAACATCTTGGACGAACATCCTGATTTAGTCTCCGAAAGACAGGTGAACTAGCAGGGAATGTTTGAGCGAGAAGCGACAGGCACTGCGTAGAAGAGAAACGAAAGGTTGGCACTCCTCTGGACGGGAAGCCTGGTTGAACCCAGGCTTCCCGTCGTCTGCACTTTTCTAGTTCGACTGAGTCTTGAGCTGCCCCGCGATTTCTTTCAAGTCCCGTGGATACAACACAATCTCGATCCGCCGGTTAGACGCGCGGCCTTCGTCTGAGTCATTTGAGGCGATGGGACGAGTGTCCGCATAGCCGACGGCAGACAGATACTGGCGGTCAATGCCGCCCTGATCGATGAGGTAGCGCACGACGGTCGTGGCTCGCGCCGTCGAAAGTTCCCAGTTCGTCTTGAAACGGTCCTGCAATTTTGTGCTGATGGGAACGTTATCGGTGTGGCCTTCGATCCGGATCTGTTTGTCCGTCACCTTGCTGAGGACATCGCTGACCTGCTTGAGGACTTTCAATCCAGCCGGCTTTATCTGGGCCTTTCCTGAATCAAACAGGACGCGATCCACCATGTTGATCGTCAAACGATCGCGGACCTGCTGAATGGTGATGTTGCCCTTCGCAATTTCGTCCTGCAACGATTTGGTTAATTCTTCTTGTGTGCGGGTCAGACGCCTGATTTCCTCTTCCTTGGCTGCTCGTTCCCGCTCGAGACGTTCTTTTTCGGCTTCTTCGGCTTTGAGACGTTGGCGCTCTTGGTCCAGGTTGGCCGTGAGGCCCGATTGCTCCTCACGGAGCTTTTCTCGTTCTTGGGCAATCCTGGCTGCGTTGGCTTCCAGCTCGGTTGCATGTTTCTGGAGCTTCATGATCTGTTCCTGGGCAGAGGCATTCCCGCTGGCCAGTTTCTGCTCAAGGTCTTGGATCTGTCCTTGGACCGTGCTTAATTCGCTGTTGAGTCGGCTCTTTTCCTGCTCGAGGCTATCGAGCTTTGATTGCAATTCCCCGGAGCGCGCCTCAGCGGCCTTTCGTAGGTTGGCCTCCTGATCGAAGTTCTGCTGAAGGCTGGCCAACTGTTGTTGAAACTGGTCACTCTGAGCTTGTTGAGTTTGAGACTTTTTCTTCAAGGCATCCAGTTCAGCTGCTTGCTGAGCCGACTGTTTCTTGGCCGCTTCCAATTCATTCAGGGCCTTCGTATGAGTTTCGGAACTGACGCAGCCGACAGTCGCTATCGCACAGAGTGCGATCATTAGAGGAGCACGGTATCGGATGGTCGTGTCCTCAAACGCTCGTCGCATAGGAGCCTCCTTATAAAGAATTAATATCGAACTTATTCTGGAGATGCGAGCAATCTCGATGCCTATAGATGCAAAAGAGTCTACGCTAAGAACTGATTCCTTCTCAATGGGTTGGACAGTGGATTGTCATGTGAGTGGAAGTGGAACGATGCGTTCTGTCGCATTATTCAACGCGGAGTGTAGGCAAGGTCATACAGTTCGTGGCAGAGGTGGATTCGAAGCATGACGATAGGCCATGCATCGCCCCGAGTATAAACGAAGGGCGCGTCTTAGCGTCGGTAGGATAGAGGAGGCGTAGCAGAGGCTACGCCTCCTCGGGTGCTCTTACTTGCCGCCCATGTCCTTCTTTTCGCTCTTCTTCTCGTCATCCGCTTTCGGGCCGGTCATATCCTTCTTGTCCTTCTGTTCAGCGGGCGCCGGATCTCCGGCGAACGAGATGGCTGTGCCGAGACCAAACGTCAGAAATGCGGTGAGAGCGAGCAAACTTGCAAAGCGAGTCATTGGAAAACCTCCTTGATAAGTTGGATGACCGCCACAACGGCGGACGATCCATGTGAAATGCCTATGACCATATGAATGGGCGAGGCTCTCATTCGAGAGAGCAAGCGCAATGCCTCGGTTACGGAGTGGGTGACATGAGCCAGCATCTTTGAAGCCTATGTCGGAAAACAGCGGTATTGAATAGGTTACGAAGAAATCCCCAGGGTGGTTAACGGAACATGAGAAAATACTTAACCAGGAACCGCAGTCTCGTCTGTAGGGAGCCCCCTACAGCCATACATTCCGTTCAAACTGTCCCAAATCTGTGAGTAACAACCTGGAGAGTCCTTCAGCGAATGGCGACAAGGCTGGCAAGATAGAAAAACAGCAGAACAAGCGATCCATCATTAAGGATGGCGAGCGAAGCGACAGCCAGCAATTCATCCTTCGATGCACCGCCGAAGGCGAGGAGTGCCAAGGTCAGTCGTTCCCCTCCACACCGGAAACGGTAAACGAGATGGTTTTCGTCATCGTGTCATGCCCGATCGAGTCGGCGCCTCGCTCGGTCGCGCACAATTCGTTTGAATCTGTTGGACCAGTCGATCTATGCTTCAGTCCTTTCCAGCGAGATGTCAATGAGAGCAGTACAGGTCAGGCAGGATGCGAATGTTTCCTACACCTCTGCGGTGGAATGGGAAACGAAGCTCATGGTGGACGAGAAGTTCTCCATGCCGCATTTGCCTGGGCGGACGCTCGCGCGTCGGGTCTTTACGTCGACATACTACGACACACCAGACCACTGCTTGGCTCGCGCCTGTATAACATTACGGTACCGTCTGGAAGGTCACTTAGGTATCTGGCAGCTCAAATTGCCCCTCAATGGCCGTCGACGGGAAATTGAGTTGCGAGGGGAGGCCGGCGAGGTTCCTCTCGTGTTCTCTGACGCGCTTGTCGTACATCTTGAGGGCAAGCGGCCGGTACCTGTCTCGACGCTGCGTACCTGGAGAACCGGAGTTCGAGTTCAGGTGGGTGGAGGTGGGGAGGCGGATGTTGTGCTCGATTCCGTATCTGTCCTGATGGGGGGCCAGATCGTCGAGCGTTTTCGAGAGCTCGAGATTGAGTGGCTGAAGGGCAGCGATCATACCGGGAACGGACTGATCGAGAAGCTTGAAAAAGCAGGAGCGCGACCGCATGACGGGAGACCGAAGCTCTTTCGTGCCCTCTCGGTTTCGTATGGCCTGCCTGCTGCAGTTCCGGAGCACGCCTCGGTTCGCGAATGTCTTCGGCTGTATCTCTCGCGGCAGGTTGAGGTACTGAAACGGTTCGATCCCGGGACTCGGCTCGGAGGGGAGTCGGAGGACCTGCACCAAATGCGGGTGGCCACGCGGCGATTGCGATCGGTGCTTCGCTCAGTGCATGGAATGCTGGATCCGGAGTGGGCCGCTCCACTGTTGTCAGGGCTCATGTGGCTGGGGCAGTTGCTCGGATTCGCGCGTGATTTGGACGTGCAATTGGAGTACTTGCGGAGTGAGGCGTCGCAACTTGGTCAGCGGGACCGCAAGCCGGTGGAACGATTCGTCTCGTATCTGGAGGAGGAACGGGCTGGCGCGCAACGGACGCTGGTCGGGGAAATGAGGAGCGCCCGCTATCTTGGGTTTCTCAGCAAATTGGAGCAGGCCCTGCACGAGCCGGTTGTTGTGGAGTCGGATTGCAGGGTTGAAGACGTCGCCGCTCGTGCATTCAAGAAATTGTCCAAAGCTATGCGAGATTTGCCTCCGTCACCGTCGAATGCGGATATACACCAAGTGCGAATTAAAGCGAAACGAGCCCGCTATGCGGCCGAGTTGGCTGAGGCCTCCGGGGGGAAGTCGGCGACAAGATTTATCAAGGTAGCGAAAGGATTTCAAGATCTGTTGGGGACGCACCATGATGCCGTGCTCGCCGAGCGATATATGAGAGACTTTGTGGCACGGCTGCCCGGTGAGCGGGCGGCATTCGCGGCCGGTTTGTTAATGGCCCGAGCGCATCAACGACGCGACCACGTACGAGACACGTTTCGCTCTGCCTGGAAACGCGTTAAGAAACGTGGGAAGAAGGCCTGGAATTAAGCCCTTCATAGATCGGACTTCCCTCCTGCAATCATCGAGGCTTGATCGGCCCGGTGACGGATGAGGCAACGACGCCCTGGCCAATCCTACGCTCGCTGGCCCACCTTCAGCCTCGCGTCGATTCCGTCGTGACCTGCCGACTTCGCCCGATACGTGGTTGAACCGATGATGGCGTGAATAATCCGCGTATCGTTGTAGATTCCATGAGAATCCAATTTGATTCTCCGGCAGCCAATCGTGCGCGGAGAGATAGTTCTCTCCATTCCGATTATCATTGGAAATGCTGATGAAAGTGATATTCAACCTGGCGACCTTAATCTGGAATGCGTGTTGCGAGGTGAGATGTCCTGTCAGCGAAGAGATTGGTGTGCTGGCCGATCGTAGCGGTGCACGATCATTATGTGAGACTTGCTCTGATGGAGCGACGCCGGACTCTCCGATTGAAGGTTCATTTCCGAAGCTCGTTCTCTGCTTCGAATATGGTGGAAGGCGACGGGACGGTCGTGGACCTGTCTGACACCGGTTGTCGCATCGCGACGTTGGTTCAAGTGCCTCGTGAGACCAATCTCGAAGTCCGGCTGATGTTGCCCGACGACCTTACCCCGATAACCATTGAATCCTGCATTGTCCGTTGGTCGTGGGATCACGAATTTGGAGTGCAGTTTCTTCAAACTCGGGAAGAAGATCGTGCACGACTTACTCAATTTGTCGGTAAGATCCAGTCCAGTGTTTCTTCGTCCGAAACTCCGTGAACGGGTGAGACTCCTTCGGCACTGTACACCGCTCTGGTTGGAATCAGACACACAGGAGCGGTAGGATATGCCCTAACTAACCCAGGGCCGCATCACCCTCTAGGGGAGGGTGCCATGAAATCCACACTCCTGATTGCGCTCGCCGGTTTCTGCCTGGCCACAGGCTGTTCGGTGTTTATCCCGACAGAGTGTCGTTACTTGACAGCGGTCGAGGGTCGGGCGACAGGCGAAGAGGTCCGAGAACAACTAGGAGTGCCTCTAGAAACAATATCTATGGAGACAGGTGAATCAGTCTGGCACTACGAAGTGCGGGAAGAGCAGCCGATGCATCGAGGGACGCCCACAGGATTCTGGTGTGATGAATACCGACTGACTTTTGATCGGGACGGGGTACTTCGCCGCTGGACCCATCGATCTTTCTTCCATGGTGGAGAGCTCCGGCCAGAGCCGTGTCGAGCCGGCTACGCACGGTTGGCGATGTAACCGTCGTTCAGTTACAGTGATTCCCACCTCTCATTGATCGGCATCTCGCTCCTCGTGTGATGTGATCGAACGATGGACTCTCGTCGGCTCACTTGACCTGCATTGCCCACCCTGATAGCTAAGACTTGGCTGACAGTATCTTCCCCGAACATCTTGTCAAGGACGCGTACGTCAACTATGACAGCCGACCCGATATTCTTTCGCGATCTCGCCTATGTGTTAATGGCTGCGCTCGTTGGAGGCAGTGTGGCTTGGTTGCTCAAACAGCCACTCATCGTCGGGTACGTGCTCGGCGGCATCCTCATCAGCCCGTTTACGCCCGGTCCGGCTGTGTCGGATCTTCACCATTTTGAAGCGGTGGCTGAGTTGGGGGTTGTTCTCCTGATGTTTTCCATCGGGCTTGAATTCTCTTTGCATGAGCTCCTGCGAGTGAAATGGGTTGCGCTCTTCGGCGGCCCCTTGGGGATCCTTTTATCGATCGGCCTGAGTTTGGGTGTGGGGGCATGGCTCGGCTGGAATGTAGTCGAATCTGTCGTGATCGGCTCTGTGATTTCGGTCGCGAGTACGATGGTGCTCGTACGTCTCTTGATCGAGCGGGGGGAATTGCAGTCACGCCATGGGACAGTCATGGTTGGCATCACGCTGGTGGAGGATCTGGCGGTCGTGGCATTGACAGTGCTGCTGCCGACACTGGGGCCGATGGAGCCAGGACGTTGGCTGCAGATTGGCTGGGCCTTGGTCAAGTCGGCAATTTTTCTCGCTCCCGTCGTGTATCTCGCCAGCAAAGTTGTCCCGCCAATCCTGACGCGCATTGCACGGACTCAAAATCAAGAGCTGTTTCTGTTGGTCGTGCTGACGTTGGCGATCGGGACTGCGACCCTGACCCAAGCGGTCGGATTGTCGCTGGCGTTGGGAGCGTTTTTAGCCGGCCTGTTGATCAGTGAATCGGAATACGCCCACGAGTCGTTTGCCCGGCTGCTGTCACTTCGGGATGCGTTCGTGGCGATGTTTTTCGTCACAATCGGGGCGTTAATCGACCCGACGATCGTCTTCCGCAATTGGCCGCTGCTGGCCACGATAATCGGACTCGTGGTGTTCGGGAAGCTGATGATCTGGACCGGAGTGGTCCGTCTCTTCGGCTATCCGATCGGAACGGCATTTCTTGTTGCGCTGGGGCTCACCCAGATCGGCGAATTCTCGTTTGTCTTGGTCGCGGTATCCCGCTCCGCTGGGCTGGTCGGAATCGAGGTCTATAGTGCCACACTCGCGGCTTCTCTGTTCACCATCCTCCTCAACACACAGCTGCTTTACTTCGTGCCTAAGTGTCTTCTAATTGGTTCCCAAGCATCAGAGAAAGTCGATCAGCCAGATACGACGATCGTGGCCGGCGCCCGATCGACGTCTCACCAGTAGCATACCGTCCATTTCGGCGGAAAGGATTGCCCTGAGGAGGAAGAGTCGTATACTGAATGAGTAACCGAGTCCTCGGTGCGTACGATGCCGACAAGTGGGCCGAATCATGACGGACTGGCACAGGCAATCATCAAAGTCCTCCAACTCCTCAGGCATTCAGAGAGGTCCACAATGTGGCATCGCATGACAGGGATGAGCATGGTGTCAGCCATGCTGCTAACTCTTGGCGCCAATACGTTGCTCACTGTGTCTGCGCAGGGCGCAAGTCCGGAACCTGTACCATATGCCGAATTCAAGCAGATCAAGAAATTCGTCTCGGTGGAGGTGCAGACCCAAGGCACCGCCGAGAAGATCGGGCTGAAGAAGACAGAACTGACCGATTTGACGAGGTTGACGTTTCTCAAAAAGCTCCCGGGGGTTGCGCTCGAAGGATCCGGTGGTCCCCCTGCTGACGGGACCGAGCGGCTTAATCAACTCGGGTTTCTCACGTGCGAAGTCTGGACGGTAGGCGAAGAATATATGGTTGCCTACCACATGGATTGTAATGCGGGCTCATACCTCATGCCGAGAATGCCGGGCAGTCTGTGGAATCGAGCGATCCTCGGCTACGGGCCAAAGGATCAAATCCCTGACGCAGTCCACAACGGTCTGCGGGCCATGGTCGAGCAGTTTGCGGCGACCTTTTTAAAAGTTCGGAGTGACGGGGAAGTGCGGTAGGAGGAGACGCAGCTTCAGACATCGTTTCCTTGGCGAGGTGTTCGGCCACACGTGAAAGCGAAATGGAGCAGGCAACACAGACGTGGTCTTTTGGGGATCCAACCGGATGGACGGTCGCCTGCGTGTTGTTTTCACTATGGTCGGGCGTGGTCGGATTGGGCGTGTATGGTATCTCTTACCGTCTCCTCACGATGGGGTCACTTGACCAAGAGCAGAGAGCCGGCCGTCAGACGAGTGTCGTACTGGGTACCCTCGTGGCTCTCGCGGTTTTCTTCGCCCTCTATTTCACATCTCTGAGCGGGTTTTCTCAGCTCGACCTTCGAGACGACCAACTGACGGTTCGCTACATCCTGCCCGAGCGCACGACAATTCTACCGCTCAGTGAAGTGATCAATGTGCAAGAGGAGCCGGCCTATAAGGGTCGGTGGCGCCTGGTTTTCACCACAGAGTCGAGCGGGACGTTTGAAAGTGCATTAGCCTCTCGAGTGGACGTCCGCAAGGCCGGAGATTTTCTCAGACAGCAGCTCGCGCAACCGTATACTCTCCACCGATGAGTCCGGGGTGATTAGTCTCCAGCGCACCGAAACCGAAACAATCAGAATGTCCCTGGTCGTCGCCGTCTGGAAACTCTCCTGGTGCTTGGATACACTGCGCTGCTACATTCTTAAGGTCAAACGACGAAATTAGAGAAGTTATGCTTCGTTTCATCCCTTCCTTCGCTCGAAAATTAATTGCCGCATCCATGGGTCTCCTGTTTTTCCTCGTGGTTGTCATGGGCTGTCAACGTGCGGAGCTTCGCAAGCAGAGTGGACGGGTCTGTGCCGACGTTGAGAGGGAAATCGATCTTTCTAAGCGAATAGCCACACTGAACCTGTTGTCAGAGGCCTCCATAGCACACTGCGACGACGTTGTCGTCACCTATGGAGCACAGGCTCGCTCCCAATTTCGGCACAAGGCGTTTTCGATCACCAGGGAAGCGGCAAACGTATTTGTTCCTGACGGCACGTTCATCGAATACATCATGGAGAGTTATGAGCGGGGCTATCTCAGTATTCTTCTGGCGATCAGTTACCTCCGACTGCACAAAACCGAGGACGCCAAGGTAGAGCTGAGAGACTTGGATCATGAACTGTTTGCGCCGATCTACAATTTTGGAGAGGATCCGGTCAACCTTCTGTTCTCTGCCGTTTTGTGGGAACAACTCGGGGATGTCGGTGAAGCTCACGTGGACTGGCTTCGCCTCAGAGATTTTCGAATCTTTGCGATGCGGGAGGATCCGCTGCTTCGCCGGTTTGCCGATGAGCGAGTAAGCCAAATCGATAACAGAGAGGGGACCGGTTCGGAATGGCATGTCTATCAGGTTGGGCGATTTCCTCAGCTCGACTGGGATCTGCGCTTCAGTAATTCGACGAGCGGCTATTTTTCAATCACCCCCAAAGAACCGTTCATGGCGTCCTGTGCGTCGAGCACAGGCGTCTTAGTATCGACGGAAAGCTGGTTCAACAAGATTGCGATCCGTCATAGCCATGCGTACCATCCGCTGTTGAACGTGCAAACATGGATTCGGCTGCCGATTGGTATTGTGTATAGCCTGATCCCGGTTGCGGCAGGAGCTGGAATCATGGTCGGAGGTTGCATGCTGGATGCTGCAGGGAATGGCAAGGGCTCCCTCTGCCAGCTTTCAGTAGTCGGTGGAGTGGCGCTGATGAGAACAGCGCCCGATGTGCTGGAAGGATCGCTGCGTCCGGATCTGCGGCACTGGCAGGAGGTGCCAGCAGCGATAGTGGTTACGAGAGCAGCCGAAGCGAATCAAGAGCCCTGCATGGCGAAATTGAAGGGTGGTGTTCAGCGGCTGTTATAAAGGCCAGACGTCACAGTTGAACTAAACGACTTTCTAAAATCAACACGGCAGAATGATTGATTCGTTCGGCGTTAGAGTTTGGCCAAATTGCGATGGTCGTAGAATATCTGCTCGCCCCCGCCTGCCGGGGTTGACTCAGGACTACTTTCCGAAATTCGGGGGGTCGACACGCACTTCTTCCCGTTGGTTGTGATGCTCGACCAGGAGCTTCGCGGGGAGTGTGATGCGTTGAGTCACGCTCCTGTATGGGACGCCGTCGACTTCGAGGATGCGGTCTCCTTCTTGTAATCCCGCATTGTGCCCGGGACCGCCATGGAGGAGTCCCAGCAAGCGGATGCCTCCACCACGAGAATACATGTCCGGCACGAGTCCCAGAGGGTTGTCGCCGAAAGCGGCTGCCAATGCAGCCAATGAGTGCGTGTATGCCGTGCGCAGGGTTTCACGTTGTGTATCATCGATAACTTCGTCCGGCCAGATCTGATTGCTGCTCGGCGGCGGGACTCGGACTTGTGCCAGGGTTGTCTGTCGAAAGAGCAGCAGCCCCGTTTCCACATGCGTGAGGCGGATTTCGACGGAATGAGCGACGTTGCCCCCACGCTGGGCAACGGCTTGGAGATGCTCAGCTGAGATCTGTTCAATTTGTACGATCAGCAATGAGTCTGCGCCCTTCCATCCACCGATACGCGCCACGGTGTCATCCTGGACTATTCCCGCATGTTGGAGAACCAATTCTTGAGTGACGGGTTCGAGACGTTCGCGTTCCACGATGGCCATGGTGGGGTGAAAGGTGCGGAGATAGGCGAGGGCGAGGTCAAGGCCGGATAAAATGTATGAGGTGTTGGGGCCGTGTGGAACGATCACGGCGAGTCGTTGAGGATACGGGGTGATAGGTTGCGGCATCAGCACCGGTGTGACAGAGGAGATGCTCGGCCGTGCGGTAGCGGCCGGCGGCACGTCTGCCGGTGACTTGCCGAGCACCAGATTATCACTCGAAAGGACTTTGAAGGTGGTCATGCGTTCATTGGCATCGTAGTGGACCTCCAAAGAGAGGTCTGGCGGACGGATTCCTTTCTCGATGCTGATTCCGTAGAGCTCCCACAATCCGAAGGTAAAAGCATCTGCGGTCAGGTGGAGCCCCGCACGCAACATTTTGAGTTCCTTGGTGTAGCCTTGGGACACCTGGAACACATCCACTTTCTTCTCACTGTGTTCCTCGGTTTTCGCTGGCATACCAAGTTCTTTGATGATGACGGATCGAGGAGTTTCAGGTTCGAGGACGGCGAGATTTTTCGGCTCTGGCTGCTGGAGGGCCATGACGACCGAACAGCCTGGGAGACCGAAAAGTAGGAACGCGAGCGAAAACCACCTCAATGTATGGTGTGTCAGAAAAAACGAAAATTCTCCGTTTCCTGTTACGGCAAGGGCTGATCTTACACCACGCAAGTCAGATCTGCTCCACATCCGCAATGATCGTGTGATAGCCCGACGCTCCCGCCGGCTGTGGTCTTATGAGTTCGGCAATCTGCAACTGCCCTTTTGTATCCGTCGCACGCACGACGACCTGAAACTTCCCCTGCTTGGGCGGTTTCCACGTGTAGTTCCAGATCACCCAAGAGTAGGGCGACATCGGTTTTTCAATCTCGCAGTCGTTCCATGTTCGGCCGGCATCGAAGCTGACCTCGACTTTGCTGACGGAATTCGGCCCACCGAAAGCAATGCCGCGAAAGTTCTGCTCGGGGCCCTTGAGGGTTTGATAATGTCCGGGACTGTCGATCCGTGAAAACACTTTGATCGTCCCCTCGTCGGTCCATCCTTTGCGCTGCCAATAGCCCAGATAGTCTCCGGGATAAACTTCGATCTCCACAATCCATTTCACATTCTTAATGCCGTACAGCCCGGGTACCAGCAGCCTGATCGGAAAGCCATGTTCCTTGGGCAGCTTTTCGCCGTTCATGAGGAAGGCGAGCATCACATCGTCTTGCATGGCCCGTGTAAACGGAATGCTGTCGTCATAGCCGTCGACGCCGCGGAAGATAACATCGCGAGCGGTTTCCTCGTCGGCACCCGCCTCTTGGAGAAGTTTCTTCAGCGAGATGCCGCGCCATGTCGCATTCCCCAGGCTGTCACCGCCTGGCAATGTATCGATACACATCAGCGTTTGGACCTGATCGTAGGAATCTCGATTCAAAATATCGCGCCAGCCGAGTGCCATCGGCGTTTTCACTTCTCCTTTGATCTGCAGCTTCCATTGCTCGATGTTGATCTCGCGCGACATGGAAACGGCGCTGTCGGCGTAGTTCACGACGTAGAATTTGCTGTTCGGCGTGAAGTACGTGGTCTCCCGCGGCGGCATGGCGAACATGCGGCCGAAGACAGAGCCCATGGCATCGCAGCCGCCGGTCATGCCGGCGAGCGAGCCCAGACCAAGCGCCTTCAAGAGGGTGCGTCGCCGCAAGGAGAACGGTGTTTCGTACCAGGACATCACCGCAGATTATACACGGAAATGAGACTTGACTCTTGCGGAAGGGCTTGTTATCTTACCGCTCGTTAGTGGTTCTATGTTCCTGCCTGTTGACCGCGCCTGACGCGAGTCACGGTGCGGTTCCAAAGGGAAACTACCCGAAGCGAAGAGCTCCGAGCACGTCCCTTGCCACGCTGTCGCGCGAGTTGTATAGTGCGCGGCTCGCGTGATGAGTTTTCTCGCTCTTTGACAACTGAATAGAGGACGATGAGCAAGGTGTAAGGTGTATTGAAGTGGTGGCCCTTGGTCCAATTTGAAAACAACACCTATATGAGAGTTTGATCCTGGCTCAGAACGAACGCTGGCGGCGCGCCTAATAC
>Ga0187821_10000255_pt1 | contig 12767 bp, 12 predicted proteins | sample NC_wetland_sal_i_20_FD_132442 | JGI IMG/M metagenome (GOLD analysis project Ga0187821, IMG submission 132442) | Wetland sediment microbial communities from Neuse River Estuary, North Carolina, USA - SourceSoil_1 | ecosystem: Environmental > Aquatic > Freshwater > Wetlands > Sediment | place...
AAGGACGTTCATCAAGCTTTTGGTGGCGAATTGCGCGCACTCCTGGTTGGCGGCGCGTTTACTGAACCCAAGACTTTGACGTTCTTTCATGACCTGGGCATCCAAATCGCCAATGGCTACGGATGCACGGAGGCGTGCACGGCGATTACGGTGAACGATATGAAGCCATTTCGGCCCGATACGTTGGGCAAGCCTGTGGCCGGAATGCAATTGCGCATCGTTAATCCGGATGCGGATGGCGTAGGTGAAGTGGCCGTACACAGCAAAACGGTTATGTCGCATTATCTGGATGACCCAGAGCTGACGGCAGAAACGATCGTGGACGGCTGGCTCCTAACCGGGGATCTGGGGAAAATCGACCGCAGTGGGCACCTGCAGCTTCTCGGGCGCAAAAAGAACATGATCGTCACCGCTGAGGGGAAAAACATCTATCCGGAAGACATCGAGAACGTATTCGAGAGCCTGCCCGTGAAAGAGTTCTGCGTGTTTGCGGCGAATTACTTATGGCCGCAGCGCACCATGACGGGCGAACAACTCGTGCTCGTTCTTCGCCCGGATCCGACGCAAAACGTAAACGGGGCGATACGGAGCGAGGTCGAGCAGCGCAATCAGCGCCTTCTGCCCTACAAGCGTGTGAGCGGGTACGTTTTGTGGGCTGAGGATTTCCCGCGCACCGCTTCTTTGAAAATTAAACGAAACATCCTGGCCGAACAGATCGGCCGCCAGCTCGATCGCAGCGCCGTGCAGCCCCTGTGAGCGACGCTTTTCTTGCCATCGTCAATCCGGCCGCGGGCGGCGGACGCTGCGGCAAACTAGCAAAAAACGCTATTGAAAAGCTACGCACGGGCGGAGTCGAAGTGAAGGTGGCCGAGACTTCCGGGCCCGGAGATGCGACGCGGCTGGTAAGGCTGGCATATGCGCGGGGGCAGCGCCAATTCATCGCCGTGGGCGGGGACGGCACGGCATACGAAATCATTAATGGGCTTTTTCCGGAGGCCGAAACGGCCGGCAAACCGGTTTTGGGCTTTCTGCCGCTGGGCAGGGGCAACTCGGTGCTTCGCGATTTCACCAGCAACGGCGAAGAATTCGCCAGACAAGCCATTCTCGCGGGCAGGCGGAAATCGATCGACGTGCTCTGCCTGAAACATTCGGGCGGCAAGCTTTACTCCATCAATCTCGTCAGCCTCGGGTTCACGGCGGATGTGGCGGTCGCCGCCAATCGCAGCTTCAAGGGCCTTGGTGAACTCGGTTACCTGATCGGTGTGTTGATCTGCCTGGCACGCCTTCGCCGGCGAGCCTTCCCGCTGCGAGTGGACGGCGAAAGCGAGTTTGACCGCAAGAGGTGCCTTTTCCTCAGCTTTAATAACAGCCGATATACCGGCGGAAATATGTTGATCGCGCCGCAAGCTTCTATAGACGACGGTCTCATCGAGTACGTTCGCTGGGGGCCGATCGGAAGAATCGGCCTGCTGGGGAACCTGCCCAAGCTTTTCGACGGCACGCACATGTCACATCGTCTCGCTTCGCGCCGTGGCGTCCGGCAGATTGAATTCGCACTGGAAGAGCGAGTGGATGTGATGATTGACGGAGAAGTGCTCACATTGAAATGCGAGAGCGTGGAAGTGCTTCCCGGAGTATTGGACATCATCGTATGAGTGTTCGGCCTGAAAATTCATACACTGGGCAAAGTGCCGCCTCGGTGGAAAGCCAATATTCGATCTATATGTGGGTGCGCAGCTTTTTTCGGTGGACGCTGGCGGGAGCATTCTTCTTTACGGCCTGCCCGGTGCTCATTCTGCGCGCGATTTTTCTCGATCCCCGAAAGAATGACGGCCCCCAGCGGTGGTTATCGCGGAACTCGGTACGACTTGCGGGGGCCCGCGTTGAGGTCCGGCGCTCACCGGGATTTGATCCCAACCGGGTTTGCTTTTTCGTTTCCAATCACGTAAATCTTTTCGATCCATTTGTGCTTCACAGCATTGCGCCTCAATTTCTTCGCGGCCTCGAGCTCGAATCGCATTTCCGCATACCGGTGTATGGCTGGCTGATGAAGCGCTTCGGCAACGTGCCAGTTCCGGATGTGAACCGCCCGTCGGATTTGAAACGCATGTGGCGCTTGACGCGTGCCGCGTTGGATCGTGGCGTGAGCCTGGTGGTTTTTCCGGAAGGAGGCAGGACGGTCACGGGGCGTGTCGGTCCATTCCGCGAAGGCGTTTTTCGCATGGCACGGGATTTCGGAATCCCGATCACGCCGGTGAGCATTGTTGGAGCGTTTACATTCAATCGCAAGACGAGCTGGATGCTGCGGCCTTCGACAATTGTGGTGTGGCTGCACGAAACGATCGAAACCGTGGGCTGCAGCAAGCAGGAAACTTCCGAACTGCGTGAGCGGGTGTGGAGAACCGTGGCGGCGCCAGTTCATGCTGCCGTCGGCGAGGCAATCCTCACCGAGCGCGAACCACAGACAGAAGCAAAGGCTTAAGCGACCAGATGAATCCCCGGCAGCGTGCGGCCTGCTTTTGTCTCCTGCCAGGTGTAAACAATTCGATGAATGACGGTTATCGTGGAAACCACGGCAATTACCCAGAGTGCCGGAGCCATGCGGTCGAAGGTGCCGCCAAGTATCAGGAGCACGAGGCGCTCGGGCCTTTCCATGAAGCCCACTTTGCAGGTGGGGATCAGCGATTCGGCGCGAGCGCGAGCGTAACTCACCATGACGGACCCAGCGGTAGCTACGGCGGCCAGGATGACGTATGAGGCCCTTCCGTTAACGGCATAATAAACGAGCAGGCCCATATACAGGGCCATATCGGAGTAGCGGTCGAGAGTGGAATCGAAGAAAGCCCCAAACGCGGTAACGCGTTGCTCGCGGCGCGCCACCTGGCCATCGAGCATATCCAAAAAGCCAGCGAAAAAGATCACCGCCGCACCTGAACGGAACATCCCTTCGGCAAAAAGCAGCGCCGCCCACAGGTTCACAATCAAGCCAAAAGCCGTCAGGACATTGGGATTGATCCCTGTGGCGGCAATGGCGTCCACAATCTTTTCCAGCAGCCAGCGGGAACCGGCTCCGATGGAAGCAGTAATCATGCGAAGGGGATAGTCCTTGTCAGATGGGCATGATACGTCAGGGCAGTCCGCGCCCTCAAGCAGAAGTCGCTTGAAGCGTCCGTGGGCAATCGAGGCACGTGGTAGAGACACGGCGCTGTCGATCTAATTTTCCGTGTAAAGTAAGCGGCTCATCGGGAGGTAACCCGCGACGATGTCTGTGATTGATTTCCTCTTTGGACGGCCTCTGCGCTCCTCCGAAGAACGCACCGAAAGGCTGGGAGCCTCCGCGGGAATACCCGTGTTCGGGCTTGACGCACTCAGTTCGGCCGCTTACGGGCCCGAGGCCGCTCTGACGCTACTTATTGCTCTGGGAGCTGCGGGCATTGCCTATATTGTTCCTATAACGATCAGCATCGTCATTTTGCTGCTGATCGTCTATTTCTCTTACCGGCAAACGATCGAGGCTTATCCGCAGGGCGGAGGGTCATATACCGTAGCTGGGCAAAACCTGGGCCCCTTTGCCGGCTTGCTCGCGGCGACGGCGTTGATGATTGACTACGTGCTAACCGCCGCTGTGGGGATCTCGGCAGGCGTAGGCGCGCTAGTTTCGGCGGTTCCAAAGCTACAGCCGCATACGCTGATGCTTTGCCTGGCGATTTTATTGCTTATCACGCTCGTCAATCTGCGCGGTTCGCGTGAAACTGGCTTTGTATTCATGATCCCTACCTATCTTTTCCTGGGAAGCCTGGGCACGGTCATCGCGATGGGAATCGGGAAGGCCGTTCTGTCAGGAGGTCATCCCACGCCGGTTGCATCGCCTCCAACATTGCCGGCGGCCACTGCTGCAGTGAGCACGTGGCTTGTGCTTAAGGCGTTTGCCAGTGGGTGCACGGCCATGACCGGTGTGGAAGCTGTGAGCAATGGCGTGACTGCATTTCGCGAGCCGGTGGTGCAAACAGCGCGACGAACGCTTACGACAATCATTACTTTGCTGGCAATCCTGTTGCTGGGCATCGCTTATCTCTGTCGTGCTTATCAGATTGGCGCGACGGAACCGGGGCCCGGATATCAGAGCGTACTCTCGCAACTGACGGCAGCCGTAGTCGGGCGCAACGTCTTTTACATGATTACGATCGGCTCAGTGCTGCTGGTTCTCTCATTTTCGGCAAATACAGCATTCGCCGATTTTCCGCGGCTGTGCCGGCTGATTGCGCAAGATGGTTATCTGCCCGTTCCACTGGCCGAGCGCGGCCGCCGGCTCGTTTACACCTGGGGCATCACGACGCTGGCACTGCTTTGCGCGGCATTGCTGATCTTGTTTGGCGGCGTGACCGATCGCCTAATTCCGCTTTTCGCGGTGGGCGCTTTTCTGGCGTTCACGCTCTCGCAAGCGGGAATGGTGGAGCACGGGAGGCGGACAGGCGCCCCGCGCCTGCACATATTCCTGAATGCTTTCGGTGCTGTGGCGACCGCGACAACTTTAGTGATCGTGGCGATAACGAAGTTCGCGTCCGGTGCATGGATTACGATGGTGCTGATCCCGCTGATTATGGTCATGATGTTTTCCATTCGGCGGCACTATGACCGCCTGCGGAGTGAAATTTCCAATGCGGCCCCAATTGATCTGGGTGACCGAACAGCGCCGGTCGTGGTGATGCCCATGATGGCCTGGACCACCGTCTCCCGCGCCGGACTGGAATTTGCGTTCAAGATTTGCTGGGAAGTTTACGTCGTACACGTCAGCACGGGGGAAGGCGAAAAGGAATTTCTCAGTCACTGGCAGAAAGAAGTTGAGGTGCAAGCTCGGCAGGCCGGTATCCGCATGCCCCAACTGAAAATCTTGAAATCGCCTTACCGTTTTGTGATCGGGCCTATTGTGGATTACGTACTGGAGCTAGAGGCGAGGAATCCAGGAAGACAGATCGCCGTCATCATTCCCGAATTGGTGGAAAAGCACTGGTATCACAATTTCCTGCACAATCAGCGCGCCACCTGGCTCAAAGCAGCACTTTTGCTCAAGGGAAACAGGCGGATCGTCATCATCAATGTGCCATGGTACACCGATCAGTGACGGTTCGCCGTCTGCTGCTGTTAGGGGAACCCAGCCAGGACGTTAATGGCAAGTAATCGTTATTTGGCCGCCACGATGCGCACTGGTTTATCTAATTTGAACGTCAAAATTGTCTCGGCCGGCACACGAACGGACGCGCCTTGGGTTAAGACTTGCGTAAGTACCCCCGCTCCGGCGCCGGCTCCAGCGCCGATTGCTGCACCCTTGCCACCGCCTGCGATAGCTCCGATGATCGCTCCCAGTGCTGCTCCTCCGCCTGTGTACTCTCCGGTTCGGACGTTCGCGCCAACTCCCGGCTTTCCACGCTGCTGAACGTCGCTGGTGCTAATCAAGTATTGCTGCCCTTCCACGGTTATGGATTGCAAATCCAGCACGAGGTCGGAAGCGCCTTGGAATCGGCCACCCTTCGATGCCGAGCGGAGGACGATTTGCGCATTCGATCCATGTGGAATGACGACGTTTCCGTCCGCATCCCGCACATCGTCGGCAATTTCGGCTGCATACGTCTGCCCTTCCGCTGCTTTAGCGGAATCGATGGTTTCTTCACTTCGCACGGGAATTTCAGTGCTAGCCGCCAATTGGTAGGTTTTAGTCTGAATTTCGGTTTGGCTGGGATGATAGTGGTTTTCGTGGCTGTGATCGGCAGCAAGCGATTTAGGCGAGGTGGGCTGGCGTTTCTGCCCTGCTGTTGGTTGCGCAGGAGGCACCCTTGCCGGTTCCGCTGGAGGAGTTGCCGCCTCATCATATTCGATCGACTTCACCTGCGCGGTTGCGACCGTGTGCGTCGCATTATCGTCACCGCTAAGGGTCATCTCCGTCGGCGAAGTAGCAGTGATGATGCCGGTCACTGAGGAGCCATCGCGCATCTGAATGGTGGCATGAGGCCGATCCGAATTTGGCCCGGCGTTTCTATTGCCGCACGATGAGACAGCCGAGACAACGAAAAGCATTAGCGCTACAAGAGTTATTCTCCGCATAAGAGCCTCCTAGTAGCTGGGCTAGAGAATTGCTGCAAGACGGCAGCCGCCGTAAAAAAACGGGCGTTTCGATACTTCGCCGAAACTGATTTCAGGCTGGGTATAGCCATCGCGCCAAGTCGAGATTGTGTTGGAAGTACAAGCTGGACGGCGCCTGCTTTGCATTGTAAACGAATAAAGGGATATTCATCTCGTGCAGGGAGCCGTGGGAACGCAGATCGCCGGAGAAATTCTCCTGCTCCATATCCATTTCGCCAAAGAGGGTGTCCTTATCACCCCAAACGACCAGATCACCAATGCGCGAGGCCATCAGTTTGTATTCGCGGGCAGCTACTTCTCTTACTAGCGCTCGCTCGCACCCTTTTAGTTCGGTGAGAATTCCGCGAACTCTATCCACATCTTGAGGGCTCTTGACGTAGGCATAGGCTGCTCCCGAGCAGCCCCGGTTGTGCTTTACGTATCGATCCCGGCCCGCAGAAAAGGCTTTTCGGAGCGGAACTCCGCGGCGGGCACAAACTTTCTCCAGATCGTAGCAGCGGGTCTTGGCGTTCATACCATGGTCTGCGGTGACCAAGAATGCCGCATCAGGGGCGGCCTTCATGGCCTGACCGAAAAGTTCGTCGAGACGCGCGAGGTGCTCTTTCGATTGCGGCGCCTCGGGCGCCCACATATGCATTGGGTAGTCGGTTGTGTGGACATAGAGGCAACCGATGTCCGGACGATTCTTGAGAATATAAATGGCGGCGTTTAGCAGCCAGTAGTTGATCTCACTGCTGTAGATCGATGGCGCCGGGCCGAGCTTTTGCACCCATTCGGGAGTTGGTTCTTCCGCAGTGAGAACGATTTCAGCCCCGCGCAGGAGGAAGGTGACCGTTTTCGCCTTGCTCGAAAGTAGCGCCGACTTCACACCGTGCTTGGCGGCGCGTTCGAACAGCGTAGGAGCAAGCAAGAGGTCAGCCGATTCCATATAGTCCTCGACGCCACGCTTTTCGTCGAAATAGGAGTTGCCGGTAATGCCGTGCACTTCCGGCAAGACGCCGCAGCAGATTGAGGCGTTGTTGATGTTGGTAACCGAAGGCATCAGGCCAGTAACAGGCTTGTAGAGCCCGTCGCGTTTCCATTGTCCGAGAACGGGCATGCGGGTTTCCGCGAGGTAATCCAGCCCAAAGCCGTCAAACATAATCACGACGGTTCGTTGCAAGGGAGTCTGCTGGCCCTGGCCGCTTGAGATATTACTTAGTGCCGCGGACGCGGCAACGGCTGCCCCATATTTGAGAACGGTTCGGCGGCTTGGCAGATGGACCATGGATTCACCTCTCTCCACACCCGGCCTGACTTGCAGGTTTGAGTACCGTTCGGCAAAAACAATGGACTGCAGGATATCATATACGTTCGCGGGCAGGATTCGCGCGTAGAGTTCGCGGGCGAAAACCGACATCGTCGTATAATCAGGGAAAAAGCTAAGGAAAATTGCAAGGAACCGATATTTCAAGTTCGAACACTAGCTCGGCAAAACAGATGGCCGCACTCGGTTCAGTGGGTTCGGCCATCGTTCTTCTATCACTAAAAACTTTCCTGGCCGCGTCCACGGGAAGCTTGGGCGTGCTATCCGAGGCGCTGCATTCGACCCTGGATCTCATCGCCGCCATCATTACCTATCTGTCGGTTCGAGTTTCCGATCGGCCGGCTGACGCCGACCACACTTACGGACATGGCAAGGTCGAGAATTTCTCGGCGTTCCTCGAGACCGGGCTGCTTATCCTCACTGCTGCCTACATCATTTGGGAAGCTGTGCAGAGGCTGTTTTTCCGCCAAATCGCCATTCGGCCGAGTCTGCTGGCCATCGGCATTTTGGGAATCGCGCTGGGTATCGATCTGCTGAGGTCGCGGGCGCTGGCGCGGGTGGCTCGAGAGCATTTGAGCGAGGCGCTGGAGGCGGACGCGCTCCATTTTTCCACGGACGTGTGGAGCACGTCGGTGGTGATTCTAGGCGTGGCTCTGGCATGGGTTGGCGAGCGCACTGGCCTTACTTGGCTGCGTTATGCCGATCCGATTGCCGCCTTAGGAGTGGCCGCCGTGGTGATCTGGGTAGCGGCGCGGCTGGGCAGGCGCACCGCCGAGGCGCTGCTGGACACTGCTCCGGCGGGCTTGCAGGAACGGGTTGCGCAGGCTGTGGAAGAGCTCGAAGGCGTTCTGCGCACCGAACGCGTGCGCGTCAGGAGAGCGGGGAATCGCCATTTTGTGGACGTAACCGTGAGCATTCCGCGAGCGGCGAGCTTCGAACAGGTGCATGCGATTAGCGATGACGTGGAGCGGCGGGTGGGAGAGATTATTCCCGCGGACGTCATGGTGCACATGGAACCGCGAGCACAGGCAGGCGAGCACGTTTTCGATTCTATTCGCGCAGCAGCGCAGCGGCGCGGACTGGCCGTACATAGCCTTTCGGCGCATCAGCTCGACGGCCATCTTTTTGTCGAGATGCACCTGGAAGTGGACGAGCACTTAACCCTTCGCGAAGCGCACAACCAGGCCACCGACCTCGAAGAAGAGATTCGCAGGCTGCCATCGCTCGCCAGCGACGGGGGCTCAAACGGGCCGATCGTCAACATTCATATCGAGCCATTAGGTGCGCATATTGCGACCGCCGACGGTTCCTCCCGCAACTTCCGGGGGCTGGGTCAGCAGGTGGAGGCGTTCGTGAACGGGCTGCGCGGGGAATTTCCCGCGCTAAAGGATTGCCACGATGTTCATGTCCAAAAGGTGGAGCGGAGGATTCAGCTTTCTTGCCACTGCATCATGGACGGCAACTTGCCGATCACGGCGATTCATGAGGTCACGGCGCGGCTCGAGGATCGCGTCAAGGAGCGCTTTCCGCAGATCGCGCGCGTAACGATTCACCCGGAACCTCCCGAGGCTCGGGAGAGCTAGAGCTAGCAGGCGTGCTTGGAGCTGCTGATGCATCGCCGCGCCGGGTGAACTGGTTATCCCGGCTTATCCCGAGGGATGGCCATTAGCATCGAATTTTGTTAGGCTTGCGGAAGTAGAGGGCTGTATCCCTAAAGGGGAACGGCACCGGAGGATCCGATGAGCACCGCTTTCGATGCGGGCAACGGGAAGATAACCGTGCCCGACATACTTCGCCGCAAAACGAGCGTTCCTTCCAGTTCGAATCAAGTTTCTGATGTCGGTCCAGACCGCGCGGGCGGGCAAAAGATTGTCTGCCTGACGGCGTACGACTATCCGACTGCTCGCCTGGTGGATGAGGCGGGTGTGGATATGGTGCTGGTGGGCGACTCGCTGGGCATGGTTGTGCTCGGTTATGAGAATACGCTGCCGCTTACTGTTGACGAGATGCTGCACCACACGCGGGCGGTGCGGCGCGGCGTGCGCAGGGCGCTGCTCGTGGCGGACATGCCCTACGGCAGCTTTCACGGAGATAAGAATGAGGCCGTGCGCAATGCGGTGCGCTTCGTGAAAGAAGCCGGAGCCGAAGCCGTCAAGGTGGAAGGCGGTGAGCGGCGCATGGAATTGATCGCGCAACTGGTGGAAGCCGAAATTCCGGTGATGGGGCACATAGGTTTGACTCCACAGTCGATGCACGCCCTCGGCGGCTTTCGGGTTCAAGGCAAAACGCTGGAAGCGGCGGATCAACTCCTGCGGGATGCGCGAGCCGTGGAGGCGGCAGGGGCTTTTTCCGTGGTCGTGGAGTCGATCCCGCGTGAACTCGCGGCGCGCGTTACGGATGAGTTGCACATTCCCACCATCGGTATTGGCGCGGGTCCCGAATGCGATGGCCAGATTCTCGTGCTGCACGATATGATCGGCTTGTCCCTGGGGCACACGCCCAAATTCACGCGGCGCTACGCAAATGTGAGCGAGGCGATTTCGCAGGCGGTCACAGCGTATGCGGAGGACGTCCGCGAAGGACGCTTCCCGGCGGACGAAGAGTCTTATCATCTTTCGAGCGCGGTTCGCGAACGGCTGCTGGCGGTTCGCCAAAGCTGAGCGCAAAGGAATACACATGATCACACCGGAGGACATCCGAAATCTATACTCTTACGACGCCTGGGCCAATCGGCGCATGCTGGAGGCTTGCGCCGCGCTTTCGGCGGAGCAATTCACGCGTGACCTGGGATCGAGCTTTCGCTCTGTGCGGGACACGATGGGGCATATCCTTGGCGCACAGTGGATCTGGTTCGAGCGCTTCCACGGCCGCTCGCCCGCCTCTCTGCCGAACGGCAATGACTTCGCAGATCTAGCGGCCTTGCGAGGCCGGTGGACGCAATTCGAGAGCGAGCTTCTCTCGTATGTAAACGGGCTCTCCGCCGCCGATTTAGAGCGCAGCTTCGATTACCGAGATCTCAAGGGCAATGCCCACACCAATTTGCTTTGGCAGACGCTGCAACATCTGGCTAACCACGGCACCTATCACCGCGGGCAAGTGACGACCATGTTTCGGCAGCTTGGCGCCAAGCCCATCGGAACGGACATGATCGGCTTCTACCGCGAGCGCGCGGCACAAGCTGCTCATTAAGAATCGCGCCAGCACTGCGTGGAAGTCATTCACACTGTTGAATGGATGAAGCAGGTGTCGCGCCAGGCGCGCGCCGAAGGGCGGCTCACCGGCTTTGTGCCCACCATGGGGGCGCTGCACGCGGGGCATGTCTCGCTTATTGAAGTGGCGAGACGCGATGCTAATCCGGTAATCGCTTCGATTTTCGTCAATCCCAAACAATTCGGGCCGAGCGAGGATTACAGAAAATATCCGCGCGATCTGAAGGGCGATCGGCAGAAGATGGAAGAGGCCGGCGTGGATTTTCTCTTCGCTCCTTCCGTCGAGGAGATTTATCCCGCGGGTTTTCGGACTTCGGTGAACGTCGAGGGTCTAAGCGATCGCCTGGAGGGCAAAATTAGGCCGGGCCATTTTCGCGGGGTGGCGACGGTGGTTCTGAAGCTGTTGGAGGTCGTCGCGCCGCGATTCGCATATTTTGGGCGCAAGGATGCGCAGCAGGCACGCATCATTCGCCAGATGGCATCCGATCTCGCGCTAGACAGCGAAATCGTGGTTTGCCCGATTGTGCGCGAATCCGATGGAATCGCTCTTTCCTCACGCAATCAGTATCTTTCCCCCGCTGAACGCAACGCCGCAACCGTGCTCTATCGGGCGCTCTCGCGAGCGCGTCACGCGATTCAAGAAGGTGAGCGCGACAGCATGCGAATCATTGCAGCCATGAGGCAAGAGTTGGCCGGAGAGCCGCTCGCGTCAGTGGACTATGTGGAGATTGTAGACGCGGACTTGTTTGAGCCGATTATCCGGCTGACCCGCACAAGCCTGGTTCTTCTGGCCGCACGCTTCGGCGCCACTCGGCTAATCGATAACATGCAGGTGGAAACCGCGGAATCGAGCGCTGGCGCGCCGAGCGAAGTGATTTGCAGTTTGTGAAACTCGGGAATGGCTCCAGGGCTACCGAGCTTGCGCCTTCCCGAGCTCTTTTACCGATTCGAGGACTTCGGGTGCATGTCCTTTGGATGGCGCTTTGTCCCAAATTTTAGCAATGCGGCCGTCGGGAGCGATCAAAAACGTGGAGCGCACGATTCCGAGGAACGATTTGCCCAGGAATTGCTTCATCCGCCGCGCGCCGTAAGCTTCGATCGCCTTGAATTCGGGATCGCTCAAAAGCGGGAAGTTCAGATTATATTTGGCAGTGAATTTGGTCTGAGCTTGCACGGTATCGCCGCTACAGCCCAAGATCACCGCACCTAGTTTGTCGAACTGCGGCTTGGCGTCACGAAACTCGGACGCTTCGTTGATTCAACCGGAAGTGAGCGCTTTGGGGAAGAAATAGAGCACTACAGGCTTGCCGCGGAGGCCGGAAAGTGTGACCTCCTGCCCATCGGCTGCCTGCAGTTCAAAATCCGGAGCTTTGTCGCCCACCTTTAGCATTTGGTTTTCGCTCCTGGCTGGTTTGCTTGCCGGCTTAGCCATTATGCGAGCAGCCGCTTCAGAATTTCATTCACCATCTGCGGATTGGCCCGGCCCCGCGTGGCCTTCATGACTTGCCCGACGAAGGATTTGAACACACCTTCATTGCCGGCGCGATACTTGGCCACGCTCTCGGGATTCTTCTCTACGACTTCGCGGGAAAGACGCTCGATTTCGCCTGCGTCTTGAATTTGCGCCAAGCCCTGCGCGGAGATGATTTCGTCCGCGGATTTGCCGGTATCAAACATCTCCGTGAATACTTTTTTGCCGGAAGCCCCGGTTATCTTTCCCGCCTCGACGTGCGCGAGCAATCCGGCTAAGGCCGCCGGAGTAATCGGGCTCGCTTCGACCGGCTGAGCCGAGTCGTTCAGCCTGCGCAGCAATTCCGTTTGGATCCAGCTGGCCGCGGCCTTGGACAGGGCACCGGCACGCACAACAGCCTCGAAATAATCGCCGAGGGCGCGTGTGGCGGTGAGCACGCCCGCATCATAGTCGGAGAGGCCGTACTCCTGATCAAACCGGCGCCGGCGCGCGGCAGGTGATTCCGGCGTGGCGCGCTGAATTTCCGCCACCCAACTCGTACTCACATGGACCGAGAGCAGATCGGGATCGGGAAAGTAGCGGTAATCGTGCGCGAACTCTTTGGAGCGCATCGATATCGTACGGTCTTCGGCCACGTTCCAAA
>Ga0187821_10000256_pt1 | contig 12718 bp, 11 predicted proteins | sample NC_wetland_sal_i_20_FD_132442 | JGI IMG/M metagenome (GOLD analysis project Ga0187821, IMG submission 132442) | Wetland sediment microbial communities from Neuse River Estuary, North Carolina, USA - SourceSoil_1 | ecosystem: Environmental > Aquatic > Freshwater > Wetlands > Sediment | place...
CGGCACAGTCCCAACGCCGAAGCCGGATGTGGGTCCGAAACCGCCAACAGTCGAGGAGATGAGGCAACAGCTGGCTGCGTCCATTCCCGTCGACGAGGCGAGCCTCCGCATCCTGGCGGATGAGCGGGCGAAACAAATGCGAGGCCAATTAGCCGGCGAAGGCAAGCTTGCCGACGAACGGGTCTTTCTCACGGAGGTTGATGTGACTGCGTCCGGCTATGAGAAGGTCCGGAGCCGACTGAATATCACCGCTGGGTCATAACGGCAGATTCTGCCCTTGAACTTGGTGCAATAGAGACAGTATCGTAGAGCTACTCATCTGTTAGCTGGGCAGATCCGTAAACAAGGAGGTCGATCATGGCACTACGATTGGGAGACGAAGCACCGAATTTTACGGCGGAGACAACGGAAGGGACCATCAACTTTCATGAATGGTTGGGGAACGGATGGGGGATTCTCTTTTCGCATCCGAAAGACTTCACCCCGGTCTGCACGACGGAACTGGGTTATATGGCGAGGATCAAGGACGACTTCGCCAAGCGCGGGGTCAAGGTAATCGCCATCAGCGTCGACCCGCTCGATTCCCATCGCGGATGGACCAAGGATATCAATGAAACGCAGCACTGCACCGTCAGTTACCCGTTGATTGCCGATCCGGACAAGAAGGTGGCGATGCTGTACGATATGATCCACCCTAATGCGATGGATAATATGACCGTCAGATCCGTGTTCGTGATCGGACCTGATAAAAAGGTCAAGTTAATGCTCACCTATCCAGCTTCATGTGGCCGGAATTTTGATGAATTACTGCGCGTCGTTGATTCGCTTCAACTCACCGCCAAGTACAAGGTGGCGACACCGGTGAATTGGAAGGATGGGCAGGAATGCATCATCACACCGGCAGTGACCGATGCCGAAGCGAAGACACTGTTCCCGAAAGGATTCAAAGCCGTCAAGCCATACCTCCGGTACACGCCGCAGCCGAATAAATAGCGAGTTGCGTGATTCGAAGAAGGGCGGGAGTGGCCAGACGCCATTCCCGCCCTTGTTATATGTAGGGAGGTCGTACTGCCGGTTGTTACTCCGACTGACTTATACAAGCAAGAGGCCGGCGTCGCGAACTTTCTTCCAGGGCGGGCTGGTCAGGTAGGCTGCGAACTCTTTGGCGTTCCCTGGAAAAGTAGACTGAGCTTCCCGAAGCAGGGGATAAGGTTGTGACCGCTTACTCTGTGGAGTGGCCTGCCGAATCAGATCCGTCAGCCATCGCGCTTCCGCCTTGGGCAGAGTCAGAGTGGTATCGCGCTCTCGTCCTGGTAGGATCATGTTTGTTCGATTCGCGCGCGCGGTACAGATTGGTGTCCCTCCCAGCCAGACCACTCGTCGTTCGATACACGGGTCATCTTTGACCATCCTGTCTCGGAGGAGACGTTTCACCCAGGCCTGCGGAACGCGGGGCCGTGGAACTGAGTGGTCGAACCATCGCCTGACATCGAGATTCAGGCCGCGCCCTTCGAGGTAGTTCAGCATCGAACGGCGTAAACCTTCGCCGAGCCATTCGGGAGCTTTGCCGACGCGATCTTCGTGGAGCAAATCGTTTTCGGCGAATCCTTGAAATGCGGGACCGAGGATCCGCACACCGTGTGCAGCGGGCGCGAGCCCGATCGGACTGTGGGCCGTCGCGGTGAACCGGTGCCAGAAGGCGGATTGAATGAGGTCCGCGGAGAACAACTGGCGAACCCGCTCGAGCGAATCCACCGTTTCTTGAACTGTTTCAGAGGGACATCCATACATCAGATAAGCGTGGATCAGAATGCCGGCTTCTCTGAATGCCGCTGCCACGAGGGCGGTCTGATCCACAGTGATGCCTTTCTTGATTTTGTCCAGCAATCGGTCGGAAGCTGCTTCGAGTCCGGCGGTGACCGCGATGCAGCCGGAGGCAGCCAAGAGGCGACATAAGTCCGGCGAGAAGGCTTCTTCGAATCGAATATTTCCCCACCACGAAATGGTGATGCCTCGTTCCAGCAACGCAAGTGCAAGGGCTTTCAATGCAGCAGGCGGTGCCGCTTCGTCGACGAAATGAAACCCGCGGCGGCCAGTCTCTCCGAGCAGTTGCTCGATCTGGTGAATCAGCCGATCGGTTGGGGTCATCTCGAATCGGCCGATGTAGTCCAGGCCCACATCACAAAACGTGCATTGCTTCCAGTAGCAGCCATGAGCCACGGTCAGTTTGTTCCAATGGCCTTCGGACCACAGCCGGTGCATCGGGTTCGTGCTGTCTAAAATCGTGAGGTACCGATCGAGTGAGAGGCCGCTATAGGTGGGACACCCAACTTCATCCAACCCGAAGTCCCGATCGACGCTTTCATTGGTAAAGACGACTCGGCCGTTGTCTCGGTAGAACGTGCGGGAAAGTCGAGTGCGAGTCCTGGTTCCTGCCAGGTGTTCGATCAAGGACAGCAGCGGTCGCTCTCCGTCGTCGACAGTCACGTAATCCACGTAATCGAACACGCGCGGGTCGGAGAGACGTCTCAGTTCCGTATTCACATAGCCGCCTCCCAGGGCAATCGTGATGTCAGGCCGGATCGCCTTGATCGACTGAGCGATACGAAAGGCTCCGTAGAGATTGCCGGGAAACGGCACGGTCAAACCGACGAGAGAAGGATTCACACGATCGAGATGGGTCCACAAGGCGTCGAGCATGAATCGGTCGGTGAGCGTCGGCTTGGGGGTCAATGCCTGGATGATCGTCTCGAACGACGAGGCAGCGCGCGCGATGTGCTCCGCATAGCGGCTCAAAGCGAAGTGAGGCGACACCGTTGCCTGAACCAGGTCGGCTAGGTCTTCGAGGAAGAACGTCGCGAACTGCGTGGCGCGATCATGGTCTGCTGAGCCTCGCACTGCAGACTGCTTCATGACGCGTTCATGAAACCGTGGGCCTTGAGGAAGGAATCCCGGACGGGCGAGGAGAGTCGCCAACGAGGGATTGCGTCCTTGCAGAAATTCAATGACCGGATCAATGGCATCCAGATAGGCCTGTTCGACTGAAAGCATTTGTCGGGCTTCCCCCGGGAGATCTCTTTTTCCGCGGCGTATCTCCTCGAACAGGGCAGTGAGTCCGGATCGACTGAACAATCGGAGGACCATGTCAATGCCGAGGTCAACTTGCTCGCACGGGATACCGCGGGATCTGAGAAAACCGGTTAGATACGCCGTCGAGGGGTAGGGCGTGTTCAGTTGCGTCAGTGGGGGAATCAGCAGTAGAACGGTCGGGAGACCCATGGGCTCACATACCATAGTTTGAGCATGTTGCAAAAGCCCTCCAGCGTCGTTCTCGCATCGCTCAAGGCCTCAACGTACGGAATAAAGTACGCCTCGGCCTTTCACTCACTGCGGCCTTGCTGGACGGACTTTTTCAGCATGCTCCGTGACAAGCATAGTGTCCATGCGAACTTCAGGTGAGCATTTGCCTGTCCAGCATGTTCGGGGGTGCAACAGCCTAAGTTCGTGGAACCAAGACCAGGTGGGGCCCCATCCACTCGATGCTGATGGAGGAACTTATGTCGTGGAAGATAGCGATGATAAGTCTATCGGTGGTACTTGCTGCTTCGTCGGCCTTTGCGGAAATCGATGAGAAGAAGCTCCTGGATCTGACCTATCCATTGGATGAACAGGCGGTCTTCTGGCCCACGAACAAGCCCTTCACCTGGCAGAAGGCCGCATGGGGAAAGACGGCCAAGGGCTACTGGTATGCGTCCGGCGATTTCTCCATGTCGGAACATGGCGGGACGCACATCGACGCGCCAATCCACTTTGGCGAAGGGAAGCAGTCGGTCGATGCCATCCCGCTTCAGAACTTGGTCGCTCCAGCAGTGGTGATCGACGCTCGCGCTGCGGTTGAGCAGGATCGAGACTATCGATTGACGGTCCATGATATTGAGGCCTGGGAATCACGGCATGGGCGCATTCCTTCCGGCGCGGTGGTCGTGATGCTCACGGGGTGGGGCAAAAGATGGCCGGATAAAAATCGCTATCTTGGGACTGACACACCATCGGATCCGAAGACGTTGCATTTCCCCGGCTTCTCGAAAGAGGCGGCAGAGTTTCTCGTGACGCAGCGGAAGGTGGATGGCATCGGCATCGACACGCCGAGTATCGACTACGGACCATCGCAGGATTTCGTTGTGCATCAAATCGTAAATGGTGCCGATCGGTATGGTCTCGAGAATATCGCGAATCTGGAACAGCTCCCGCCCAAGGGCGCACTTCTTGTGTCGTTGCCCATCAAAATCAAAGGAGGCACGGGTGGACCTGTCAGAATAATCGCCATCCTGCCGTGATGATGGCTGTTTGAATCGCAGAAGCAAACGTAGCCGAGGCTCAAAGTGCTCAGTGGCTAGGCCGGCACGAACTTCAGCGCGACGCCGTTGATGCAGTAGCGCAAGCCGGTTGGTTTGGGGCCGTCCTTGAAAACATGGCCTTGGTGGCCGTCGCAGCGGGCACAGTGGACTTCCGTCCGTGGAAAGATCAATTTGAAGTCGGTCGTGGTGCCGATCACCTTGGGATCGATCGGCTGCCAGAAGCTCGGCCAGCCTGTGCCGCTGTCGAACTTGTGTTCAGAAGAAAAGAGCGGCAAGTCGCAGCCGGCGCACTGGTAGATGCCGTTCTGATGGTTTTCGTGCATGGGGTTTACAAACGGCCGCTCAGTCTCCTCGTGCCGCAAGACGCGATAGGCCTCCGGTGCCAGGAGCTTCTTCCACTCCTCGTCGGTCTTGATGACTTTGACGATCGGGCCGATGTCCGGTTGTTTGCCCATCGAAGGATCCTTTCTTCCATGGTACTCTTGGTCGGGTCATCGCCTCGAACCCTCGAGGCGATGACCTCTCGTTATACTTCGTCGGTTTTCAGGCTGAAACCTGACAAGGTTCTTCGTGACGCTCGACCGTGGTGAAGGCTGCTCGCAGCACCTCATGGACAGTCTCGACCGGGATGAACTCGATGTCCCGTCGGACCTCTTCCGGAACTTCCTTGAGGTCCTTCTCGTTGGCCTTCGGCAGAATGATCCGCTTGATTCCTGTTCGATGCGCAGCGAGGACTTTTTCCTTTATCCCGCCGACCGGCAGGACCAATCCACTGAGACTCACCTCTCCGGTCATGGCCGTGTCTTTCCGGATCGGTTTCCTGACGTAGGCCGATGCCAGGGCTGTGGCCATCGTGATACCGGCGGACGGACCGTCTTTGGGAATGGCTCCCGACGGCACATGGATGTGCACCCCGTTTCGTTTGAAGCGTGAGATGTCGAGCCCCATTTCCTCGGCGTGAGCCCAGAGGTAGCTACGGGCCGCACGAGCCGATTCCTGCATGACCTCGCCGAGCTGTCCGGTCAAGGTAAGCTCGTGACTGCCAGGCAATAAACTGGTTTCAATGTATAGGACGTCGCCACCGGTCGGAGTCCAGGCGAGCCCAGTCGCCACTCCCGGAGGGAGTTCCTTTCTGGCTTCTTCCGGGATGAAGCGTTCTCTCCCGAGCCATTCCGGGAGCTGTTCCATCGCGACTGTGACAGGGGCTCGTTCCCCTCCAGTCATAACTTCGGCAAACTGCAAGGCGACCTTGCGGGTCAACCGTCCGAGCATCTGCTCGAGCTGGCGCACGCCGGCTTCCCGCGTGTACCGGGTGATGATCCGATCGAGGACCTCCGGCGCAAGTATGACTTCGCTGGGTTGCAAGCCTGCTTCATTGAGACGGCGTGGCCAGAGATACCGCATGGCAATCTCGGCCTTCTCTCGTTCGCTGTACCCGCCCAATTGAATGATTTCCATTCGATCCAGCAACGGCTGGCTGATCGTGTCCAGCGTGTTTGCGGTGGTGATAAAGAACACCTTGGACAGATCGAACGGCAGATCCAGATAGTGGTCGCGGAACGTGTGATTCTGCGCCGGATCGAGCACTTCCAGCAGCGCCGCAGCCGGATCGCCTCGAAAGTCCCGGCCCATCTTGTCCACTTCGTCGAGCATTAAAACTGGATTGTTCACACCGGCCCGGCGCACCGCTTGGATGATCCGGCCGGGGAGGGCTCCGACATAGGTCCGTCTGTGCCCCCGCAACTCCGCTTCATCATGCACACCACCGAGGCTGAATCGTTCGAATTTGCGTCCCATCGCACGGGCGATGGACTGACCCAGGCTGGTCTTGCCGACTCCGGGAGGGCCCACGAGACAGAGGATCGGCGCCTTGGCTCCGGGGTTTAATTTCAAGACGGCCAAGTGCTCAACAATGCGCTCTTTGACTTCCTTGATTCCATAGTGGTCTTCATCCAGCACCTGGCGGACACGAGCGAGTTCCAAACTGTCCTCAGACGCCTTTTTCCATGGCAGCTCGAGAACCAATTCGAGATAGCTTCGAATGACCTGATGATCTGGAGACGTCGGAGGAATTTTAGTCAAGCGGGCGACTTCACGCTCAGCCTCCTTCCGGACATGATCCGGTAAATCCGCCTCTTCGATTTGTTTCTTCAGTCGGCCCGTCTCGCCTTCCTCGCTGTCCGACTCGCCCAGTTCTTGCTGAATCGCCTTGAGTTGTTCACGAAGAATGTACTCGCGTTGCGACTTGCTGATCTTGGCTTGCGCTTCGGTTGTGATCTTCTCTCTCAATTGAAGGATCTGGATCTCGCGCGACAATGCCGCATATAAGCTGCGCAGGAGATCGACGCGTGTGGTGGCTTCCAGAAGTTTCTGCTCTTCCTGGACGGTCAGGTTGAGCAGTGACGCGATCCTGTAGGCGAGGGCAACTGGATCTTGCTCCGCTCCCAAAGCAACAACCGCTTCTTCCATGCCTGGTGCACGAATGAGTTTGGGCAGATCGGCAACGACGTCTTGAATCGCGCGATGCAAGGCATCGACCTCCGTGCCAGTATCAGTCGGTTCTGGATACTCACGGACGCGAGCGATCAAGTACGGATCCGTCTGATCGAGCCTCAGGAGGACGACTCGTTCCAGCCCCTGAACCATGGCGTGGATTTGCCCCTCGGATACGCGGGCGATCTGTTTGATAACGGCCTTGGTCCCGATGGAGTACAGATCTTTCAACTCTGGTGCATCAATATCCGGCGCACGTTGGGCGATCACCAGGAGCGTCTTGTCTTCCGTTCTCATGGCCGCCTCGACTGCGGCAATGGACCGGTCTCGACCGACGGTCAATGGCATCATGACGCCCGGAAACAGAACCGTGCGCTTGATGGGAAGGACCGGCAGATTCGAGACGAACGACTGTTCACTCATTTTGGCCTCCTTGAGGACTATACTGAATGTGTCGGTCTTAAAGTAGCCATCACTTGAGGTGAGTCAAGGTAAGGGAGGGACCTCGTCCCCGGATCATGTTGAAAACACTGGCTGGAACAGTCGGAGCCTGCATGAATTGATACAGGAGATTTAAGCTCTATCACATTGAAACTGTTGGATTACTTATCAACGAACAACCCGCCAGCAGTGTCTTGCTGAATGGTGTTGTTGGTGCGTTTTAATGTGCCAGAAGAATTCGTGGTTGGGAGCTCTGGGTAGTCATCGGTTCCCGCGAGATCGAGGAAGGCGCCCAGGCTCGTGGTGTCCGCTGCGCCCATCCCCCGTGAGACCCGATATTGGTCAGCGCCTCCCTCCTCAATGAAGACGCTCCACGAGGTAAGGTCAGCCATCCCAAGACCGGTCGAATGGTCGAACAGATAGGTGTCACGGCCCTTACCCCCGTCGATCATGAGCCCCGCGCTGTGGTCCCAAGCCACTCCGGCGTTGTACAAGGGACCAGATGATCCATAATGATCCTCTCCATGCCGGTCGATGAAGAGGGCGGCACCAAAATGAGCCGAGGCTCCATGTCCGTACCGAGCTGCTTGGTGATTATCGTCACCATCCAAATCGAGTTTCAGGCCTGTGCCAAAGAAATATCCGTGTCCTTGTGAGAAATTAGCGCTCTGATAGTGGTCGTGACCGTCGATGTCGAGGAAGACTCCCCACCCGCCGGCCAGATTGTAGCCTTGCCATTCGAGTCGCTTGGTCAGAAGGCGTTGGCCGGATCCGGTGCCGAGTCCGAAACAATCGTATTGAAACAATGGATCACCGGGTTTCCCATTGGGAGCGTCCTGTGCATTGTAGGCGCTGGGGTACTTGTCACCGCACTGGTAGTGATCGTCACCAGTCACATCGACAAGGGCGCCGACTCCTAGCGGTCCACCGAACCCAACGGCGAATCCGTAGCTCGTGTATCGATCGTTCCCTGCGCTATCCACCAACAAACCAAGGCCTCCAATGGCAGCACCCTGCGTCAATCGATTTCCCATGTACGCGTCGTTGCCTTTGCCGTCGAATAAAATCCCAAGCCCGCCGAATCCTGCGCCACCGGATCCACGTTCGAGTTGATAGATGTCGTCGCCCGCATGGTCAATTAAAAGGCCCACACCGAGTCGCCCGGTGGCCAGACCAAGTGGCGTGCCGTCATAGGTATCGTTCCCACTGAGATCGATGACCACGGCGTTGCCCTGATCTTCAGTGGCAGAAGCGGCAATCGTCCCTCGGTAGAGATCGTTTCCCCCAAGATCGATCACAAGACCGAATCGCCCGTCGAGCTCATACGTATTCGGCCCGACCCCGCCGACGATTATCATGCCGTAGGAGGTCTTCTCGACCAGCAGCACGTCGCCGGTCACGCCCGGGGGAACTTGGGCTGGCAGCAGCGGTTTGGAAAATGCGGAGGTCACCTGATGCAGCCACCGTTCGTTGGCGAAGCGGGCGAGGACCTGAGCGGCCGCAATCAGGGCGGCGTAATCGACCTGTTCATCCAGAAGCTCACCAAACCGGAGGTTGGCTTTGATGAAGGGGACCGTCTGGTCAGTCAGACTTGAGATTTGCGGTGTGAATCGCTCGACCAATGTTGCGGCATGCGTAAAGAGAAAATGTCGCTCTTCTTCCGTCAGGTTTGCCAGCGCTTTGTCACGCAGGGTCGATGCTGCCTCTAAACTGTCGATCATGAAGGCCACCAGTTCAGCTGGTGTGGTGCCCAAGGGCAAGGGGACCGCCTTGTGAAATGAGGAGGTGCGATCCATTCCCGCTTCGAGAATGTCGAGCAGAGCCGGAAGATTGACCGGACCCCCTTCGGCCATTTCCGCGATCAACAGCCCCTGTCGCTCAAGATCCGCCAGGCCTTCCCATGGATGTTTGAGCACGGCGACCACCAAGCGCCGTTTGAAGCGCGCTGGGTTGGTTTCGATCGTCTCATGGGCTGCCAGCACCGCACTCTGACGAGCGCCCACCAGCCGTTCGAGCTCGTTGCGAATGGGTGGCCCGATGCGATCGACCACCGACTCCCGCATGTGGCTATGGGGAGCAGACGGTGGACCGATCAGTTCAAAAAAGTATTGAACCGCACTACAACCGGTGATCACCAACAGCAGGAGAAGACACAGAAGTCGCCATAACCGTCCGCTCATAGAAGTCTGTACAGCATACCGTGCGAGGTTACCCATTGCTACGGGCGGTGCGCTGAACCTTTCGCATCGATCCCTCAACGATCCGGAATTCATAGAGACGACATTCCAAGGATCCGTTAAATAGAGGGATTCGTTTTGAGGGGGACAGGCCGATCAACTTCGGGACGCGACTGTCGCCGGTGAAGACGTAGGCCTTCCAGCCTGCAAACCGCTGTTTCAACCAGTTGCCAAGCTTGGGATAGAATCCGTCCAGTTCATCCGGCCGACTCAGCCGTACGCCGTAGGGAGGGTTGATCAGCATTATGCCCTGTTCGGCTGGAGCTGTGAGATCTAGCATGTCGCTCTGACGCAAGCGAATATCGATGGCCACACCGGCACCTTGGAACGTCCGTTGCGCGATCTTGACAGCAGCAGGATCGCGGTCGGACGCATAGATGGGAGTAGAAACTTCAGCCAGTTGCTGCGATCGAGCCGATTCTCGGAGGTGCCCCCAGTACTTGGTATCATGGATAAGGAATCGCTCGAACGCAAATGCACGAGCTTGACCCGGCGCAATCCGCCGCGCGATAAGCGCTGCCTCCAGGGGAATCGTTCCGCTCCCGCACATTGGGTCGAGCAGGACATCACGCGGAGTCCATCCGGCCAATTGCAGCAGACCGGCAGCCAGGTTTTCGCGCAGGGGAGCCTCAACGGTGCTAATCCGATGGCCTCGCTTGAACAGCGGTTCACCCGACGTGTCGAGATACAACGTGACGGTCGTCGCATCCAGAAACGCATCGATGCGGATATTGGGGCGATGTGTATCGACGCTCGGTCGGCGGTGTCGAACCGACGTGAATTTATCGCAAATTGCATCCTTGATCCGCAGGGTCACGAAATCCAGGCTGGTGAGCGGGCAGTGTCGTGCACTGACCTTAACCTTGATCGTGTGCGACGGCAGGAACCACTCGGTCCAGGCAAGCGCATAGGCCGCGCGATAGATGTCGTCTTCCGAACGATACGGCGCGTGGCCGACCTGCCATAGTACGCGGCTGGCGATGCGGCTTTCGAGGTTAACCCGATACAGGGAGGACCAGGGAGCCTGGAATGCAATGCCACCCTCGGTGCTCTTCGTAGACGAGATATCAAGACCGTGGAGCTCCTGTTCGAGCACGACCTCAAGCCCGCGTGGGCAAGGTGTAAAGAACCGATGGTTTGTGCTATCCATCTAGAGCATGTCCTGTAGGCTCGGTTAAGCAATGAACTATTGCAGCGTCTGCGGCAAACCGGTATCGAAGAAAATTCCTCCCGGCGACAATTTGCTCCGCTTCGTCTGCGAGTCCTGCCAGACGATTCACTATCACAATCCGAAGATCGTCGCGGGCTGCATTCCGGAATGGGGCGATCAGATTCTGCTGTGCCGTCGCGCGATTGAGCCGAGGTCCGGTCTCTGGACGTTTCCCGCCGGATTTATGGAGATCGGCGAGAGCACCGAGCAGGCCGCCAAACGCGAGACGGAAGAGGAGGCGCATGCTCAGGTCGAGGTGACGTCGCTGTATGCCGTGCTCAGCTTGCCGTATGTCGGCCAGGTCTACATGGTGTTTCGAGGTCGCATGGTGACTCCTGAGTTTTGCGCGGGAGAGGAGAGTCTCGATGTACGGTTGTTCACCCGCGACGCCATTCCGTGGGATGAAATCGCTTTTTCTGTCGTAAAGGACGCCTTGCACCGCTATGTCGAGGACGCAGTCCGCGGCACGTTTCGCGTGCACGTGGCGAGTCTGCCAGACCGCCTTGCCTAGCCGGATTCGTCCACTCATCAATTGAGCGAGGGGATGGTCAGGAGCGGGAGGCTGCGCCCTTCCTCGTTGTGCAGGAAGCGAAATCCCTCGGTGGTGGTGTAGTCCAAGGTAACTCCCTCCATCCGGGAGACGCTGCGTTGCTCAAGGGCGATCGTAAGCCCGTCGATCTCTTGGATGGCATCCTCAGGCCGCGCGGCGGCTTCCAGGGTGATGTTGAAGTTCAAGCGGGTTTGGTCCAAATCGCGCACGCTGATACGGATGATCGGATCTTCGGGATGATCGACACGAATCGCTTTCAGCCTGGTGATGGCGGAGACCGTGACGGCGATCATTTGCGCAAATCCCGTTGTTGGACGATGCCGTGAATTTCAACCAGGTGTTCCGCTCGATTGAGCGAATAGAAAATGCGCCAGTCCCCGACGGCATATTTGCATAGCCCTGGCAGCTCTGGCGTGATCGATTCATGGCGGAGATTCTCTGCATTGGAGGCCAACCATTTCGTCTTGTCAAAGAGTCGTTGCGCCATGCCGGAATCGACGTGGGCGAGGTCTTTGAGCACGGTCGGACGAAACGCGATGCGGTACCATGCCATGACTGGTTACCACCGGAGTCCAAGCTGGTCGGCAAGTTCTTCGCCGGACAGGCGTACTGTACTAGCAAGAGATTCTTTCAGCCGCGCGCGTAGGCCTTCGCCGAGCTGGAGCCCCAGATCGGGGTCGCCCAGTAGCTCGCGGAGTCGGTCATCGACGATGCCGCGCACGAGGTCCTGCAATTGCTCGGGGGTCAGGTGTGAGATATCCATGACCCGAGGAGAATACGGAGAGATGTGCTGAATTGCAACCGGCCTTGAAATGGGGAGGGCTGTACATGAAGCGGCTGGAAGGGAAGACCGCAATCGTCACAGGAAGTAGCAGCGGGATTGGCAAAGCGATCGCTTTACGATTTGCCGGTGAAGGGGCCAGGGTTGTTGTAGCGGCCAGGCGCGTCAAATTGTGTGAGCAAACTGTGGCTCAGATTCGCCAAGCAGGAGGGGAGGGCGTGGCCATTCAGACGGACGTCACGGACGAGCGTCAAGTCGACACGCTCATGCAAAACACCATGCGCCGATACGGCCGGATCGATATTCTGGTGAACAACGCCGGGATCTTTGGTGGGAGACGTCTGGCAGAGACTACCACCGCGGCTTTCGACGAGGTGATAGATGTCAACCTGCGGGGGACCTTCTTCTGTTGTCGAGCCGGATTCAAGCACATGAAGAAGCAAAACGGGGGATTGATCATCAATATGTCAAGCGTAGCGGGGGTACAGGCCTGGGCCGGAACCGGCACCTATAGCGCCTCCAAACATGCCGTGATGGCGCTGACGAAGTCGTTGGCTGATGAAGGGCGTCAGTTCAAGATTAAGGTCAGTGCGATTTGCCCAGCTGGGGTTGCTGATGAACTTGTTGATGCGTCGCCAGAGGAGATCC
>Ga0187821_10000257_pt1 | contig 12718 bp, 10 predicted proteins | sample NC_wetland_sal_i_20_FD_132442 | JGI IMG/M metagenome (GOLD analysis project Ga0187821, IMG submission 132442) | Wetland sediment microbial communities from Neuse River Estuary, North Carolina, USA - SourceSoil_1 | ecosystem: Environmental > Aquatic > Freshwater > Wetlands > Sediment | place...
GCTTAGCAGCGGTTTGCCGTGCGCAGACGTTCTAAGCGCGTGCAAACGCTCCGTGAAGCGAGCCGAGACCAGATCAAAATCACGCCGGCTGCGTGCGACAGGAGGCTTGGTCTCGGCGGCGCTCGTGCTTGATGCTTGGCACCGTGACCGACGGTATCTCACGCCTAAGGGCTTGCCAAAGGCGGTCCGGCTGCTGGGACGCACACCTAGTGTGGAAGCTCTGATTCGAGCTCACACTGGGCACAGAAATGCCTCGGAGACTGCTCAGCGACTCAAGAACTTACATCTCCTAGTGCCGTGCGGGCGTGGGCTCTACAGGCCCACGAGCGATGCCGCGGTAATCTCCGATCGGGAGCCTATCGTGCTGCAGCACGCCGCTCGAGCGCTCTCAACCCTCGTAGAAACAGTCGGCAGGAACGTACACCGTGGTAGCAGCTTGGGGCCGCTCTTGGAGCGCGTCGCCGAAATACCGGACCTACCTCGCAGACACATCGCTGACTTTCAAAGATTTACACACCTCCAAGGAAGGACGTTCCTGAGAACGGTAAATGACTGGCTTGAGGCGCGGCGCGCTAGGCGGAATCGCCATGGGACGTTGGGCACAACAGTACGTGCTGGGATTCACGCCTACGCCTATGTAGCGGCGGCGCGGGGTCGTGCTTCAGCACGTTCTCAATGAGCCTTGACAAGTTCCTCTCTGAGCGTCTTCCTTAGAATCTTGCCAACATTGCTTTTCGGCAGCTCACTCCTAAAGTAGATGTGCTTGGGGACCTTGTAACCAGCCAACGATTTGCGGCAGCAATCGACAACGTCCTTCTCCGTAAGCGCCGGGTCTTTGCGGACCACAAATAGCGCCACGACTTCCCCAGAGTGTTCATCTGGTTGGGCGACGGCCGCAGCCTCAAGGATGCCGGAACACTCGGCTGCAGCAGCTTCGACCTCGTTCGGATAGACGTTGAAGCCGGACACCAGGATCATGTCCTTCTTGCGGTCCTCGATATAGACAAGACCCCGCTCGTCCATCTTGCCCACGTCACCCGTGCGCAGCCATCCATCCGTCAACATCACTTTTGCGGTTTCATCCGGCCGGTTCCAATAGCCTTTCATCACCTGTGGCCCGCGCACGCAGATCTCGCCAGGCTGTCCCAGCGGGACGTCGTTGCCGCCGTCGTCCTTAATAGCCACTTCGGTGGAAGAGATCGGCAGGCCTATCGACCCGTTGAAGCCTTCATCCGGCGGGTTTATGCACGCCGCAGGAGAGGTTTCGGTCAAGCCCCATGCCTGCGTCAAGATGCATCCGGTGGCGTCTTTCCACCTCTGAGCGACCGATGCCTGCACCGCCATCCCGCCGCCAAGCGTAATCTTCAGACTGCTGAAATCAATCTGCTTGAACCCGGGTGCGTGCAGCATGGCGTTGAACAGCGTGTTCACGCCGCTCAGGAAGTTGCAGGGGTACTTCTGCAACTCCGCGCACAGCGCCTTCTGATCGCGAGGGTTGATGATCAGGACGTTCTTCCAGCCCAGTCGCGTAAATAGCATGCAGTTACACGACAAAGCGAAGATGTGGTACAGCGGAATTGCCGTAACCAGCACGCCGGGCGTGTCGCGATAGGACTTGCCGAGCCACGCCTCGGCCTGCAGGGTGTTGGCGCTCACGTTGCCGTGGGACAGCATGGCGCCCTTGGCAACTCCGGTCGTACCGCCGGTGTACTGCAGGAACGCGAGATCGTCCGCTGTGACTTCCACCGGCGCAAGCCGCAGCTTCATGCCGGCCGCAACGGCCGACGTGAATGGGATGGCCCCGGCAATGCTCCAGCTCGGCACCTGCTTGCGCACGCGTCGCACGACGAAATTGACGATCATGGACTTGGGGAACGGCAGCAGATCCCCGGCGCCGGTGACCAGCACGCGCTTGACGTTGGTATGGGCGATGACCCGCTGCAATACGTGTGCGAAGTTCTCCAGTACCACGATCGCCGTGGCGCCCGAATCCTTGAGCTGGTGTTCGAGTTCGGGCGCGGTGTACAGCGGGTTGGTGTTTACGACGGTCAGACCGGCGCGCAGGGCGCCGAACAAAGCGATCGGATACTGCAGGGTATTCGGCAGCATGATGGCGATGCGATCGCCCTTCTTGAAGCCCGCCTGCTGCAGCCACGCGCCGAAGGCGCGTGAGCGCTCCTCGAGCTGACGGTAGGTCAGTTCCGCCCCCATCTGCACATAGGCAACCCGGTCGGCGTGAGCCGCGCAGGCCTGCTCGATCAGCTCCTTCAGCGAGCGTAGCTGCGCCGGATCGATTTCGGCGGGCACCCCCGGCGGGTACGACTTCAGCCAGATTTTCTCCATCGGATCCCCCGGTTCTTATTTGTTCAGCAGCGGCTGCAGGTAGGGCCAGACGTTGTCGAGGATGCGCGGCTCGCCCTTCGCATTCGGATGCAGCCCGTCCTCCTGCATCAGCTCGGGGTCCAGCGCCACGCGATCAAGCAGGAACGGCACGAGCGGCAGATGATATTGGTTTGCCAGGTCAGGGAATATCCGCGCGAACTCCTCGGTGTAGCGTGGCCCAAGGTTGGGCGGCAGTCGCATACCGGCCAACAGCACCCGTGCCCCTGCGGCCTGCGACAGACGCACCATCTGCGCCAGGTTTTGCCGCGAGCCGCTCAGGGGCAGCCCGCGCAGACCGTCGTTGGCGCCGAGCTCGAGGATCACGAGCGCGGGCCGGTGGTTCTGCAGCGCCCGGGGCAGGCGTTCCAGTCCGCCGCTGCTCGTTTCGCCGCTCTCGCTGGCGTTGACGATCTGGTACCCGTACCCTTGCGTGTGAAGGCGCTGCGCGAGCAGCGCCACCCAACCCTCTTCCGGCCGGATTCCGTGGGCGGCGCTCAGGCTGTCGCCGAACACAAGGATGGTGCGGTCGGCGGCCACCGCGTTCTGGAGCGCGATGAACACCAATCCCATGCCCAGCGCCCAGGCGCCGACGACCCGCAGCAGCGTTCTCAAGGCGGAAAACCTCTGCAAGCAGGTTAGCAGCCCGGAAGGTTCGCTGACCATTGTCGACGATGTTTCACTCGACATCGCGGCCGGCGAGTCCGTGGCCGTGACCGGGCCTTCAGGCGCGGGCAAATCCACGCTGCTGGCACTGCTCGCTGGTCTCGACGTGCCGACCAGCGGGCGCGTGTTGCTGGCCGGGCAGGACCTTACCCGGCTCGACGAGGACGGACGGGCACGCCTGCGCGCGCAGCGCGTCGGCTTCGTCTTCCAGTCCTTTCACCTCATCCCAGCGCTCACGGCCCTCGAGAACGTGATGCTGCCCCTGGAGCTCGCCGGCCTCGGTGATGCGCGCCGCATCGCGGCCGAGACCATGACCGGTGTCGGACTCGGCGAACGCACAGGCCACTATCCGCGCCAGCTATCCGGCGGCGAGCAGCAGCGCGTAGCCATCGCGCGTGCTTTCGTCACGCGCCCGGCGGTGCTGTTCGCGGACGAACCCACCGGCAACCTCGACACCGCGACCGGGGCACGGGTCGGCGAGCTGCTGTTCGATCTCAACGCCCACGCGCATACCACCCTGGTACTGGTGACCCACGACCGCGAGCTCGCTGCGCGCTGTGGTCGCGTGGTCCGCATGGAGGCGGGGCGCGCCCTATGAAGGTCGTGCGGCTGGCGCTGCGCACCCTGGCGCGCGAGTGGCGTTCGGGCGAGCTGGGTGTGCTGCTGCTCGCGCTCACGGTCGCAGTGGCCGCGCTGACCGGGGTCGGCTTCCTGGTGAGCCGCATCAGCGCTGCAGTCGCGCTGCAGGCGAGCGAGGTGCTGGCTGCCGACATCCGCCTGGGCTCGCCCCAGCCGCTCGCGGCGGACTACTTCAGCGAGGCGCAGCGGCGTGGGTTGCAGAGCGCACGCACTACCAACCTGCTGTCGGTGGTGTTCAACGGCGAGGCGAGCCAGCTGACCAACGTCGCGGCGGTCACGGCCGGCTACCCGCTGCGCGGCCGCCTGCTGCTCGCCGACGAGCCGTTCGCCAAGGGGATTCCGGCGCAGGGCATCCCGCCGCCGGGGGAGGTATGGCCGGACTCGAAGCTGCTGGCGGCGCTCGGTGCCCGGGTGGGGTCGAGGCTGGCGATCGGCGCAACCAGCTTCCGGGTTGGCCGCGTGCTCATCTCGCGTCCGGACCAGGGCGGCACGTTCGCCGAGCTCGCGCCGTCACTCATCATGAACGTCGCCGACCTGCCCGCCACCAGCCTGATCCAGCCGGGCAGCCGCGTGAGCTACGCCGGCCTGTTCGCCGGCGAGCGTACCCGCATCGATGCCTTCAAGGACTGGCTCAAGGCCCACAAGCGCTCCGGCGAACGGCTGCGTGACATCACCGACGCCAGTCCGCAGGTAAAGAACGCCGTGGAGCGTGCCGGCCGCTTCCTCAGCCTGGCCAGCCTGGTGAGCGTGCTGCTGTGTGCGATCGCGGTGGCCATGGCGGCACGGCGGTACGTGCACCGTCATCTCGACACCGTCGCGCTGCTGAAGACCCTGGGAGCCAGCCGCGCCTTTACGTTGTGCCTGTCACTGCTGCAGTTGCTGGCGCTCGCGTTCATGGCTGCACTGGCAGGCGCTGCCATCGGGTTTCTGGCGCAGGAATGGCTGCTGCGCACCATCCGCGGACTGCTGACCGTGACCGAGCTGCCGCGCGCCAGTCTGACTCCGCTCGCGATCGGGTTCGTGACGGCGATCGCGGTGCTCGCCGGGTTTGCGCTGCCGCCACTGCTGCAGCTGTCGCGGGTGCCGGCGCTGCGGGTGCTGCGCCGGGACGTCGGGCCGCCCTCGACGCTGGTGCTGCTGGCCTTCGGGCCGGCCGTCGCGGTGGTGCTGCTCCTTATCTACTGGGTGGTGCGCGAGATGCGCATGTTCCTGTACTTGACCGCCGGGCTCGCTGCCTTCGTCCTGCTGCTGGCGCTGGCCGGCGGCCTGCTGGTCCACCTCGCCGGGCGGCTGCGCGGCCGCGTCGGCGTCGCCTGGCGTTTCGGGGTCGCCAATCTGAGCCGGCGCCGCGCCGAGAGCGTCGTGCAGCTGGCCGCCTTCGGCACCGGCATCATGGTGCTGCTGCTGCTCGGCATCCTGCGCGGTGATCTGAACGGGGACTGGCAGCGCACGCTGCCGCCCAACCTGCCCAACTACTTCTTCATAAATTTTCCTACGGCGGCGCGCGGGGACTTCGTGCACTTCCTCGAGGCTCAGGGAGCGCGCACCACGCGGGTGCTGCCGATGATTCGCGGACGGCTCACGCTCATCAACGGCCGCCCCGTCGAGGACCCGCGCGGCGGACGCAGCGAGGAGAACTTCGCGACCCGCGAGCAGAACCTGACCTGGGAGTCCGAGCTCGGAGCCGATAATCGCCTGATCGCCGGGCGCTGGTGGACGGCCGCCGACGCCGGCAAGCCGCTCGTATCACTGGCGAGCGAGTTCCAGGAGGCGCTCGGCGTCGAGGTCGGCGATCAGCTCACCTTCGACATTGGGGGCGAGACCGTGCAGGCCACGGTCGCCAGTATCCGCAAGGTGAAGTGGGACACGTTTCAGCCGAACTTCTTCATCGTGTTCGCCCCGGGGGTACTCGAGAACACTGCCGGTACCTATCTGACCAGCGCCTACTTCAAGCCCGGCGCCGCCCGCTCGCTCGCGGCGCTGGCGCGGCGCTTCCCGAGCGTCTCCATCTTCGACATCGACGAGCTGCTCACCAAGGTGCGCGCCGTGCTCGACCAGGCCGCGCTTGCGGTGCAGAGCGTATTCGTGTTCACCCTCTTTGCGGGCCTCACCGTGCTGCTCGCCGCAGTGCAGGCCAGCCGCGACGAACGTCGCTACGAAAGCGCCATGCTGCGCACCCTCGGCGCCAGCCGTAGCACGGTAGTGCAGGGCGTGCTGGCCGAATTCGCCACGCTCGGCAGCCTGTCGGGACTGCTGGCCGCGGCCGGCGCATCGGTTGCGGCCTACTTTCTTACCACGCACTGGCTCGAGCTGCGCTACACGTTCGAGTTCCTGCCGTGGGTCGAAGGCGTGGCGGGCGGCGCCGCGCTGGTGTGTCTGGGCGGCTGGATCGCAACGCGCAGCGTCATCAACCAGCCGCCTCTCAAGACGCTGCGTGCGTGACCGCAGTGCGGGCCCTTATGCACCGCGATCGTTGCGCGCAGGCCTGTCGGAACGCATCATGCTGCGCGCCTTACCTGAGGGCACATCTATGCGACTGCACCCCCTTGCGGCAGCTGCCGCGGCACTGGCCTGCGGGACGATGCTCGGCAGTGCGTCGGATCACAGCGCGGACGGGGGCTTCGTGCGCCTGACGCCGGAGCAGGTGCGCTGGCAGGACCTACCCGATGGACATGGCGCGCAGGTGGCTACCATTGCAGGCGATCCGAGGGGAACGGGTGTCTACATCCAGCGGGTGCGCTTTCCGCCCCACGTCATGGACCGGCCGCACTGGCACCCGAACGATCGGCACGTGACCGTGCTCAAGGGCATCTGGTACACGGGCACCGGCCCGACGTTCGATCCACAGCGTGCCGTGCCCATGAAACCCGGCAGCTACATGCTGCATCCAGCGAAAGCGCTGCACTGGGATGGCTCCAATAGCGATGAGGAGGTCATCGTGCAGGTGTTCGGCATCGGTCCCGCCGACACGACGCCGGCGGACCCGAAGCAGCCGTTCTGGGTGCAGCTGCAGAAATAGGCTGCGGCGCTGCGTTCGCCGCACCCAGACCCTACTTCCGTTGGCTCCAGGCGAGGTTGATCAGGCTCCCTACCCGATCCGCGCACTTGTCAGCCACCTTGCTGAAGGTGAGCACGGCGTTCTCGTATTTCCAGGCATAGGTGCCGGTCTGCTCGCCGGCCTTGGTGCAGGCCCAAGGGCCGCTGGTGTCGGTCAGCTGCAGCTCGCCCGCCTTGACGGAGTAGCTGCCCGCAACTTCCACCGCGTCGCCCTTGGTGACGTGGAATTGCCCCTTGTCATCGAAGCTCAGGGTATAGGGAGCCTTCTTGGCGGCGTATGTGCCGGCGGGGAAATCGGCCGCGAAAGCCGGCGAGATAGCGAGGGTCGAGCAGATCGCGAGCGCGCAGACGCCGCGATTTGACCTGAGTGGCTTGGGTCGTGACATGTTTGTCTCCTCTTTGTGGGTTCTGAGTGCACTTCGGCCTGTGGTGGTCTTCGGATACAACCGTATGTGCATACAAATCCCGCCATGACGCTGCACTGCAGCGTGAACGGCGAGAGCAGCGCCGCCGTGCGGGCGTCAGTCCCGGCTAGGGTTCACCGCGCTGGCGCGCCAGTCCACGGCGCCGAAGCGGGCATTTCCGAGCAGCGTGTAGGCGAGCATGAAGGTCGACACTCGCTGGTGAGAGTCGGGTTGCTGTGAGTACCGACCGTCACGGGTCGACTCGGCATAGCGGATGGTTATCGCCTGCAGATTAAACACACGAATGGTCAGGGCAACGTCGAATCTGTCGATCGTTTCGCTGCCCGTGCTTTCCGTGGCGCCCACATGGCTGATGTAGTAATCGCGGACGGTGGTATCGAGGGCGACGCGGTCGCCGCAGATGAGTCGGGCGGCCAGCACGGCTTCGGGCGCGACGCCGTAGTGATAGTTGCGCTTCCCCTCGCCCGTCGGGCCGGCTGAGGTAACACCCGAGCCATGTATCACGCCCCCGGCCGCATAACCAAGCCCGGCCAGCGCCGTACCCTGCAGCGCCACGCTGTTTGAAAGCCACCATTGCGCGGTGGTGCCAAACGCTCCGGCGGTGTTCGATACCCGGAAAATGTTCGGTGCCACGTAGTCATAGAGGCCGTAGACACCCCAGACGCCGCGATAGGCTGGTCCGATGTCGTAGTCGGTGCCATAAAGCAGCCCGCGACTGAACACCGATTCCACCGCATTGGTGCTGTCCAGAGCGAGCTCAAAATTGAAGTAATCAAATGGCCGCTCATATGAATAGTCCGGTTTGCCCGGCAGCCCGTATCCGACCGTAAAACTCGCGCTGCCGGCGCCACGTTTGAAGGTTTGCGTCGGTGCCGGCCCGGTCGCGACCGGATTCAGCGTGACATTCGAGGCGAAGTGCGAGCTTAGATTTGCCCCGAGATCCACGCGCGTGAAGACGGCAGGATCATAGCTGCGAAATACCGGGGCGAATCGCTGGCCGTAGACCAGGCGATTGAATCCCAGCGCGGGGGAGATAAGCGCGGCGCCGAACTCGCGCCACCGACTCGGTCGTCCATCGCCACCGCTCTCCAGCAGGAGGCTGGCGATACGGAACAGCGGCTCGCCGAGGAAGTTGCCGCCGATGCCGGTCGCAATCTGGTCGTTGATCGAGGGGGTAGTGTTTTCCCCTGCCTCCTCCCATAGAACGCTGCCGGCAAACGTGTACGCAGAAGCCTCCCAAAAACCAAGCCCGGCCGAGCGCGCGAGTCCCTGGTAAATAGATCCCTGATAGGGATGCAGGAATTGATTGGTTGAGAATTTATCGTTGTCCACGACCCACTTGCGGTGCAGATTGTCCTCGAGGTTCGAAACGGGCGACGGATACGTGGGTGCATCGATCGCGTAGTGATCGAAACGGTTCAGTAGGAACTCGAACGTTGGAATCTCGACGGCCGGAACGACCCGGCTTCGGGCATCGCCGGTACCCCAGTCGAGGACTGGCTGCGGTTTGGCGGCCGCGAATGCGGTCGGCGCCTGGTTCTGCTCGTCGCCCGGATTCTTTGGATCATCCGCTGCGCAGGGCTGTAAGGCTGCGATACCCACCAACGCGGCAGTTAGGGCTGAAGGCGCGTGGGGCATTCTGACAGGCTCAAGGGCCTGACTGAAGTTGTATGTCAGCTAATTGCGCATTCGTGCGTAGTCCACCCCGCAGGCCGGACGACTTGGGCTCGACTCGCCTATCAGCCTCTGGGGCGCGCAGGCGACCAGGTGGAGCCGGCAAGCCACGGCGAGAGGTGATTCGCGAGGGCCTGGGGTGCACCGGGTTCAACGGTGCGGGCAGCCCGGCCAACAACACGGCCGGCGCTTGCCCGCCATCGGCTCGCTGCTGGCTCTCTCAATCCGCCGCGACCGCGTCTCCGGTTTCTTGGCGGACTCAATCCAACATATCCATTCATTCCGGGCGACGGGAGTAAGGTCTTCCCACGCGTGAAACGCCCTGGAGTCAGAACAGAGCGCGTCGCGCAGGTCTGCTGGTACCTCGTGCACCACGCCGGTCGCGATCTGTCTTCTAGTCATTGCCCGTTCACTACGCGCTTCCGCGAGGGGCTGGAAACGCCGCCTGGCATGGCCGGACGACGCGTTGCCAGGACTTCGATCGGGAGCACTGGGGGATATCAGACAAGGCAGGTGTCGGCTCCGCGGCCCCTGCCTGCGGAGGCCGCCACACCCTCAATGCAGCGCGGTCAGCGGGAGTGCGGTGTCCGTTTGGAGTCAGCACCGAGGCGAGACAGAACGCTGGTCACACGCCCCAACATGTCGTTTGTAACTCCCGCGGCCCCCTCAGCTCTGTGCATACCCTCGCCGTCCGCCGCTTGAAACTGCAGCAACTGGTCTTTCCATTGCACCAAGATCGCGGCCTTCTGCTCCGAGGTCAGCTCCTTGGAGGCGCTCAATGTCTCTGGCGTGCCAAAGACACTGGCGGGATTTTGCATGGCTTTGTCAACGTCCATTACAAATCATTCGACGCCTGTCTTGCCGCGTCGTCAAGCGCGGCCCGACGCCATGTAGGCCATCTCCGACAAGGGCACAGGGGTGGCGGCGGCAGCCTCAATGATGTGATTCCTCGCACACGGTTTGCCGGGCAGTGTGTGAAGCGACGACATCAGTGGGTAGGCGCGTGGCGGTAATGTCAGGGCGTGAACAACAAACCTTCGGACAGCAGCATTCCGAGCGGTGACCCGCAGGGCCGCAGGGGCGATGAAGCGTGGCAAGGCGGTGAGGGATTCGACCCCTACAATCGCACGTCTTCTAACGTGTCCGATCAATCCGCGGAGAACAACCCTCCTACAGTGGAGGAGGTCCGGGTGCTCAATAGCACCACCGCGGGCGCGCCGGTCTGTGCGGACCCAAACAAGAGCGAAGCAGCCACGTTGGCTCAGCGTGTGGCCCTGCTCAGCGCCGAGTTGGAACGCGTACTTATGGAAGTTGGGGACCTTGGTTCCGTAGCCTCGGACCCCGATGATCGCCGCGCCGGCGAATTGAAGAGACAGCTGTGCCGCGCGGCCAACTATCTCGAGGAAGCCTTGGACTGCCTGGTGCCGACCGAGCCGTCTTCGTAGATGCCGCTCAGGGTCAGGTTCTACGCCTTCCTACCAGGTCCGCGATCAGGAGGATGAGTTCAGCCACATCGAAGGGCTTTGCCAGGTGCGCCTGATAGCCGGCGACCAGAGAGCGCTTTCTGTCTTCTGCTCGCGCAAACGCGGTGAGTGCCAACGCAGGAAGCCGATCGCCGCGTGGCTCCAGGGCACGCAATGCGCGGATCAACTGGTAGCCATCCATCTTCGGCATGCCAATGTCACAGACGAGGACCGTCGGCCTGGTGGTCTTCAAGGTGGCAAGCGCTTCCTCCGCCGTCACGAAACTCGTCACCTTGGCCCCCTGGTCTTGCAGCACCGTTCGCAGCAGCTCGCGCGCATCGGGTTCATCGTCCACGAGGAAGACGTGCACGCCTTCGAGCCGCGGGAGCGAGAGCAGCTCGGTGGATTGCGTCTCCGCCGTCGGATGGACGCGCGGAGAACCCTCCTCTTGCAGCTGAACAATCGACAGCGGCAGCTCGACGGAAAATGTGGCGCCCAGGCCTTCACCCTTACTTGCCGCCTTGATGATGCCGCCGTGCAATTCGACCAGCTGCTTGGAGATCGCCAGGCCCAGGCCGAGGCCGCCGACGGACCGCGTTGTCGAGCTGTCCCATTGCGAGAATCGCTCGAAGACGTGCGGCAGATAATTTGCCGCAATCCCTATGCCGGTGTCGCTGACGCTCAGTTCGAGGTGAGAATTCACGCGTTGCAGCAGCACCTGTATCTGGCCGCCCTTCGGGGTGAACTTGATGGCGTTGGTTAGCAGGTTCCACACTACCTGCTGCAGGCGGGCAGAGTCGGCGCTGACGACGTCCTGCGTTGCACCCAGGATCGCCTTCAGCCGAATGTCCTTGGCCGTTGCCGCGGGCATGGCGGTATCCAGGGCCGCTTCCACGATACTGGCGAATGAGACCTGATGGAGGTCGAGCCGCAGCTTGCCCGTCGTGATGCGGCTCAGGTCCAGCAGATCGTCGATGAGCTTGACTTGGGCTCGCGCGTTGCGGTCGATGACTTCGACGGCGCGCCTTTGTGCGTCGGCGCTCCTGGAGGGCGCGTCTTTCAGCAGCACCTGAGTCCAGCCCAGAATCGCGCTCAACGGCGTGCGCAATTCGTGCGATAGCGTCGCCAGGAATTCGTCCTTGAGTCGAGTGGTGCGCTGTGCGGCCATACGCGCGTTTCGCTCAGCGTCCAGCATCTCTTCGCGCTGCTGATTGGCAAGCTCCATGGCCTCGGCCCGCTTGATCTCCGTGAGGTCACGGGTCAGCTTGGCGTAGCCGAGGAGCTGCCCGCTGTCGTCGCGAAGGGCGCTGATGGTGACATTGGCCCAAAACGTTGTGCCATCCTTGCGCACGCGCCATCCGGTATCGACAAAGCGGCCCTCTTCCGCTGCCACCCGCAGCTCGTGCTCTGGCCAACCGCTTTCCTTCGCATCGGGCGGATAGAAGAGCGAGAAGTGTTGGCCGATGATCTCGCTCGCCTTGTAGCCCTTGATCCGCTCAGCCCCGCTGTTCCAAGTGGCCACCCGGCCATTGGGATCGAGCATGAATATGGCGTACTCGTTGACGCCGTCTACCAGCAGGCGAAAGCGCTCTTCGCTCCGGCGCAACTCCTCGTCATGGGCGCGCCGCCGCGTCAGATCGCGCGTGACCTTGGCGAACCCCAGCAGCTCACCGTCTGCACCTCGCACGGCCGTGATGACCGCGTTCGCCCAGAACTGCGAGCCGTCTTTCCTGACGCGCCAGCCGTCGGTTTCGAATACGCCGGTGTCTGTCGCTACCCGGAGTTCGTACTCAGGCAATCCGCGTGCCAGGTCTTCGGGAGGGTAGAACCGCGAAAAGTGCTGGCCGATGATCTCCTCGGCTCGGTATCCCTTGAAACGCTCGGCACCTGCGTTCCAGGTGAGAACGTGCCCGTCCGGATCCAGCATGAAGATGGCATAGTCGCGGACGCTCTCAACGAGCAGCCTGAAGCGCTCCTCGCTTTCCCGAATTGCGTGCTTGGTACTGTCAGGCTTGCGCAGCATACCTGGACACCCTACCACGCAGTGAGCTGACACATGCTCCTGGCCCGGCGTAGGTTTTCACCCACGCCTTGTCAGGCCATCGCGGAGTTTCCGGGGTCGGAACGCTGTAGCCCACGCCTCGTGATCGCTGCACGGAAATTGGGAGTGTGCGGTCGCGGGTTGTCGTGGCACGAGGAAATGCCGTCTGCTACCGCGTAAGGGGCGGGCGACTGCGGAGCGGCAGCGGGGCCTGGGTCGAGGCCGCGCTCGCCAGGGCCGTCAGTTCCAGAGGCGCAGGCTCTTCAGCCGCGCGACGTCGCTCACGGCATCGGCATCCGGATCCAGTCGGCCGGCGGCCACGCCGCCGTGACCGGGGGCATCATCGTCATCGAACGCGGTCGGCGGCGGCACCA
>Ga0187821_10000258_pt1 | contig 12709 bp, 12 predicted proteins | sample NC_wetland_sal_i_20_FD_132442 | JGI IMG/M metagenome (GOLD analysis project Ga0187821, IMG submission 132442) | Wetland sediment microbial communities from Neuse River Estuary, North Carolina, USA - SourceSoil_1 | ecosystem: Environmental > Aquatic > Freshwater > Wetlands > Sediment | place...
CCCCACTCGCCCAGCGCCGCCTTCCACGCCAGATAGTGCAACGGCATGGAGTCCGCCACCGTACCATCGCAATCAAATAAATAGGCGCAAAAGGTTCCGGCGGGCAATTTCAGTTTCATGCCTGAGACGCTGCACCCGATTTTGCAGCGCGGCCCGGCACTACATCCACCTGCAACGTCGCATCGGCCGCCGGCACATACGTCGTGGGCAACCCCAATTCTTTGCGCACCAGGTTTGCGCCCTGGGCAATCGCACTGGCTTTGTAAAACGCAATCTCGCGGTTGCAACCTTGGCGGCCAAACCCGCAATCGTTCGACACCACGAGCTTCTCCGCCGGAATATATTTCAGCGCCTTACGAATCTCCGCCGCCACTTCTTCCGGACGGTCCGCCTGCAGCTGGCGGTGGCTCACCACGCCAACCGCAATCTTTTTCCTTAAATCATTCTTGTACGGCAAGAACCGTTCCAGATCTTTCTGGTTGCGGTCTTTCATCTCCAAAGTCCACACGTCGCCGCGGCACCGCTCCAGGTAAATCTCAATCGAATTCGCGTAACTCGTGTCTTCCATCACGCGCTGCATGTTGGGATTCCCCCAACAGGTGTGAATCCACAGCTCCACGTCCTCCAGCCCCTGCACCTCACGGTTGAACGCATCGATCATAAATTTTACTTCCTCATGGTCCTTGCCATAGGTGTTCGCCATGAAGTGGAACGTCGGCTCTTCAATCTGGATGCAGCGGCAGCCCGCGTCCCGCAGCGCCAGCAGCTCTTTGTTCATGGCTTCCGCCATGTCCCAGATCACTTGGCGCTTGTCCTTGTATTTCGGAGTGTGAATGTCCAGGAACAGCGCCATCACCTGCGAGCAGCAGGTGCCAAATTTCACTGGTTTCCGCGTGCGTGCCTGCGCCAGCCGCCAGATCTTTGCGTAGTCCAGTGGCCGGTGCTCGATATTGTCCACCACGTGCGGCCAGCGCCAGCCGGTGTAAATCTCGTTCAGCAACGTCCCCGGCGGGTAGTGCAGCCACGGCGCCGTCGTCTCCTCCGGCTGCAGGTGATCGCCCTCAAATCCCGCCCACCGTTGCAGCGGATAGTGATGCCACGCCCGCCCCGCCAAATCCTCGTCCACGTGAAAATCGCCGTGACTCAAAATGTCCAGCCCAGCCCGCTCCTGATCGCCCACCACCACCGTCAGCGCGTCCTGAAACTTCTCCCGGAACCGCACGTCCTGCATGCAGGTATCCAGCGGCTTCCCCCACATGCAGACATCAAACCACCGCGGGCGCGGAAACGAACCGGTCGTCGTACTCGGCAGAAGCAAATCTTTCGTAACCGTCAGCATGGCACCCCTCCGCCGCGGGGCATTTTACAGCCAAGACCGGTTCCGTTGCCAAGACTCGTTCCGGCGCGCCCGCATGGTGTTTGCCGTTTGACTTGCCTTGGCAGCGAATCTAAAATTCGCAGCAATGTCGGAAACGTTGTCGTTGCTCGGCCAGACCATCTCGCACTACCGAATCCTGGAAAAGCTGGGCGGTGGCGGCATGGGCGTCGTTTACAAAGCCGAAGATACCCGTCTACACCGTTTTGTCGCTCTCAAATTCCTGCCTGAAGCTGTCGCGAAAGACCCGCAAGTCCTGGCGCGCTTCCAACGCGAGGCGCAAGCCACTTCCGCACTGAATCATCCTAGCATCTGTACCATTTACGACATCGGCGAGGACTCCGGCAAAGCTTTCATTGCCATGGAGTTTCTGGAAGGCAAGACCCTGAAGCACGCCATCGCCGGCAAACCCATGGAGCTTGAGACGGCGCAGGAGTTGGCGATCGAAATCGCGGACGCCCTCGACGCCGCGCACTCCAAAGGCATTATCCATCGCGACATCAAACCGGCCAACATTTTTGTTACCGACCGCGGGCACGCCAAGATCCTTGATTTTGGCTTGGCCAAAGTCAGCTCCGGCAAAAACAACCCGGATACGTTAGCCACGCAGGAAATCGACTCCGAGCACCTCACTAGCCCGGGCAGCACCCTCGGTACGGTCGCTTATATGTCGCCCGAGCAAGTCCGCGCCAAAGAGCTCGACGCCCGCAGCGACCTGTTCTCGTTTGGCGTTGTGCTGTATGAGATGGTCACCGGGCAGCTACCCTTTCGCGGAGAAAGCTCCGGCGTCATTTTCCGCGAAATTCTTGACAGCGTCCCTGTGGCCGCGGTTCGCCTCAACCCTGGTTTGCCTGTCGAGCTCGAGCACATCATTGGGAAAGCACTGGAAAAGGATCGCGAGCTCCGCTACCAGCATGCTTCGGACATACGCGCCGACCTGAAGCGCCTCAAACGGCAGTCCGGTTCCGGCCACTCGCAGACGGTGTCCGCCGCGCTTACGCCTGATTCCCCGGCGCGGCCGGCTTCCACCGGGTCCGGCCCAGTCGATCGATCAGACCATGCGTTGATCTCTGACTCGCAAATTGCCGCCGGGCTCTTGGCTCGCCATAAGAAATCGCTCGCGGCCGCCACGGTTCTCGCGGTCTTGTTCGTGGCGGGGCTCGCATACAGCGGCTATCGCTGGTTCTCTTCCGGCGCGGGCGCTTCCATTGACTCCCTGGCCGTTCTTCCCTTCACCAACGTTACCGCCGACCCGAATTCCGACTACCTCAGCGATGGTCTGACCGAAAGCCTTATCGGCGACCTCTCGCGCCTGCCAAACCTGACCGTTCGCCCGCGCAGCTCGGTTTTCCGTTACAAAGCAAAGGACGTCGATATTCAGAAGGCCGCCAACGAGCTGCAAGTCGCCGCCGTGGTCACTGGGCGGGTGACCCAGCGCGGCGATTCCCTGCTCATCAGCGCCGAGTTAGTCGATACCCGGAGAAATCGCAGCCTGTGGAGCGAGCAGTACGACCGCAAGCTCTCCGATGCGCTCGGCATTCAGCATGAGATCTCGGCGGAAATCGCCAGCCGCTTGCGGGAAAAACTCACTGGCGAACAAAAGTCAACGCTGACCAAAGGCGGCACCAGTGACCCCGAGGCGTATCAGCTTTATCTTAAGGGCCGCTACTATTGGGATAAACGCACCCCGGAAAGTCTGGCCAAATCTCGCGAGTACTTCCAGCAGGCTATCGACAAAGATCCCGGCTACGCGCTAGCCCACGTCGGCTTGGCCGAATACTGGGGCGTCCTGCCGGAATATACGCCGACCCCGGCCAGCGACGCCATTCCCAAGATGTCGGCCTCCGCCGAACGCGCGTTAGCTATCGATGAATCGCTGGCTGAAGCCCATGCCATCCTGGCAGCAGCCAAAGACCGCGACTGGGAATGGTCCGCCGCGGAGGAGGAATACCAGCGCGCCATTGCGCTGGAGCCCAACAACGCACGTTCTCGCGTTCTCTACGCCATACACTTGGAGTTCCTCGGCAAAATGCCGCTGGTCCTTGACCAGCTCCATCACGCCATCCAGCTGGATCCCCTCAACATGAACGCGCTAGACAATCTGGCCGAGGCCTATCTCTATACCCGCCAATACGACGAATGCATCGTCGAAGGAAAGAAGGTTGTCGAAATCGATCCTACGTTCGCCAATGTTCATGCGCATCTCGGTCTCGCGTATCTGTTTTCCGGCAAGTACGACCTGTGGCTGGATGAATGGCGGAAATGGGTTCATCTCAACAATGATCCGCCATTGGATGTCGCGTCTCTCAACGCGGTCGTGGAAGAGTTTCGGCGCGCTGGGGGCACCGCCGCGGTCAAGCGAATGGCTACGGCCCAGGAACAGCAAGCTCGCACGTCCTACATTGACCCCGCTCTGATCGCATCAAACTTCGCCATCAGCGGAGACAAAGACAACGCTTTTCTTTGGCTGGAAAAGGCTGCCTCCGAACGAAGTGCCTTCTTTCAGTATCTTAAGGTAGATCCCAGCTACGATCCCATTCGTTCGGACCCGCGTTTCGCGGCCCTCCTCAAGCGCATGGGCCTGCCGCAGTAACGAACCGCCGATCTCCGGTTGTTGATCTTGACTGTCGTTCCCTACGCCGTCTCCGGCTCTTCAATCAGCGACTCCTGCCGCACCACCACCACAATCCCTGACTCCGTCACGTGGTACCGCCGCTTGTCGGCTTCCAGGTCATAGCCGATCTCCGTATGTTCCGGCAGGCTCACGTGCCGGTCAATAATCGCCCGCCGGATCTTCGAGTGCCTTCCAATGTTCACGTGGTTATACAGGATGCAGTCGCTCACATCTGTATAGCTGTTCACGCGAACGTTGTTTCCCACCACGCATCGCGTCACCTTGCCTCCTGAAATCACCGACCCGCCCGCAACGATCGAATCTATCGCCACGCCCATGCGATCCGGATCACCAAACACAAACTTCGCCGGCGGATACTGGTGCTGCCACGTGCGCAGTGGCCAGTTGTGATCGTACAGGTTAAACACCGGCGACACGCTCACCAGATCCATATTCGCCTCGTAGTAGGCATCCAGCGTCCCCACGTCCCGCCAGTACTGCGAAGTATTGCTGTTCTCATCCACGAAATTGTAGGCAAACACCCGGTGCTTCGAAATCATTCGCGGAATAATGTCTTTCCCGAAATCGTGGTGCGACTTGGGATCCTCCGAATCCGCCAGCAGCGTCGGGATCAGCAGCTGCGTATTAAATATGTAGATTCCCATCGACGCGTTGCATTGCCCCGGAGCATGCGGCGACTCTTTCGGATGCGCCGGCTTCTCCTCAAAGCCGACTATGCGCCAGTCCTTGTCCACTTCAATCACGCCAAACTGTTTGGCCGCTTCCTTCGTGGAAATCTGGATTGTGCCCACCGTCACGTCCGCGCCCGAATCCAGATGCTGCTGCAGCATCTTGGCGTAGTTCATCTTGTAGATGTGATCGCCAGACAGAACAAAGGTGTGCTTCGATCGCTCGCTCCCGATCGAGTAGATGTTCTGATACACCGCGTCCGCGGTTCCCTGATACCACTCCTTCGATACGCGCATCTGTGGCGGTAAGATCTCGATGAACTCTCCCAACCCTGCCAGCCCTGACCACCCCGCCCGCACGTGCCGGCTCAAACTCAGCGCCTTGTACTGCGTCAGTACAAATACCCGTCGCAGCCCCGAGTTCACGCAATTCGACAGCGTAATATCAATGATCCGGTACACCGCACCGAACGGAACTGCCGGCTTGGCTCGGTCCCGCGTCAACGGCCACAGCCTTTCCCCCTGCCCTCCCGCCAGCAGCACCACAATCGCGTCGCGCATATCCTGCATCGTTGTGGTCCCCATAATCGCTCACCTCTTCTACCACATCACCGGGCGCGCGCCATTCTAGCAGCCCGCCACCCCATTTCAAGCCACCGGTGCCGCTCCCGCCATAAAGATTGCTTGACACTTACCCCCGAATTGATTAAACAAGGGCCATAATTCGGTCCTCGCTAAGGGTGCTTAACGTTTAAAAACTCAGTGGCATGGCCGTGGCACCCGTCTTTCCGGGTCTGTCTGCGAACCCAGTTTGATTCGGCTGCGGACCGACTGGCATGCGATACTATTTGCGGTGGAAACCGGCATCTGTCCAGGTTTCCGTACGTTACCAATCCGAACCGGATTGGGGGTGAAAGTTAAGTGGCTGAAGTCATCATCCAGGAAAGTGAGTCTCTGGAAAATGCCCTGCGCCGTTTCAAGCGCAAGGTGCAACAGGAAGACATCATCAAGGAAATCAAGAAGCACAGCTTCTACATGAAGCCCGGTGAGAAGCGCCGGGCCAAGGAAGCGCTTTCGCGGAAGCGTCTGCGCAAGAAGCAGCGGCGCGAACAGGACTAACCACGGTTGGCCCCGCTCCGGCGGGGCCTGCTTTTCGCCCGCAGCTTGCGTTCCGCTCCGTGATTCAGGCCCCGGTCAGGTAGTGAACGGTTGTTATGAAGTTTGCAGAGTCGCGCCCGCAGGCCCAGGAGCCCAGCCCGGTTCCCCCGGACAGGTATTCCTGCATAACCCGGCCCTTCGTGCAAAGTCTGCGCGTTCCCTCACCAATTGGGGCCCAGGGGGGAACGCTTCCATGGAATACCATGACAAGGTTCTGAAGTGCTCGGAGTGTAGCGCGGAATTCGTTTTTACCGCCGGCGAACAGATGTTCTTTGCCGATAAGGGTTTCAAAAACGAACCCAAGCGCTGCAAGTCTTGTAAAGCCAAACGCGCCGAGTCGGTCGGTGGGGGTGGCGGGTCGTCCCCGATTCGCGCCGAGACCAAGACCAGTTGTTCGCAGTGCGGCAAGGAGACCACGGTTCCTTTCCGGCCAACGCAGGGACGCCCGGTATTTTGCCGGGAATGCTTCCAGCAGCGGCGAGCCATGGGCGCCGCTTAGTTTCCGTCCAGATTCGGCTTCTTGTGCGGTGTGGGAGTCGGAGTTGCGCGGGCACGGTTTCCACCACGGGTCTGCGTCTGCGGTCTTTTTATTCGCACTCTTTTAGGGCAACTACTCCCAGGCGGCCTGCCTTTACGGAATTACTTCAGGGCGTCCTTCCCCGGACGCTCTTTTTCTTTCCCGCGCTTCGATTTCTCCTTCGCTGCCGCACCGTTATTCCGCGAGATTCTGGAATGCGACAAGCTGGGGTATGATACGGGGCGAAGTCCCCTGTTTAAGCCCAAGCGACCCGGAGGGCCACTTCATGGCTCACCGCTTCACCATCGGTGTCGAAGAAGAATTCCAGATTATTGATCCCACTACTTGCGATTTGCGTTCCCATGTCATGCAGATCGTCAACGAAGTGTCGCCTTCCATCCAGGAACAGGTGAAGAGTGAGATGCACCAGTCCATCGTGGAAACGGGGACGCGCATTTGCGAAAACGTGGGCGAACTGCGCATCGAGATGCATCGCACCCGCGGTGAACTGATTGCCGCCGCCGAGCGCGCTGGGTTGCAAGTGGCCGCGGCGGGAACCCATCCCTTCGCCAGCTGGATCGATCAGGTGATTTCGCCGGGTGAGCGCTACGAGCACATCGTGGAAGAACTCCAGCAATTGGCCCGCTCGCTGCTGATTTTCGGCATGCACATCCATGTGGCCATGCCGGACAAGCAGACCACCATAGATATGATGAACATGGTGCGCTACTTCTTGCCGCACCTGCTTTCACTCTCAACCAGTTCGCCTTTCTGGATGGGGCGCAACACCGGCCTGAAATCGTTCCGCACCACCGTATTTCGCAGGTTTCCGCGTACCGGCGTACCGGAGCTCTTCGAATCCTGGAGCGCTTACGAGAATTTCGTGAACCTGCTGATCCGCCTCAACTGCATTGATAACGGCAAAAAGATCTGGTGGGACGTGCGGCCGCACCCGACGTTCGGGACGCTGGAGTTTCGCATGTGCGACTGCACCACCAAGGTGGAAGAGGCCTGCGCGATCGCGGCGCTGACCCAGGCTATCGTGGTGAAGCTGCACCGGCTCTACACCAGCAACCAGAGCTGGCGAATTTACCGCCGCGCGCTGATTGAAGAAAACAAGTGGCGCGCGGCTCGCTATGGAATCGAAGGCAAGCTCATTGACTTCGGCAAGGAACAGGAAGTGCCCATGCGCACTCTGATTCCGGAGTTGCTGGAACTGGTGGACGACGTGGTGGACGAACTGGGCAGCCGCAGCGCGGTGAACTACGTGAATACGATTCTGAGTGAAGGAACCAGCGCGGAACGGCAGCTGCGCGTTTACGAGCGGACCGGAGATTTGAAGGAAGTGGTGCGGCACATAGTGGCCGAGACCCGGGCAGGCTCCATGGGCGAGGCGCGGGCCGGCTCAGCGCATGCGGTGAATTAAAGATAGAGGCGAGCCACGTATGGCGGGCAAAAAAGCTGATTTCTCCCTGCGCTCGGAATGACAAGTCTCGGTTGTTCAGGCATTCTCGCTGGTTGGGCGTTTCGTGGGTTGAGGTGAATCATGAACATTGTGGGACTGCTTTGCGGGCGGGAGTATGCGTTTCCTCCAGAATTCATCGCACGAGTGAACCAACTCGGCAAGAAGGACGGCGTTGCGGCGGAGTTTGCCAAGCTGGGTGGCACGCGCATGAACGAGCCGGCGCGTTATCGCGTGATTGTGGACCGCATTTCGCACGAAGTTGAGTATTACCGCGGCTATCTGAAACACGCGGTGCTGCAGGGCACTTACGTCATTAACAATCCGTTCTGGTGGACGGCGGACGACAAATACTTCAACTATTCGGTGGCGGCCAAGCTGGGCATTGCCATTCCAAAAACGGTGCTGTTGCCGCAAAAAGGCTATCCCAAGGACGTGGACATCACCTCCGAGTCGCTGCATAACCTGGAATACCCGGTTGACTGGGAGGGGCTGCTCGACTACGTGGGGCGTCCGGCAATCTTGAAGCCGTTTTCAGGCGGCGGGTGGAAGCACGTCTATAAAGTGAATAACAAACAGGAACTTCTTGAGGCGTATGACAAAACGGCGCCCTACTGCATGACCCTGCAGGAATTCATTGATTTTGATCGCTACGTGCGCTGCTTCACCTTCGGCAAGACGGATATTGTGCCGGTGCACTACGATCCAAAAGAGCGGCGCTACCTGGTGGAGCACGATTATCTCTCGCCGGCGCTGGGCGCGCGTGTGGTCAAAGATGCTCAGACCATCAATCAAGCGCTGGGCTACGAAATGAACACCATCGAGTTCGCCATCAAAGACGATATCCCCTACGCTATCGACTTTCTGAATCCCGCACCGGATTTTGAACGCGACCGCATCACCGAATTCTATTTCGAGATGGTGGTGGACAAGATGGCGCGGCTGGTGCTTGACCGCGCCCTGAACGGGGTAGCCTCGAATCCGTGGCCACGTTGGGAAGAGATGCTGGGCGTGGGTGCGGCATCGGGCGTGATTGGCGCGCCCAAAAGCGCGGCGCAGGTAGCAACGGCGAGTGTGACGACCTCGGTGCCATCCGCCGGGGCCAGCGCGGCCGACACCGGAGCCAGAACAAAATGAGCAGCGGCGCGGCTCCGACCAATCCGGTCAGTACGGTTTCCAGTCCGGCGGCGGAGCTCTGGCACAAGCTGCTCAAACAAGAGCTGGCGCAATCCCCAAAATTCACGGAAGACTTCTACGACCAGTTGCGCAAAGCCAAGTTGACCTTTGGCAATCGCGTACACTGCCCTTTTCTGCGTCCGTTCTTCCTTTCTCCTGAGGACGAGCAGCGCGTACGCCTGGTGGCTGAGCAGATGGCGGAGTTCGGCGAACGCGTTGCCAATGCGGCGCTGGCGGATTCCGCGCTGCTGGGCCAGTTGCACCTGCGCGAAGCGGAGCTCCGGCTGATCCGGCTGGGCAAGCCGTATGGTTTTGCCAGCACCGCGTCCCGGCTTGATTCCTTTCTCCTGCCCGAAACGCTGAAATTTGCAGAGTACAATGGCGAGTCGCCCGCCGGTTCGGGTTATACGGAGACGCTCACCGAAGTTTTCCGCAAGCTGCCGGTGATGTCGCAATTCACAAAAAGCTATGACGTACACAGCTACCCGCTGAGCGCAAAACTGCTGGACGCATTGGTGATGGCCTATCTGGACTGGGGTGGCACCTCAAAAAAGCCGCAGATGCTGATCACCGACTGGCGCGAAGTGCCGACCTGGAGCGAATTTGAAATTTTGCAGGAGCGCTTTGAAAAAATGGGAGTGCCGGTGGAGCTGGCCGACCCCCGCGATCTGCATTTTGACGGCAAGGCGCTGATCGCCAACGGTAAAAAAATCGATCTACTGTACCGCCGTGTGCTGATCAACGACATTGTCGCGCGCCCCGCGGAGTGCAAGGCGCTGGTGGATGCGGTGGCGGCAAACGCGGTGTGCATGGCCAATCATTTCCGCTGCAAGATTCCCCACGTGAAGGCATTTTTCGCGGTGCTCACCGACGAACGCAACGACGCGCTGTTTTCTTTCGGCGAACGCGAACTGATTCGCCGGCACGTGCCGTGGACCCGCGTGGTCGCCGATGTTCGGACTTCGCACTACGGCACGGCCATCGAGTTGCTCGATTTTGTGCGCCGCCAGCGGCAACATTTGGTACTGAAACCCAGCGATGAATATGGCGGCAGTGGCGTGACACTAGGCTGGGAAACCGGCGAAGCCGAATGGGACACCGTGATCGAAAAAGCCGTGGCGCCCGCGCAGGGCTGCTGGATCGTCCAGGAACGCATTCCCATCCGCCGCGAAGTTTTCCCGTGGGTGCAAGCCGACGGCCAAGTGGACTACCGCGACATGCTGGTGGATTTTGCGCCGTATTTATTCCGCGGAAAAGTATGCGGCTTTCTTACGCGTTTGAGCGCCACCGGACTGGCCAATGTAACCAGCGGCGGCGGTCAGATCCCGGCGTTCCGCGTTCACCCGCGCAGCTGAGTTTTACGAAAAAAGTGCGGCCAACCTCTACAAAATTCCGCAATGAATCTGTAAACTGGTTGTAATGTCTTTCGGCACGCTGCAAACCGAACTGATGCCCGGCGCGAAAAACGCCGTAGAAACCTGTCTCGCGGTCCAGCCAGACGAGCACGTCGCGCTGATTGCCGATAAGCCCAGTTGCGCCGTGGCCGCCAGCTTGTCCGAAGCGCTTTCGCAAATTCACGCCCGCACCACTTCGCTGTTGCTCGAGGATTTTGGTCCTCGCCCGATGCGCGGCGCACCGGAACCGGTTCTCGACGCTCTGGAAAAAGCTGACGTCGGCATCCTGGCTATGAATCCGCAGCCTGGAGAACTCGCCGCTCGCATGGCCATAGTTCAAGTCGTCGAGCGTCGCCGCATCCGCTATGCGCACATGGTCGGCGTTACGCCGCAGATCATGCAGCAAGGCATGCGCGCGGACTACAAAATGGTGGACCGCCTGAGCGACCGGCTGCGCGAACGCATGCTGCGCGCTGATACGCTCACCGTAAAAACCGAAGCCGGCACATCCTTCGCCGCACATTTCGACCGCAAGCTTGACTGGGTAAAAACCAGCGGACTCATCAGCCCGCGCTACTGGTCCAACTTGCCGGCCGGAGAAGTTTTCACCACGCCGGCCACCGTGGACGGCACGTTCATCTGTGACGCCACCGCGGGCGATTACTTCAACGGGAAATACGGCGATTTGCAATCCACTCCGATGAAGCTGACCATCGCCGACGGCCGCCTGGTGCGAGTGGAATGCGCCCGCCAGGATCTGGAAAAGGAATTCTGGGAATACTGCCACACCGATGAAAATAGCGACCGCGTGGGCGAACTCGCCTTCGGCACCAATCTCGGCCTGTCTGAAATGATCGGCACTTTATTGCAGGACGAAAAATTTCCCGGCGTGCACATCGCCTTCGGTGACCCTTACGGCAGCCAGACCCACGCCGACTGGAAATCCAAGACCCACGTGGACGTCCTGACCCGCAACTGCGATGTGTGGATCGATACCGACCTGATTATTTCCAAAGGGCATTACCAGCTCGACCACCTGGGCCTTTGAACTCCCCCCATAAAGAAAAATTACGCTGTCCAGGGATTCACAACCGCAACGGACAGGTCCGCGAAGTGCGCTGTATTCCGCGTTGCCAGGGTGGCTCTCGTCGCCAGCGCGATTCCAGCAATCATGGTGTCCCGCAGTTCTCCCGGCCGTCCCCTCTGCCTCCGCAGCGCCATTAACTCCGCTGCTTGCTCTGCGGCACTTGTGTCAAACCCCGCAATCCTTCCTTGTATTTTCTCGCTGAATAACTTCTCCAGTGCGATCGTCAGCGCTGTCTTCTTTTGACCCATTGCCAATTTCAGAAGCCCGAAACGCAGCTCCATTACTGTCACGCTCGTTGTCCAAATCGAGTACCGCGGCTGGCGGTCCAGCCATCCGGCAACAGCCGTATCCGGCGAATCCACCATGAATGCCGACAGAACATTCGTGTCCAAAAGAATCATTCTCCGAAATCCGGCGGCTCGATCGTATATCCACGAAGTTCCTCAATCTCTTCGCCCGGTTCCAAACCGATCCCGCGAAACAACGCCGCAATCTCCGTGCCCAGTCCGCCCTTGCGCCGGGAATCCTCATTCTTGGTGGCATCCCGCAAAATCTCGCGCACCTCTTCTTCCATGCTGCGGCCATGGCGCTTGGCGCGCCGCTGCAGCTTTGCTTTAACGGTGTTTTCCAGGTTGCGCACGACCAGTTGAGCCATGAGGCGCCTCATCCAGCGATGATATCATGATATCACATTGATTTTAGGAGCGCATCAGTCGAAGCCAACTTCTCGCATTTGCGGCCGATAGACGAACCAGTAGTAGGCAGGCGACACGAAAAAGGCGCACTTAAGCATTGAGCGCCAGAACCTGGACTCTGAGGCTTCGAAATGACTTCTACTGAGGTAGAAAACTCTCATCGCGTCCCGGAGGGCTATTCCACCGATCGCGCCAATGCCCGCAACGATGCCAAGAAACAGTTCTGCCCAACCGCTTAGTGCCCCAATCGTTTTGCCTCGAAAAGCAAGATAAGCCACGTAAACCAGGAATGGACTCACGAACCAGAACGGTAGCTGAGCCCAGAACGCACAGCTCAAATAGAAGACGCCTGATCTGGACATCACCCATTGCTGTTGCTTCCAGGGTTCAATCCACACAACAGCTCCAAACCATCAGAACAGCTGCCCCACATACTCCCGCATCTGGTGCTTCCAATAAGGCCAGTCGTGCCCGCCCATCGGGCCCCAGTTATCCAGCGAATGGCGGATGCCTTTGTTGGCCAGAATTCCCGAAAAATAATA
>Ga0187821_10000259_pt1 | contig 12684 bp, 14 predicted proteins | sample NC_wetland_sal_i_20_FD_132442 | JGI IMG/M metagenome (GOLD analysis project Ga0187821, IMG submission 132442) | Wetland sediment microbial communities from Neuse River Estuary, North Carolina, USA - SourceSoil_1 | ecosystem: Environmental > Aquatic > Freshwater > Wetlands > Sediment | place...
CGCCGTCGGTACCGGCCTCAATGCGCCGAAGGGCTTTGCCGAAAAAGTGGCGGCGCGCATCGCCAAGATCACCGGCCTTGCCTTCACCTCGGCGCCCAACAAGTTCGAGGCGCTGGCCGCACACGATGCGATGGTGTTTTCGCATGGCGCGATCAACACGCTCGCCGCCTCGCTCTTCAAGATCGCCAACGACATCCGCCTCCTGGGCTCAGGACCGCGCAGCGGCTTGGGCGAACTCTCGCTGCCGGAGAACGAACCCGGCTCCTCGATCATGCCGGGCAAGGTCAACCCGACGCAGTGCGAGGCTCTGACGCAGGTCTGCGTGCAGATCTTCGGCAACCACACGACGCTGACCTTCGCCGGCAGCCAGGGCCATTTCGAACTCAACGTCTACAACCCGGTGATGGCCTACAACTTCCTGCAGTCGGTGCGTTTGATGGCGGACGTCGCCGTCAGCTTCACCGATCACTGCGTCCTGGGCATCAAGGCCAGGCGCGACAACATCAAAGCGAGTCTCGAACGCTCGCTCATGCTCGTCACCGCCCTCACGCCCAAGATCGGTTACGACGCGGCGGCAAGGATCGCAAAGAGTGCGCACAAGAACGGCACCACGCTCAAGGAAGAGGCGGTCAAGAGCGGGCTCGTGACGGCGAAGGAATTCGACAGAGTCGTCCGGCCCAAGGACATGATCGGACCGAAATAGTTGGGGTTCCTCAAAAAGCGTTCCTTTTCGCTGTCCGGTCATCGCACCTCGGTGGCGCTGGAGCCGGAATTCTGGGCGGTGATCGAGCGCGAGGCGCGGCGCAACGCGCAAAGTCTTGCCGGCTTCGTGGCTCAGATCGATGCCGCGCGCGGCGAACGCCCGCTTGCGAGTGCGCTGCGCGTTCACGCGCTTGGCGCCCAAGCCGCTCCTGACAAAGGCTGATAGCCGCCGGTATTCACGCAGGCGTCGCAAATGCGTAATAGTTGGCCTTAAGCCCGAGGGAAAACTCGCATGATTACGCTCTATCACGCACCGCGCTCGCGTTCGTCGCGCATCATCTGGCTCCTGGAGGAGCTTGGCGCCGACTATCGAATAGAACTCGTGCCGATCGTGCGCGGCGACGGCACCGGCGCGCCGGCGCCGGACAGCTACCTCGCCATCAATCCGTTGCGCAAAGTGCCGGCGATCAAGATTTTCGACGAGATCGTCTATGAATCGGGCGCGATCTGTCTCTATCTCACCGACTCCCATCCCAAGAACGAGGTCGGGCCACTTCCCGGCCATAACGACCGCGCCGAATATGTCCGCTGGCTCTTTTTCTCTGCCGCCACGCTGGAGCCGGCGGTGGGCGCGCGCTTTCAAGGGTGGGACAAGGAGAAGGCGACCGGCTTCGGCACGTTCGAGGATATCGAAGCCATCGTCTCCCGTCAGCTCGAGAAGACGCCCTACATCGTCGGCGAAAATTTCACCGCCGCGGACATCCTGATCGGCTCGATGTTGCAGTTCCTCAAAGGCTCGCTCATTCCCGAGCGCAAGCATTATCAGGACTATCTCGCGCGCCTTTCCTCGCGTCCCGCCTATATCCGTGCCCAGGCGCGAGAGAATGGTTGAACCAGCGCTGCGCTGAACCCTCGCGCCATGCTAGGTAGTCCTCGAATGCAAGGGGCCGGCTATGGCGGACATCATCAATCTGCGTCGGGCGCGCAAGAACAAGGCACGCGCTGAGAAGGCCGCGAAAGCCGACGCAAACCGCGTCACGCACGGCATTGCGAAGCCGGCGCGCGATCTCGCAAAGGCGCGGCGGGAGAAGGACAAGCGCGTCGTCGACGCGCACAAGCTGGACGAACACTGAAAACAATTGTCATTCCCGGCCGGGCGATGCGATAGCATCGAGATGACAGTTGGGGTTGGCATGACAGACAAACAAATCGGCCCGCTTTCCGGAATTCTCGTCGTCGACCTGACGCGCGTCCTGGCCGGTCCGTTTGCCACGCTGATGCTGAACGAGCTCGGTGCTCGCGTCATAAAGGTCGAGCAGCCCGTGACCGGCGACGACAGCCGCCACGTCGGACCCTTCGTCAAGACGCCGGCAGGCAAGACCAAGTCCGGCTATTTCATGAGCGTCAACCGCGGCAAGGAATCCATCGCGCTCGATCTCAAGGCCGAAGAGGATCGCAAGATCTTCGAAGCCCTGCTCGCGAAGGCCGACGTGCTCGTGGAAAACTATCGCGGCGGGACGATGGAAAAGCTTGGTTACGGCTATGACGCGCTGAAGGAGAAATATCCTCGCCTGATCTATTGCGGCGTGTCCGGTTTCGGGCATACAGGGCCTTATTCCAAGCGGCCCGCCTACGACATGGTGGTGCAGGCGATGGGCGGCGTGATGAGCCTGACCGGACACCCCGATTCGCCGCCGACCCGTGTCGGCACCTCGATGGGCGATCTTGGCGCCGGTCTCTTCGCGACCATCGGCATCGTGACCGCGCTCTATGAGCGCAAGACGACAGGACGGGGCCAGAAGATCGACATCTCCATGCTCGACAGTCAGGTGGCGCTGCTCGAGAACGCGATCTCGCGCTATGTCGCGACGGGCGAGGTGCCGGGCCGGCTCGGCTCGCGGCATCCTTCGATCGCGCCGTTCGCTGCCTTCGCGACCAAGGACGGCCATATCGCCATCGCCGCCGGCAACGACGAGATTTTCGCGCGCGTCGCGCGCGTCCTTGGCCGCGACGACCTGATCGCCGACGAACGCTTCAAAACCAATCGCAAGCGAGTCGTCAATCACGAGCCGCTGCACGAGGAGATGGAGATCGCGCTGTCGGCGAAAACGTCCAAGGCTTGGCTCACCCTGCTCGACGAAGCGGGCGTGCCGTCAGGCCCGCTCAACACCGTCGCCGAGGTGATGTCCGATCCGCAGGTAAACTACCGCAACATGATCGTCACGGCTCTCGATCGCGAGCTCGGCCCCATCCGCATGCAGGGCAACCCGATCAAGCTCTCCGCGCACGACGATCCGAAGACGCGCGCGCCGGCACCCGAACTCGACGAACATCGCGCCGCGATTCTGCGCGAACTTGGTCTTTCAACTGAATAGGGGGAGGAATCGCCATGCTCGAACTGCGCCCCAATTGCGAATGCTGCGACAAGGACCTGCCGCCGGACTCGAACGAGGCCCGCATCTGCACGTATGAATGCACCTTCTGCGCCGATTGCGCCGAACACACGCTGAAGGGCATCTGTCCGAACTGCGGCGGCAATCTGGTGCCGCGCCCGATCCGTCCCGCCGCGATGCTCAAGCGTCATCCTGCTTCGACCAAGCGTGTGCTGAAACCCGAAGGTTGTACCAAGGCGGCGTAGCAGAGCCGGGGTGACAATGAGCATCGATGATGCGCTAGAGTCGGTTCCGATCGAGGAGAACCTGCCATGCTGAAACGCCTTCCTGCGGCGTCGCCCATTGCGCAGATGCTCGGCGCACTCGCCGAGGATGGCGGTGTCATCGTCGAAGGCATGTTCGCGACCTCGACGATCCGGCGGATGGCTGACGCCGTCGACACCGCGAGCCTGCGCTTCAAGCCGGGCGGCGCGACACAGGGCCTTGGTCAGGCCGGCAAGCCTTTCGTCGGCGCCAACACGATCCGCTTTTCCGGTCTCGGCAAGCTGTCACCCGCCTTCTTCGAGATGCTGGACAACGATGTCTATTGCGCGTTGGCGGATGCCGTGCTCTTGCCGAATTGCGGTTCCTATTGGGTGAACTCCGGCCAGGCGATGCTGATCGGCCCCGGCTCGACGGCGCAGATGCTGCATCGCGATTGCATGAACTGGCCGCAGTATTGCGTGCCGCTATGGCCGAACTGTCCGGAGGTAACGCTGAGCGCCATGATCGCGCTCGAGGATGTGAGCGAGGAACTCGGCGCCACGCGCGTCATTCCGGGAAGCCATACGTGGGAGAAATACGGCGACAGCTGGGACCAGAGACAGACCGTGCCGGCGGAGCTCAAAGTCGGCGATGCGCTGATCTATTCCGGCAAGGTCGTTCATGGCGGCGGCGCCAATCGTACCAAGGATCGCTGGCGCAGGGCGACGCATCTGAGCTTCCTCGTCGGCTGGCTGACGCCGGAAGAATCGAGCCCGATCGACTACAGCGATGAAGAACTCGCAGCCCGTTCGCCCAGAGTGCAGCGCGTGCTCGGCCATCGCTCCTATGATCCCAGACCGCTCTTCGGCGGCGGACTCTGGCTTCGCCACGCCAACAAGATCGAAGACCAGACCGGGCTCAGTTGAACGATTGTTTTAGCGCCAGTCGTCGAACGTCGGTGGCGGCATCACCGGATGACGGCTCGGCATTATCGGCTCATCGGGCCGCGTCCAGAAGAATCCGGAGTGGCTGTTGTCGATGCGGCGGATGCGCACTTTGGCCGGATCGAGACCTGCCATCATCCGCGCGTTGACGCCGAAGATGAAACCATCGGCCGCCACCGCGAAATGGGTAACGCAGCCGCAGATCTTGCAGTGGTGGAAGGCGAGCGCGCGGTCCCCCCAGAGATAAATCTCGGTAGCGGTCGGATCGGGCTTCATCAATAGCTTCGCATGGTCCGGCGGGTGGTAGTAGCTCCAGAGCGCACCATAGCGTCTGCAGAGTGTGCAGTTGCAGTCGAGCACCCACTCCGGTGGCTCCGCGATCTCGAAGCGGACGGCTCCACAATGGCAGGCAGCACGGATCATTTCACACTCGTCCTCGGCACGTGGGCAAGATCATGCAAGCAGAAACTGATGCATTCGCTCGACTTTCAGCTCATGGTCGATCAAGGGTTCCATCCGCTCGATGAATCGGACGGTATGCGCCAATTCGGCGTGGACTTCGAACGCGGCTTCGTCCTTCCAACGCGAGTGGATGCAGAAGAGGCGCGGGTCGCGGGTGGAGCGGTAATAGCCGATGAAGACGCAGCCCGGTTCGGCACGCACGGGCACGCTCGCCTCGCGCATGACGTCGGCGACAGCGTCTTCTAAGCCTTCCTTCGCGTGAAATCTCACGATGGTATCGAGTTCCATGACGGCCTCCTGGTTTCCGCTCAGTGTGGCGGCTGCAGCGGCAAGATTCCGTCAGCAGCCTGCCTGTGACGGCCGTCATCCGCTCGTCAGTTCTTGACTTGCGTCCACTCCGCCTGGGCGCGCGGCGGAAGTCTGTCCATGTTCTTCAGGAAAAGCGCCAGTGACCAGATCTCCTGATCGCTGAGGGCGCCCGACCAGGCCGGCATCCCCGTCAGTCGAATGCCGTGTTTGATCTTCCAGAAAGTCACGCCTTCGGAATCGTCTTCGACCCCGTCGGTCGCAAGTTGCGGCGGTCTAGGATATTCGCCTTTCGCAAGGGGCGTTGCCGACGGATCGCCGGCTGCGGTGCCATGACAGAATGCGCAATGCTTGGCATAGAGCTTGATCCCGGCGATCAGGTGATCGTCGCTGAGCGCTACCGGGTTGGGGCCTGTTGGCGCCTCGCGTCGAAGGGTTGCACCGAGCGAGGTATTGGCTGCCCAGAGCTCGAGGCCACCCGGCTGGGCATCTGCATTGGCCGGAATGTAGCCGCTCTGCAAGAGCAAATAGGTGACAACCAGCGCCACCACGATGGTGGCCAGAACGCCCCAGATGAATCCTCGCATCATATTGCAATCTCCTCGACTGTCGCTCCATTAAACGCTTCACGAAGGATTCCGACCAGCCGCTCGGCGGCAAATTGTGCTCGCCCGGCCTTCGCGCCTGACGCCCAGCGGTCGCCCAATCGCCTTGATATACCGGCGAGACGTACCGATATTGTGACCAGTTCCAGGGGTTGCGGCGCATGAGCGAAGTCCTGATCCCGGCTGCCGAGGAAGGTGTGGGCGCCAATGCGCAGACCTTCAATTCGAAAGCCGCGCTGCGCTCGATCGCGCTCAGCATCGTCGTCAATGGCGTCCTGCCGTTTGCGCTCTACAAGATCCTGGTTCCCTATTTTGCCGCCGGCAGCATCATGCCGCTCCTCTATGCCAGCGCCTTTCCGATCGTGGGACTGGCGTTTGGTTTGATCCGCACCCGCGTCGTCGACGCGATTGCCTGCTTTGCCCTTTTCGGGATCGCCTATTCGGTCGTTTCCACCTTGTTGGCGGGCGAAATCCGCCTGGCGATGATCGTCGCCTCGACGCAGGCGTTCCTGATCGCGGCGTTCTTCACGGTCTCGGCCCTGATCGGAAAGCCCATCATCTTCTTCATCGTGCGCCAGTTCGCTGCCGGCAACGACGCTCAGCGCCGCGCGCAATTCACAGCCGTCAACGTAGCCGACAAAGGGCGCACTTGCGTCGTCGCGACGATTGTCTGGGCGGTGGCGATTGCGGGTCTGGGCCTGGTGTCGATAACGCTTGCCCTGACTGTGGCGCCGGCGACTTATCTGCTCGTCAACAACATCGTCAACACAGGGGTCAACGTGCTTCTCGTCGTCTGGACGATCCGCTATGTGCGCTCCAACCTGACGGCAGTGGGCGAACGCATGGCGAAGGCGGCGTGAGACGTCGCCTCCGATGGTCGAGTATCAAAACCCGAATTATCCTGCCGACACGTTTACCGGCACCGCCGGCACCTACGCCCGGTTTCGCCTGCCCTATCCGCCTCAGCTGATCGAACATCTGTTGGCGCAACACCGAGATGTACGGCGTGACTTGCTCATCGACCTCGCTTGCGGACCGGGCCGACTGACAATTCCGCTCGCGCCTTTCTTCAGCCGCGTCACAGCGGTCGATCTCGAACCCGAAATGGTCGAAGAGGCGCGTCGACAAGCGCATGGCCTGGGCGTGACGAACATCACGTGGCGGGTGGGAAGGGTCGAGGAGCTCGAAACACCCTCAGGGACCGCTGCCATGATCACGATCGGCGAAGCCTTTCACCGGGTCGACCAAAAGCGCGTTCTCGAGAACGGGCGGCGGTCGCTTCGACCTGGCGGGACGTTCGTGATCCTCGGCGGCACGAGCGTGTTCGACCCAACCGTTCCATGGCAGCGCGCCGTGGCGGACGTGGTGCAAAAATGGACCGGACTTCAGAACGTGCCCTACGTCTCGCAGGAGTTCATCGCCGAAACCGTCAAGCAATGCGAAGACCAAATGAACGACCGAGGATTCAAGGAAGTCGCCAGCCGTCAATTTTCCATGCGCCACACCTGGACCGCGGAGTCGATCGTCGGATACCTCTTCTCGACGTCGTTTTGCTCACGAAGGGCTCTGGGCGCCAATGCAGATGCGTTTGCCGCAGACATGGCGGACAATCTCTCGAAGTTCGGTCGGCAATTCGAGGAAGACTGGTCCTTCGGCTGCACGCTGGGACAAAACCCTCGAACGTGAGTCGAACCACAATAGGGGTGAAATGTGGCGCCACCCTCTCTACAATATGTTTATGCCCTCTGAATCGAGACAGACGTGAGCGGTTATCGCGATCCGCTGGACGAGGCGTTCGGCGACGAGCCGGAGGCGTCGCAGGCCGCGCCGGTGCCGCGCGAGCCGCCCTATCTCGCCGGGCTCAACGCCGAGCAGCGCGAGGCGGTACTCGCGACCGAGGGTCCGGTCTTGGTGCTTGCGGGCGCGGGCACCGGCAAGACGCGCGTCCTGACGACGCGGCTCACCCACATCCTGGCGACGCGCAAGGCCTGGCCGGGACAGATCCTGTGCGTCACCTTCACCAACAAGGCGGCGCGCGAGATGAAGGAGCGCATCGGCGCGCTTATTGGCGGCGTGGTCGAAGGCATGCAGTGGCTCGGCACCTTTCACTCGATCGGCGCCAGGATGCTGCGCCGTCATGCCGAACTCGTCGGCCTCAAGTCGAACTTCACGATTCTCGACACCGACGATCAACTGCGCCTGATGAAACAGCTCATCGAGGCCGAGGGCATCGACGAGAAGCGTTGGCCCGCGCGCAGTCTTGCCGCGATGATCGACGAGTGGAAGAACCGCGGCCTCTCGCCCGCCGATGTGCCGCAAGGCGAAGGCCATGGCTTCGCCTTTGGCAAGGGCCGCGAGCTTTATGCCCAATATCAGCAGCGGTTGAAGGATTTGAACGCGGCGGATTTCGGCGACCTACTGCTGCACATCCTCAATATTCTCAAAAGTCATCCCGACATCCTCACGGATTATCGCGAACGTTTCCGCTACTGCCTGGTCGACGAGTATCAGGACACCAATGTCGCGCAATATCTCTGGCTGAAACTGCTCGCGACCTCGTCGGGCAATGTTTGCGTCGTCGGCGACGACGACCAGTCGATCTATGGCTGGCGCGGCGCCGAGGTGGAGAACATCCTGCGCTTCGAGCGCGACTTTCCCGGCGCCAAGGTGATCCGGCTGGAGCGCAACTACCGGTCGACGCCGGCGATCCTGGGCGCGGCTTCCGGACTCATCGCCGCCAACAAGGGCCGTCTCGGCAAGACGCTGTGGACCGAAGGCGATCAGGGCGAAAAAATCCGCGTCCAGGGCGTCTGGGACGCGGAAGAAGAAGCGCGCAACATCGCGAGCGACGCGGAGGACCTGCATCGTCAGGGCGAGCCTTTTTCGCAGATGGCGATCCTGGTACGCGCCGCCTACCAGATGCGCGAGTTCGAAGACCGCTTCATCGCGCTGGGGCTCCCCTATCGCGTGATCGGCGGCCCGCGCTTCTACGAGCGCGCCGAAGTGCGCGATGCGATGGCGTATCTGCGCCTGATCGCGCAAGGCGACGACGATCTCGCGTTCGAGCGCATCGTCAACAAGCCCAAGCGCGGCATCGGCGATGCGAGCGTGCAGGTGTTGCACAAATTCGCCCGCGCCGAACAGATCCCGCTTCTCGCCGCGGCACGGAAAATCGCCGAGACCGACGAGGTGCCGCCCAAGGCGCGCAAGGCGTTCGCCGAGCTCGCCGCCAATTTCGCGCGCTGGACCGAGACGGCACGCCACATCCCGCACGCCGAACTCGCCGAGATGGTGATCGACGAGAGCGGCTACACCGACATGCTCAAGGCCGACAAATCGGCGGAGGCGCCGGGCCGGCTCGAGAACCTGAAGGAATTCGTGCGCTCGATGGAAGCGTTCGAGTCGCTCGCCGCCTTTCTCGAACACGTTTCGCTCGTCATGGAGATCGCACAAGACGAATCGGGCGACCGCATCAACCTGATGACGCTGCACGCCGCCAAGGGACTGGAGTTCAACACCGTGTTCCTGCCGGGCTGGGAGGAAGGACTTTTCCCCTCGCAGCGCACGATGGACGAGAACGGTCTTGCCGGTCTCGAAGAAGAGCGCCGCCTTGCCTATGTCGGCCTCACGCGCGCGCGTCAACGCATCCGAGTCAGCTTCGCCGCCAATCGGCGCATGCGCGGCAGCTGGCAAAGCGCGCTACCTTCGCGCTTCATCACCGAGCTGCCGGAAGCCCATGTCGATGCCGTCGTCGACGAAGGCTTCTATGGCGGCTCGGTCGGCTTTCGCGACAATGCCAACGCCCAAGGCTTCGCCAGCACCTATGAATCGCCGGGCTGGAAACGCGCCCAGGCCAATCGCGCGGCATCAGGCGGCGTCAGGACGCGCCCACCCCTGATCGAGGGCCACGCGCACACGATCCAGACCAGCGATCCGCAAAGCTCGATCTATGCGCGCGGCGATCGCGTCTTTCACCAGAAGTTCGGCTATGGCCACGTCTCGAGTGTCGAAGGCAACAAGCTCAGCGTCGATTTCGACAAGGCCGGCGAGAAAAAAGTGATCGATACCTTCGTCGAGCGGGCGTGAAACTCCGTTCCCGCTACGACAGCGTTTGCGCGATCAGCGCCAAGCCGAAGAGAGCGCGATAAATCACGAGCGGCCAAGTCGAAAACCGCTCCAAGAGGTGCATCAGCCCCCAAATCGCGACGAAGGAGGCGACACTGGACGTCACAAGTCCGATTGCGAGGACATACCACCCATCCGCACTGAGGTTCGCCTGGTGAAGGACCCAAAGCTCATGGATTCCGGCGAGCGCGATTGCGGGGATCCCGAGCAGAAAAGAAACCCGCGCGGCATCTTCGCGCGCGAATCCCAACGCCAGCGCCGCCGTGAGCGTCGAGCCGGAGCGAGACACTCCCGGAATCAAGGCGCCGACCTGCGCCACGCCGATGAGCAACGCGTCGAACAGCGATAGCGAGCTGGCTTCCCGGCGATGCCTGGCCAGAAGTTCGGCCAGCCCCAGCAGTAGCGCCATGCCGACGCAAGCAATACCGACCACGAGCGGCGCGCGCAGCGGCGAACCGCAGGCGTTCAGAATGCGCGACAAAAGGCTCCCGGCAATTCCGATGGGTATCGTCGCGATGATGACGGCAATTGCGAGCCTCAGTTCCGTATCCGCCCAGTTGCGTTTTCTGAGCGCCTTGAGGGAGCCCGTACACAAGGCGACGATGTCGGCATTGAAGTAAGTCAGAACGGCGATCAATGCTGCGATCTGCATCGCCGCCGAAAACGCCGAGCCGGGATCGGGCCAGCCCAGGAACGCCGGAATGGCGCGCATATGAGCCGTCGAGGACACGGGTAAAAGTTCTGTAATGCCTTGGACGATACCGAGAGCTGCGATCTTCAAAGGACCAAGTGTGATAAAACTGATATCCACGCCCTGAACGCAATGCTGCATGTTTGCACTAGTGTGAGTGACGTGCATAACGGGCATCAAAGTCTTCCCAGTGTTCGAGCGAAAATGGATTTACCTGCGGTCAGGCGGGGGCGGGCCAAATGGATACTCTCATTCATGAGACCGTGCAGTTCATCCAGCACCATTCGGGCTGGACGTTTCCGGTCATGTTTCTTACGGCATTCGGCGAGTCCTTTGTTTTCGTCAGCCTGGCGTTTCCGGGAACGACAATCATGATCGCAGCGGGCCTGTTGGTTCCGACGGGCACGATCCATCTCTTTCCGCTGCTCTCTGGAGCGATCTTGGGCGCAGTCTTGGGCGATTCGATCTCGTATTGGATTGGACTGCGCTTTGGTCCGGCCGTCAAATCAAACTGGCCTATGTCTCGTCATCCCAAACTGCTGGAACACGGCGAAGCGCTCTTTCGGAAATTCGGAAGCGCCAGCGTCTTCATCGGCCGGTTCTTCGGTCCGTTTCGCGCCTCGGTTCCCCTTGTCGCGGGGATCATGCAGATGTCGGCCCCGCAATTCTGGATCGCGAACGTGGCTTCCGCTCTAATCTGGGCTCCGGCGATGCTGCTTCCGGGCAGCGCTGCGGTCTTGTTGTCGAAGTGGTCGGGTTTCGGAATGGAGGGGCGAATCGCCGTCATTGTCGCCGTCTTGGGCGCGGTTGCTCTCGCTGTCTGGGCGTGGGAGCGCAGCAAAGTCTTCCGCTCACTGGAAGACAAATAGATTTTCAAAATATATATTCGCGCACTTATCCAACATCTATCCACGCCGCGCAAAGCAGATACGCAGCAACGCCCTGACGTTCGCGCGCGACACCGTTGGATAGGTCGTGGATAGCTGCAATGCAGCAGAGATTTCCGCCCCTTGAAGACGTCGCGCCTGCCCCCACCTCACGCCGATGACCAGTATTGCCATCGCTTGCGTGCGTTCATCCGTCGTGACGGAGGCTTGGTCGCGCGCGCCGCGCAAGCGGCCCAAGCAAAAAAATGCTCGGCACAATTATATTGCCGAAGCGCGTTGTCCTAGCAAACGTGCCGGCGCGCCGAACGGAAACCGCAACGCCTGGAAGCATGGCGGCTGCGATCGCGACTTCATCGCGTTCCTGGCGAGGGCCGCCACGCTCACCAAGATCGTGCGCCATTCGGTTCTCCTCGCGAAGATCCTGCGCCTTGAGCCGGACAACGCTGCAGCGCGCGCCGGACTCGCGCGCAATCTTCAGCTGTCGCGCCTTGTATGCCTCGGCTATATCGGGCACAGGGATTCGCATGCCGAACAATCCGCCCCAAAATCCGCCGTTGTGGAAGGCGAGCGTCACGCTGGCGAAGGAACTCGCCGCCGACGTGAGTGCGGTGCTGGAGCTGTCGCCGCCGACACCGCAAGCGGTGTTGATCGTGGACGAACTCTTCCAGGAGACGGCGACGGTGGAAGCGCTGTACGACCAGGCGCCGGACGCAGCGCTGTTGTCCCGTCTCACGGGCCACAGTGTGAACGTCGCTCCGCTTCCGGATCAGGATTGGATCAAGCTCAGTCAGGAGGGACTGGCACCGGTTCGCGCCGGCCGTTTCTTCGTCTATGGCGCGCACGATATGGGCCGCGTACCGCCTGGCGTGATTGCGCTTCGCATCGAGGCGGGACTGGCCTTCGGCACCGGCCATCACGAGACGACGGCGCTTTGTCTCGCCACGCTCAGCGATCTCGCGAAACGTCGCAGATTCTCGCGCGTGCTGGACCTTGGCTGCGGCACGGGTCTACTCGCCATCGGCGCCGCGAAAACGTGGCGCAAGACAGTGATCGCCTGCGACATCGATCCCGTCGCCGTCGCCGTGACGAAAGACAATGCGCGCGCCAATGGTGTGGCGACCTTGGTCCGCGCCGTGACGGCCGATGGGCTGAGCCACGGCGCCATCGTTCAGCGTGCGCCCTTCGATCTCATCGTCGCCAACATCCTCGCGAGCCCGCTCACCCGGCTCGCGCCGGCGATCGCGCACGCGCTGGCCAAGGGCGGCGTGTTGATCTTGTCGGGCATCTTGCGCAACCAGGAGAATCTTGTTGTCAGTTTCTACGCGC
>Ga0187821_10000260_pt1 | contig 12679 bp, 10 predicted proteins | sample NC_wetland_sal_i_20_FD_132442 | JGI IMG/M metagenome (GOLD analysis project Ga0187821, IMG submission 132442) | Wetland sediment microbial communities from Neuse River Estuary, North Carolina, USA - SourceSoil_1 | ecosystem: Environmental > Aquatic > Freshwater > Wetlands > Sediment | place...
AGCATCCCATACACCAATGCCATCGGCTTCTACACGCAGCATGCCATCGGCCCGAACTACCAGTGGTCGTGGAAAGGATCGCCGTTGGAGCTGGAGGAATATCGGGCGACGATTCGGGCTTCGGACAACGCCTTCCGGAACGCCCAGAATCAGCTGGGGTTGTTGCTCGCCAACCACCTCGCCAGTGCCATCGACGCTCTGATCTCGAGCCGGATTTCCACCAGCCTGCGACGGCCGGCCTCCCTACAGACATCGTATCTGGGCGAACAGGGGGCGGTCGTCAGTCTCACCATCGCGTTCTAGCTTTCCACTCCTCCACAAACCGGACGTTGCATGCCGCGACCCGATGGCCGTGATCCGACAGCGTTGCGCCCGCTCGCGCTCGAGCGCGGCGCGAATCCCCACGCCGAAGGGTCGTGCCTCGTGCGGATGGGCGGGACGGTCGTCTTGTGCACCGCGTCCGTCGAAACAGGAGTGCCGGCGTGGCGCAAAGGATCCGGCCTGGGGTGGGTGACGGCGGAGTACGCCATGCTGCCGCGCGCGACGGAGCAGCGGACGCCGCGCGAACGCACCGGGGCGGGGGGTCGCACCCACGAAATCCAGCGGCTCATCGGGCGCAGCCTGCGGGCCGTCCTCCACGGGTTTGCGTTCGGGGAGCACACGATCCGCGTCGACTGCGACGTGCTCCAGGCCGACGGCGGCACCCGCACCGCCGCCATCTCCGGTGCGGCGGTGGCCCTCGCCGACGCGACGGCGTGGCTTGCGCGCACGGCAGGCGTAGCCGATCCATTCGCCGGACTGGTAGCGGCGGTGAGCGTCGGCGTTGTCGCGGGCGAGTCGCGGCTCGATCTCTGTTACGTCGAGGACCGCGATGCGCAGGTGGATGCGAATGTGGTCGTCCGCGAGCCTGACCAGCTCGTCGAAGTGCAGGGAACGGCGGAGCATGGCACGTTCGACCGCGCCCAGCTCGACCGGTTGCTCGACCTCGCGCAGGGCGGAGTGAACCGCATCTTCGCGGCGCAGCGCGCCGCCCTGGGTCGCTGACCCCGAATGGGCGCGTTGCGCTGGTTGCTCATCGCCCTGCCGGTGTCCTGGTTGCTCGCGGCGCTGCACGCGTCGCCGCTGATCGTCTTCGCCATCACCGGGCTCGGGGTGGTGCCGTTGGCAGCGGCGATGGGCGGCGCGACGGAAGCCCTGGCGCACCGCACCGGACCCGCAGCCGGGGGTCTCCTGATGGCGACCTTCGGCAATGCGGCGGAGCTGATCCTCGCCGTGGCGGCCCTCAAGGCCGGGCTCACCGACCTCGTCAAGGCGTCGATCACCGGGTCGATACTCGGTAACCTGCTGCTGATCCTCGGGCTCGCCCTGGTGGTGGGAGGGCTCAAGAAGCCGACGTTGACGTTCAACCGCACGGCGGCGGGGATGGGCGGCGCGATGTTGCTGCTCGCGGTCGTGGGGCTCGTCATGCCCGCGTTGTTCGCCGTCACCCACCCCACCGCCGCGCGCTCCGCGGGCGACCATCTCTCCGAGGCGGTGGCCCTGATCCTGGGCGCGACCTATGCTGCGAGCCTCGTGTTTTCGCTGCGCACGCACCGCAGCGTCTTCCAGGGCGCGTCGAGTCATGCGCAAGAGGTCCCGGCGATGCCGCCCGCTCGCGCGATCGCGGTCCTCGCCGTGGCGACAGTGCTGGTCGCGGTACAGAGTGAAATCCTGGTGCATGCGACCGAGGGAGTGGTGGCACGCTTCGGTCTTTCCGAGGTGTTCCTCGGCCTGATCGTGATCCCCCTGATCGGCAACGCCGCCGAGAACGCCGGAGCTGTGGTCGTGGCGCGAAAAGGGCACACCGACCTCGCGCTGTCGATCGCGCTGGGGTCGAGCACCCAGGTGGCGCTGTTCGTCGCCCCGCTGCTGGTATTCGCGGGGATGGTCCTGGGCCAGCCGATGACCCTCGTCTTCACGCCGCTCGAAGTCGTGGCGCTGGGCCTCTCGGCCCTGATCGTGACGGTCATCGCGCTCGACGGGGAATCGCACTGGTTCGAAGGCGCGCAGCTGCTCGCCGCGTACGCAATTTTGGCGGTGGCGGCGTGGTTCATTTGACACACGAGGAGTAGCGGCCTAAGTTTAGGCGCGCTCTACCCTTACGCGAGGTTGTCCGGTTGCGGACGCGCCCCACGATCCTCTTCTTTTCGGCCGTCGGTCGGCCGCTGCCGGACTTCGTGGAGCGCTGGATGCAGAAAAACGGGAAGCAGACCGTTCCTGTCCACGATCCGGCCGAGCTGGAGCAGATGGTGTTGCGTGCCTTGCCGTCCCTGGTCCTGGTGGATGCGGACGCGACGGGGGCGACGGGGCTCGAGGCCTGCCGGCGGCTGAAGGTCGACCCCTACACCGCCATCGTGCCGCTCGTGGCGGTGACCGGGCGCCACGTCACCGAGCGCGTCATGGAGTGGTTCAGCGCCGGCGCCGACGAGGTCGTCACGCCGTTGTTCGAATCGAGCGAGCAGACCGGCCGGCTCGACGCTCTCGTGAATCGCACGCAGCGGGACGTGGCGGTGAATCCGTCCACCCGGCTGCCCGGGACGACGGAAATCGAGCGCGAGATGCGGCGCCGCATGGAGGATGGCGAGCGATTTGCAGTATGCTATGCCGATCTCGATCACTTCAAGGAGTACAACGACCGCTACAGCTACTATGACGGCGACCGCGTCATCTATCTGGTGTCGCGGATCCTGCACGACGTCGTCAAGGGGATGATCGAGCGGCGCGGTTTCGTGGGGCATATCGGGGGCGACGACTTCATCTTTATTATCCCGGTGGACGATATTTCCGCGGTGTGCACCGAGGTGTTGGCGGTCTTCGACACGCTGATTCCGTATCAGTACAACGAGCAGGACCGGCGGGCGGGTTACTACTTCGGGAAAGATCGGCGCGGCCAGCTGCATCGCGTGCCGCTGATGACGCTGTCGATCGGCATCGTGACCAACGAGCACCGCAAGTTTGCGCACCCAGCCCAAGTGAGCGAGCTGGCGACCGAGATGAAGAGCTATGCCAAGACGCAGCCCGGATCGGTCTTCGTGGTCGACCGGCGTCATGATTCGGAGCACGGGCCCGTGGAGCTGAACGCGAGATCGAGCGCGAGGTCGTCGCAGTGAACGTTACCTGCACATCGTGCGAGACGATTTACCGGGTCGACCCGGCGAAGGTGCCGGCGTCGGGGATTCGGGCACGGTGTGCTGTGTGCGGCAACGTCTTTGCCGTTCATGCCGACTCGGGGCGGGGCGCGGCTGCCGGGATGGCGGCCGCGCCCCCGGCCGCAACGGCGCCGGCTCCCCGCGTCTCCGGATCGGTGGCTGCGATCTTCACTCCTGTCGCCACGCCGCCCGCCGCACCGCCACCGCCGCCACAACCTCATGCTGCGCCGCCGCCGCCTCCGCCTCCGCCACCGGCTGCAGCGCCGTCTCCGGCAGCGCAGCCGCGGCCCTCGGGACCGCTGGTCCGTCCCTCAGGGCCGTTCGCCGCACCCGTAGCGGCGCAGGCGGCGCCTGCCGCGGCGCCGCCTGGGGCACCGGTGGCGCCCCCGGTGATGCCGGCGCGTCCGTTCATGCCGGTTGCTCCTCCGGTGACCCGGCCGCTCGCGGCGCCACGCGTCACGATGCCGGTCGCGCCGGCTCCGCCGGTGATGGCTCCTGCAGCGCCTCCGCTGCGGCCTGCTCCAGCACCACTGGCGCCGCCGCCGCCCGCTGCGCCGGCTCCGCTGCCGCCGCAGGCGCCGTCGATTGCGGGGCTGCGCGCCTCGCAAGCGGCGATCACCGCGCCGAACCTGGCCCCACTGCGGACGCCGCCGGCCCCGGCGCTGCCGCCGCTCCCGGTTCCGCCCGCGCCGCCGCCCGCTGCCGCGGGTGTCGGCGCCCTCCGCACGCCCGCGCCCGCCCCCGCTGCTCCGGCGGCGCCCGAGCCGCGCAAGACAGGGCCGCTGCGTCCGGTGAATCCGTTCCTGGTGCAGGACCCGCGTCAGAAGGCGCGGCGCCTCGCACGCGCCCTGATCTCGGACATGCTCGTCTACCACCCCGAGAAGCGGCAGCAGGGGATTCGCGACGGTACGTTGCCGCAGCTGTTCCGCGACGAGATCGAGAAGAGCTGGCTCGAGTACGTCGAGCAGGTGGGGAAAGAGATGGCGGAGACGACGCCGTTCTGGACCGATGCGCTGAACGAGATCCTCGCCGGCGGCAAGAAGCTCTTCTAAAAGCCGGGCTAACCCCCTAGATTTGCCATATGTTAGAGCCGCTCACCGACCCCGGTGGGCGGCTCATATCGTACCCGCCCGTGCACAAGGGATGGACCTGTGGCGCTCAGCGATCGCTTCACCGAATTCACCCGCCGGCTGGAAGAGCTGCGGAGCTTTCTTTGACGTTGAAGCCAAGACGGCCCGGTTGGCCGAGTTGGAACACGTCATGGCGGACGGCAGCCTGTGGAGCGACCAGGAGCGGGCCAAGAAGGTCGTCGAGGAGGTCAAGGGGCTGAAGCGTTGGATCGAGCCCTACCAGGCGCTGAAGAAGCGGGTGGACGAAGCGCGCGAGCTGGCGGAGCTGCTCGATGCCGAGTCGCACGTCGAGCTCGGCATGCAGCGCGGGCTCGATGAGGAGGCGGCGAAGATCGCCACCGAGCTCGAAGCCCTCGAGCTGCGCAACATGTTGCGCGGCCCCGACGACGGGCGCAACGCGCTGCTGCACATCCATCCGGGAGCGGGCGGCACCGAGTCGCAGGATTGGGCGGAGATGCTCGTCCGCATGTACACGCGCTGGGCGGAGCGCCGTGGCTTCGCCGTGGAGCTGCTCGATCTTGAGCCCGGGGAGGAAGCCGGCATCAAGCGGGCCGAGATCGAGATTCGCGGGACGTATGCCTACGGCCTGTTGCGCGCCGAGATCGGCGTGCACCGCCTGGTGCGCATCTCACCCTACGACGCACAGTCACGCCGCCACACCTCGTTCGCGTCGGTGTTCGTCTACCCGGTCGTGGACGAAGACATCGAGATCGACATCAAGGAAGATGACCTGCGCATCGACGTGTACCGCGCTTCAGGAAAGGGCGGGCAGCACGTCAACAAGACCTCGTCCGCGGTGCGCATCACGCATCTCCCCACGGGCATCGTCACCCAGTGCCAGAACGAGCGCAGCCAGTTCAAGAACAAGGCGACCGCGATGAAGATGCTCAAGGCACGGCTGTACGAGCGCGCCGTCGCCGAGCGCGAGGCGAAGAAGGCCGAGGTCGACAAGCAGAAGACGGACATCTCCTGGGGGAATCAGATCCGCTCCTACGTATTTCAGCCCTACACGATGGTGAACGACCATCGCACCGGCCTCAAGGTGGGGGACGTGCAGAAGGTGATGGATGGCGACCTCGATCCGTTCATCGAAGCGTACTTGAAGCAGTTCGGGAGCAAGGCCGCGTGAGCGGGTTCGAAGCGGCGCGGCGCGACAAGCTCGCCCTGCTGGTGCAGCGCGGCATCGCGCCGTTCGCGTACCGCTTCGAGCGCAGCGGCACGGCGCGACAGGCCCTGGACGGCTTCCGCGAGGGCGACGAGACGGTGCACCGGCTCGCCGGCCGGCTCGGTCCGGCGCGCTCCCACGGCAAGACGGTGTTCGCGCACCTCGAGGACCACAGCGGGCGCATCCAGGTCTACTTCAAGCGCGACCAGCTCGGCGCCGAGCAATTCGACATCGTCGGCCTGCTCGACCAGGACGACATCGTCGGCGTCGAGGGCCCGCTCTTCACGACGCGCACCGGGGAAGTCACCGTCCGCGTCGACCGGGTGACGCTGCTCACCAAGGCGCTGCGCCCCCTGCCGCGCGGCAAGGAAGACGAGCAGGGCGTGCGTCACGGCGCCCTCACCGATCCCGAGGTACGCTTCCGGCAGCGCTATGCCGACCTGGCGGTGCATCCCGATGTGCGCGCGGTGTTTCAGCTGCGCGCTCGCGCCGTGAGCTACATCCGGCGCTTCCTCGACGCGCGGGGGTATCTGGAGGTGGAAACGCCGGTGCTGCAGCCGCTGTACGGCGGCGCGGCGGCGCGACCGTTCACCACGCGCTACGAGGCGTTGGATGCGACGTTCTATCTGCGCATCGCCGATGAGCTGTACCTGAAGCGGTGCATCGTGGGTGGGCTCGAGCGGGTGTACGAGATCGGGCACGACTTCCGCAACGAGGGGCTCGACCGCTGGCATAATCCCGAGTTCACCATGGCGGAGTGGTACGAGGCGTACGCCGACTACCGCGACATGGCCGATGGTACCGAAGCCCTGGTTTCGGGGCTCGTCACCGAGCTCGGCGGCGCGCCGGTGCTCGAGCGCCACGGCACGCGCATCTCCTTCGAGCGGCCGTTCGCCCGCAAGGATTTCTTCGCGCTCATCCAGGAAACCGCCGGCCTCGACTTGCGGACGGCGAGCGAAGCCGATCTGCGGGCCGCGCTGCGGCGCAAACAAGTCGACGCGGAGGCCCTGTCCGGCGCCAAGCTGCTCGACGAGGTCTTCAAGACCTTCGTCGAGCCGATGCTGGTGCAACCGACGTTCGTGCTCGACTATCCGGTGGCGCTGTCGCCGCTCGCCAAACGCAAGCGCGATGACCCCACACGGGTCGAGCGCTGGGAGCTGTTCGTGCTGGGGCGCGAGATCGCCAACGCGTTCAGCGAGCTGAACGATCCCGACGAGCAGCGGCGCCGCTTCGAGGAGCAGGCGCGCTTCCGGTCGGCGGGGGACGCGGAAGCGCAGCCGTTGGACGAGGACTTCCTGCGGGCGCTCGAGTACGGTATGCCGCCCACCGGCGGCGTGGGGATGGGTGTGGACCGCCTGCTCATGATCCTCGCTGACCAGCCGTCGATCCGCGACGTGATTCTCTTCCCGATGTTGCGGCCCGAATGACGCCCTGGATCTGGGTGGCGGCAGCGTTCGCCCTGTTCGCCGTGCTCGCCGTGCTCGTGTTCGGTGCCACGTGGCCGAGCCGGCTCGAGTTCAGCATCGCCATGCGCTATCTCAAGAGCCGCGGGCTGTCGCGGCTCGTGTCGTTCATCACCGTGATCGCGGTGCTCGGCGTGACGGTCGGCGTCGCCGCGCTGGTCGGCGTGCTCGGCGTGATGAACGGACTGCAGGCCGACCTGCGCGACAAGATTCTGGTGGCGAGCCCGCACATCCGGGTCCTCACGTACGGCGAAGGATTGCGGCTCGACGACTGGCGTGACGTGCTCGCGCGCGTGCGGCGCGTTCCGGGCGTCACCGCCGCGGCGCCATTCGTGATCACGCAGGGCGGCATCTCGGCCGGCCACGATTACGCCGAAGGGGTGGTCGTGTTCGGGATCGATCCCGACACGGGCAATCGGGCGGTCACGACCCTCGCCGCGCACTTCACCCGTGGCGATCTGCACTTCCGCACCACGCGGCCGGACGTCGAGGCGGGCATCGCCCTCGGCAACCGCCTCGCCGCCAAGCTGTCCGCGTACCCGGGGGACGTCGTGACGCTGGTGGCGTTCGCCGGGACGAAATTCAACGCCAGCACCGGCGCCTATATCCCGCGCTTCCATCGCTTCGAGGTGACGGGATTGTTCGATACGGGGATGTTCGAGTACGACAACTCCTACGTCGTGCTCGACCGCGCCGCAGCGCAGCGCTTCGCCTCCCTCGATACGGCGGTCACCGGGCTCGAGGTTCGGCTCGCCGACCCCTGGAAGGCACAGGCGTTCGCCGCCGACCTCGAGAACCGGTTGGGGTATCCGCATCGCGTCGTCGACTGGCAGTCCCAGAACGCCTCGCTTTTCTCGGCGCTGAAGCTCGAGAAACTCGCGATGGGGTTCATCGTGTTCTTCATTTGTATCGTCGCGGCGTTCAACGTCGTCGGCATGCTGACGATGGTGGTGCGCGACAAGACGCGGGAGATCGGGATCCTGCTGGCGATGGGGCTCCATCGGGGGGCGGTGCGCCGGGTGTTTCTGATCCAGGGGGTGTTGATCGGGTTTGTCGGCACCATCCTCGGCGCCGGGCTCGGGCTGGCCTGGGGTGGTGTCATCAACCGGGGCGAGTTCATCCATATCGATCCGTCTATCTACTTTATCGACCACCTGCCCGTGCACACCCAGCCCGAGGACTTGCTGCTCGTCATCTTCGCGAGCCTCGTGATCGCGACCATCGCCCCGCTGTATCCGGCGATGCAGGCGGCGCGGCTCGATCCCGTGGCCGCGATCCGCTCCGAATGAACGCACTGCTCGAGGCGCGCGGTCTGCGCAAGGTCTACGCCGGGGGGGACGGACGGCCCCTCGAGGTGCTGCGCGGCGTGGATATCGAAGTGCACCGCGGTGAGCTGGTGGCCATCGTGGGGTCGTCGGGGGCGGGGAAGAGCACGCTGCTGCACCTGCTCGGGGCGCTCGACCGGCCGACGGCGGGGGACGTGTGGCTCGAGGGGTCGCGCTACGCCGACGTCGGACCCGAGGGAACGGCCGAGCTGCGCAACCGGAAGCTCGGATTTGTCTTCCAGTTCCACCATCTCTTGCGCGAGTTCTCCGCGTTGGAGAATGTGATGATGCCGCTGTTGATCGCCGGGGTGGGGGAGCGTGAAGCCCGCTCGCGGGCGGAGGAGCGCCTCTCCGCGGTCGGCCTGGCCGGACGGATGACGCACCGGCCGGGGGAGTTGTCGGGGGGTGAGCAGCAGCGCTGCGCGGTGGCGCGGGCGCTGGTCCACGACCCCAACGCGGTGCTCGCCGACGAGCCGTCGGGCAACCTCGATCACGCGTCGAGCGAGCGGCTGCACGAGCTGTTGTTCCGTCTGGCGCGGGAGCTGGAAACGGCGGTGGTGATCGTCACGCACAACCGCCAGCTGGCCGCCCAGGCGGACCGGATTCTCTGGCTGGAGGACGGACGGCTGGTGACGGTCCGTTCGGTGGACGCGATACCCTGATGCGCTGTGACAACTGCAAGGAACGCGACGCGGTGATCAACCTGACCCAGGTGGAGCACGACACGAAGGTCACGCTCCACCTGTGCGAGCAGTGCGCCCAGGAGAAGGGCATCGAGACCGGCACGACGGTGCTCAAGACGCCGCTCGGCAAGTTCCTGTCGGCGATGGAAAAGAGCACCACGCTCCCGGTTCCCGCCGACACGCTGCGCTGCGCCGCCTGCGGCGCGACGCTGCGCGACTTCCGCGACACCGGCCGGCTCGGCTGCGCCGAGTGTTATGTGTCGTTCGGTGACCACCTGCGCGATCTGCTGCGGCGGCTGCACGGCTCCAGCCAACACGTCGGGGAGCGGTATCTGCCGCCAGGGGCCGGCGGGGAAGCGACCGCCGCGAGCCAGCTGCTCGAGCTGCGCGATCAGCTGCGGCGCGCCGTCGAGAGTGAGAACTTCGAGCTGGCCGCCGAGTTGCGCGATCAGATCCGGGTGCTCGAATGATCGATCTCTCGCTGCTCCCCGACGGCGGCGTCGCCTGGCTCGACGCGTCGGGGCCGAACCCCCACATCGTCCTGTCGACGCGCATCCGGCTGGCCCGCAATGTGGTGGGGCATCCGTTCAGCCTGCGGGCCGCGGACAGCGATCGCGCGGCGGTGCTGGCGCGCGTCAGCGACGCCGCCGCCGAATGCGGCGCGCTGCGCGGCGCGCAGCTGTTGCGGCTCGATGAGATGCCGCGGCTCGACCGGCAGCTGTTGCACGAGCGCCATCTCGTCTCCAAGGAGCTGGCGGCGCTCGATCGTGAGCCGCCGGAGGCGCGCAAAGCCTCCGCTGTGTTGATCGACTCCCCCGCCGGCGTCATGGTGAATGAAGAGGATCACCTGCGGCTGCAGGCGATGGTGTCGGGGTTCGCACTCGAGGACGCGTATACCGCGTTGGAGTCGGTAGATACGGAGTTGGGACAACTGCTCCCGTTCGCGTTCCACCCGGAGTTTGGCTATCTTACCTCGTGCCCGACCAACGCCGGAACGGGGTTGCGGGCGAGCGTGCTTATCCATTTGCCCGGCTTGGTGTTAACGAAGGAAATCGGGAAGGTGTTGCAGGGCCTGACTCAGGTAGGCCTCACGTTTCGGGGGCTCTACGGGGAGGGCAGTGAAGTCGTCGGGAATTTCTTTCAATTGTCGAATCAGACGACGCTCGGCAAGGCCGAAGGGGAGCTGCTCGATCATCTTGGCCGCATCGTCCGGCAGGTGATCGAATACGAAGAGCAGGCACGGGACGTGCTCCTCAAGACAGCGGCCGGGACGGTGGACGACAAGGTGTGGCGGGCGTACGGGTTGCTGCGCTACGCGCGGTCCTTGTCGTTCGAGGAGACGATGAATCTGTTGAGCGGCGTGCGACTCGGCGTCGGGCTGAATCTGATCACCGGGCTGAGTGTATACACTCTCAACAAGCTCCTCATTCATACGCAACCCGCTCATCTGGCGGCGCTGGAGGGCCGACCGCTGAGCGATACTGAAGAGCGCGCTACCCGGGCGTCGTGTGTTCGCCGCCTGCTGGGCGCGGAGACCACTTGAGGCAGGAACGGCGATGAACGGCTACAACTTCACGGATCGTGTGCGGAAAGTCCTGCAGATGGCGCGGGAAGAAGCCGCGCGGCTGCACCACGAGTACGTCGGCACCGAGCACATTCTGCTCGGCTTGATCCGCGAGGGCGAGGGGGTGGCGGCAGCCGTTCTGACCAACCTCAACGTCGACCTCGAAGAGATCCAGCAGAAGATCGAAGAGACCGTCAAGAAGGGAAAAGCGGCCGCGGCCGCCGGTCCCGATCTCCCCTATACGTCGCGCGCCAAGAAAGTGCTCGAGCTCGCGATGAGCGAAGCGCGCGAGCTGAATCACTCCTACGTCGGCACCGAGCACCTGCTGCTCGGCCTGCTGCGCGAGGAGAAGGGTATCGCGGCGCAGGTGCTCACCGACGCCGGCGTCAACCTCGAGCAGGCCCGCGCCGAGACGCTGCGGCTCCTGGGCAGCGAAATGCCCGCCGCCGCCCCGACCGGCTCGACGGGGACGCAGGCCCCGAGCCCCAAGAGCGAAAAGAAGTCCAAGACGCCCGCGCTCGATCATTTCTGCCGCGATCTCACGCAGCTCGCCGGCGACGGCGCGCTCGACCCGACGATCGGCCGCCAGAAAGAAATCGAGCGCGTGATGGAGATTCTGTCGCGCCGCAAGAAGAACAACCCGGTGCTGATCGGCGAGCCGGGCGTCGGCAAAACGGCGATCGTCGAAGGACTGGCGCAGCTCATCGCCAACGGCCAATGCCCCGACGCACTGCGGGACCACCGCGTCCTGTCGCTCGACATGGCGGCGGTGATCGCGGGGACGAAATACCGCGGCCAGTTCGAGGAGCGGCTCAAAGCGGTCATCAACGAGATCGCCCAGAACCGCAACATCATCCTCTTCATCGACGAGCTGCACACCCTGGTCGGAGCCGGCGCCGCCGAAGGCGCGGTCGACGCCTCCAACATGCTGAAGCCGGCGCTGGCCCGCGGCGAGCTGCAGTGCGTCGGCGCGTCGACGCTCAACGAGTACCGCAAGTACATCGAAAAGGACGGCGCGCTGGAGCGCCGCTTCCAGACGGTGATCGTCGATCCGCCGACCGTCGAAGAGACGATCGAGATCCTGAAAGGACTGCGCAAGCGGTACGAGGACCATCACCGGGTGGTGATTCCCGACGATACCCTCGATGCCGCGGCGAAGTTGTCGGAGCGCTACATCACCGACCGCTTCCTGCCCGACAAGGCGATCGACGTGATCGACGAAGCCGGTGCGCGCGAGCGGCTCGCCACGCAGGTGCCGCCGCCCGAAGTCGCCAAGCTGAAGGACGACCTCGAGCAGATCAGCCGCGACAAGGAGAACGCGGTGCGCGACCAGAACTTCGAGCGCGCCGCGGCGCTGCGCGATTCGGAGCGCGAGCTGCAGAGCGAAATCCGCCGCAAACAGGACGAGTGGGAGCGCGAGCGCCAGACGAAGCGGCCCACCATCAGCGAAGAGCAGGTGGCCTTCATCGTCTCGCGCTGGACCGGGATCCCCGTGACCCGGCTGCAGGAAGCCGAGACCGCCCGCCTGCTACGGATGGAAGAGGAGCTGCACGAAAGCGTGGTCGGCCAGGACGAGGCGATCACGGTGATCTCGCGCGCCATCCGGCGCAGCCGCGCCGGGCTGAAGGATCCCAAGCGACCGATCGGCTCGTTCGTATTCTCCGGCCCCACCGGCGTCGGCAAGACCGAGCTGGCCCGGGCGCTGGCGAAGTTCCTGTTCGCGGACGCGACGGCCCTGATCCGCGTCGATATGTCGGAATACATGGAGAAGTTTTCGGTCAGCCGGCTCATCGGCGCCCCCCCGGGATACGTGGGGTACGAGGACTCCGGCGCGCTCACCAAGGCGGTGCGGCGCAAACCGTATTCCGTGGTGCTGCTCGACGAGATCGAAAAGGCGCACCCCGATGTGTTCAACATCCTCCTGCAGGTCCTGGACGAAGGGCACCTGACGGACAACTACGGACGCCTGATCGACTTCAAGAACACCGTGGTGATCATGACCTCGAACGTCGGCGCGCGGGACATGCTGAAAGGGCGCACCCTCGGGTTCGCCCAGGGTGATGCACGCGGCGACTTCGAGCGCATGGCGGAAAAGGTGAAGGAAGAGATCGGCAAAGTCTTCAACCCCGAGTTCCTGAACCGGCTCGACGACGTCATCGTG
>Ga0187821_10000261_pt1 | contig 12668 bp, 10 predicted proteins | sample NC_wetland_sal_i_20_FD_132442 | JGI IMG/M metagenome (GOLD analysis project Ga0187821, IMG submission 132442) | Wetland sediment microbial communities from Neuse River Estuary, North Carolina, USA - SourceSoil_1 | ecosystem: Environmental > Aquatic > Freshwater > Wetlands > Sediment | place...
GGTCAGCTTCGTCTTGATCGCGCACGATCCCGATGTCGCGTTGGACAAGAAAATCGGCGATGTCCTGCACTGGATGGCTTTCAATATTCCCGGGACCGCCACCGGGCTGCCCGAAGCCGTGCCCGCCAATGCCATGATGCCCGATGGAACCGTACAGGCCAAGAATCGCCGAGGCGCAGTTGGTTACCTCGGACCGGGCGCGCCCGCCGTAGGCCCGTATCATCACTACACGTTTGAACTTTTTGCTTTGGATACGAAACTTACCCTGGGCGCGGATGCCACGCGCGCGGACGTAATTGCGGCAATGGACGGCCACATTCTAGGCAAGGGTGTGCTGGTGGGCCGCTTCCACAAGTAGCATTCGTTCTCTAAATTGAATTCGCTTCTTCTGAATGAAAACGGCTCAGGGAGCATCTGGCCTCCCTGAGCCGTTCTGTTTCCACGTGGATTCAATCCGCTTGCGTGCTAATTCAAGTCAGGTTGATTTGGCGTCGCCGTCATCACGGGCGAAGCCAGAATATAATTGTGATAGCTCTCCATCATTTGCCATAGGCCGGACTCGTTCGGGGCCAGGACGCGGCTGGACCAGTAGGCTTTGTCGCCGTAAGTCGGCTGGACCGAAACCATCACCACCGCATCTCCGAAATCCCAGGTGCGAATCCACAAGGCTGGAGCCGCTCCGACCTTGGGAGCGTCGGGGTTTGCCGCTTTGCGTTTGTTCATTCCGATGATGCGGTCAGCCTTGGATGGGGAAGCCCCGCCGTACGTGCTCACGACGCGTTGATCCATATTGTCGGCGACGTGCACTTCCCAATTGGCTTGGCTGGATTCTTGCGTTTGCCATTCGTCGAGGGAAGCCTTTTCACCCGGGCTCAGCGGCTTGTACGGCACGGCCTTGCAGGGGTTGTTGCAGGGAATGTCATAAGTCGGCTCGACAGTCTTGAAATCCCGCTTCGGCATCGACGCAATTTCGGTCGTGTGCAGAAGCTTCCAACCGGCCGGGCGCTTCACCCAGAACCTCGCCGAATATTTATTGCCCTGGCTCCATTGGATCCAAACAACGCTCTTGCCATATTTGTGCTCGGTGATCTTGACGTCGTCTCCCGCCGCAATGAGAGGTTTCAATTTGGCGCGAAAAGCATCTTCCTTGGCCCACATGATTCCTTCGGAGTCGATCCAGCTGAAATCCGGGTCGAGCCACTTATTCGCGGCAACTTTGTCGCCTTTCGCGAGCGCCGCGGCCACGGCTTTGTCCGCGGTAACGACAGCATCGTCGGCAGCAGTCGCCGGCACGATGGCTAGTGTGGCCATCAAACCCACACACGCTATCCCCATGGCAAATAATTTCCTGACTGAATAATTCATACTTCCTCCTTGGATCGGTCAATCCGTGCATTCTATTACAACCGCACAGGTTGGGGATGATTTGTTGTAGTGGCACAGGCTTCAGCCTGTGGGTTTTGATCCTTGCAAGGACGAACCCACAGGCTGAAGCCCGTGCCACTGGCCCGCCTAGCTATCCGCCGAATTTTTGTCCGGACCTGGAGCCGGAACATCCCAGCCTCCAGGCGGCGCGACGCGCCCGACTTCGGCGGGCCCCCACGTTTTCGCCGCATAAGGAAAAACCGGCGTGCCTTTTTTCAACACGGGATCGACAATGCGCCACGCTTCTTCCACGTAGTCTTCCCGCGCAAAGAGCGAATTATCGCCGGCCATCGCCGCGCCCAGCAAGCGTTCGTACGCATCCATGTCGCCCGCGCCCGCGGAACTGGTGGCCACCATTTCACCGGCCTGGAGCACTACTCCTTCTCCCGGCGCCAGCGACATCAGTCCCATGGCGATGACTACGTCGGGACTCAGGCGGAGCCGGAGATGGTTCTCCGTCAAAATACTGTCGGGGAGGAGTGTGGGAGGCTTGCGAAACTTGGCGAGGATTTCCGTGCAGGTTATCGGCAAGTTCTTGCCGGCTCGAATATAGAAAGGAACGCCCTTCCAGCGCCAGGAATTGATCTCCAACTGCAAGGCGGCGAAAGTTTCCGTCTGGGAGTCTTTGGCAACTCCATTTTCATTTCGGTAGCCCTGGAATTGGCCGCGTATCAGATTTTTCTCTTCGATGGGCGGAATCGCTTTCAGCACTTTGACTTTTTCGTCGCGCAGGGACTCGCCGTCGGATCGAACGGGAGGCTCCATCGCCAGGTTGGAAAGCACCTGAAACAGGTGGTTCTGAACCACATCGCGGATCGCTCCGGTCACGTCGTAAAATGCCCCGCGGCCCTGAACTCCGAAATCCTCCGCCATGGTGATCTGCACGCTCTCGATATAGTGGCGGTTCCAGAATGCTTCCGCGAACGCGTTCGCGAAACGAAAAACCAGCATGTTGTCCACGGGCCGCTTGCCGAGGAAGTGATCGATGCGGAAAATACAGGATTCATCGAAGATGGAGAGCAGGATTTTGTTCAGCTCCAGCGCCGAAGCCATATCGTGACCGAAGGGTTTTTCGACGATGACTCGCGCGTCGCCGGCGCCGTGCGATTTCGCGATATTTTCGACCACGGTTTCAAACAGGACGGGCGGAATGGCCAGGTAGTAGGCGGGACAATGCGCGTCTTTCAGCTGATTGCGCAAGGCCTCGAAGGTCGCCGGGTCCTGGTAGTCGCCGTCCACGTAACGCAGCAAGCCGCTCAACTTTTCAAAAGCCGCAGCATCGACCCCGCAATGTTTTTCCAAACTGTCCTTGGCGCGCGCGCGCAGTTGATCCAGATTCCATCCGGCCTTGGCGACGCCCACCACGGGGACATTCAAGTTTCCGCGCTTCACCATCGCCTGGAGCGCCGGAAAAATCTTCTTGTAGGCCAGGTCGCCGGTGGCCCCGAAGAAGACCAGCGCGTCGGAATGCTGATTACCCATCAGTTATCTCCTCATGCACGCTTGCAGGTTTTTCGTAGCGCCGGCGTCCCGCCGGCATTTTGCTACTTGCGGAAAGTGGAAAAATTGCCGGCGAGACGCCGGCGCTACGGAAACCGTCCTCCGGTACTGCAACTCGAAGATTCCAAACTCTTGGTGGGACATTCGCTCTAGCCGGCGGCTTTCAGGGGATTGCTCTTGCCGAGCGCGGCGCTCTTGGAGGCGATCACCGCCATCAAGTCGTTCCAGGACGACACAAACGATTTCGCTCCTTCGTCCTGAAGCCGCGCGGCCAGCGCGTCAACGTCGATGCCCGCTTTGCCGAATTCCGCGAGCACCGCTTCGCAGTCGCCGCCATCCTGGGGCATGAGCTCGGTTAAATTGCTATGAGCGGCGAGCGCCTTTAGCGTGGCCTCGGGCATGGTGTTCACCGTGTAGGGCGCGGCCAGGGCCTGGACGTATAGAAGATCCGGCGCCTTCGGATCTTTATTTCCCGTGCTGGCCAGGAGCAGGCGTTGCGGGCGCGCTCCGAAATTGTAGGCGCGCCGCCACCGCTCCGAACTGAGGAGCGAACTGGCGGCCTTGTAAGTTCGTTTTGCGATGGCGATGCCCAACTGGTTGCGCAGCTTCTCGGGAACTTTATCGGCAACGGCCACGTCCCACCGGCTGATGAACACGGAAGCGACGGAGCCGACGTTCGGATTGAGTCCCGAGGCGATGCGGCGCTCGATGCCGCGGAGAAACGCATCGGCTGCAGCCAGGTATTGCTCGCGCGAAAACAGGAGCGTGACATTTATAGGCACACCGGAAAAAATCGCTTCCTCGATCGCGGGAAGGCCTTCTTTCGTGCCGGGAATCTTGATGAACAAGTTGGGGCGATTCGCACGCGCGAATAAATCTTTTGCCGCGGCGATCGTGCTCGCCGTGTTGTACGCCAGAACGGGCGACACCTCCAGGGAAACCCAGCCGTCCACGCCGTTCGTCTTTTCGTGGACAGGCCGAAACAAGTCCGCCGCGCGAGTGAGATCTTCGACAGCCAGCTCGAAGAACAGATCCTCGCCGGATTTGCCCTTCTTCAGTTTGTCGCCAATGGACGCGTCGTAGGCAGCGCTATTTTTGATCGCATGGTCGAAAATCGTGGGATTGGAGGTGAGCCCTGTGACCGCCCACTCGTCGATGTATCGCTTAAGCGTGCCGTTATCGAGCAGGTCGCGCGTGATGTTGTCGAGCCAAATGCTCTGGCCTTGGTCGTGAAGCGATTGCGGTGCATTCATGTCGTCACCTCGGGCCTCGGGAAGTCGAAATGCTTGGTGTCGAGTGGATCAGCTGCGGTCATCGTAGTTGAGGACAAGCTTGTCGAAGCAGGCCGTCCACCATGTAAAGGGTAGCACAAGCAACTCGCGCCAATCATTCTGACCGGAAGCGGGACGTGGCTCTGCGATATTCTCTCTCAAAGCATTTCCGCACCGGCCATGCGAGCGGCCACGAGGTTGGTGGTACAATCGCACCTCCGAGTCATCCTATGCCTGACGCCCCAGCACTTGGCGAAGCCGTACTCGATGTCGTTTCGCCTGAAAACACTCGCCGGTCGGTGCCCGTCACCGAGTCGCCGTTTTCGATTGGCCGCGGCGAAGTGGGGAACCAGCTTGCAATTCCCGACCGCCGGATTTCGCGCAACTGTGCGGCGATTCTCTCCGATGGCGGCCAGTATATTTTGGAGGATCGCGGGAATCAGCTCGGTGTTTTTGTCAACGGCGAGCGAATTACCAAGAGGACCTTGCATGACGGGGATGTAGTTACGTTCGGCCTGGACAATTCCTATCAGATCATTTTCCATCCCACCGCCCGGGAGATCACGGTTGAGAACCTTCTCACCCGCATGGGACGCATATCCAACAGCGAGTCTTCTCCCATCGGCCTCGGGAAACTCAACTTGCTCCTCGAAGCGACCATGCTGCTGCATTCGCAGCTTCCTCTCGATGCCGTTCTCGAAGCCATGCTGGATCGCGCCATCACCATTACCAACGCCGAGCGCGGCCTGTTGCTTGAGGCCACTCCGGAAGGATCGCTCCTCCACCGCCTCGCCCGGCGCGCCGGCGGCGGAAGCATGCCCACGGAAGGTTTCTCTCCCACGCAAACCGCTCTGCGCATGGCGATCGAAAGCAAGACCGGCGTGATCACCGGGGATCTTCAGCAAGCCGATCTCATGCTGCAAGGGGCGCAGAGCATCGTTGCGCAACGGCTTCGCTCTGTGGTGGCGATTCCGCTTTACGCCATGCCGCGCGCGAGCAGCGCGGAATCGATCGTTGGCATGCAGCGCGGGCAATTTCTGGGCGTTCTTTATTTGGACTCGAAGCGGCCCGCTGCCTTTTCCAAACTTGATCGCCAGATTCTCGACGCCCTGGCCGTCGAAGCCGCCAGCATTCTGGATAATGCCCGCCTGGTGGAACGCGAACGCCAGCGCCAGCGCCTCGAGCAGGAATTGAGTATCGCCAGAGAAATTCAACAAGCGCTCCTGCCTCGAGGCTTCCGCGATTTTCCTCACCTGGCCATCTCCGCCGTCAACACTCCCTGCCACGCGGTCGGCGGCGATTACTTTGACGTTTTCCCGATGAGCGAGAACCGCACCGCCTTTGTCATTGCCGATGTCGCCGGGAAGGGAATTGGCGCCGCGTTGCTCACCACCATGCTCCAGGGCGCGCTGACCGGCATGACTCTCGGCGCCGACCCCGCGCGTGTCTTCCACCACATTAATGATTTTCTTTGCAAGCACTCCGACGTTGGCCGGTACGCCACGATGTTTTTCGGAATGCTCGACCACGACGGCAATCTCGACTATCTCAACGCCGGTCATCCTTCGCCGCTGCTTCTCCGTCGCGGCGCGGTCAGTGAAATCTTCACGGAAGGCTCTTTTCCGGTGGGGCTGATCCCGGAAGCCAAGTACGCCGCGGTGCGCGTGATGCTCGAGCCCGGCGACACGCTGGTCCTGTTTAGCGACGGCGTCACCGAAGCCGCCGATCTCGAAGAGCGGATGTTCGGTATTCCCCGCCTCAGCGAAGCCCTTGCCGGACATCACGACGCGCCACTCGATCAACTCCAAAAGAGAGTCGTTGATTCCGTCGAAAATTTTGCGCGCGGGGCCAGCCAGGCGGACGACATCACACTCCTCTTCATCCGTTACCGCGCCGCCTCGCAAGCCGCCGAATCCGGAGCCTAGGTAGCACAGCCACTCCTGGCTGTGTGGTTTTCGCTATATTCGCACTGCCATGAACTATCGACGATCGAAAAACCCACACAGCTCCGCCGCGGCGGATGGCCGTGCTACTTGATGAACCGCACCTGCGCATGAGGCCGTGCTAAAATACAAAATTCCATACCGTGGACACGCCAAAGAAAATAGGACGATACGAAATCCTGGAAGAGCTGGGCCACGGCGCGATGGGAACCGTGTATCGCGCCAAGGACCCAGCCATGGACCGCGTGGTCGCCCTGAAGACGATCATTGCGCTCGTGCTCTCCAGCGACCAGGGAAGCGATTTTCGCGAGCGCTTTTACCGCGAGGCGCGCGCCGCGGGAGCCCTGGCGCATCCGGGCATTGTTCCCGTGTTTGACGTTGGCGAACACGAAGGCTTGCCCTTTCTGGTGATGGAGTTCATCAGCGGCAAGACGCTGGCCGACGCCATAAAAAAAGGCGAGCGGATGACGCTCGACCGCGTTTGCGAAATGGGCCAGAAGATCGCCGAAGCGCTCGGTTACGCGCATCAGCACGGAGTCGTTCACCGCGACATCAAGCCCGCCAATATCCTGCTCACTTCAAAAGAAGCGCATGGCATCGAGCGCCCAAAGATTACCGACTTCGGCGTGGCCAAACTGGCGGCAGGGCACACAACCCTTACAGGGCAAATCCTGGGGACGCCCGCGTTCATGCCCCCGGAGCAATTCACCGGAGCTCCAATCGACGGGCGCGCGGACATTTTTTCCCTGGGCGTAGTGCTGTATTGGATGGCCACGGGCGAGCAGCCGTTTCCCGGCGAAAGCATCACGGCGGTTTCCTACAAAGTAGTGCACACCGAACCCGTGCCGCCGCGCAGGCTGAATCCGTCCATCCCCTTAAAACTCGAAGGAATAATTCTCAAGTGCCTGGCCAAGAATCCCGACGAGCGATATCAGACTGGCGAAGACCTGGCGCGCGACCTCGGGGAGCTGCGGGTCGTAAGCACATCCATGGGACTGAAGAGCGCCGCACCCGAAGTGGCAGCCGATGGGAGCGACCCGAATGCCACATACATAGAAAAACCTGCCCCGACGCAGGCTGGCCGGACCCCAACACCGCTGCCAACTTCGCCCGTAGTTGCGCCTAAAAGCAATTCGAACAACCTTCTAGTTTTCGCCGCACTGGTCGTTGTAGTGATCGGAGCAGGAAGCTGGTACATGCTGCAACACAAAGGCACGCCAGCCGTCCAGCCAACCCCGCAACCATCCGCAGTGGCGAGCGCGGCCCCGCCCGCACCTGTGCCACCCGCCTCAAACATGCCGGAACCCGCAGCAAAACCGGCGGCCAGCGCTCCAAAGAAGCCAGAATCGAATGTGGCGGCGGCGGAAAAGGTCCCACCGCCGAAGGCGAAAACTCCCGCGCCAAAGGTAGAGGCCACCACTCCAGAACCCGCTGCGCTGGACTTCAATCCGAAGTCGCTCGATCCCAAGGCAAACGCGAGGCTCAAGATAGACGCCGTTCAGATGCCCGCGGGCCTTGATTTTACCGTGGAAATGAATGGGAAGCTCTATTTGCGGAGAAGCGCCGAGGGAACTAAAACGGAATTTGACGACCTGTACGTCCCTCCAGGGGTGCAGGAGTTTCGCGTCACAGCGGACAGCGGCTCGGTGCGCAAGAGTTCGAACACGGTGAGCACCGAATTCGTGGCGAAAAAACGGCACACGCTCAAGATTGAGCTGAGAACGCAAGGCACCCCGACGGGCGCCGGAGTGCCGCAAGGTCTCTATCCCGACACGCAGATCGTCCTGACGCTGAAGTGAAGGGAATTAGCGCTGTAACAATCCTGTAACACTTGGTGGAGTATCATCCACCTTGCCCTGCAAATTCAGTTGCGCCTTCCGGCTGTGAATTCTATTGAATTTTTCAGGGCTGGAATGAGTTAGGGAGCCAAAGAAATGCCAATCTCCACGGAAGAGCTGGAAGGCGGAATCACCAAGGTCATTCTGGAAGGCCGCATGGACATCGAGGGCGCCGCTGCCGTGGATATGCGCATGAACGTGATTGCGGGCACCAAGAAGGCCGTGATCGTCGACTTGCAGAAAGTTTCCTTTCTCGGATCGATGGGGCTTCGGGCCCTGGTCGCTCCGGCGCGCGCCATCAAGGGCCGCGGGGGCAAGATCGTGATCTTCGGCCCTAACGAGCTAGTTGAAAAAGTTTTGAAGACCAGCGGCGTGGATACCATGATCCCCATCCATCACGAACTTCAAAACGCCATCGCTGCGCTACAATAATCCTCGCCAAGACTGCCGGAAGGACCAGCACGCCTCATGACTGGGAACGGCAACGACACAACCGGTGAGCGTTTGAATCTGCGAAGCCGGATGTTCGAATTGACGCATCTTCATCCATGGATCGAGCGCCTGGCATTGCGGCATCGGATTCCCGCGAACACGCAGTTCGCGATGAATCTTTGCCTGGAAGAGGCCATTTCGAATATCATCCGGCACGGGTACTCCGGCGATCCGGACCATTCCATCGTGATATGGTTTACCAGCCCTCGGGAAGATTACTTTGTTTTCGTCGTCGAGGATGAAGCTCCGCCCTTCAACCCCGTCGAATTGCCGGAGTTGCCGCCATTGAATTCGCTCGAAGAGCTTGCGATCGGCGGACAGGGCGTGCGTCTGCTGCGGCGGTTTGCAGACGCGCTCGAATATCAGGCCACGCCCACCGGCAATCGGCTGAGCATTGGTTTCACCGTCACCGGTTCCGCGATCGCAAAAAATTGAACGCGGCCTAAGGCTTCCTCGCGATTTTTAGTTTCGGCCTATTCCGAATTGCACGGAATAAAAGTTGATCGAGAGAAAAGGAGAACGTCCCATGCCAATAATCACGACCAATGATGGCGCGCAGATTTACTACAAGGACTGGGGAAAAGGGCAGCCCGTGGTTTTCAGCCATGGCTGGCCCCTGAGCGCGGACGCCTGGGAAGATCAGATGATGTTCCTGGCCGATCGGGGTTACCGCTGCATCGCGCATGACCGCCGCGGCCATGGCCGTTCCAGCCAACCCTGGAACGGCAACGAGATGGATACTTACGCCGACGATCTCGCCGCGCTCACCGAGGCGCTCGCCCTGCTGGACGCGATTCACGTCGGCCACTCCACGGGCGGCGGCGAAGTCGCCCGCTACATCGGCCGTCATGGCACAACGCGCGTCGCCAAGGCTGTGTTGATCGGCGCGGTGCCGCCACTGATGCTTAAAACTCCGGCGAATCCCGGCGGCTTGCCGATGGAGGCATTCGATCAAATCCGAACCGCCGTTAAGGCCGACCGCTCCCAATTTTTCAAGGATTTGAGCGCGCCCTTCTACGGCGCAAACCGCGCCGGCGCAAAAGTCTCGCAAGGCTTGCGGGATTCTTTCTGGCTCCAGGGTATGCAGTGTGGATTCAAGGCCGCCTACGACTGCATCAAAGCCTTTTCCGAAACCGACTTCACGGAGGACCTCCAGAGGATCGACGTGCCCACGCTCATTCTTCACGGAGACGACGACCAGATCGTGCCCATCGGCGCCTCGGCGCTGCTTTCCGCGAAACTGGTCAAGGGCGCCACTCTGAAAATCATTTCTGGCGCGCCGCACGGCATGTGCTCCACGCACAAGGACCAAATCAACGCGGAGCTGCTGGCATTCCTGCAGCGCCGCCAGCAGGCGTCGGCGTAAAGAAAAAATCGGGACTGAATATTCGATGCGGGCGGTACCATGGAAAAAGATGGCGTTAGAAGTGTAGTTGTGCGCGGCAGCGCCGCCGGATTCGCGCAGGAAATTCACGCGGGCCTGCACCGGTTCCACGCGGATGAACCGGCGTCCGCCGGCGGCACGGATACGGGGCCGTCTCCTTACGATCTTCTGCTCGCCGCTTTGGGTGCGTGTACTTCAATGACCGTATCGATGTACGCTCGCCGCAAAACATGGCCGCTCGAGGAAGTGACGGTCCATCTTCGTCACTCCAAAATCCACGCCGCCGATTGCGCCGAATGCGAAACCAGGGAAGGAATGCTCGATCATATCGAGCGCGACATTCACTTTGCCGGGCCGCTGACGGACGAGCAACGATCCAAGCTGCTGGAGATCGCAAACAAATGCCCGGTGCACAGAACCCTCACGTCGGAAATTGATATTGTGTCGCGAGCGGTTTAAGTAGCACAGCCACTCTTGGCTGTGCGGGTTTTTCGATTGTCGAGGATGCATGATTGCGTGGAAATAGCGAATCCCACACAGCCAAGAGTGGCTGTGCTACTCAACTGATTCGTGAATTGACCTGATTCAGGACCAGCAAAAAATCCGAAGGAGATATCCATGGCTGCCAGCCTCGTCCTGCTCCTGGCATTTCTGATCGGCGTCGTTTGCGGCTTGCGTTCTCTCACTGCGCCCGCCATCGTGGCCTGGGCCGCTCACCGGGGCTGGATCCATCTCAACCACGCGCGCCTTCACTTCCTGGGTTCAACCGCCGCGGTCGTGGTCTTCTCTCTGTTTGCGGTCGTCGAGATGGTTGCCGATCAACTTCCTTCCGCTCCCAGCCGGACGGCGCCTCCCGGGCTAATCGCACGAATCATTCTCGGAGCGTTGTGTGGAGCGGCCATCGCCGCGTCAGGGGTGCAATCCCTCGCGATCGGCGCTCTTTTGGGTGCGGCGGGTGGAATTGCCGGCGCGTTTGGCGGATATCAAGTCCGCACGCGCCTGGTAAAGGCGCTCAAAGTTCCGGACTTCGTGATCGCAACGTTGGAAGACGCATTAGCAATCGGCGCAGGGCTTTTCATCGTGACGCGATTTTGAACATGCCCTTGCTTTACTTTCCACAGCGAGTGTGTGCTACAGTTTCAGTGGGAGCATTGAGAGATTTCCGGCGCGCAGTGGTTTTTCCGGCTTGTGTCTCTGAAGAACCCTACCACTAGGGATAGACAGTTTGAGCACGCGGCAACAAGATTTTGTGCTTATTTCTGCATTTCCCCCTTGACAGATTTTTCGCTCTTGATTACATTGCGCCCTCGGATTCAGGGATCGTGATTCGACAAGCGGCTGGCAACTTCACCCCCGAGATCGCTGCAAAGTCGATTGACGCAACCCGTCGAGATTCAAAGAGACATCAAGGAGGCTCTCTTTCACTCCCCGTGGCCGGCGCTCCCAGCGCGGTCGGCGAGGGACGGCGCAACGCCAGAGGCCGCAAGCGGCCGGGGCGATGCGCATAGGGAGGTTTTTTCTTTTTTTCGGGTGCGGATTCCGCTTTCACGCAAAACGCGTCAAGTGATAATTCGAGCCCACAAAAAAGATGCTCGTGAATTCCCGGCGCTAAGAATTTGAATTGAGCAGTGACCTGCTGAGAATCAGGGAACTGCGTGCTCCCAGCCACGCATTTCGGGAGTAAAATACAAGGGTTCCCTCTGCGCGGGGGAGCCTACCTGCGCGGAGGCGATGATGGCACAGACGAAGATGGCTTTGAACCAGAAGACGCCGCTCCAAACCGGCGCGATGCCCGAGGACGTCGAGGTCCGCACCGGCCTCGAATTCGAGCGGTATTTCACCGACGGCCGCACCTCGCCGTTTGACGCGGTCGAGTGGGAACGCCGTGTGGCGCTGATCGGCAACGAAAAGGGCAAGACAATCTTCCGCCAGGAAGATGTGGAAGTGCCGAAAGGCTGGTCGCAGACCGCCACCAACATCGTCGCCTCAAAATATTTTCACGGCAAGCTCAACACGCCCGAGCGCGAAAATTCCGTGCGCCAACTCATCGGCCGCGTGGTGGATACGATTGTCGGCTGGGGCGAAAAGGGCGGCTACTTCGCCAGCGCTCCCGCGCGCGACGCCTTCCGCGACGAATTGACCCATCTGCTCGTGGAGCAGAAAGTGGCCTTCAATTCGCCCGTCTGGTTCAACGTCGGAGTGCAGCCCAAGCCGCAATGCTCGGCCTGTTTTATCAATTCAGTCCAGGACAACATGGAATCGATCATGAACCTGGCCAAGACCGAGGGGATGTTGTTCAAGTGGGGCTCCGGCACCGGCACGAATTTTTCTTCGCTGCGCGGCAGCCGTGAAACGCTTTCCGGCGGCGGCATCGCCTCCGGCCCCGTAAGTTTCATGAAGGGCTTTGACGCCTTTGCCGGCGTGATCAAGTCCGGCGGCAAGACGCGCCGCGCCGCCAAGATGGTGATCCTGAACGCGGATCATCCGGACATCGTCGAATTCATCGACTCCAAAATGAAGGAAGAGCGCAAGGCGCGCGTCCTCATCGAGCAGGGCTACGACCCGGCGATTGACGGCGAAGCCTACTCCTCGATCTTTTTCCAGAACGCGAACCACTCGGTCCGCGTCACCGACGAATACATGCAGGCGGTCGAGGACGATCGCGACTGGTGGACCCGCAACGTCAACGACGGAAATCCGGTCGAGAAATACAGCGCCCGCGAGCTGCTGCACCGCATGGCCGAATCCACCTGGCAGTGCGGCGATCCCGGCATGCAGTACGACACCACCATCAACCGCTGGCACACGTGCAAGA
>Ga0187821_10000262_pt1 | contig 12655 bp, 10 predicted proteins | sample NC_wetland_sal_i_20_FD_132442 | JGI IMG/M metagenome (GOLD analysis project Ga0187821, IMG submission 132442) | Wetland sediment microbial communities from Neuse River Estuary, North Carolina, USA - SourceSoil_1 | ecosystem: Environmental > Aquatic > Freshwater > Wetlands > Sediment | place...
CACGAAGTCCCACAGCCGGTCGGTGTCCGACGACACGCGCGTGATCAGGCTCCCCGTCTTCTTGCGCGAGAAGAACGAGAGGCTGAGCCGCTGAATGTGCTCGTACAGCTCGGCCCGCAGATCGCGCGCGACCCATTCCCCGAGAATCGCCATCAGCCGGAGGCGCACGATCGCCGCCGCCGACTTGATCAGGTACACGAGCGCCATCGCCGCGATCGCGATCGTGGCGATCATTCCCGCCCGCGCCGCCGGGACGATCCCCTCCTGCGCCGGACGGATCACGCGGTCGATCAGGTACCCCGCGAGGTACGGCGGCACGAGGCTCACGAGCGTGATGACGGCGGCCGCCGCCATGCCGACGCCGAGCCGGCGCCGGTACGGCAGCAGGTAGCCGAGCAGGCGGCGGATCACCGCCACTCCTTGCCCCGCCACGAGAGCCTGGGCGTCGCGTACCGGACGCGCGACGGCATCGGCATACTCTCCATCGCTGTCCGATGGGGTGACCCGGCGCCCCTCGAGCGCTTCCTCGAGGACGAACTTCAGATTCTCGAAGGCGCGCCGCTGGCGATGGCTGTAGCGCGCCACGACGAGTGCCGGATCGCCGGGACGCCCCAACACCGTCAACGCCGTAGCCGATAGCCCGGGGGCCTCGACCACCGCCTGCACCCGGGAGCGCCAGACGCTCTCGACCTCCCACCGTTCACCCGAGCGGCGCGCAGTGGCGAGATGCGTGGGACCGAGCAGCACCCACGTCTCCGACAGCTGATGGGTGTGATCGAGATCGGCGAGCGCGTAGAGCTGGACCGGCGCGCCGTCCCACAGTGCCTCGACCTGCCGGCGCAACTCTGCCGGGAGCCGGGTCGGCTGCTCGAGGTAGCGCTCGACGATCGCTCTGTTGTGCTGCTGAACCTGGGTTTCCATCTGCGTGATCCTCAGGAGTTATGGCAAACGAAACGGCCTTTCGGGTTCTCGCGGAGCACCCGAAAGGCCGGATCACACAATGGAATCGCGGACTTCTAGGGTACTCGTCTCCTCGACTGGTCCGGGGCGGACGCAAAACGCCCACCGATCGGCACGATCAGGGCGGTCCGGATGGCGAACATCCGGGCCCACCGAGGCGCGCGAGGAAGAGCGGTGTGCGAGTACATGGTCGAGAAAAAACCCTCAGGAATTGGGTGTTGCACGACTACTGAACGCAAAGTAAGAAGCCGCCCCACGTGGGGCAAGGGGAGTTCGTCAGGAAGGCGTGGAATCGGCGGAGTGCCCCAGGTGGGGGAGTCGCCGTTTCCCGGAGAGCAGCTGCTGCACGAATTCCTGGCCGCGACCGAGCTGGGCAACGCGTTGGGCGAGTTCGGTGATGCGGTCCTGCACGTCGCTCGAGTCACCGCTCTCACGGGAGCCGAGCGTGGACGCCAGCCGGTCTTCCAGCTGGTTCAAACGAGTGCGCGCCCGCCACCATGCGGCGCCGAACAGTACGGCGCCGGCCAGCGCGGCACCGAAAACAGTAAAGAACACGGCTTCGTCGTCCATGCGCATATGGTGAGGAGTGTTGACCGTACGGACGCGCTCCCACCGGGTTTCAACGGGTTCCTTGTCATCCCCGGGGACGGGCTCTAGACTCCTGTTCGCACCGCAGGGTGCATCCCGTCCGCGGGAAGGGACTATCCCACCTGCGCTGAACGCAGTTCCAACTCGACCTCTCTTCTGCCCCGTGTGCGGACATGGGCGTCCCTGAAGGGAGGAGTGTATGACTCGCCGCGTACCCCCGCATCCCAGTCTCGAGCACCTGAAGAAGCAGGCCAAAGTCCTGCACGAGCAGCTCGCGAGCGGGAACCCTCAGGCGCGCGAGCGATTCCGCGCACTGGTGTCCCGGGCGGCTCCGGCCGAGCCGCAGCTCGCCGACGCCCAGCTCGCCCTGGCCCGCGACTACGGCTTTGCGAGCTGGGCGAAGCTGAAGGCGCACGTGGCAGCGATCGGTGCCGATCCGCCGGCGGAGCTGGTGGCGGCGATCCACGCCAACGACGCTGGGCTGGTTCGCGACGTGCTCGCGCGCTACCCCGAGCTCAAGGCGAAGCTCAACGGCACGATGCCCGGCCTGCATTTCGGCGCGACGCCGTTGCTCGCCGCTGTGCCCTTCACCAATCGCGACATGATCGACGCTCTGATCCAGGCTGGGGCCGACATCAACCAGAAGAGCCACTGGTGGGCGGGCGGCTTCGGCGTGCTGGACGACGACCGCGGCATGGCGCCGTTCCTGATCGAGCGCGGCGCCCGTGTGGACGTCCTCGCTGCGGCGAAGCTCGGCATGATGGACGTGCTCGAGCGGCTGGTGCGCGACGAACCGGCGCTGGTGCACGCGCGCGGCGGCGACGGGCAGACACCGCTGCACGTGGCCCAGACGATCGACGTCGCCGCATGGCTGCTGGACCACGGCGCCGACATCGACGCGCGCGACGTCGACCACGAGTCGACACCAGCCCAGTACATGATCCGCGACCGCCAGGAGGTCGCCCGCTACCTTGTCTCCCGCAGCTGCTCCAGCGACATCCTGATGGCCGCGGCGCTCGGCGACCTGGCGCTCGTGCGCCGGCACCTCGAGGCGGATCCGCGGTGCATCCGCATGTTCGTCGCCGATGAGTGGTTCCCCAAACGCGATCCGCGTGCCGGCGGCTGCATCTACATCTGGACGCTGGGACAGCTGGCTACGCCGCACAGCGTGGCCCGCGAATTCGGTCACGACGAAGTGTTTCGATTCCTGATGGATCACACGCCGGAGGAGCTGAAGCTCGCGTTGGCCTGCGACCTGGGAGACGACGCCACCTTCCGGCAGCTGCTCGAAGCCCGTCCCCGTCTCGCCGAGTCGCTCTCCGCGGAAGACACGAAGCACCTGGTGCGCGCCGCTCAAAGCAACAACACCAACGCGGTGCGCCTCATGCTCGCCGCTGGCTGGCCAGTCGTGGTGCGCGGCGAGCACGGCGGCACGCCGCTGCACTGGGCCGCCTGGCACGGCAACGTCGCGATGGTACGCGAGATCGTGCGGTACAACCCGCCGCTCGACCTGCGCGGTGACGACCACGACCTCCCGGCCCTCGGCTGGGCGCTGCACGGGTCGGAGCACGGCTGGCACCGCAAGACGGGCGACTACCCTGGGGTTGTGGACGCGCTGCTCAGCGCGGGGGCGAAACTCCCGGAGAACGAGTTCGAGGTGAGTGAGGCGGTGAGAAACGTCATACGACGGCACGTCGGTACGAAGTAGGCGCTGTCAGCTGTCAGCCGTCAGCTATCAGCTACACACTCGCTGATGGCTGATAGCTGATAGCTGAATTACTGCGAATCGCTCTCGCCGAGCTGCCCCGTGAGCAGCTCCGTCACGACGCGGTGCGCGCCGTACACCTTGTCGAGTGCGGCCTGGATCGCCCGCACATCCACCATGACGTTGCGGCCGCGCTCGGGGAGATAGATGTAATCGCGCACCAGCGCGTCGATATTGCGATCGAAGTTGAGCCCCACGAGCCGCAGGTCTCGTGTGACGACCGGAGATCCGGAGTTGCCGCCGTAGGTGTCGGCCGTCGACACGAAATCGAGCGGCGTGCCAAGGTCGAGCCCGGCAGGCGGCGTGCGCCAGCGATACGGCAGGTCCCAGTCGCTCTCCGGTCCTGCGGCTCGGAAGCGGTCGTACATCCCATAGAACGTCGTGAACGGCGGAGCCTCCGTCCCGTTGTACGCGTAGCCCTGCACCACACCATCGGCGATGCGCGGCGAGAACGTGCCGTCGGGCGGAACGCTCTTGCCGTACACCGCGAAGCGCGCCCGCCCCAGTTCGCTGGCCAGCTCCCGTTCGGCAGTTGCGACGCGGTTGAAGTCGGATTGAAACCCTCGCCACGCCGGCAGCAGCGCGGTGACGAAGCGGAGCGCCGGATCGTCGGCGGGCATGCCGGCAGACAGCGCCTGGGCCGCCGTGGTGGAGTCCGCGAGCACCGAGTGATCGAGCAGCGTCTGCGCAGCGGCGAGCGGTGTGGGCTGCCCGGCGAGCGCTGCTTTCGTGAGGGCGTGATTCGGCCCGTATGCCGCCACGATGTCGCTCAGCTCGAGCGTCAGGAACGTCAGCTCCAGCTCGCGCGGCAGGTTGCGCACCTGGGCGGCGCGGCGGCTGAAGACCTGCGCCGAGTCGTGCGACGCTGTGGCGATCTGGGCGACGTTCAACGCCCGCTGCGCCAGCCCCGACCCCGCGAAGCTGTTCCCGAAGAAGGCGAACGCGCGATACGGCGCCGCCAGCGCGGTCTTCTGCTTCTCGACGTCGGCAAGCCGCTCCAGCAGCCGGCCATAGCGGTCCTTGAGTTCCTTCCGCACGCCGAGACTGTCGCGCAGACTCACCTCGGCGCGGCGGCGCCGCTCGAGGATGGCGGAGTCGAGCAGGGCCCCGAGCCGGCCTTGTGAGGATTTCAGGCTGTTCGACACGCCGAACATCCAGTTGCGCATGTCCAACGAGTCGCCCGTCGCACGATGGGAGGCGTAGAAGGCGTGCAAGGCGGCGAGTCGCGAAGCGAGAAACGAGACCTGCGCCGGAACGCTCACCGCACGCTCGTAGTCGAGCTGCGACATCGCCTTGAGCCGGGACGTCGAGCCGGGGTTGCCGACCACGAACACCGCATCGCCGGACTGCACACCGTCCTTGCCCCAGGTGAACCAGTTGGGGGTTTCGAACGGCTTCCCGTCCGGGCCGTACACGCGCAGCACCGAGAAGTCGAGGGCGTAGCGCGGATAGGTGAAGTTGTCGGGGTCGCCGCCGAAGAATCCCATCTGCAGCTCCGGCGCCGCCACCAGCCGGATGTCGGTAAAGCGGCGGAACACGTACGCCGAATACCGGCCGCCGTTGTACAGCGGCACGATCTGCACCCAGATCGAGTCGCCCGGATGGGTATAGCGGGCTCTCAGGCGCGCGCCGATGGTGGCGCCGGTTTCGCGGCGCACGCGGGCCTTCGCCGAGTCGCTCGCAGCGTGATCGACCTGCGGCAATACTTCGTCGGTGACGTCCTGGACGGCGAGCAGCTGATCGACGAAGTAGTCCGGCATGCGGCGCTCGTCGGCGAGCGTGTGCGCCACGAACCCGGAGTCGAGCAGCGTCTCCCCCGTTTTCGTCACGGCGCTGATGCCTTCGCGCGCGCAATGGTGGTTCGTGACGACGAGCCCATGGGGCGAGACGAACGACGCCGAGCAGCCGGGGAGGCGCAGCGCGGCGAGCCGGGCCCGCGCAAACCACGCCGAGTCGGCGGTGAAGCCGTAGGTGGTGGAGAAGTAGCGGTCGGGGGGATACTCGAACGTCCACATCTTGCCCAGGTCGAAGCTCTGCGCCGTTTGCCCGGCGAGAGCGAGGGGAAACGCCAGGATGACCAGACCGGCACATTTCATGGGGATGCTCCGCACGGGTTCAGGATTTAGACGAACCCGAGGTCAGCGGGGTTGCAGGATCGGCGATGACGCCGACCTGGCGCAGCGTGATCCGTGTTTCCTGGTTCATGTCGTAGCGATCGCATTCATCCGGCGCGATCCAGGCGAACGCGTCGAATTCCTCGTTGATCACGGGGTCCTGGCCGTCAGTGGTGCAGGCGTAGATCAGGAACACCATGTACATCGTGTGGCGCTCACCCGTGGGCAGCAGCTTCTCGTGCACCTGTCCCTTGAAGTAGAGGGGCTCCATGGTCGCGAGCTCGAGCTGCAGCTCTTCGCGCACCTCACGGCGCAACGCGTCTTCGATCCGCTCCCCTTCTTCCACGCCGCCACCGGGGAGTCCCCATTGGCCGGGGAAGACGCCGCGATGCAGCGGCATCTTGATGAAGAGAAAACGGCCGTCGGCACGGCGGATGAGGGGGACGACGATGAGGCGACGTTTCATGCACTCTCTCGGGTGCGCTCAGGGCTCGCGCCTAAGAGGCGCGGCTCGGCTACTCGCCCGCCCTCGCCCCCTGGGGCCTGAGGGATCTGGCCACGAGCCCGATCCCCGCCGCGAGAAGCCCGAGGATCACCAGGGTGTCGAACAGCGACGTCGATTGAAAGTAGATGTGGAGGTTAGCGAGGATGCCGGCCACGATGATGATGGCACCGGCTCCAGTGAGCCCCCACCCCAGGATCGATTTGCCGTTGAAGAACAACACCCCGATACCGATCAGCAGCGGCAGGAGGGAGAGTCCGAAGGCGTTATAGCCCCACAGCAGCCAGCCGCCGCTGGCGACTGTCACGCGGGTCAGCAGGAGATAACCGCCGGCCACGATCATGGCGGCACCGATGATGAACGTCCCCACGCCACCGGGCGTGCCACCTGCACCGCGAATCATGCGTGCTGCGGGCTCCGTCATTGGGTGCGGCAACGGTGCACCGCCGGCGCCCGCTCCGCAAGGAGGCGAGTACTTTTCCTCCCGTGACTGCGACGCGTTTCTTTCCACCATCCCGGGCGAAGCCCGGAGATCAGCCGCCGACCTGGAGCCAGCGGGTCGAAGCGCTGCGCCACGTGCCGCCGCTGCTGCGCCTCGTGTTTCAGACGCACCGCGGCTACACGGCCGGCATCCTCGTGCTGCGGCTCGTGCGGTCGTTCATCCCCGTCGCCGTGCTGTGGATCGGCAAGCTCATCATCGACGGTGTCGTCGCCGACATCGCCGCGACGCGGGCCGGCCATGCCGTCTCCTGGTGGTACCTCGGCGGGCTCGTGGGCATCGAGCTCGGCATCGCGGTGGTCGGCGAAGCGCTCGCGAGACTCTCGTCCCTGCTCGAGAGCCTGCTCGGCGATCTCTTCGCCAACAAGATCAGCGTGCGCTTGATGCAGCATGCGGCGACGCTCGATCTCGCCCAGTTCGAGGATGCGGATACCTACGATCACCTCGAGCGCGCCCGCCGCCAGACGGTCGGCCGCATCGGCCTGTTCGCCCTGCTGCTCTCGACGGCACAGGACCTCGTGACGCTCGCGTCGCTCGCCGGTGTGCTGCTGGTGCAGCTGCCCTGGCTGCTCCTGCTCCTCGCCGTGGCCGTCGTGCCGTCGTTTCTCGGCGAAGCCCATTACGCCGCGCTCGGCTATTCGCTGCTGTTCCGCTGGACGCCCGAGCGCCGGCTGCTCGACTACTTGCGCTATATGGGCGCATCGGACGAGTCGGCGAAAGAGGTGAAGCTGTTCGGACTGTCGGACTTTCTGGTGGGGCGCTACGCCAAGCTGTCGAACGAGTTCTACGAGCAGAACAAGAGCCTCGCCGTGCGCCGCAACGTGGTCTCCACCGCTCTCGTCACGCTCGGGACGCTGGGCTATTACGCGGCCTACGCGGTGATCATCTACCTCACCGTCCTGGGGCGTTACTCGATCGGCGCACTGACGTTTCTCGCCGGCTCGTTCCGCCAGAGCCGCGACCTGATACAGCGCATCCTGCTGTCGTTCTCGAGCATCTACGAGCAGAGCCTCTACCTTGGCGACCTCTTCACGTTCTTCGACGTGCAGCCGCGCGTCGTGTCGCAGCCGGGAGCGCGCGGCGTGCCGGTCCCGATCACGCGCGGGTTCGAGTTCCAGAACGTCGGATTCCGCTATCCGGGCTCCGACCGCTGGGCGGTGCGGCATCTCACCTTCACGCTGTCACCGGGGGAGCGCATCGCGCTCGTCGGAGAGAACGGCGCCGGAAAGACGACGCTCGCCAAGCTGCTGGCGCGGCTGTACGACCCGGATGAAGGTCGCATCCTGCTCGACGGCACGGACCTCAAGGACTACGACCTGACGAGCCTGCGCCGCAACATCGGCGTGATCTTCCAGGACTTCGTGCGCTACGACTTCATCCTGAAGGAGAACATCGGGGTGAGTGAGATCGAGCACCTCGACGACGTGGAGCGCATTCGCGAGGCCGCACGCCGCAGCAAGGCCGACGAGCTGGCCGGCCGCCTCGCGTCGGGCTACGACCAGATGCTGGGCCGCCGTTTCGACGGCGGCGTCGAGCTGTCGGGAGGGGAATGGCAGAAAGTCGCGCTCGGCCGCGCCTACTTGCGAGCCGCGCAGCTCCTCATCCTCGACGAGCCCACCGCCGCTCTCGACGCCCGCGCCGAATACGAAGTGTTTCTACGCTTCTCTGAGCTGACTGCGGGACGCATGGCGGTCCTCATCTCGCACCGTTTCTCCACGGTGCGGATGGCGAACCGCATCCTCGTGCTCCAAGGCGGAGAGCTGATGGACCAGGGGACGCACGAGGAGCTGGTAGCCCGCGGCGGCCTGTACGCCGAGCTGTTCAGCCTGCAGGCGGCGGGCTACCAGTGAGTGCTAGATCTCGGTTCGGCGCTGCGCAACGATGCGAAACAGCCCCTTGATGGCCAGGTGCAGCAGCATGTAGGCGACGATCGCGATTACGATCGGCATGGGGAAGGTGTTGCCCCCCCCCACGGTCGGGCTCTGCACGATACCACGAAACATGCCGTAAAAAGGATCGGTCACGGTGCGGATGAACTGGACGAATCCCGCCGCTGGGTTTGCGGCCATGAGCGCCAGCGTGAGCCGGATGCCGAGCAGGACATAAAGCACGTAGAAGGCGTAGTCGATGAACTGCGCCAGCCGGGCGAGACGACGCGCCCGCGTCACTTCGCGGTCGAGCCCAACCACTCCCTCGATGGCCTTCCCGCGCAGCGCGCCGGCGACCTGATCGATACGCTGCGCTTCCGCGCGCGTCTCCCGCTCGGCGTGCTGGACGATCTCCTGGTTGACATCGCGCTCGACGTGCGACTTCAGCGATCCGTGCAGCGCCGCGCGGCGGGCTTCGTCGGCGGCCAATTTGTTGTTCTCCATCGTTCCTCCACGGTTGCGATGCGGGTCGCTCCACGCGCTCCCGTGAGCACCTACCCGCCAGGTTCCCGATGTTGCCCCCGGCCGGGTGATGCTCACGCGCGCGGCGTGAGCCCTATCACAATGGGATGGAACGAACGCGGCGATGAGCCGGTGCTAGAGCTGGCTCCCGCCGAGCGCGGCCAGCGCGCGATCCTTGTCGTAGTCCGAATCGATCCCCTTCGCTGCCTCGACGTACGCCTGGCGTAGCGTGGCACTGAGCCGGTTGTGCTGCAGCAGCGCCACCAGGACATCGGCCTGGTTGGTGCTGGAGCCGATCTTGCGCGTCGACGCGATCACGCTCGCGATCACCGGATCCGGCAGTTTCGATTGATCGATCAGCGCTGTGAGGACGCGCGCGTGGTCGTAGTCGGAATCGATGCCGTCGGTCGCCGCAAAGAACGGCGTCCGCAGCGGCTCGCTCAGCGGGTACGCCCCGGCCACTTCCACGAGCACCTCGGCACGGTCGTAGCTCGAGGAAATCTTCCCCACCGACGCGAGCGCGTCGGCGACGAGGGCGGGACCTGCCGGCGGCTGCTGGGCCAGCACCGTCGCCAGAACCCGGTGGCGGTCGTAGTCGGAGCCGATGTGGTTCACCGCTTTGAAGTACGCTTCGCGCATCCCGTCGGTGATGGGATGCCTCTGGATCAGGACTACGAGCACTTCGGCGAGGTCGTAGTCCGACGTGATGCCGCCGGCAGAGGTGAGAATCGCGCTCGCGAGGTCGTCGGGGAGATTGCGATTGGCCAACACCACGGACAGCACGCGATGGCGGTCGTAGTCGGAATCGAGGTGGTTCGACGCCGCCACGAAGCCACTGCGCATCGGCTCGGTGAGAGGATAGAGCCGACCCACGAGCACCAGCAGCTCGGCGAGATCGTATGAGCTCGTCAGCTCATTCCCCGCCTGGCTGACGACGCGGGAAACCACCGCCGGATCGGCCTTCCCGTCGGCGACAAGTGCCTGATAGTAGATCCGCTTGGTGTAATCGCCGTCGACCGCGGCGATTTCCTGGAACATCCCGTCCACACCACGCGTCTGGAGGATCCACTTGCTCCGTTCCTCGGCCTGGTACCCGGTGCGCCGGATCAGGTCGGTGAGCGTGGTGGTGAACCATTCGCGCGCAGCGGCGTCGTAGGGCCGCTCGGTGTTGTCGACGAACCAGCGGCGCGTGATCGTGGCGCCTTTGGCGCGCAGCTCGACACGACGGTCCACGTCCCCGCCGCTTTGATCGAGGGTAATGGAGCCGTCGTCGTCGATCTCGGCGATATCGGTGAAGTCGCCGTTGAGGTTGAACGGCGCGGTGGCGCGCAGCTCTTCCACACAGCGCCCCACCTGCACCATCAGGGTGACGATGTGGTTGTGACTGAGCTCAGACGTGCTCGACTTGCGGCTCTTCTCGCAGTCACCCGTATCAGGCATGGCCGACGGCTGCAGCACGCGCCGAGCGGGTACGCGGAAGTCCTCGTCCGCGAGCAGCGGTGCGGCCGCGGGCGTATGGACACTGGTCACGACGGCATGCGGGGGACTCGCGGGCCGCAGCGCGGCGACGGGAAGTACGAGGACCGCCGCGGCGATCGCGCCCGGCAGCGCCAGACGGCGCGTCAACGCATCGCGGCGGCGATGGGCATCGAGCACGTCGAGCAGCCGGGTGGCGAGATGCGACGGCCGCGCCATCGCGAGACTCGCGAACGCCGTCACGGGACGCGCCGCGCAGGCATGCGCGATCTCCAGCAGGTGCTCGGCGTATTCCGAAGGACGGGCACCGCCGGCGATGACGCGGTCATCGCAGGCGCGCTCGCGCTCGACCCGCAAGCCGCGCGCGGCGACCCACACCAACGGATGGAACCAGTACACGGCCGTTGCCAGCACGGCGATGAGGTGCGTGAGGCAGTCGCGGCGCTCGACGTGCGCCAGCTCGTGCAGCAGCACGTCGTGACGCCGCGCCTCGGACCACCCATCCGCATCGGCCGGCAACAGGATCACGGGGCGCCAGGTCCCCCACGTCATCGGCATCGCCTGTCCCGCGAGCGCCAGCAGCGTGACATGGCGATCGAGATCGAGCTGTGCCGCGAGCACATCCCGCAGCCCCAGCCACTCCGGCGCCGTCACCGGGACGGCGCGCCGGGCGAGGCGGGCGACCTGGACGCGGGCGACGACGTATGCCGCGAGCACGAGGGTGACGCCGGCGAGCCACACGACCAGCAGGATCTCAGGCAGCGACCAGGAAGCCCCGGTCGCCGGCGCTGCCGAGATCTGCGCCCGCTCGCCACCCGCAACCGCTGCGCTCGTGGGAGCCACGACGGTGCGCGACCGGTCGTTCGCGCGGTTCGCCGGAACGGCGGCGTTCGTCGTCTCGAGCTGAGCGGCAGGCTGCGGGATGGGCAGGACATGCCATGCCGGGCCGATCCGCTGGACGATCGGGAGCGCCAGGATGCCGCCCAGCGCCAGCGCCCAGATGAGGTGCCGCGTGGCGGCAGCGGCGCGACGCCAGACAATCCGCACGGCGAGCGCCAGCACGATGAGCAGCGTCGCCTTGATCAGGATGTCGAGCACGGGATTCGACATGTCAGCGCCCCTCTTTCTTGGCCTGCGCGACGAGTGCCGCCAGGCGTTTCAACTCGGTCTGATCCCACGGGGTGTCGGAGAGATCGAGCAGCGCGGCAGCGGCCGCGGCGCTCGATCCGTCGAAAAAGGTGTTCACGATCTGCCGCAACGCCGATTCGCGTGCGCGCTCGCGCGTCACCGTCGGAACGTAGACATACCGGGGGCCGTCGACTTCGTGCTTCAGATGCCCCTTCGTTTCGAGGACGCGCAGCAGCGCCCGCACAGTAGAGTAGCTCGGCGAGTCCGGAAGGCCGGCGTGGACCTCCCCGACGCTGGCCCGGCCAAGGCGATAGATGAGATCCATGATCTGGCGTTCGCGGCGGGCGAGCGCGGGTCGGGCAGTGGCGCGCATTGCGGCTCGGCTCGGGTTAAGGTGCTAAAATTCTAGCATGATGCTAAAAAACTAGCAACCCCGATCAAACCCCGATTCAGGGAGGGGTGGCCGCCTCGGCCCGCTGCAGCAAATCGGCGAACTGCCGCAGCTCCGGCGTCGCCAGGTCGGACACCACCCACCAGGTGTACTGCGGCCCGACCCAATGCAGCATGTGATAGCCCTGGCGCGTGAGCGACGACGGGCCCGCCCTGGGCCCCGACCCCGTCGGCCACAGCAGCACGTCGATCATGTGCTGGCGCCGGCCGTACACCAGCGCGGCCACCGGCCGCCCGCCGACGTAATCGAGCCGCCCGCCGATCAGAGGAAACCCGGCGCCCGCGAAATCGGACACGGCCGGTGAGTAGTCGAGCCGGCCGTTGAACCACGGCTTCACCGTGTGCTGGTCGGTCGACGCGACGTCGGTGAGATGACCGGGCTGCAGCGCGCGCACGTGGCTCGCGAGCACCTGGTCGGCGAGTTCTCGCCCGGCTCTCACGGGCCCGTAGATCTGCACGATACCGCCGATCACAGCTACGAGCACGGCCGCGGCCGCCAGCCAGTGCCACGCCACGGGACGACGCGACCCGGCCCCCGCCGTCTCGAGCCGGGCGCGCACCGCCGCGCGCAACCGGTCGGGAGCGGCGAGGGGCGGCGCGTGCTGCTCGAGCGCGGTGCGCAGCGCCAGCACGCGCTCGTGCGCCGCCCGGCAGGTGGCGCAGGTGCGCAGGTGCTCCGCCACATCGCGCGCTTCCGCCTCGACCAGCTCACCATCGGCGAGCGCGCCGATCCGTTGCTCCATGTCCGCGCAGCGCATCGTCACTCCCCTCCCGCCAGGGCGC
>Ga0187821_10000264_pt1 | contig 12617 bp, 7 predicted proteins | sample NC_wetland_sal_i_20_FD_132442 | JGI IMG/M metagenome (GOLD analysis project Ga0187821, IMG submission 132442) | Wetland sediment microbial communities from Neuse River Estuary, North Carolina, USA - SourceSoil_1 | ecosystem: Environmental > Aquatic > Freshwater > Wetlands > Sediment | place...
GGCGACACCTTTGCTTCGCCATTTCTGCAGTCGTACCGGCTGCCCCAGGGTATTCTTCACAACCCCAGAAGCGACCGCCGTACCACGCAGGGCATTTTCCATATTGTCGAAGGCGGCCTGCCGGTCCCAGCCGATAAGCTCGCGGTTCCCAAGAAAACCTTCGCCTTAATGCTGGCGGCGGCGTTCGAACTGCCAACGAACCTGCTGAGGCTGCCTTTCACGGTCGACCAAAGCAATCCGGCCCAGTTGTTTGTCTCGCTGCTGCTCCGGCCGACCGTATGTCCGGCCACAGAGCGAGACCCGGTCAAGAGCATGGAGATTCGTTTCTTCGCTCCGGGCAGCCTGGTCAGCAATCTTGATTTTGTAGAAGCCATTTTTGGCAACGGAGGCGATCCCTATCTTCCGGAAAACGACGCAGCGCTGGACGTGATGCACTGGACAGGCCACACGGGGTGCGTGATCGTCGCGCCGCATCTGGCCGGCATGAAAAAGAAGGACCTGGGCCTGCCGCATGAGAGTGAGGCGACCGAACGGCAGCGGCGCGACGGAATGTTCTGGCGCGATGCCGACGAGCCCTACAACGGCGGCGGCTCGTTCAAGGTGGCTTGCCGCGATCAACGCGGCGTCATGGTTACGATCATCGCCGACAACTACTACGGCTACTGCAAGAAAGAAGTGAAAACGCAGATTAGCTTCGCCGCCAACCTCTACGGCCTCTGCGAGGAGGAACACGCGGGCGGCGCGATCGCATTTGCCACCTATGTGCTGGGGCAGGAGTTTCGCGCAGGCGGCGCCGTCAGTCTCAAGAAGGCACGCTTCGCCGATGCGGCGCGGCTGCTCGGGCCGATGATCGAGCTGCAGCCCGAGGGTCACGCCATCGACCGGAAGTATCCTGACGTTCTCTATTTGCCCGAAGACGCCGAGCTAAGCGTACGGAAAGGCGTTATCCAATGGCCCGCCGCCGGCGGGACACAGCACCTCCCGCTTCGCGCCGATGCCACGTACGTTCTTCCGAACGGCTTTCGCATTCGCATGGAAAAACAGTCCGGCGGTCCCGCATGGCGGCTGGTGGGCGCACGCCCTCGCGGCACTCTTTGCCACAAACCCTGCACAGTTTCCGGCGGCGGCAAATCGGAAATTTCGAAATCGATCAGCAATTTCATCTTGGAGGGGCCGGTTTTTGTAGGCGACTACCAACGCGATATCGAGCGCGTGGCGGAAATCCTGCAGCTGGATTTCTCGGCGATTTACAAGAACCGCGAGCCGGACCCGCGCACCAGCCGCCCCATCCTCAGCCCCGACCGCACGATGGGCTCCGTCATTCAGCTCTTCACGCCCTCGCCGGAATATAGGGACGAGTACAACGAGTGGCTGCGTAGTCTGCCGTACGCGTTGCGCGAATTGCTTTACACGGTGAAGCGCTACTATCGCCCGGAGTGGGGCGAGAACTGGCGCGAGCACTTCGAAGTGGACCGCGTGAATGGGGTCTGGGGACACGAGCTAAAGTTCGAAAACCACAAGCTGGTCAACTATTACCTGCGCGTGGGATATGACGAAGACGGCTTGTGGCGGGTCTATAAGCTGCGTCCCGATTTTCATCCGTCGGACAAGGTGCAGGTCGAGGACGACATTACCGTGTCCGTCGTCCTGCCGCGCGAGCAACTCAGCGGGCTCGACCCCGAGTTTCGCAATCCCAGCGTAAAGCTGGTGCAAAATTGCGAGACGCTGCTCTTCCAGCGGCCGGACGAAGCGATTCATCCCGGCGCCGATAAGCAGGCCGAAGCCGACATTGCCAGCCCCGGCACGTTTCTTTCGAACTTCGAGCCGCTGTCGGTGGCCCAAGCGGCAAAGATGGCCGCGCACGTGGCCGAATTCGATAAGTACACGGCGCCCATGAAGAGCCTGCTCGGCAGTTTCAAACGCGACAGCTCGACTTCGTATGTCGTCTCGTCGGCGCATCCGCGCATGGTGGGCGGCCAGCCTTCGAAAAACCCGCGCTACTTGCAGAAGCGGCCCGACCTGGAAAAGCCTCGCGACACTTATCTCGCTGAAATCGCGGCGCGTCTCGACCGCGAAATTCCCGCGGAACAACCGGTACATTTTCCGGTGAATTCAGTCCTTTCCGGCAGGCGCAACAGTCCACCCGACCCGGAAATCGGCCTGCCGCCGCTAGCCGTATACGGGCCGATTCACTATCAAGAGTTGCCCGAACTCTTCATGGAATTCATTTCCAGCCTCACGGGAAAATCGCCATCAACGACGGGCTTCGGCAGCGAAGGCGCGCTGACCAAGGCTCCCTTCAACGCTTTGTGGCCGGTGGTTGACCTGACGAATGCGCTGCTGGCGGCGATTCTGACGGGATACGCGGGCTTCACAACCTCCGCCGGATACATCGGCCCGCGCGTGCGGGTCGACCACGATATCAGCATGCTCGTTCCGGAAATCTGGTGCCGCATGCGCGTCCACGAAAAAGAACCGGAATTTTTGATCGCGGAGGGTCTGCTCGAGCCGCTCGACGATTTTGTGTTCGAAGAGCGCAAAGTCCTCGCGAGCCGCCTTGGCTACCGCATCACGGCAAAATTTGTGGAACGCTTCCTGGGCCGCCTGTTCGAAACGCCCGACATGGTATTCACCGCGGAGATGCTGCGGCCCGAAGAGCAGAGTCTGGAGCTGTTCGCCGCGGGCATCGATGCGATCGTCGACGCCCAGCGCCGTGTCGCGCTGAACTACTTTGAAGATGGCAGCGTGGAGTCAGCCTGTCCCCCACTAAAGGGGCTGCTCTACATCATGGCGCGCGGCGAATACGAAGGCATGGGCGCGAGCGACCCAGCATTCCGCAAGCTGTTCGAACGCGACGTGGTGCTTGAGAGCGCTTGGTATCGCGAACGTCTGCAATGCAAGCAAGAGCGCGACATTGCCCTTTGGCGCCGCCACCTCGCCGCGCTGCAACAGTTCGAACACTCGGGCATGATGGCGGCTTCGACGCCAGACTTCGATGTGCAGTCGCGACTGAGGGACGCACAGAGAGAGCTCGCGCGAGTCAATTCGCCTGCTTATCTCGACGAGCTAATCGGAACTATAGGCGCAGACCCATTCAAAGGCCAAGCCGCGCGCTAAAGAAAGAGCACAAGCACCGACACCATCAGCCGGTACGATCTGCTACACGTTCCTATTTCGGCGCGGGCCCGCGCGTGATCAGCACAAAGTCCTCAGGCCGAATCCACTTGGCGAACGCCGCGCGCACCTGATCGGCCGTCAGCGAGTAATACTTCCCAGCGCCCTTTTCCGGCTCATCGAGGCCAAGCCCGATCTGCGCCCGCGCAAGCATTCCCCCAGCCACGCTGTCTTCGCTCGATTCCGCTAACGGGATCTGCCGCAAGAGCAGCGCCTTAGCTTGCTGCAATTCGGCCTCGCTCACGTTCTCTTTCTGCACGTCCATTAAATCGCGCAGGATCATGTCGCGTGCCTTGATCACGTTCTGCGGATCGCAGCCGTACGTCACTGTATAAATGGCGCGGGTTTTCTGCGCGTTCAGGCGTACGTCAACGTCGTACACGAGGCCGTTCACCTGCCGCAGATCGTGGTAAAGCCGCGTGGCGTAGAACCCGCCGCCAAGCACGTGGTTGCCGAGCTGCAGCGGATAGTAGTCAGGATCGAACCGGTTGATCGGAATCGTCTCGGACATGTTCACCGAGACCTGCACCTGACTCGGGTCAGGCACGTTTACCGTCGAAGGCTTATTCGCCGGGACCTGCGCGAGATCGACGTCCGGCTTCGCCCCCTCGGCCTTCCAGGACCCAAACCACTTCTCGATCGTGGTCCGAGCATCCTGCGGAGTCACATCACCGATGACGACAATCGTCGTCAGATCGGGCCGGAACGTCTTCGCGTAGTACTGCTTCACGTCGTCGAGCGTGAGCCCGGTAACCGTCTGAGGCGTCGCTTCTCGTTGCGTCGGATCGGTCGCAGGAAAAAGCGCATGATTCAGCGCGATGCCGGCTCGATATCCCGGGCTCCTCATCTGCCCCGCGACGAACTGCGCCGTCTGCGGCTTGATATTGGCGAACGCCTCGGCCGGCAGCGCCGGATTCAGTTCGTTATCCGAGAGCAGCTGAACGCCGCGAGAGAAATCCTGCTTCTGCACGCTCAGCTGAAAACGGAAGCCGGCAGTTTCTTGCGCCGCGATGTCGTCCAGCTCCTTCTGGAACGCCAGACGGTCCAGAGTCTTGGTGCCATAAGAAAAGAGGTCGCCAAGAATATCGTCCACGCCTTCCTTGCCCATCGCCGTCTGCACATCGGGATCGGTGCGCACACTCCCAAGCACGGTGACGGTCGGAGTGACCTTCAGCGTCTGGACGATCAAGCGCAACCCATTCGGCAATGTTACGTCCGACGGAGCCGGAGGCGCGGGCGGCATCTCCAGCGCGACCAGCCGCGACTTGGCCCATTCCGGCAGATCCACAGGCTTCGTCGGTGCAGGAGTTCCCTGTTCGGCCCCGCCAAAACCGTTCGAAGAGACCGGTGTCCCCGAAGGCGCCGGTTTCAGCTGCGCTGTAATCGAATTCGAATCGACGAGATACTGCTTCGCCACGCGATTGACGTCGCCCACCGTGACCTTACGCATCGCGTCCACATCGTCGTCGGGCGAGTTGCGCCCTTCAGACGCCAGCGCTTCCGACCAGGCGTTCGCCAGTCCGGAAATCGAGTTCTGCCGAAACAACGCCGCCGCGATTTCTCGCCGTTTTGCCGCTTCCACCAGGTCTCCCGGCACGCCATTCGCGGCATAGTCGGCAATAATCTTTCGCATCTCCTCGATGACGGGCGCCGCATTCGCCTCCGCAGGTAGAGCCGCGGCCGCATAACTCACGCTGGCCTTCGGGAACACCTCAGCGGTTCCAAACTCAGCGTCCAGCGCCTTCCCCTGCGGCACCAGCGCATACAAATTGCCGCGCTGGCTGCTGAGGACATCGCTCAAAATCTGAGCCGCGGCGAAATCTGGGCTGTCACTTCCAGGCAGGCGATAGGAGAGAAATGCCAAATAGTAGGGCAGGTTGCTATCCAGCGTGAACGACTCCGGCTTCACCGGCGGAAGATTGATCTCCGGATGCGCCGGCACCGTCTTCTTCGCGATGGATCCGTACAGCTCCTTGACCCGAGCTAGCGCCGCCTGCGGATCAACGTCGCCGGCAATCACGAGGATCGCATTGTTCGGCGCGTACCACCGCGAATAGAACTCCTTGAGCATCTCGCCGGTCGTCGCTTCGAACGAGTCCTTTGTGCCAAGCGCGTCATGGCTATACGGCGTGCCCGAAAACATATCCTCGTTGAGTCGCGTGATGAATTTGTAGGTCGGATTCGATAGGTCCCGCGCCACCTCCTGCTCGATAGCGCCCTTCTCCTGTCCCCACTCCTCCTGCGAATCGACAATATTGCGCATGCAGTCCGCGTCCAGCCGGAGAGCGATGTCCAGGTCCGCCGACGGCACAGTCGCAAAATACTGGGTGATGTCCTGCTGCGTGTCCGCATTGTTGAAGCCGCCGAGTTGCGCGTAAATCGCGGAGATCTGGTCGCCGGAAAGGTCCGTGCACCCGCGAAACGCCATGTGCTCCTGCGCATGCGCCATGCCAGGGAAGCCCGCCGGCGTGTCATTCCCGCCCGCCAGATAGTTCTCCTCGACGGTCACCACAGGCGCGAGCGGGTCGCGCACGATCACCACGCGCATTCCGTTGTCGAGCGTCGCACGCGTGACGGCCGCGTCCACTGCAGGTGCCGGCTTCTGCTGAGCGAAAAGCAGCGCCGCCGCAACGGCAATCAGGAGTATCGGCAGCACTGCTGGAATTCTGCGCATGGAGATTTCCTCTCTTTAAGGCTGGCGTCTCGCGATGGAACGATTCTAACATCCGCGCTGCGGCAATTCACGCAGCGCAAAGCCGGTTAGCGGCGACTTCATTTGAGTCCGAAGGCCGACAACCCTCAAGCGATGTCATTCCGACCGGAATGGCGGCCCGTCCCGCTCCTGCGGGACGGGCCCGCCATGGAGTTGGAGGAATCCCTCTGCTCGCCCCCGCTACAAAATGGCGCGAATAGCGAAGTTCAGCAAGCTCAAGATGATGGCTCCCCAGAAGGCGGGTGCAAATCCGCGTACCGTAAACCCAGGGACGAACAACGACGCAAACTCCAGCATCAGCGCGTTGATGACCAACCAGAACAGCCCGAAAGTAATAATGATCAGGGGAAGGCTGATCAGTTTCAGCAGCAGGCCCAAGGTCCCGTTCACCAACCCGATCACAATGGCCGCCAGAAGCGCAGCCCCCAAGCCGCTTACGACAAATCCGGGCACAAATCGCGAAACCAACAGTAGGCAAAGCGCGCTCAATACCCAATGCGCCAGTAACCGGACCATTTACCCCCCTTTTGTGACCAGCGGGACGCCAAGGGTCGAGCAAGACCATACGGCAACCTTGGCTGAGGGTCAAATCGGGAAAAAGGCCATCGCGATCCTTCTAGAAGCGCTCCGCCTAAACCTCACGTCCAATCGCCAGACCAGCCCGTCCGGCTGAGCCCATTGTCTTCGAAGCCGCCGCCAGGATAAACTAACCGCCAGTTTTTCGGCCCTGTTCAGCAGGCTGAACAGCGGGCCCTGCTCGCCTCTGGAATAGCCTGCACAAAAAATGAGCAAAATTGCGACCGCTTCCGCTCAGCCGGGAGAGCTACCATTAACCAAGATGACACCCGGCCAATATCTTAAGGAAATCCGCGAGCGGCTGCAGCTCGGTCTTCGCGAGGTCCAGGACGCCAGCGCGGCTATCGCCAACGAAGAGGGCAACGACAACTTCTACGTCTCCGCGGCGCGCCTCACCCAGATCGAGAACGAACAGTCCCATCCGAGCATCTTCAAGCTCTTCAGCCTCTGCGCGGTTTACGGTCTCGACCTTCACGACTTGCTGCGCAAGTACGGCGTAAATGCCAATCGCACGCAGGCCTACCGCACCCGCTTTCTGCCGGAAACCACGCGCGAGATCTCCGCTGAGGTTCACGGCATCGATAGCAAAGTCACGATCCCGATTCGGTTGGACCCCAGCTTCCGCTGGGAAACCACTCAGCTGGTCAATCGCGTCGTCGCTTTGTGGGGAGAGATACCGGCGGCTTTTCTGCAGAACTACAACCCGCGTCGCCATACTTATGGCTATGTGGGCCTCACGGATCGGACGATGTTTCCGTTGCTGCGCCCAGGCGCCATCGTCATGGTCGACCCGCAGCGCCGCGCAGTGCTTCGCAGCGGCTGGAAAAGCGAGAACGAACGCCCAATTTACTTTGTGGAATTACGCGACGGCTACCGTTGCGCCTGGTGCCAGATCGAAGGAAACCGCCTCATGCTGATCCCTCACCCGGTCTCTAACGCTCCCGTGGAAACGTTCAGTTTGGCCAGCGAGGCTGAGGTAGTGGGCCAAATTGTGGGGGTGGCGATGCGATTTGTGCCCGCAGAAACTGCCAGTGCGGAGCTTGAACAAGGACTGCAAGCGCGGCGCGAATCTGCGTGATGAAAAACTTCCTCGGCAGCTGAGGACAGCCTTCCGGAATCAGTTCGTAGTACGGTTCAGTTTCCAGCCAAAGCTTCGCCACGCGCGACTCTTCCTCGCCCAGAAGATGAAAGTGGGTTCGCAACTCGTTGCACAAATCGGCGAGGCTCAAATCGACTGCCGTCTGAAACACGTTCCGGTGGGTATCGCGAAGCGCATCGTGCACCAACTCCGGCGCGAGAACCGAAGACCACCCCTCGTGTAGGTACCGGCCCGTATACGGGTCGCGCAAAGACGCCAGGAACGCCAGTTTAGCGAAAGGGCCATCGAGCGAATCCAGCGCCCGCTTCAGATATCGGTCGAGCCGTTCAGTGCCGTACATTCCGTTATTGTAACCCTACATGTACTGAACTTGCAACTGTCTCCCGTTCAGCCGGCTGAACAAATTCAAGTTCGTACATCGCATCGACTCCCGTCCCTATAACCTGCGCTCGCAATCATTAACTGCACAAAATTTACAGGAGGTGTCCACTATGGGCGGCCCACTACCCCCACCATGGCCTTGGCCGGTTGAATAACCTGCAAGCGTATGAAAGGGAGCAGTCCTGGCGCTTTCCAGCGCACGCTCCCTCGCAGGATCGGTTCTGAATTCTTATAGGAGGTGTCCAAATGGGTGGCCCACTGCCTCCGCCATGGCCTTGGCCGGTTGAGTAACTTTTACGGTAGGGAGGGGGCAAATCCCCCTCCCCACCCCAGCCTGTTTCGGGTATACTCTCAGCACGGTGCCGCTGTCGTCATACCTGATATTGTTCTCAGGCTTCGCGCTTGAGATTGCCATCACTTGGCGTCTCGCCAAGGAAAAACTATGGCGCGATTATTTTTTGCTCGCGTTATACGTCCTTTTTGTGTTCGCGCAAGGCTGCCTCGGCCTAATTCTTCTGCGTTACTTCCCGGGTTCCTATCCACGGTGGTATTGGCGAACGGGAATCGCGAATATCTTGTTGCGCTTCGTTTTGATCTGGGAAGTTTTTCGTCATACCTTTCCGAATTCCTCGCCCCTTCGGCAAATGGTGTCCAAGCAATTCGTCCTGAAAGCGGTTGCGCTGATCGGCGTGCTCTGCGGAATGTTATGGGTCTATCAGACCTACGGAGACCGCTCCGTCTATCTCGCGATGGAGCGCAGCTTTGGTTTCGTGCAAGGTGCCATGATTCTGGCCGTGATAGGACTGGCCCGTTACTATAATTTCCGTCTCGAGCGAACCGCGTGGGGCATCGCGGTCGCGCTCGGACTGTATTGTTCGGTGTCAACGATCGCTTCCGCTGCGCTGGAGCTGGCGCATTGGATTCTCTTTCCCTACTGGTACTTGTTAAGTCCGCTAAGTTTCGTGGCTATGCTCGGCATCTGGACCTGGGCTGTCTGGGTGCATGCACCTGGGCCGGCTTCGGAGGGCGGGATCATCGATCCTACGAGTGAACTTGGGGCTTGGTCGGAAAGCTGGGGGCGCGCCGTATCGACTGTTCGAAAGGTCTCCAACCCATGATCCAAATACTCAGCCTCGTTCTCGTTGGAATCGTTCTCTTCCTGGTCTTCCTGAAAATCGCCCTGCAAGGGCCGTCCCAGAGTGCGCCCGACTCTTCGGCCGTCGTAGCCCTCCGCCAGATGGTGAACCTCGATGGACTGTCGTTCGCCCCTGGACTCCGGCTGCTCGATCCTTCGGAGTTCGAAATGCTTCGCGGCACAGCCGAATTGCGCGAAGTGGCGGCCACTTACCGCAAGGAACGGCAGGCGCTCGCCCTGATTTGGATTTCGCTGCTCCGCAATGACGTTCAAGGTCTCTGGCGCTTCCGGCGGTTCTTGGTCCGCAATGGCGTGCAGGCGACCATGGGTGAGGAAATGCGGATTCTCTCGGATGCTGTCCGCGCTACGCTCTTCCTCAGCTTTCTCCGCGTTGTGATCCTGACCTTCGGACCGTTCGCCCTGTCGGGCGCTGCGCGAAACGCTCATCGCATAGTGGAGCGGATGTCCGAGTCCTCCGCCGGTGTCTTGGATCGGTTGCCGAGGCATGGCTGGCCGGAAATCGAACGCGCCTGGCAGAAGGGCATCGCTGCTTAAGCTCTGCTCCAAACAGCTCGCGATTCGTTACGAGCCTCGCTCTCGCATCGTGGTCGACAGCGTGAAAACCAGTAGAACTGTGGTATATAAACAACAGCGGATCGCCCCCTCCGGCATCGCTCAAGTTCGGAGGCCGGATCCCGCGTGAGAATGGGATCAGCCGGCCACAATCCCTTCCGAATATCCATGGGCAGCCTCGTCGGTGTCTCCGTCCCGATGCAGCGGCTCTACGCGACCATGCAGCGTGCAAACTCGCACCCCTTTCCTGTTCTGATCATCGGCGAACGGGGCACAGGAAAAGAATTGGTCGCGAAATCGATTCATTCTTTGAGTTCGCGCAGACAGCAGTCCTTTGTCTCCCTGGATTGCGCCGAACTCGCTCCTACGTTCATGGAAGCGGAGCTTTTCGGCTACGAGAAGGACGCCTTCGTCGGAGCACCCGAGCCAAAGGCCGGACTTGCTCGGATTGCCGCTGGCGGCACGCTCTTCCTGCGCGAAATTGGTGCCATGCCGCTGAAGCTTCAGGCGAAATTGTTTCGCTCACTCGAGGAATTGCAGTTTAGCCCGGTAGGCTCTTCCGAGAAATTCCCTCTTCTGGCCCGTGTGATGGCTTCGTCAAGGCAGGATCTGGGTGAGTTGGTGACGAGCGGGGCATTTCGCGAAGACTTGTTTTTTCGTCTCAGCGCGCTCCGGATCGAGCTTACGCCGCTCTCCGCCCGCAGGGCCGACATTCCGTTACTGGCCAGCCATTTCGTCGAGCACTATGTCGCCCCCAAGGACCCGCTGCCAAGCATCTCCGATTCTGCGATGGAATGTCTTTTGGCATATTCCTGGCCTGGCAACGTCCTCGAACTCGAACGGGCCATTCGCTGGGGGCTTTCCTTTGCGACTGGTCCGGTGATCGAGTTGGACGACTTGCCTCCCACTGTTCGCAGCGCAATGAGCAGCAAACTGCGCGATCCCGCGGGAAGGCGATCCACGCTGCAAATCGAGTATCTGGCCATCATCAAAGCGCTCGACGCAACAGGCGGCAACCGGGCTGCGGCCGCCAACCTCTTACAGATGCCCGAATCAAAGCTCGACAGCAGATTGCAAACTTATGGTCTATAGCCCGGGGAGGCGCGCTGTTAGCAACAAATGACGCGTAACCAAGATTAGGTACAGATACCGGCGGGCTTTGAAAAATCCGGGGCAACGGATGACGACATTCCTCAAACTCTCGCATGCCTCGATGTTTCTTGCGGTTGTGCTCCTTTTAGCTTTCCCTCCGTTTAGACCGTTGCAAGCGGCATTGACAGGAGACATCCGCGGTGTCGTGCTTGACCCCCAAGGCTTGCCAGTTAGTGCTGCCCAGATCACAGCGCGCAGCATAGAGACGGGAGCGACCCGCTCTGCCTTGACCCGTGCAGACGGCACATACGCGCTGCTGCAGTTAGCGATCGGCGATTACGAGTTTCGCGTCGAGAAGCAGGGCTTCCTAGCTTTCATCACGCCGGTGACGGTCCGCAGCGGTGAAGTGGCCGAAACCAACGCCTCCATGCAGGTCGGCGCAGTAACTCAGTCGGTGACCGTCGCCGCTGATGCCAAGAGCTTATTGGACGTCGCCAACGCGGAAGTCACGACCTCGCTCGACGCCAAAACGATCCAGGACCTTCCTACCATGGACCGCGACCCAGTCGCTCTGACTTCCCTCTCTTCGGCAATCGTTCCGGTGCCTCCCAATAATCCGTTTCTTCTCTCGGGAAGCTATAACGCGGACGGCCAAAGGGGTCGCGCCAACGACATCACCATAGACAACGCGGTCGCAACCGATATCGCCACTACGGGCCAGGCCGGCACAGACAGCTCCAGCCTGGATTCAGTCGAGCAAGTTCAGCTTCTCACGGCGGGCCTTCCGGCGGAGTTCGGACGTAATTCAGGTTCGCAACTGCAAATCATCACGAAGAGCGGCACCAACGCTTACCACGGCTCAGTCTACGAGTTTTTGCAGAACTCAGCCCTGAACGCGCGCGATTTTTTCGATACCACCGGCAAGGCCACTCCGTCGAAACGAAACCAATGGGGATTTGTCGCTGGAGGGCCCGTCATTAAAGACCGCTTGCTCCTTATTGGCGATTACGAAGGCGTGAAAAGCCGCGGTGCCAGCGGCACAGCGGTCGCAACTGTCCTATCGCCGTCGCAAGCCGCAGCCATAACCGATCCCACGTCGCTCGCGCTCTTCAACGCGGTCGGCGCGCCTCAGTCCGCAAATGGCCTTCTCTCCGGCGCCGCGCCAAACACAGCAGACCAGTACAACTGGTCCCTTCGGGGCGATGCTTTCCTGCGAAAAGACACCGATCAGATCACCGTGCGCTCGGGAAACGAAGTCGGCAACGTTGTAACGCCGGCCCTTACGTTCGCGGATGCTGGGACGAACCTACCGAATTATGGTGCGCTGAACTCTTTCGACGCCCGCACCGTGACCGGCGGTTACACTCACCTGTTCAGCCCGCAAATCGTCAATCAATTCCGCTTTCAATATCAGCGCGGGATCCAGAACTTCCCGCCGTTCACCAATCTGCAGGCTCCTTACGCACCCGTCATCGATCTCCTTGGCTTCAGCGCCATGGGAGTTTCCGCCATCTTCCCGCAAGGGCGCGTGCAGAATGTCTATCAGTACAGCGACTCCCTCTCCTGGGCCAAAGGTCGCCACGCGCTCAAGTTTGGCGCGGACGTCTTCCGGTACCACGAAGACAGCAACAACGCGACGGGCGAACGCGGGGAGTTCCTTTACACCAGCGTGGCCAATTTCCAAAACGGCATTCCCTTCGAGTACTTCCAGGAAATTGGCGATCCGGCTCGCGATTACCGCATCACGGACGTTTTTCTGTACGCCCAGGACGACATCCGGCTGACGTCAACTCTCACCGCAAACGTCGGCGTGCGCCTCGAATCCTCCGGAGGAGCTTCCGAAGCTCACAATATTCTTTCCAACCTCAACACCA
>Ga0187821_10000265_pt1 | contig 12614 bp, 10 predicted proteins | sample NC_wetland_sal_i_20_FD_132442 | JGI IMG/M metagenome (GOLD analysis project Ga0187821, IMG submission 132442) | Wetland sediment microbial communities from Neuse River Estuary, North Carolina, USA - SourceSoil_1 | ecosystem: Environmental > Aquatic > Freshwater > Wetlands > Sediment | place...
CCCTGCCCCGAGCCAGCGTATATATCGGCGACGCCCCGGAGGACATCGAAATGGCGCATCGCGCCGGGATGCGCGCCATCGGTGTACTCGGCGGATCGCCAGTCCCCGAACGGCTTCGCGACGCGTCACCCGACGCCATGATCGAAACGATTCGCGATCTGCCAGACCTGCTGAAGAGTTTCTAACGTGTGAGTAGCACAGCCACTCTTGGCTGTGTAGGTTTTGCGATCGCCTAAATGTATGGCTGCGTGAAAGTAAAGAAAACCACACAGCCAGGAGTGGCTGTGCTACTGGCGGCGCTACGCCAAATCCTCCGCGCGGATCGGCATTCGCCGGATGCGCTTCCCGGTCGCCGCGAAGATTGCGTTGCAGAGCGCGGGGACCAGCGGCGGCACAGCAAGTTCGCCCGCTCCGGTGGGCTTTTCTTCGCTCGGGACGATATATGTTTCAATCACGGGCATGGCGTCGATGCGCAAGACCGGATAAGTGTTGAAGTTGGTTTGCTCGACGCGGCCATGCGAAATTGTGATTGCGCCGTAAAGCGCCGACGAAAGTCCATACACGATCGCGCTTTCGCTTTGCATGACGACGTTGGCCGGATTCACCACGCGGCCAAGATCCACCGCGCAAACCACGCGGTGCACCTTCACTGATCGCGCCTTGCGGTCCACCGAAATTTCCACCACCTGCGATGCGAAGCTCTGAAACGCTTCGAGCACTGCAATGCCGCGATAGCGGCCCGCAGGCAGCGGCTTGTCCCAACCCGCTTTTTGCGCGGCCAGTTCGAGGACGCCGTGGAGGCGCGGGGCCTTGTCGAGCAAACGCCGGCGGAATTCGTATGGGTCCTTCTTGCCTGCGGCGGCGAGTTCGTCGATGAAACATTCGCTGAAAAAGCCGTTCTGCGAAGCTCCCACCGATCGCCAGAAGCCCACCGGGATGCCCGGCTCGGTCCGCACGTAATCCACCTGAATATTGGGAATCGAGTAGGGCAGATTGGCGACGCCTTCAACGCTCGTCGGATCGAGATTGTTTTTCGTGCTGCCCGGAAACCACGCTTCCATGATCGACGAGCACGCAATGCGCGTCGTCCAGGCAACGGGCCAGCCATCGGCGCCGATTCCTGCCGCGAACTTCGCGTAGGATGCGGGCCGGTAATAATCGTGCTGCGTGTCATCCTCGCGCGACCAGGTGAGTTTCACCGGCTTGCCGATCGCTTTAGATGTTTCCACCGCCTCCATCACGAAGTCAGTCCCGGCCTTGCGACCGAATCCGCCGCCGAGGTACGTCGTGTGGATGAACGCATTTTCCGGCTTCAATCCGCAAATCTTTGCGGCCATGCCCTGCGCCATGGTCTGAAATTGCGTGGGCGCCCAAACGTCCACGCGGTCCGCGCGAACATCGGCGGTGCAGTTTATGGGCTCCATGGTGGCGTGCGCGAGATAAGGAACTTCGTAGACCGCTTCGATTTTCTGCGCCGCGCCGGTGAGGGCAGACGCCGCGTCGCCTTCCTTGCGGGCCTCCGCGCCGGTCTTGGTCATCTGATCCGCGAAGAGCGTGCTGATACTCTGGCTGCTAGCGTTCGCGTTTGGCCCATCATCCCACTTCACGTCGAGCGCGCGCCGCCCCTGCATCGCCGCCCAGGTGTTGTCGGCCACCACGGCAATTCCGCGAGAGATCTCCACGACGGTCTTGACGCCGGGAACGGCCTTGGCTTTGGTCGCGTCAAAGCTCGCGACTTTTCCGCCAAACACAGGACAACGCGCCACGACGGCGTAGAGCATCTCAGGCTGACGCACATCGATGCCGAATTGCGCGCGGCCATCGACTTTGTCGGGCGTGTCCAGCCGCTTGGTCGGCTTCCCGATGATGCGGTACTGCTTCGGGTCCTTGAGCGGCACATCCTGCGGAACCGGAAGTTTCGAAGCCGCACTGGCCACGGCGCCGTACGTCACTTTTCTCTTCGACGCGTCGTGGTAGATGACCCCGTTTTCCGTCCGGCAGGTGGACTTGTCCACGTTCCATTGCGCCGCCGCGGCTTGCAGCAGCATGTCGCGCGCCGCCGCCCCGGCCTTGCGCATCGGGTCCCACGAAGAGCGCACGCTGGAACTGCCGCCCGTGCCCTGCATTCCAAACGCCGGATTGAAATATTCCTTGGCGGCGGGAGCGAATTCCGTGCGGATGGTTTTCCAATTACAGTCAAGCTCTTCGGCCGCGATCATGCACAGCGCCGTCAGGATTCCTTGTCCCATTTCCGACTTGTCGATCACGATAGTCACGACGTCGGTCGTGGAAATGAGCATCCAGGCGTTTAAAGACGCCGGCGGCATGCTTGCGGCAGACGCCGGGAACGCTTCCAGGCGCCCAGGCAAGTATAAGCCGATGACCAGGCCGGCCGCGCCGGCCGCGCCAGTCTTCAGAAAACCGCGGCGATTGATTCCCGTTGTTGTTCCCGCGCTCATGCCGCACCTCCCACTTCCACGGCCTGTTCATTGAACGCGTCTTCCCTCGAGTCCGCGCCGCCGGGCCGTGCGGGCGTCGCCGCAGCTTTTTGCAATGCCGCGGCCCGATGCACCGCCTCGCGAATCCGTTGATAGGTGCCGCAGCGGCAGATATTTCCCTTCATCGCATCGTCAATTTCCGAGTCGCTCGGTTTCGGGTTCTGCGCCAAGAGCGACGCGGCGGACATGATTTGTCCGGACTGGCAATAGCCGCACTGCGGGACGTCCACTTCGATCCAGGCGCGCTGCACCGGATGGCTGCGGTCCGTAGAAAGCCCTTCGATGGTGGTGATTTTTTTCCCGGCGACGGACGAGACAGGAGTGATACAGGAGCGGATGGCTTCTCCGTCGAGATGCACCGTGCAGGCGCCGCACAGGGCCATGCCGCATCCAAACTTCGTGCCGGTCATGCCCAGCGTGTCCCGCAAGACCCATAGCAGCGGCATATTCGCGGGTACATCGACGGATTGCGCTTTGCCGTTAACGATCAATTGAATTGCCATGCGAGTCCTCCGCGGAAGAACTGCCAATTGAACTACCGAGTCTGTATTCGCTGGGAAGTATGTTACTGCAATTTCGGGCGCGAGGAGAGAGATTATGAATAAATGCTTGACTCGTAGAGCGACTTCCACTCCGTCAGGCCGGGTAGCACAGCCAAGAGTGGCTGTGCTACTAAAGGCGGACCAACAGCCCGCGCTTATTTTCCGCTCTTCTTATGATCCAACTTCAGCGTGAGGACGAATTCCTTGCGCGTGTCGAAATTCGATATCGATCGAGTCGAAGAGTTCATGCCTTCCTTCTCGGCGTGAATTTCGTAGTCGACGTTGAGGTCCAGCCCGCTGAAACGAAACGTGCCGTCCGTGTCGGAGAGGTGCGTGATGATGTCCTGGGTGTGGCCGTTTTTCAGATAAACAACGGCCGTGACTACCGGGGTCTCGCTGTTGTCCACGACTGTTCCCCGAACCGTTCGCAACTGCGATTCTTTCCCTTTAGGGTTACCCTGCGCATACATTACAGCAGCGGCTAACGCGACCAGCGCTACAATTGCGAGCATCCTGCGCAGGCTCATGGTTTTCCTCCGGTCCCTTTCTCTGTCTGGGGCTCAGTCAGGGGCTCCATATGGATCGTCAGGTCCGCTTGAATATCTTCCCGCGCGTCGATTTTCCGCGTTTGCGTCTTGAAGCCGCGCGTTTCGATGGTCATTTCATACTCCGCGCCCCGCGGAACGCGAAAGGCCAACTCCCCCTGATGGTCGGACATGGCTTCCCATCGAAATTTCTTTTCTTCCAAACGGCGGACTCGCGCTCGCGCTCCCGTAAGAGCGAACCCCCGGTCCGTAAACACGGTGACGAAGATGACGTAATCGTGGGCGTGCGAACCGCTGGCATTTTGCGCCCCGCCGGCCGGCGCGAAAGCAGACGTCGCGCCCGCCAGCCAGACCAAGCCTGCGAAAGCAATCGTCAAGCGCACAACAACTATGATGGCCAAGGGGAAAGAGGGGATGCCGGAAGAAATGGAAGAGCGGGTCAAACCTCTTCTTCTTCGTCTTCTTCTTCGTCATCGTCCACTAAATCATCCTCATCGTCAGACTCTTCCTCTTCTTCTTCGTCATCGTCATCGGAGATGGCATTGACCTTGACGGGATGGATCTGCACGACTTCCATTTCGGTTTCGCACTCGGGACAGGCCAGGATTTCGCCTTCCTCGACTTCGTCTTCGTCAACGTCAATTTCTGTGGCGCATTCAGGACACCGGACCACGGCGAAAACCTCCTTGGGGGCTGGGACGCACGTGCTACTGAAGTATTATATAACGCGAAGCGCCCCGGGAGGGAAGCAGCCAAAACCACCATGACACCCAGAAGAGAATACCCGGATCAACCCATGGTAGGCGTCGGCGGCGTGGTGATTGATCATGGCCGCACCCTGCTCATCCGGCGCGGCGGCCACCCTCTCAAGGGAGAATGGTCCATCCCCGGCGGCCTGCTCGAAGTGGGAGAAACGCTGGAGCAGGGCGTCGCGCGGGAGCTTGCCGAAGAAACTGGCCTCGACGTACGCGTCATCGAACTCATCGAGGTCTTCGAGCGAATTTTCCCCGCTCCTCCAAGAGCGGACGGCACGCCGGGAGACGCGGCGCGCCCGCAGTATCATTTCGTCATTCTCGATTATCTCTGCGAGATCCGCGGCGGAACGCTTTCCGCCGGAAGTGACGCCCTGGAATTCGCCTGGGCGAGCGAAGAAGAATTGCCAAAATTCGATTTGACCGCGGCGGTCAGGCGCGTCCTGAAAAAAGCGTTCGCACGCGCGCGGGAACGCGATGCGACTGCGGGGCGATCCATATAGCCAAGCGGGGAAAAGCGTTAACTGACATTCTTTCCGCCCGAATTTCCGATCGGGACCTGTGGAATTTTCCGAGCACTTCCTTTGCCCCCGGCAAAACGAAGTGAGACGAGCGGTTCGAGTAAGTAATAGAACTCCTAGCCGTACTACAAAGAATGGTCCTTGACGCAGGAAACCAATGCCCCCAGAGTCAACGCCCAACGTCGAAGCGGAGCCTGCAGAGGATTCGATCGTTTCGATGAATCGGAAATAAGCCGCACTCGGAATTGCAATTGGGCACATTCGGGTTTGTTGAGTTTGACTACGCGCATTCGTTCAAAGAACGCCAACCCCAACTGAAAAGCAAGCGTTGCGGTTCATATTACGAGTGAAACACGATTTTGAATTTGATCTCCGTCCCAACCCGCCCGGGAGGAAAAGGTGAGTGCATGGAGGATTCAATGAAGAACAAGAAACAGGCGACGAAGGTCGACAGACGCGCGTTTCTCAACACGTTGGGTGTTTCCGCGGGAGTTGCGGCTTCACTGCCCGCAATCTCAATTTTGTCGAGTGCGGCCAACGCTTACGCGAACGATATTGGGCCACAGGGTGGCGTTGCGCGCGCTGAGTCGTCGGAGGTCATTCGTCAGGGCGTCGCCGAGCGGGAAAGCAACGTGCCCATCCCGAATCATAATGACAACGGTGACGAAGCGCTGTATCCATCGAAGATTGGAAATTACTCGAAGAACCTGAAGCACAATCCGACGACCGGCGAGGTCGATCCAGCGGCATATCAGGCGATGATCGGGGCGATCGCTACCGGGCGGTTCGCCGACTTCGAGGCGCTGGCGCTGAATGGCCACTTCGGATGCACCGTCGCAAGCAATCAGCGCCGGCTCGTCAATCCAGGTTCCGGGTACGCATTCGATCTCGAAGGGACCGACTCGCATCAGCTGCAACTGCGTCCGGCCCCGGCGTTCGCGAGCGCTCAGGAAGCGGGCGAAATGGCGGAGCTGTACTGGATGGCGCTGCTCCGCGATACCAACTTCGCGGATTACAATTCGAGTTGGTTGGCAGAGTGGGCGGCCGCGGACCTGTCGAAACTGTCGGATTTCCGCGGGCCGAAAGTGGGTGGCGCGGTCACCACAAAAACATTGTTCCGAGACACGTATCCGGGTTGTACCGTCGGTCCGTACATTTCGCAATTCCTCCTGCAGCCATGCAACTTCGGATCCATGCGAATCGACTCTCGCATGGCGACGGTTGCAAACGGCATCGATTACATGACGGACTTTGCGAGCTGGCTTGCCGTCCAGAACGGGGTGAACACGCCGCCAATTCCAACGACGGGCATGGCGTATTGCAGGAGCGGCCGGGACCTGACGCACTACGTCAACATCGACCAGCTCTTTGAAGCATATTTTGTTGCCTGCATTAATTTGCTCAGCAACGGATATCTCGCAAACCCCGGGAATCCCTACGGACGAATTTACGACGGCGGCGCAGGCCGGCCGCGCAATGCGGCGCTCGATCCAAATGGATCGCTGGCGCAGGTCGGCTTCGGAACGTTCGGAGGACCAGCGGTCTTGACGCTGGCGTGCGAACCGGCGACACGCGCTTTGAAGGACGTTTGGTATCAGAAATGGCTGGTCCACCGGCGCTTACGGCCCGAGGAATTTGGCGGGCGCGTCGAAGTGAAGCGGCGTGGAATCTGCAACTACCCAATCCATTCCGATCTGCTAAATGTGTCGAAGGTACTCAATGTCGTACTCAGCAAGCACGGAACGGCACTGCTGCCGATGGCATTTCCTGAGGGATCGCCGAATCACACGTCGTACGGTTCTGGCCACGCGACGGTCGCGGGCGCATGCGTGACGATGCTGAAGGCCCTGTTCGACGATTCGCAGCCGATCAAGAATCCGGTCGTACCGAATCCGTGGGATGGCGGACAGACGTTGATCCCGTATGTCGCGCCACCGGGAGAACCGCCGCTGACCGTTGGCGGCGAATTGAACAAGGTCGTCTCGAACGTTTCGCAGGGACGCAACATGGCGGGCGTGCACTGGCGCAGCGATGCTGTCGAATCGAATCAGCTTGGGGAGGCTGCGACCATCAGCATGCTCTATGACATGAAACAGACGTTCAGCGAACCGTTCTCCGGTTTCACTTTCACGAAGTTCGACGGAACGACAATCACGGTCTGAGACGCTAGCTTCATAAGCCCGATCAGAACGCAGCAGAGAGCAAGGTCACGCAGAGGGATCGCGCGTTCCCTGGAGGCTCTGCTACGCGTGTCTAATCAAGCCTCAAGCCTGAGTCCACGTAAGCATCACCAAAGAATTGGAATTCTCTGCCCCGGGTTATCCCAGGTCGATCCGAATTCCTCGGCGGTCACACGCGTCCTGAAAAAAGCGTTCGCCCGGGCGCGGGAACGCGTGGCTCCCTTGCCTCCTGCTTTGTAGCGACGCCCTTACGGATGAGGATAATCTGGAATCTGCGAGAAATAGGTGTAGCATCTGGCTAATGGTCGGGACCCACTATCCGCTGGGAATTGCTCGCTTAAAACCTGTGGCGTTTTGGGCTCTAACGATTGCCTTGTCTGCCTTGCCCATCCGGGCGCAGAAAGGCGGCTCTTCAGGCGGAGGATCTCGGGGGTCTACTGGCGGGGGATCGGGCAGCCGGTCCGGTCCGCCTCCCATGATGCCCGGGACGCAACCCAGCATGGGACCACCCACTATCATAGTCCCGACGCCGGAGCCAATCCAAAAGCCAGTCGTAGTCGAAGATGAATCCTGTCTGCCTTGGGACCTTCCCGCCATGCGTGGCTCTACCGTCAGCGCCATCAGGTTGGGGGTTCCCGGGAAAGCGAGGAGCCAATACGAAAAGGCTTGCGATGCCTTCAAGAAGAAAAAACTGACGGAAGCGGAACGGCACGTTCGCGACGCAATTCAAGAGTATCCAAAATATCCGGCGGCTTGGGTCATGTTGGGACAGGTTCTCCAGGGCGAGCAGAAGATGGACGAAGCCCACGATGCTTGCTCGCAGCCCTTGACAGTCGATCCGGCTTACTTGCCTCCGTATCTTTGCCTGGCGGATCTTTTGGATCGCGAGAATAATTGGGACGACCTGGTGACCTGGTCCGACCGATTCCTTGGCATGAATCTAGCCGGCGATATGTACGCCAACTATTACGGCGGTTTAGCCCTTTTCCACCTCGGCAAATTAGAGGAAGCGCAGAAGAGTGTCTCGAAAGCAATTGCCATCGACAGCGAGCACCATCAGCCCGGCCTCAACTTCTTGCTCGCTCAAATCTACGGCGAGCAAGGGAACACTGCAGATGCGACACTCCAGCTCCAACAGGTCCTGAAATATAGCCACAGTCGGCAAGACAAAGTTGCAGCAAGAGACTACTTGTCGAAGCTCCGGTCACAACAAAACGTGAAATAGGCATGCCAGCGTTCTCGAGGCCAACGCTCGCTCCATGCCCTCGGGAAGATGGCCGGGGTTCTACTTAATTTCTGGGCCACAATTCCGGAAACCACGGCGCAGCCAACTGGAATCCGTTCGTTCTGCGGGTTCGATAGTGAATGTGCCTGCCACGAGACTCTGATTGTGCGTCGGGAGATAAGAGATGGGATGGGCCTAAGCTACTGACTCGACTTCGCTGCAAAGATAGCGGTGTCTCCCGCGGCATCCTGTCTCGTGACGTATTCATCCCTTTGGAGGTCGCGGTAGATGCGTCCGGCGATTCCCGCAGCCATTGGCCCGCGCACGGCATGGGCGTGTCCGCGCATCAGAATCACCAATACGATCTTCAAGTTTGGCTGGTCCATGTAGGAAACAAACCATCCCAGTCGCGATCCTGAGTCAGAACACGACCCGGTCTTTCCTGACACATCTTCATCCTCGGACAGGTTGCTGCGTCGCGCCGTGCCCCGCATCACTGCGGCATGCATCCCCTCGCGCAAATCGGGTAGCAGGGATTGAATGTCCAGCGTCCGCTTGATGCGCGGCTCGAAACTTTCCTCCTCCTCGACGGTTTGCGGATACTGCAGGTAGTAGAGCGTGCCGCCATTGGCGACCGTGGAAACGAGCGCGCCCAGCTGTAGCGGAGTCATCAGAATCCCTTCACCGAAGCTGGACATCCGTCCAACTCCGCCGCGTGCCGGCGGCTGGGTGGGCAGCATACCGGATTGCTCTTGGGAAATGTCGTAGCCGGCAAGTTCGCCGAGTCCCAGCTCCCGTGCATAATTCGAAACCGTTTCAAATCCCATGCGGCGCCCGAGCTCCTCGAAGAAGGCGTTATTCGAATGCGCGAGCGCCTCGGTCAAGGTCAAATACTTGCGCCGGGTAACACGAATCTTGGTATCGCGCGTCACGAACCCTTCTTGCAGCGCCGCCACTGCCACCACCGGCTTGATCGTCGAGCAAGGTTTGAACCCTCCGGAAAACGCCATCTTCTGATTCACAATCGTTAGAATGCGGCCGGTATTTGGATCAATGGCGACCACCGACCCGTCGTAGCGCCCCAGACCTTGAATGGCGGCCTCGCGCACGATTGGATCATCGAACGTCGCGATATCGCCTTCCGTGGAATTTGAAAGCTTTTGTTTTCCATCGCGAGAATGGGACGTGCTCTGATGCTTCGAGGCATGCCTCGCGACAGGCGCAGGGTTGGCAAACACCGGGCTGCAGGCCGCGAGGATTGCGGAAGCCAATGCGGCAAAAAGGATCGATCGATTTCGTACCATGATTGCAAGTGTCTTTTCCAATTTCGTTCCCTCAGTTTCTTCACCACCGTGCGGCGTGGGAAGGTATGGCTATATCAAAGCAAGCCCCGCACCAAATGGCCTATATTCCCTCTCGATTGCATGCCCCATAATCAATTGAAACTAAACGGCTTAATATAAAATCGGAATACGAATCACCCAGGGGTGAGGCTCGTAGTTACAAAAATTGTCACGATTGGGTACGACTGTGCCAACTTGTGACACATCCCCGAAAGCGCAGTCTTGGAACCGGGGTGGCAGAATTGTGATGAAGGTTTTCGTTCAGACCGATCTGTGATTCATATGCGGAGGTACGAGATCTCAGGGCGACTTTCGTTCTGTCCGGCTCCAGCCGTAGCGGCCCAGCAAGAGCACAAATTTGCAGTTGAACAACACGCGGGATTTCAACTCGCCGTTTTCCAACCTCGCTTGCACAAGCTCCTGATTGTCGCGGTCGCCCACGGGAATGACTAGGCGGCCTCCCTCCCGTAGCTGGCTTGCGAAGATCCGCGGAATTCCCGGAGCCCCGGCGGTAACGAGAATCGCGTCGTAAGGCGCGGCGTCGAGGAAGCCCGCCGAGCCGTCCCCGTTGTGAACGTGGACCTTCGCGTAGCCCAGATTCGTCAGCCGTTCCTGCGCAGCAAGCGCCAGCGACGTGTGATTCTCCACGCTGATGACTTGTTCCACGAGCAGAGAAAGCACCGCCGCCTGGTAGCCCGAGCCTGTGCCGATTTCCAGCACGCGCTCGGCGCCGGTCAGTTCGAGCGCTTCCGTCATGGCCGCGACCATATACGGCTGCGAGATCGTTTGCCCTTCGCCGATCGGCAGCGGCTTGTCGGCGTACGCATCGCTCCGGAATTTGACGGGGACAAACTCGTGGCGCGGAACGGCGGCCATCGCTTCGAGAACGCGTGGCGAGGAAACGCCGCGCTTGCGGATTTGCGTTTCCACCATCATGCGCCGCTCGGCGGCCGATGGATCGAGAAGAAGTCCGGTGTTGCGCATAGCCTATTATAGACTCTCACGCGAATTCAGAGTGCAGTCATCTACGTCCGGCTACGGGGATTGTTGCGGAACTGATAACCGAAACCCCACAGGCTGAAGCCCGTGCTACTGGAATCTGTCGCGGCCCTGATACACTACGTCGGACTTTTCGGGGAGGTGAGCAGTGTCTCAGTTTTTCATTTTGAAGTGCGCAAGGAAGTGGATCCGATGTTCGTCCCCTCGCACGCTGCAAGGGCTCGCGTTGCTCGTCCTCGGGCTGCTTGCTTCGCAAGGGGCGCGGGCACAGAAGATCACGATGGAGTTCGATCAGACCATCGACTTCAGCAGATACAAAACGTTTGCGATCCGCGAGGGCCAGTTGAATAGCGGGAATCCCGCGTTGAACAGCCCGCTCGTCAAGAAACAGATCGAGGCGGACATTCAAAACGATCTCACCGCGAAGGGTCTCACCCTGGTGACGAGCGGCCCGTCCGACCTCAACGTGCGTTATACGTTCGGCGCCGCCCGCAAAACCGAGATTGAGGCTTATCCCGCCGGTTGGTATGGACTCGGCACGCGCTACGTCAGGGTGCCTTATGCCGAGGGAACTCTGGTCATCGACCTGCGCGATCCGACAACGCGGTCGCTTGTCTGGCGCGCCATCGCCGCCGAGGAAAAAAGCGACGCCACCAAGATCCAGGGGAAACTCGACGACATGGTCAAGAAATCCATCGACAAATATCCGCCGAAGAAAAAGTAGTTGTAAGTAGCACAGGCTTCAACCTGTGGGATTTAGTCCTTGCAAGGACGAACCCCCACAGGCTGAAGCCTGTGCTACTAGTTCCTAGCCCCTCTTGTCGAGTGGCGCGTACGGCCGCAAGTCGTAGCCCAAGTACACCTGCCGCGGCCGCGCGATTTTCTGCTCCGGATCGAGCAGCATCTCTTCCCACTGCGCGATCCAGCCGCTGGTACGCGGAATCGCGAACAGCACGGGGAACATGGTCACCGGGAAACCCATGGACTGATAGATCAGCCCGGTATAAAAATCCACATTGGGATACAGTTTGCGCGAAACGAAGTAATCGTCCTCGAGCGCGATGCGCTCGCATTCGAGCGCGATGTTCAGGAGCGGATTCCGCCCCATGATTTCGAAGACGCCATCGGCCACGTGCTTGATGATGCGCGCGCGCGGATCGTAATTCTTGTAGACGCGGTGGCCAAAGCCCATGAGTTTGGTTTCGCCGGCCTTGACGCGTTTGATGTACGCGGGCACGTTGGCGAGCGACCCGATCTCCAGCAGCATGCGCAGGACTTCCTCGTTCGCGCCTCCGTGCAGCGGCCCGTACAGCGCCGCGGTGGCGGCGGCAGTCGCCGAAAATGGGTCCACATGCGAGCTGCCGACGCAGCGCATCGCGTTCGCCGAACAATTCTGCTCGTGGTCGGCATGCAGAATAAACAGCACATCCAGCGCGTGCTCCAGCGTCGGGTTCGGGCGGTACTTCAGCTCGGACGTCTTGAACAGCATGTTCAGGAAATTGCCGGCGTAGCTCAGCTCGTTGTCCGGATAGGCGAACGGCATGCCCAGGCTGTGCCGGTAGGAAAACGCCGCGAGCGTCGGCATCTTCCCGATCAAGCGGTAAGTCTGTTTCTTGCGCGACTCCTTGTTGAAGATGTCCTTGGCCTCGGGATAAAAGGTGGAAAGCGCCGCGATGGCCGAGATCATCATGCCCATTGGATGGGCGTCGTAGTGAAACCCGTCTAGAAATTTCTTCACCGATTCATGGATGAAGGTGTGGTGCGTGATGTTGTAAGTCCAATCTTCCAGTTGCGAACGCGTGGGCAGCTCGCCATGCAAAATCAGATAAGCCGTTTCGAGATAGGTGCTTTTCTCGGCCAGTTCCTCGATCGAATAGCCGCGGTATCGCAGGATGCCTTTGTCGCCGTCGATGTACGTGATCTTGCTCTGACACAGGGCCGTGTTGTTAAAGGCCGGGTCGTAGCTCATCATCCCGAACTCATCGGCTTTCACTTTGATCTGGCGCAGA
>Ga0187821_10000266_pt1 | contig 12612 bp, 10 predicted proteins | sample NC_wetland_sal_i_20_FD_132442 | JGI IMG/M metagenome (GOLD analysis project Ga0187821, IMG submission 132442) | Wetland sediment microbial communities from Neuse River Estuary, North Carolina, USA - SourceSoil_1 | ecosystem: Environmental > Aquatic > Freshwater > Wetlands > Sediment | place...
AAAACGGAATTGGGTGGATTCTTCCTCGTGAATCTTACCGTTTTCAGCCGCAAAATAACGGAAAAGTTCGATTTCTCCGGGGGATTCTACAATCTCCTGGACAAGCAATATGCCGACTCGGGCGGCCTGGAACATGTGGAAGTCTCGATTCCTCAAGATGGACGGAGCTTTCGAATCAAGCTGACCTATCGCCCTCATGTGGATTCGAAATAGGGACGGAATAGAAGCCGTCCATTTGGCAAAACATGAATCTTCAACGCCGATCACGAAACAAACCGCCCGCGACGACATGGGGCAGGTTTCTTGCCCGTTTGATTCACGGACTGCCCATCCTCCCCTTCCTTTTCTGCCTGATGCAAGTGCTGATACCCGGGATTGCCGCGACGCAGGAAGACTCCGTGGATGAATACAAATTGAAGGCAGCCATGCTCTATAACCTGACGCATTTCGTCGAATGGCCAGACTCGGCTTACCCGGACCGGCGGGCGCCCATCTCCCTCTGCATTCTGGGGCAAGATCCATTCGCGACCTCCCTAGCTTCCACCATCCCCAAAGAAACCGATAACGGCAGGCCCATGATCGTTCGTCACCTTCAAAGCGACATGGAAACCCGGGGATGCCACATCCTTTACATCAGCTCCTCGGAGAGAAAAACCACTGGACACATCTTCTCGACGCTGAACGGGTCCTGCATCCTCACGGTCGGAGAAATGGCCCAATTCGCCGCGCGCGGCGGCATCATTCAATTTTCCATGGAAGATCAACATGTGCGTTTCGACATCAACCTGGAGGCGGCGTCCCGCGCGGGACTCAAGATCAGCTCCAAACTGCTGGCGCTGGCGCAAATCGTGAATAACTAAGGCGATCAGTGGGACCTGGAGGCGCCTAGATGCGTTCGTACATGGATTTATCGATCCGGCAGAAACTCCAGACGATTGTCATGGCCACCTCAGCCGCGGCCCTGCTGGTGGCTTCTGTCGTGTTCGCACTGTTCGACCGGTCCACATTCCTGCGCGCGAAAACGCAGGACCTCAGCGCCGCGGCAAAAATGGTTGGATCGAACAGCACAGCGGCCTTGAGCTTTGGTGACGCGCGATCGGCGGGGGAAATTCTATCCGCCTTGCAGGCCAAACAGAATGTGACCCATGCCTGCATCTATAACAAGGACGGCAAAGTTTTCGCCAGCTATAGCCGCGACTCGGCGAACAACGATTTCTCTCCTCCCCCGGTTCAAATCCAGTTCAGTGCGATCGTCGGGGAAAACATGGTCCTATTTCAACCCATCACCCTGAATGGAAAATCCATTGGGACGATTTTCATAGAGGCCGATCTTCTGGACCTCGATGCGCGTCTCACCAGGTTCCTGGAGATAGATCTCCTTGTTTTGCTTGCTTCCCTGGCGGTCGCATTCTTATTGTCCTCCCGGCTCCAGCACGTAATCTCAGGCCCGATTCGGGAACTGGCGGATACAGCATTGTCGGTCTCCTCCAGGGAAAACTATTCCATCCGCGCAACAAAGCGAGGCGAAGACGAGATAGGCCTCCTTTTTGATCAATTCAACAGCATGCTCGATCGCATCCAGCAGAGAGATACCGAGCTACAGGAGGCGCACAATGAGTTAGAAAACAGGGTTGTCGAGCGGACTTCGTTCCTTAATGCGCTGATTGAGAACAGCCCCCTCGCCATCCTGGTGTTGGACTCCGGGAAAAAAGTCCAATTGTGTAACCCCGCCTTCGAAATACTCTTTCAATGTGTCCAGCACGAAACCATCGGGAAGCCCGTCGTCGAGCTGTTTCCGAAGGAGAAGATGTTGGCCGAAGCAAGCGTGGATTCCGGAGGGACATCCTACCGGACCTCAGTCACCCTGACGACTCGCCGCCAGCGAAACGACGGCAGTTACGTCGACGTGGAGCTACACCTTGTGCCATTGACGGTGCATGGAAGAGTGCTCGGCTCGTTGGGCATCTATCAGGACGTAACGGAACGGGGTGTGCTGGAAAAGCAGCTTCGCATGGCCCAGAAGATGGAGGCCGTGGGACGGCTTTCCGGAGGAATTGCCCACGATTTCAACAATCTCCTGGGGGTTATCCTCGGTTACATCCAGGTCATAAAACGAAATCTGGTTTCCGGGAATTCCTTGTACGAGTACGCCGAGGAGATCGAAAAAGCCAGCCAGCGCGCCGTGGCGTTGACGCGGCAGCTTTTGGCCTTCAGCCGTCAACAGGTTCTGGAGCCGGTGATATTAAACTTGAACACGCTAGTTGCCGATATGCAAAAGATGTTGCCCCGTCTGATCGGAGAAGACATCGACCTGAACTTGATCCTTGACCCGGCTCTCGGCCAGGTCAAAGCGGACCCGGGACAGCTGGAACAGGTCGTGATGAATTTGGCCGTCAACGCTCGCGATGCCATGCCGGATGGCGGCAAATTGACCATTCAGACTTCCGACGCCGAAATCGATGTGGCTTACGCGAGGGAACATCCCGGTGCGGTTCCCGGCAAGTACGTCATGCTGGCTGTCACGGATATTGGCACCGGAATGGACCCGGAAACGCAGGCGCAAATCTTCGAGCCGTTTTACACCACGAAAGGACGAGACAAAGGAACCGGACTGGGTCTCGCCACGGTTTATGGAGTGGTGAAACAGAGCAATGGGTATATCACCGTGGATTCAGAGAAAGGAAAAGGATCTTCCTTTAAGATTCTCTTGCCGCGGATCGAACAAAACGTGCCAGCCCCGACCAAGAGCAGTCCCGAACCAATCGAGGTCCGTGGATCCGAGACGATATTGCTGGTGGAAGATGCGGAGCCCCTGCGGAGGCTGGCGGAGTTGTTCCTGAAGGGAAACGGGTATCGCGTCGTGGCGGCCGCCGATGGATCGGAAGCACAACAGATCGCCGCGCAAATCTCCGGCCCGATCGATCTCCTGCTCACCGACGTGGTGATGCCGGGTATCAACGGGCGGGTCCTGGCGGAACGCCTGGCTCCCAGCCATCCCGGGATGAAAGTCCTTTACATGTCCGGATACACGGACAGCTTTATCGCCGGCCACGGAGTCCTTGAGCCGGGCACTCATTTGCTGCGTAAACCTTTCACGGAGGAAGTCCTGATACGCAAAGTGCGCGAGGTATTGGACGGGAACGGTGAAACGAAGAAAACACAAGACGCGGCAGGCGCCGAATCTCCGGTGGCTGCCGGACCTGACGTCAAATTGAACTGAGCCGATAGGAGAAAATTGCGCCATGCTAAAATTGTTGATCATCGATGATGAGGCGCCGATTCGGCGTCTGATGCGAATCAATCTCGAGGATCGCTACCAGATCGTCGATACGGGTGACCCGGAACTCGCACTCGCTTCGGCCCTGCAAAGCAAACCGAACGCCATTCTCCTCGATTTGAGAATGCCCAATTATTCCGGGTTTGAACTTTGCCGGACGTTCAAATCCATCACTTCCACGCAGTTGATTCCCATCATCATCGTGACGGGGGAAGGGGGCGCCAGCACAAAACTATATTGCGAGGAGCTGGGCGCCACGGCGTTCTTCGAGAAGCCGATCGACTTTCCCGCCTTGCGGGACGGCTTGGCAAAGGTTTTGCAGGAAGCTCTGCCCGAGCGGCGAAATGAAGTGCGCATTCGCCTGCGAGTCACGGTGAAGGTGCAAGGACACGATCTGCATGCAAAACTATTCCAGGACCGGTTCGAGGAATTGTGCGCCACGGAGAACGTCAGCCGATGCACATTCTTCTGCGGCTGCAAAGCTCACCTGAAGAAGGATTCCGAGGTTGCAGTATCCCTGGTGAGTGGAGGGCCGAAATTCATTGGAATGGCGCGCGTAGTCAGGTGCGATGACTCCGACCCGAATCACCCGCGCTATGCGTTCCGATTCGTGGAGAAAGACGTGAACTGGGTTTTGCAGTAGTGCGGTAATTGTGGGCGTCCTCCACCAAAAATCCGCACCCTTCACGAAGATCGTGAAGGATGCGGCACCCGAAAGTTCAAATCCGCCTGCAAGGGCGCACCCCCTGCCCAGCCTCCCGCCAACATTTTAGTTTCGCTTTAGCTTCGCCTTTGTGTATAATTTCCTTCCCATGCAGACCACCGTGATCAAGAAGCTTCTTTGGCTCACTTTTTACTCCCTGCCTCTTCTTGCGTTTGCGGCACACGGTACAGGACCCCGCGCTCAAGTTCCTTCTCCCCAAAGCGCGCACAGCTTTGATCCAACGGTGAAAGTGGCCATTTTCAAGAGCCATCGGACACAACCCACGAGCCTTTCCCGCGTTCCGGCCGGCCCTCTAACGCTGCGACCTGGCAGAGCAACAGTCCAGGAAGTGAAGGCCTATGTTCAGACCGAGGCCACGGAATACGGCGTGAATCCAAAACTTGCGCTCTGGATCGTCAAGCACGAGTCAGAGTTTAATCCGCGCGCGAAAGGCGACGGAGAGGCCAGCCGGGGCCTCTGGCAAATTTCCAGGATTTATCATCCCGAGGTATCGGACGCGATGGCTTTCAACGTCGCATCGAGCACGGAATGGAGCTTGGAGCGAATTCGATCCGGGAAGGCGAATGAATGGTCCACGTACAGATTTTGCAGGACGCTTTACGAGGATTGCCCGTTTTAGTAGCACAGCCACTCCTGGCTGTGTGGTTTTTCCAGCACTTAGAAAAAGCACACAGCCAGGAGTGGCTGTGCTACTTACTGCGGAGCCTGACCAGTTTGGACCGGCAAGTTTGCGGTTTCCCATCCCACGATGCCGCCGGCAATTTCGCCGACTCGGTCAAATCCGCCGCGTTGCAACAGGCTGGCGGCGATGGAGGAGCGGTAGCCGCCCGCGCAGTAAACCAGGAGAGAACGGTCTTTCGGAATTTTTCCCAGATTTTCCACCAGATGATTGAGCGGGACGCCAAGGCTGCCTGAAATGTGCTTCTGTTCGCGCTCCCGCGGCGTGCGAACATCAATGGCCAGTGGCGGCTCGGGAGATGATAAAAGCTCTTCGGCATACGGCGCGCTGACGCGTTCCGTCGCAACCGTCAGCTCCGGCCGCGATTTCAGGCTGTGCAATCCGTCTTTCAGATATCCGACGACGTGATCGAAACCGATGCGTCCGAGGCGGGTGGCCGCTTCGTTCTCCCGCCCGGGGTCCGCGATGATTACGATCGGATGATCCCGATCCAGCACCGTGCCAGCCCACGTTGCGTACTGGCCGCCGAGACCGATGTTGATGCTTCCCGCCAAGTGGGCCGCCGCGAATTCGCCGGGATCGCGCGTATCGAGGATCTGCGCGCCCACCGCTTGCAAAGCAAGCAAATCGTCGAGCGCCATGGGATTCACGCGCGCCAACGTTTGATCGAGCGTCGGCCGCTCTTCGCTGTTCAGCACGGCGTCATAGGTGAAGTAGGCCGGAGCTTCCGGTTGGTCGGCTGTCACCACTTGAATGAACGATTCCTTACTCATGGGCTGCAGCGCGTAATTCGTGCGGCGCTGTTCTCCCAAAGTGGAAAACGTCTCCTTACTGAGCGCCTTGCCGCAGAGCGAGCCCGCGCCATGCGCCGGATACACCAGGCTCTGGTCCGGCAGAGCGAGCAGCTTGGTGTGCAGCGAATCGAAAAGCATGCCGCCCAGATCGGCTGCCGACCAACCCAGAGCCGCGCGCAGGTCGGGGCGCCCTACGTCACCGATGAACAAAGTGTCGCCAGTGAGGACGGCGCGTGGTTGCGTTTTGCTTTCGTTGAGGTCGTAAACCAGAATGGAGATCGACTCGGGAGTGTGGCCCGGGGTTTCCAGCACCTTCAGGCGCACGCGCCCGAATTCGAGAATTTCGCCGTCGTGCATGGGAGTAAACGGGTACGTTGCTTTCGCCGCGGCGCCGAGATAGATCGTAGCGCCCTCCCGATCGCGCAATTCCAAATGCCCGGCGACAAAATCGGCGTGGAGATGCGTCAGAAATACGTGCTTGATTTTGAGGGCGTGCTCGGCGGCAAAGGCGATGTATTGGTCGGTGTCGCGTTGCGGGTCGACAACGACGGCCGTGCTTGTCTCTTCGTCTCCAAGCAAGTAAGAGGCATGCGCCAGGCACGGCAGGTAAAATTGTTTGAAGACCAATTTCGATCACCCTTTTGCGCGGTCTTCTACTTCGGCTGAGGAACGATTCGCAGGTACGGTTTGGGCGCCGTCCAGCCGCCGGGAAACTTCTGCTTGGCCTCATCATTGGAGACGCTGCCGCTGATGATGACGTCCTCGCCGGGTTTCCAGTTTACAGGCGTGGACACCTGGTGCTTGGCGGTGAGTTGCATCGAATCGACGACTCGCAGCACTTCGTCGAAATTGCGGCCTGTGCTCATGGGGTAGCTGAGCATCAGCTTGACCTTCTTGTCGGGCCCGACCACGAACACGGTGCGCACGGTGGCATTCGTGGCCGCGGTGCGTCCTTCGGAAGTGTTTCCGGCATCCGCCGGAAGCATGTCATAGAGTTTCGCCACCTTGAGTTCCGGGTCCCCGATCATGGGGTAGTTCACCTTGTGGCCCTGAGTCTCTTCAATGTCCAAGGCCCACTTGCTGTGGCTGCTTACCGGATCCACGCTCAGGCCGATAATCTTGCAATTGCGCTTCTCGAATTCCGGCTGCAGGCCGGCCATGTAGCCAAGTTCCGTGGTGCATACCGGGGTAAAGTCTTTAGGATGTGAGAATAAGATGGCCCAACCATTCCCGATCCATTCGTGGAAATTGATGGTGCCCTGCGATGTTTCGGCGGTGAAATTAGGGGCTTCGTCGTTTATGCGCAACATCGATAGTCTCCTCGTCTTTTGAGCCGAGTGCCCAGGCCCTTTCGTTCCGATTATCCTGCGGGCAAATCCTGTGAAAACGGGAAGTCCCGAATGGGATCAATGGTCCGGGCATTGTACGCTTCCCAAGCCTTTGGCACAACGGAGTTTGCCGGAGAATCCGAGTTCAGGTCCATCCCAAAACGCCCTTCCTGGACCCGAGAAAGTCTGACAATAACCCTTCAAGCACAACAAACTACGGTACTACTGCCCCGGAAGACCATTTTGGGCAGTATCACTATGGTACCCCGATATTTAAGCCTTACTTTTATGTAACAGGAGTTGCACTGTGAAACGCAAGTGGATTTCGTTCCTTAGCGACATTAACAAAGAGCTTTTGCTGATCCTCTCGATCATTGCCGCCGCAGGAATCGTCAATTTCTTCATAGCAGGACAGCGGTTAGTCCTGACCTTTTACAATCTCCCGACGCTCATGGCTGCGTATTATTTCGGCCGGCGTCGCGCGGTGGAGGCAGCGGTGGCCTCCATCCTCTTTGTGGTGTGGATGAACCTGATGAACCCATCAGCCTTGGGCGGAGCGATTACGTGGAAGACGCAGGGGCTTCTAGCCTGGTCTGATTTGGCCGTTTGGGGCGGGTTCCTGTTGATTTCGGCCTATGCCACCGGGAGTCTCTACGAGCTTGGCGAGCGGAGGCTCAACGAACTGCGGGAGACGTATTACGGCGTGCTGCAAATCCTGAATCAGTTCATCGGGAACGACAAGTTCACGCAGAATCATTCCTACCGGGTGTCCGTTTACGCGACCACCATTGCCGCTGAAATGCGTCTGCCGGAGCAGCAAATCGAGGATGTGCGCGCCGCGGCCCTCTTGCACGATATCGGGAAACTCGAAATCAGCCGCGGCATCCTTTACAAAGCCGCGCGGCTGGACGAGGACGAAACGGTGGAGATGAAGTCGCACGTGGAAAAAGGCATCAAGATCCTCACGCCCGTCGGCGGCTCGCTTCGCCGCGTTTTGCCCATTATCCTCGCGCATCACGACAGGTTTGACGGCACGGGCTACCATCCCTCGAAGGGCGAGGAGATTCCCATTGAGGCTCGCATCATCACGGTCGCAGATGCGTACGATGCCATGATCAGCGATCGTCCTTACCGCAAAGGTGTGACGCCAATGGATGCACGCGACACCATCCTGAAGAGCGCGGGCGCAGATTTCGATCCCGCTGTCGTCAAAGCGTTTGAGGCTGCCTTCCGTAAACAACGATTGGAAGTTCCTGAAGTTCTGGTGTAAGACCCTCGAAAATCTTTTTCGAAGGAAGCCGCTTCTCGCGCCGGCAAACGCCCGGAAAGGTAATCGCGAGAAGTAGTTCTACAAATACTCGCGCTTATTCCCGGGGCTGGACGCGGACCAGGTAACCGTTGTAATCAACATACCATACGGTTACTGGATGCGTGGAACTGTCAATGTAGGTTCTGCGGTCGTAGGTGAACGGCTCCGGCATCTCATACACCGTCCAGCCATCGGTCTTCTGGTTGTATCTCACCATCTGCCGCCCGTGCAGCACGCCGGCCCAGACTTCGCCGTTCTTGTCCGGCTGCGCTTCGTAAAAATCGGTCAGCGGGCTGGGGGCCAGCGGTGGGACGTGCTCTTCAATGAGGCCCGTCTTAGCGTTTAATTCGATCAAGGCGCCGTCGCCTCCCCCAAACCAGGGATTGTCGTAGGGATCGAAGCCACCACGCTTGCCGGTCATCATGTGCACACCCGAGTTCTGCTTGATCCACTCTCCTGTGCTCAGGTCCATCCGCTCGATGGTGTTGCCCCAGGCTGGCAGCCCGCCGCCACCATAGTATTTTCCGTCCGCGGAAATCAGGTTGTCGTAACTGAAGCTTACCTGCAGGGGATAGCGCTGGACCACTTTGCCCGTTTCCGGGTCGATTTTTCGCACATTGAAGTCGCGGCTGTCCCAGACGTAACCATCAGGCGTCATGGAAAAATTGCCAAAGCCGGGCGCATTCAAAGGAACGGCGTCTTCAATCTTGACCTGCGTGACTTTTCCGGTTTGTGGATCGAGACGGTCCAGGTTGTGTCCCCAGTTTTCTGAAAACCACGGGATATCGTTCTTGTCGATCCTTACAGCATGCGTGCCCGGCATCGCTTTCGGCGTGAGCGGAATGGTGTATTCCGTCACAATTCCCGTTTTCGGATCGAGTTTGCCGACGACATCGGTCTTGTGACTGGTGAACCACATCATCCCTTTCGAGTCGCCCTGGACATCATGCAAGGCCAACAGCGACTGCGGCAGCTCGTATTCGGTAACGATGACCTTCGTGTCGGCTCCTCGCGGGCGCGGAAACACACGCAGCGGTTCATCTTGCGCATTGGGTCCGCGGACCCGCGTCAGAAAGTTCACCAGCGTTTTCACTTCTTCAGGCGAAGTCCCGTCCCGGCGCGTGACCGAATTGTTTCCGCCGCCGGTGCTGTCGATTCCCTTGATGCGAATCACAAGAGAAGTGCCCGAGTATTGCGTCATGCGGTCGACGATCAATCCCCAGCTGTGTTCGTCATAGCGGTTGCGGAAAATCTGCTCCCAGGAATGGCACGCGGAACAATTTTTCTGAAGTGTCGCTTTCTCCTGCGCCGTGCCCGGCATATTCCACAACAATTCCGCGCCGCTGAGCTGACGTTCAATCTCCGGCGTTGCCGGCAAAGCGTCCGAGTCGGCAACCCTTTCCAGCACGATATCGTCCAGCTTGGAAGCTCCGTCAATATGTACGGAATTTACGACGTAAGGCTTGAACAAGAGCGGAGTCGGGATCCGCAAGGTGTAATCCCCGGTTTGCATCTTGGGAAATTCGTAGTGTCCTTGCGCGTCGGTATACACCGTCGTCCGCACGCCATTCGGCGCGATGAGCTGCACTCCAACGCCCTCCGGCGAATCTCCGCTGGGAATCTTGACGACTCCTGTGGCGCCGCCCGACAACCCGTTCTGGACCGGCCACTTTTGGGTGGCCGCGCGATACCAGGGATTCGGTCCAGGATTTTCTCCCTCGACGCAGCACTTCCCTTCCTTGATGTACGTAATGAGATCGGCGACATCGGCGTCTTTCAGAGTCGTCCCGAAGGCCGGCATGCCCGGCCCCCCCTCCTTGATTTTTGCGGCGACATTTTCATCCGTTACGGGATCGCCGGACATCAATTGCGAATGCTTGAAAAGCTCCTTCAGATAAGGGCCGGTCTTGGCATATTGGTTGTGGCACATCCAGCATTTGTAGAAGTAAATGTTTTCGCCGCGGCCCGCGCCGCTATCGGCGATCACCTTATAGGTATCGAGCCGCGCCGAGCGCTGGAAATCGTCGGTGTGCATCACCTTACTGGAAGCCGTCTGCGGTTGCGCTGGCGCCGCGTGGGATCTGCTTACGTTTCCGACCACGAGAAGGGCTAACCCGAACGTGACGCTAGCCAAAATGGTGACGCGCGTATGGATGCGGCTCTTATTTGTCATGGTGTCCCCTGTAGTCGGCAATCGCTGATCCGGGCGGACTGGTCCGCCATCGCGGAACGCTGCAAATAGCTATAGTTCATAAATCAAAAACTGTCAAAATATTTTCGCTCGTTTTGAGCAAGTGTTTAACTTCGCAGAAGGGCGCCGCACATTGGATGCAAAGTCCCTGAGGAACTCTTTGAGACGTCCGTACGATGCAACGGCGGGTTGCCCGGTTTGACGAGGAATTGTGTCCCTTGTGTTAATCATCAATCCGGCAAAAACCGAGTCCGCAGCGCTTGACCCCTTCCGGACGACCCCTCAACATAATAAAAAACGTATAGCCGGGTGCAGACGATTGTGGGGTTGCCGTGGTGGGAAATTTCGTTCGGCCTGTTTTCAAAGCCTATTGTGGACGCCTGCCCAAGGCGCCTGAAGTACGCCAAAGTTCGTTATTGTCCTGGCGTTATCGAGTTTCACTCCTCGGCGCATTGCTGATTTTCCTCGCCGTTCTTGTTCTCCATGGTCAGGATCAGCCCGATATCCCCAAACCCGTCCCGGTCATCATCGGGGGAGCGGGATTCATCACCACGTTTGATGGTGGACAACCCCATCTTGGACCACTGATCGCCCCGGTGCTTCTTGTTCCCATCGGAGACCGCTGGCTGATCGAATCGCGCGCCACCTTCGAAGCCGATATGGTCCAAGAGCCGGGGAGCAGCTCATTTCACGGCCAGGTTCTGAAAAGCATTGACTATGCCCAATTGGATTTCATAGCCAACCCTTACGTGACCGTGACGGCGGGAAGATTTCTGACCCCTTTCGGAATATTCAACGAGCGGCTTTACCCCATCTGGATCCGAAACCTTCAGACTGATCCGTTGATCCTGCCGATCGGGACTGGGCCGTCCCAGGCCAGTACCGGAGCCATGTTGCGCGGCGGCTTCCCGGCGACGTCCAAATTCAACATCAACTACACCGTCTTTTTCTCCGCCTTGAGCACGGTTACCTTGAGCAACGTGACTCCCCTTGACTCGGACCGCCTGGTGGGCGGACGGGCCGGGATCTTTATTCCTAACGCGCGGCTCGAAATCGGCGGCTCGTTTGAGCATCTGCTTCAGGATGAGCGGTCGAACACCTTCGGTTTTCATGGCGGCTGGCAGCCACCAGCGCTGCCGTTGGAATTCCGCGGGGAATATCAGCGCTCGGCCCGGGGGAGCGGTTACTGGATCGAACCTGCATATCGCCTGAGCCAGGTTCCGTTCTGGCAGTACGCCATGCGCCGAACGCAACTTGTCGCGCGTATGCAACAGTATTTTGTGGGTGAGATCCCGAGCGATTCGCTGCCGCCTGTAAATACCCGGCAATTTGAATTCGGCGTGAATTACTACTTTCGGGACGGCCTGCGAGCGGTGAGCAGCTATGGCCGCCAGTTCAGCCAGTTGGGTAATAAAAACGTTTGGACGATTGGCCTCACCTATCGCTTCGCAATTCCTCTCGGCCCTGGAGGCGAAAATTGAAACTCAAACGGAATATTCTCGCCTGCCTTGCGGTCCTGATACTGGGCGGAGTTTTGTGCGCCGCAGGACAGGAAAAAGCGAAGGTGGTGGACACGAAGGTTTCCTCAGCCGGCGCGGACACGGCTTCCGGCTCGCCACTTGTCTCTTCGAAGCCGGTGCATAAAGCAGCCTACTCGCGCTTCGAAGGGGAGCAACGATATCGCGCCAACTGCGGCCGGTGCCACATGGCGCCGCATAAGTTTCCACCGCGCATGATGGCCACGATCGTGCGCCACATGCGTGTTCGCGCCACGATTACCGACGAAGACATGAACTTTATTTTGCGCTACATGACTGAGTGACGATGAGACGAGAAATCCAGGGAGACCGGCCCGCCCCTTCCCCGTTTCTAGCGCGGGCATTTGCCGCATTGCTGCTCTTGCTGCTGCTTCTGCCCGTAAAGGCCCAGCAGGCTCCTCGCTTGATTGAAGTGATCGCAGGCCATGACAGTCGATACAAGATTCAGGGCATGAGCAAGCCCAGCATCACGGTCACGGCTAACGAAAAAATACTTCTGCGGGTAACCGCGATTCGCGCCAAGCAGAGCAACAGGGACGGCTCAATACACGGATTTTCTCTGCTCCGCCCCAAGGACCACCAGCCCGTTCCCGGGTGGGAGCTGCTGCTCAAGCCGGGCGTCCAGGAATTCTCGCTCACTGCTCCGGCGGAACCGGGCGAGTATCAAGTCATTTGCACGGTCATCTGCAGCGAAGGCCATGAGCAGATGAACATGAAATTTATCGTGGAACCGGAGGTCAAGACGGCATCGGATTCTGAAATCAATAAGTGA
>Ga0187821_10000267_pt1 | contig 12610 bp, 10 predicted proteins | sample NC_wetland_sal_i_20_FD_132442 | JGI IMG/M metagenome (GOLD analysis project Ga0187821, IMG submission 132442) | Wetland sediment microbial communities from Neuse River Estuary, North Carolina, USA - SourceSoil_1 | ecosystem: Environmental > Aquatic > Freshwater > Wetlands > Sediment | place...
AAAGTGGGTGGCGCTCGAGACGCGCGACGCCATCCGGCGAGAGGAACTGGAGGAGTTGTTACGCGCTTCCTATGAACTGGTATTCGCCAAGCTGCCCAAGCGGCTGCAACAAGGCGCGGCGGCTGGCCGCGCATCCCACCGCAAGAAAAATCCGGTCGCGGGGAAAAAGGCAAAAAAGACAAAACGGTAGGATCGTTTATGCCGGAAAATCCCGGTTATGCGGTGACTTTGCCTTCGGAAACTTTGGGGAAAACGCGACGCATGGGCTTGGCACCAGGCAGGGGGAACGTCATGTTCCAGAAATTGATTTCGCCGGAGAGGAATTCGAGGCCGACGTAGGTCTTGCCATCGCGCTTGTGCTGAATGGAGGCGACGCGGGCTTCTACTTTACGGGCGCTGCTTTCGTTAATGAGCAAAAGGATCTGGCCGACCACCAGAGCATGATCGCTTTCGATCTGCGCCCCATGCTGACTGACGGAATTGGTGCGCGCGCGGATGGTGAACTTCTGACCGTCTTCGTTCTGACCGCTGACCACCAGCGGTACGGTCAAAGTAACGCGTTGCGTGCGACGGCGTTCTTTACAGCGAAAATGTAGTAGGGACATACGTGCCGCTCGTGCTCCGCCAGGCTTCGATCTAGGGGACGCTTCCGCGAGGGGGACAGAATCTCGAAAGCAGCTCGGCTACGATGCCGCGTTCTTGTTACTGGCCACCGGACGGGAACAACCGGTCCCTCAATGTGGCCATGTTCTCAATTGCCCGCGCGAAGGACAATAGGGGAACGGTACCAGAACACCCTACCCAGCAAGGTAGTACCCTAGTACCTTGGCTATACGTCGTCAACGGCAATTTTTTGAATTCCGGCCACGTTGTGGAATGCGCAGCTGAGGAATCCACAGAACTCGCCGTGCCATTTACTTGAAGTCCACGGGCAACAGCCTCTGGGGTAACGGCATCCATTGGACAGGAGCAGTCGCCCCCCAGCCGCACCCCACCCACCGGCGCTCTCGCAGCTAAACCATAAAACATCAGGAGAACGGGATGAAGCGGCTTGCGGTGTTCCTTGTATTGCTTGGTGTGGTGTGCACGCCACGGGCATTTGGGCAGGACCATTTTTCAGTGGGAGCGTATGCGGATTATTTCCGGCTGGCGCAGACCGATTCCAACTTCACGGGGCTGGGGGCACGGGCCGGCTTTGCGCTGAGTCCACACCTGATGCTGGAAGCGGAAATGAGCTATGACTTCAACCAGACATTTACGGAAAACTTCAGCAACGGAACGACAACGATTGCCCAACAGCGGTCGAATCTGCGGCTGCTCCATGGGTTGATCGGCCCGAAGCTTGCATTGGGGCATTCGAATTTTCACCCGTTTGTGACGGTTAAAGGCGGCGGGCTAGACGCCATGTTTGACACAGCGCCGGCAACCATAGGCACGTTTCTCAGCAGCGTGGCGAACCTGCGCTCACAAAACGTAATGGGGGTGTTATACCCGGGAGGCGGAGTTGAGGGACACGTCGGACCGATCGGATTGCGGCTGGATGTGGGAGACGAGATTTACTTCAGTAACGGAGCGCATAGCAATCTGCGCGTGGCGTTTGGGCCTTATATCCGGTTTTGAGCAGGCCCGGACCGAAGAGAAGCTGCGGGCGCCTCACTCTGCGGGGTGGGGCGCCGTTTTTTATGGGGCGATGGATCGGGCATCGAGTCTGTGAACCATAGGGCGGCAGCCAGAGCCACGCGGGTTTCCACTACCCATAACCATTGTAACCGGATTGCTATTTGCAGTTTGACTACGGCTGTCCGCTTCGTCACGCCAGCGCACAAACCGTGTGTTAGATTGCGAAATTGGCGCTACATCTGCGCCCGAGTGTGAGTAGCCAAGTGCAAAACGACCCGCGCCGTGCCTATGGCCCTGAGAAAGTGAAGCGGGTCGAGGTGTATTGGCACGCCGTAACCTACAAAACGCTGATCGCCTATGGCCTGATCATCGCCGCGGTGATTTTTGCAGCCGTGTATTTTGCAACCCCCGGGTTTTATGCCTCGGTGTTGAAGAAGGTGAGCAGCGCGGTCGCGGGTGCTGATCCCGAGGCGGCTCCCCTGGCCAATACCCAGGCCAAGTTTGTCAACCTTGACGGGCGCGTGCAGGTAAAAAAGGTCAGCTCCGTGCAGTGGGTGGACGCGGATTACCGCACCACGTTGGATAAAGGCGACCTGATTCAGACCGGCTCGGACGGCGCTGCGCGCATCACCTTTGCCGATTCCACCGCCTATACGATCAAAGCGGACACCCTGGTCACGGTCGAGGAAAACAACGTGACCCGCGATCAGGCCACCACGGCGGTGCGCATCAACACCGGCGCGGTGGATCTTTCCACGGCCAGTTCGCCTAATTCACATACCGCGGTCAGTGTGGAAGATACGGTCGCGCAAATTCGCCCCAACAGCCGAGCCACCGTCAAATCCGATCCGCAATCCAAGGAAGCGGAATTCACGATCGCCAGCGGCAGCGCGGAAGTGCAGCGTGGCGGCGAAAAAGTGGAATTGGGCCAGTGGCAGCGCGCCAATGTCCGCACGGGCAGTCCCATCTCCACTTCCGACGTTCTTGCTCCTCCCGATCTTTCCGAGCCTCTGAACCTCGAACCGATCCTCACGCAGGTGCCGAAGACCACTCCCATTCACTTTGAATGGAAGCCGGTCAAGGACGCCGCGACATACAATCTTCGCATCAGCACCACGGCGATGTTCACCAAGATCGTCAAGGACCTGAAAACAGTTGCCAATTCCGCGGAGTTGACCGGCCTTGAAGCCGGCGATTATTTCTGGAACGTCACGGCCGTGGACAACAAGAAACAGAGCAGTGAAGTCAGCGAGACTTTCAAGTTCACGATTGTGGTGCAAGGCAAGTCGCAGGAGATGGTGCTGGAGATCGGCGGTACGCAGCTGCACGGGCGCGTAGCGGAAGTCTTTGGCCGCACCGAACCCGGCGCCGCGCTGATCATCAACGGTCAACCGGTGCCCAATATCGGCTCGGACGGCAATTTTCGGTATTTTACGGAGCCGCTGGACCCGGGTGAGCACACCATCGTCATCGTTGGCCAGAACCGCCGCGGCGGCACGGCCAAGCAGCAGGTGACGATCGTCGTGCCGAAGTAGCTCTTCCGGACTTTGCGGCGCGTTTTGCTTCGCCCGCGAGCTTCGGAGACAATTGAGGGTTGCCTGCCGGCTGTAAATTCACGCGGCCTCGGCAGAGCGCATGGACTCGCGGCAGTCACAAGTTTTCGCGGAAAGTGAAAGGACTGGGGGAATGAACAAGAACGGTTACAACATGAGGTCGGTGTTCAGTCTGTTTTCGTCCGACCTCGCCATCGACCTGGGGACGGCGAACACCCTGGTTTTTTCGCACGGCAAAGGCATCGTCGTCAACGAGCCCTCCATTGTGGCCATCAACAAGGTCAGTGGCGAAGTGGTGGCGGTAGGCCGCGAAGCCAAGGAAATGCTTGGCCGGACGCCTGGCAACGTGGTGGCCATCAAACCCATGAAAGACGGCGTGATCGCCGACTTCAAAGTCACCGAAAAAATGCTGACTTACTTCATTCAGAAGGCGCACAACCGCCGCGTGCTGGTGCACCCGCGCATCGTCATCGGGGTGCCCAGCGAAATCACGCCGGTGGAAAAGCGCGCGGTGCAGGATTCTGCCTACCGCGCGCGCGCCAGCGAAGTCTATCTGGTGGAGCAGGCCATGGCCGCGGCCATCGGCGCGGGCCTCCCCATCGAAGAGCCCAGCGGCAACATGGTAGTGGACATCGGCGGCGGCACCACCGACATCGCAGTGATTTCCATGAGCGGCATTGTGTATTCGCGGTCGGTCCGCGTGGCCGGCAACGAAATGGATGAAGCGGTCATGCAGTACCTCAAGCGCAAATACAACCTGCTGGTCGGCGAACGCACCGCGGAACAGATCAAAATGGAAATCGGCTCGGCCTATCCTCTGGAGAAGCCGCTCACCATGGAAGTCAAGGGCCGCAACCTGATCGAAGGCGTGCCTCGCACCGTTACCATTGACGACAGCGAGATCCGGGAATCGCTTGCGGAATGCGTAGCGACTATCGTCAACGCGGTGCGCGTGGCCCTGGAACGCACTCCGCCCGAACTTTCCGCCGACATCAGCGACCGCGGCATCGTACTTACAGGCGGGGGAGCGCTGCTGAAGAATCTCGACAAGCGCATTCGCGAAGAGACCGGCTTGCCAGTTTCCATCGCCGATGATCCCCTGGCTTCCGTGGTGCTTGGCACCGGCAAAATGCTTAGCGATTTCAAGTTGCTGCGCCAGGTTTGTATCGACTAGGTCAGTCGTGCTCAGTTCTCAGAAAGGGTTCACGAGTTCACTAGCCACGGGTCACCAGCCACTCCTCGCTAGTAGCTCCAGATGGTTGGCGTCGGACCTTAACTTCTAAATTTCTTATGGTCGCACTTCCCTCTCGTCACCGCTCGCTGTTCCTCCTGATCGGAGTCGTCCTACTGCAGGTGTTACTGCTTGCGGTGCAGATCAAACGCGATTCCCAGGGCCGCCTGATTCGGGTCTGGACCGTTTCCGCCGTGTCTCCGGTGGAGCGCAGCGGGGCCTGGGGCATCGGCAAAGTCCGCGACGCTTGGCGCCACTACTTCGCGCTGAGCGATACGGCGCGTGAAAACGAGGAACTCCGCCGCGAAAACGGCCAGCTCAAGCTGGAAGTCATGCAGTTACAGGGAAAATCCGCGGAAGCCGACCGCCTGGCGGCTCTACTGAACTTCAAGCAGAAGCAAAGCAAAGTGCCGATGATCGTGGCGCGCGTGATTGGATCCAGCGCCGACGCCAACAGCAACGTGATTTATCTGGACCAGGGCCAGCGCGACGGCATTCGCAAGAACATGGGCGTGATCACGCCGGAAGGCGTGGTCGGGAAAATCATTGAATCGTTCCGCGACACTTCGCAGGTGCTGCTCTTGACCGATCGTGACAGCGGGGTCGGCGCGATGATTGCGGACTCGCGCATCCAGAGCCCCGTTGGCGGCAGCGGCGAACCTCTCTTGAGCATGAAGTACGTCGGCAATGATGACGAAGTCAGCGTGGGACAGCGTGTCGTCACCAGCGGCATGGACCGCATCTTTCCTAAAGACTTGCCGGTGGGGACCATAACGCAGGTCAAGGCGGGCGGCCAGTACAAGCAAATCCGCGTCCGGCCCTCCGCCAATCTCGAAAAGCTGGAAGAAGTCATTGTGCTGCTGACCACTGATCCGTTCGTGCTCAAGCAGGATGCGCCGCCGCAAGCCGGCGCCAGTCCATTGGCGCCTGCTGCCACCTCTGTCCAGCCAACTGCCTCAGCAACCACCGCCAAGCCTACGGACAAACATCCATGAACGACACCTACGATCTGCGCATCGGCGAATCGCACATTGAGGTGCACAAGTTTCACGGTGGCACCATCCTGCTCAGCGTGCTGGTGGCTGTGGTCCTGCAGTCATTCCTGCCTATTTATTTTGCCAAGGTGGCGATTCTCGACCTGCCACTGCTCGTCACTATTTATTTTGGCCTGAGCCGCCGCAATCCTTCGACCGGGCTGCTTCTCGGCACGGTCATCGGCCTGTTACAGGACAGCTTAAGTAAGACGCCTCTCGGACTTTTCGGCATTTCTAAGACCGTGATCGGCTATCTGGCTTCATCCATTGGCGCGCGTCTTGACACCGAACATCCCATCGCGCGATTCGCCCTCACCGCCGGATTTTTTGTGCTGCACCAGGGCATCATCATTCTGGTGCAGAAATTACTGCTGGCCCAGCCGCAGCCGTGGTTCACCATGCGCCTGCTGGTCGCCTGCCTCGTCAACGCCACCCTGGGTGTCTTCCTCTACTACTTCCTCGACCGCCTCCGCAAAACCTAGCGTAGATTTTTCTCTGTGGTCATTTTTGGGCGATGCGGGGAATCTGCTTTCTCTGCTCGCATGCAAACCGCATCAGTGCGCCAGCAAAAACTGCCGGAACTCTTCATATCCGGTCGACATCGCCACCGACAGCTTCGGCCGCTTTAAATACGCCGCCAGGCGGTCCGGTAATGTCGGCGCAATCCCAATCGCTTTTTCCACCACGTCTGCAAATTTTGCCGCGTGTGCCGTGGCCAGCACCAGCCCCTGCGCCGGTTCCGCATGCTCTTTCTTGTACGCTTCCCAGCCCAAAATTCCCACCGCGGTGTGCGGGTCGGCGATGTAGCGGTATTTCTCCCACACCATTTTCATTTCCGCCAAAGTTTCCGAGTCGCTCGCGCCGTGCCCCCAGATTTCCCGCCGCACATACTCCAGCCTCCCGCGGCACAAATCCAGCAGCCGCGGAAAATTATTCGGATTCCCCACATCCATCGCGTTCGAATAGGTCGCGGCCGCCGCGCGCGGCTGGTATTTTCCGCTCAGCAAATATTGCGGCACCACGTCATTCGCATTCGTCGCCGCAATAAATCGGGCCACCGGCAAGCCGATGCGCTTCGCAAACAGCCCCGCCGTCAAATTGCCAAAGTTCCCGCTCGGGACCGCCACCACCAGCGGCGTTGAAGCCACCGGCAGCTGCCGGTAGGCCGCCACGTGATAAAACATCTGCGGCAGCAGCCGTCCGATGTTGATCGAATTCGCAGAAGTCAGAAATGCCCGCTTGTTCAGCGCCTCGTCGGCGAACGCCTGCTTCACCAGCCGCTGGCAATCGTCAAACGTGCCGCTCACTTCCAGCGCGGTAATGTTTTCGCCAAGCGTGGTGAACTGCTTTTCCTGCGCCTCGCTGATCCGCTTCGACGGATACAAGATCACCACGCGGATTCCCGGCACGCCCAGAAATCCGTGCGCCACCGCGCTGCCGGTATCGCCCGAAGTCGCCACCAGCACGGTTAGCGCGCGATCTTCTCCGCGCACAAAATAGCCCATCAGCCGCGCCATGAACCGCGCGCCAAAATCCTTGAAGGCCAGCGTCGGTCCGTGAAACAGCTCCAGAACGTGCAGCCCCGGCGACAGCGACACCAGCTGCACCGGAAAATTCATGGCCTCGCTCACGATCTGCCACAGCACATCCTCCGGCACGTCCGGCGTCGCAAACGGCTTCACCACCCGAAAACAAACTTCCGTGAATGGCAGCGCGCGAAATTCTTCCAGTTCTTCCGGCGAACGCCGCGCAAGCTCCGCCGGCATGTACAGCCCGCCGTCCGGCGCCAGCCCTCGCAGCACCGCGCCGCGCAGCGAAGTCAGCGGCGCCTTGCGCCCCGTGCTGCGGTATCTCATCGCGCGCCTCGCAGGTCCGCCGGCAGCAGCGCCAGGAACGCCTCGGCGTTGTGTGGCAGTTCGCGTAACTCCGCCATGCGCAGCGTCGCATGCGCAAGCGCCGCATAACTCTGCCGCCGCGCCGTAATCAGATGCGGATAGCACCGCGCCACCGTCGCCCGCGGCGTCTCGCCCACTTTCGCCGCAAACGCCCCCCGCCACAGCACCGGCTTCGGATCGCTCACATATCGCTCAATCAGCAATTGCTGCTCCGCGTCGCTCGCCGCCAGGTACACCACCGTCATCAGCTTCCTCAACCGCATCAGCAGATGGTTGCCGGTATAAATCACGCTGCCCGTCGTATCCAGCACCAGCGGCTTCCCCGCATCTTTTTCCAGCTCGTTCAAAATTTCATCCAGGGTCGCGATCTCTTCCTTCAAATACTCCGTTTCCCTCTCCGCGTACGTGCCCGCATCCGGCCAGCCCATCCACGCGGCCACTCCATTGATTCCCGCGAAGCCCCCAGCCTTCAGCCGCGGCGCCAGCTTCTCTTCAATCCGGTCGTCGCAGGAAATCGCCGGCACGCCGCTCGCCGCGATCTGCCGTGCCCAAAAAGTCTTCCCCGCTCCGGACATGCCGATCAGCGCGATCCGCAGCGGCCGCTCCGCCGCCACAGGCTTCTCCCCAAAATGTTTCCCGGAATTCATCATCAGGGCTCGGCGTTAGCCGGCAACCGCTGCAGACTGCCTATAATTATAAACGGCGATTCGCGGCTCCAACTATTAGAAATACTGATAAGTCGCTTGGCGCAACAACTTCGTCCGTGCCTCGGAGAAAGGCCTTCGCCATTTCGCTTTCGTTCCTTCCGCTATGCTTCCGTTGACCACCCCGCAACCTGTCCCTCAGGACGGGTTGCGGCACACTTCCCCGGATGCTACGTTTCTAAAAGACTTCGCCACACGGGCGTTGCGTGCGAAGTGCTGCGCACAGTTTTTTTTCTTCAGCGCTAGATAAGGCTTTCGTGTCGTACTGGTTCCGCAACGACAACCGGTTGCCGCAAACGCGGCTGGCCATCGTCTCCTACGTCATCGTGGGCATGATCGGCGTGTTGCTGCTCGGCTTCTGGAAACTCCAGGTCATTGACAGCGACAAATACGGCCAGATGGCCGAACAAAACCGCGTCCGTTCCATTCCTATCATCGCGCCGCGCGGCCGCATGCTCGATCGCGACGGCCGCGTCCTGGTGGATAATCGTCCCTCCTTCTCCGTCCTGCTCCTCCGCGACGATCCCAAGCTCGTCGAACAGTATCTCCCCGCCATTTCCGACGGCCTCAACATCTCCATGGACGATCTTCGCGACCAGTTGCAGAACACCCGCAACCTGCCCAAATTTCAGCCCATTGTTATCAAGCCCGAGGCCTCCAGCGCGGACCTGGACTTCATCGAATCCCACCGCTCCGATGTTCCCGTCCTCGAAATGCTTTCCGTCTCGCGCCGCCGCTATTTGCCGAACGGCTTCCTTGCCCACGCCACAGGGTACGTCGGTGAGGCCAGCGAACAGCAGATCGAATCCAGCAACAGCAAGCTGCGCCCCGGCGACGTGGTCGGCAAGTCCGGCTTGGAGCGCCAGTACAACGACATTCTGATGGGCACGGACGGCATGCGCCGCGTCATCGTCAACAGCGTCGGCAAGGAAGTGGATCACCTTTCCCAGCAGGACCCCATTCCCGGAAAAGAAATCCAGCTCAGTGTGGATATGGATCTCCAGCAGGTCGCCGAACAGTCGCTCGGCGCTCGCCCCGGCGCCGTGGTCGCTCTCGACCCGCGCACCGGCGAAGTTTTGGCCATGGTCAGCCGCCCCACGCCCGACCCCAACGATTTCGCGGTTCGCATTTCCGGCAAAGAATGGAAGGAACTCAACGAGGACCCGCTCAAGCCTCTCCTCAATCGAGCCATTCAGGCGCAGCTCGCACCCGGTTCGGTCTTCAAGATTGTTACCGCCGCCGCGATGCTCGAAGACCGCAATCCTTCGGAAAGCTTCACCACGTACTGCCCAGGTTACGGAATGTTTTTTGGCCGCCAGTATCACTGCTGGGTCTATTACTCGAAGAAGGGCGCTACTTCACATGGCGCCACGAATCTCCACGAAGCCATCCTCAAATCCTGCGACGTCTTCTTCTACACCGTAGGCATGAAGATGGGCATCGACCGCCTCTCCTATTGGGGCGACAAATTCGGCCTCGGCCATAGAACCGGCGTCGATCTTCCCTCTGAAGAACCGGGGCTTATGCCTTCCGAGGAGTGGGTCGAGCGCGTCTTCCATCGCAAGTGGTACGCCGGTGAAGCCATCTCGGTCGCGATCGGTCAGGGCGCTGTCACTACCACGCCTATGCAGCTCGCCCGCCTGATCGGTGGCCTCGCCTCCGGCGGCGTCTTCAGGCAGCCTCACATGTTGAAGGGCGTGAAAGACGTCCCCGAAGAGCACGTCGCCCTCTCTGAACATACGATTGAGAGTGTGACCGATGGAATGTACGGCGTGATCAACGAACCCGGCGGCACCGGCGGCCAGCTCAAGCTCACCGGAATCGAATTCAGCGGCAAGTCTGGAACGGCGCAGGTCATCGGCTACGACAAAATGGCGCTTGTCCGCAAGGGCACCAAGTTCGCCGACAACGCCTCGTTCGTCGGCTACGCCCCCAAACGCGACCCCGAAATCTGTGTTGCGGTTCTGGTGCAGGAAAGCGGACAGCACGGCGGCGAAGCTGCCGGCCCGGTGGTCCGCGACATCGTTAAGGCTTACTACGACAAAAAGAGCCGCAAGACCCAGGGCACCATCACCGCCGACGATCACTCTGCCAATCCTGCCAGCGGAGCCGCCACCCTGGCTCCGACCGCTGTCCTGAAACCGGATCCGCCGCCAACCGCCCCGGTAAATTCTTCCGGTACCCGGAACGACCGATGACAATCTCACCCACAACTCGTAATTGTCGCCTGACCGCCCATCACTCCTCCGTTGGGCCGTCATTCGCTTGCCCAGCTTCCCGGGCACGCCTTTCTCGCCACTCGCCACTCGCGACTCGCCACTTCTTCCAACCCTTCGAGGCCTTCACCCCATGAAAGACGCCCAGGCAACTCGCGATTACGACTGGTGGCTCATCGCCATCCTGATGGCCATCTGTGCCCTGGGAGTTCTAGAGATATACTCCGCGACTCACGCGAGTGGCGGCCTGGCCGGAATGCACTACAAGCAGATTCGCTGGCTGGTCTTTGGCTTCGCCCTCATGTTCGCGCTTTCCCGCCTCGACTATCACCTGATCCTCGATCAGGCTCCGGTCCTTTATATAATCTGCCTGGTTGCCTTAGGGGCGGTACTGGTACTTGGCAACTCCCGTTTCGGCGCTAAACGCTGGTTCTCTTTGATGGGCCAGCAGTTTCAGGTGTCAGAACTGGCAAAGTTGATTATAATCATCGTACTGGCGCGCTTCTTTGCGGAAGTGCGCTCAGACGAGCTGGACCTGCGCGATCTCTTGAAAGCAGGCATGCTCGTAGGCGTGCCACTGGTTTTGATTTTGAAGCAGCCAGATTTGGGCACTGCGTTGGTGCTCGTTCCCATGTTGGCTGTGGGCGCTTTCCTGGCGGGCTTGAAGTGGCTCCACGCTGGAATTTTTACTTTGGCCGGGGTTCTGCTGGTGGGAGCTGTTTTCTATCCTCCCGTTAGTAAGCACATCCTCAAGCCATACCAGAGAGAAAGGATTACGTCTTTCCTGCACCCGGAAGACGATGCCAAGGGCTCCGGCTATCAGCTCTTGCAATCCAAAATTGCCGTGGGGTCCGGCGGCTTCTGGGGCAAAGGGTTCGGCAACGGCAGTCAGAATCAACTGGGTTATATTCCCGTCCGTTATTCCGATTTCATCATGTCGGCCTGGGCGGAAGAACAGGGATTCAAAGGCGTGCTGCTTGCCTTGGGGCTGTACATGGCTCTGCTGTTGCGTCTCGTTCAAAATGCTCAGCGCGCGAAAGATCGCGCCGGCATGTTTCTTGTAATGGGCGTGGCGGCGGCGCTAGGTTTCCACGTTTTGGTAAATGTGGCCATGGTCATCGGTGCTATGCCCGTGACCGGCATTCCGTTACCTCTCATGAGTTACGGCGGCTCGGCCACTTTGTTTGTGTTCATGGCGATCGGCCTGGTAATGAATGTCCGGCTCCGCCGCTTCGTCAATTAGGCCGTGAACCGATCCGGGTTTCGGGGTTGTACTTGCAAACCCTCGCAAAGGGTTTCAGGGTGTTTTACAAACCCTGAGTCAAACCAGTTGCATTTGCAAACTCTGAGCTCGCAGGACGCCCTTTTCGGTCGTCCCTTTTGCAGTACAGAAAGTTTAGGTAAAGTTCGAGTGAGGACAGCATCGTCCGCCGTTCGCCCCTTCCGGGGACGGACCAGCCTCGTAAGCTGCGCAGAGTTCAACCTCTCCATCGGCTTCGGCCCACAAGCCGCTTTTCTGCTTGTGTCTCCGTTTCGAGGCTTCTCCGCGGTCCTGCGTCCCGCCCCCGGCCCCGCCGGGACATTCAAGGAGTTTTTTTCATGTCTAAAGAGTTGGTTATCAGCGCGACCTCCCATGAGCGGAGAGTCGCCATTTTGGAAGAAGGCCAGTTAGTCGAAATCTACATCGAGCGCGAAAAAGAGTTCGCCCTCGTCGGTAGCATTTACAAAGGTAGAGTTACCCGCGTCCTTCCCGGCATGCAGTCCGCGTTCGTGGATATCGGCCTCGACGGCGACGCCTTCCTCTACGTCAGTGATGTTTTCGAAAACCTGGAAGACTACGATCATGGCCACGGCCACGACAACGGTCACGACCAGGCCTCGCCAGCCTCGGTCATTCCCGACGCTGCGCCGATCGACGTCCTTCCCGGCGAGTCCCTGGGCCGTTCCCAGGAACCCGCGTCGTTCGAATCGCGTGAGCCCGGCCATGAAGCCGATCCTCGCGACGTTCGCACCCATGTCGAAGAAGCCGAAGCCGGCGCTCCTGGCGTTGACGAGTCGAATCCCGAAGACGAGCGTCAGCCCGAATCCAACGAATCGGCTCCTCAGAATTTCGCTCCGCAATACAATCCGACCCAGTATCGTCCGGCTCCCAGTTTCGCGCCGCGCGGGGATCGCGGTGCGGGTAGCGACCGTGGCGGAGATCGTGGCAATGATCGCGGTGGTGACCGCGGTCCGCGCGGTGACCGTCCTCAGTTTGGGCGTGGCAGAGGCCGCTTCCGGGGCCGTGGGCGCGGGGGTCGTAGCGGCGGCGGTGGACGTGATTTCCGTCAGGGCGGCGGGCGCGACCTGCCTCCTTC
>Ga0187821_10000268_pt1 | contig 12608 bp, 9 predicted proteins | sample NC_wetland_sal_i_20_FD_132442 | JGI IMG/M metagenome (GOLD analysis project Ga0187821, IMG submission 132442) | Wetland sediment microbial communities from Neuse River Estuary, North Carolina, USA - SourceSoil_1 | ecosystem: Environmental > Aquatic > Freshwater > Wetlands > Sediment | place...
GAAGCGACCGACGGCGGTTCGGCTTGGACAATATTGTGCCGGCAGCCGGTTGCCGCAATAGCAGCCAGCCCAAGCAATGCCGCGAAAGTGAGCTTCTTCGAGGTCAAGAAATTCCCGTCAGAGCCCCGGCCGCGCTCTTGGGCCGGGACAAGGCCGGCTCCAGCGTATGCGCCAGGGGCAATTCGATGCGGAACGTCGTTCCTTGCCCAACTACAGACTCGAAATCGATGTCTCCGTCGTGCAACTGCACGGCGCGATACGCGCTGGCCAATCCGATGCCGCTGCCTCCCGGCCGCGTTGTAAAGAACAATTGAAAGATACGCGTGCGATGTTCGGGCGCGATGCCCTTGCCTGTATCAGAGATGCGTATCTCGGCCCGATCGTTGCGGCGTTCAAGAGCCGCGGTCAGCCGGCCGCCCTTCGGCATGGCCTCGATGGCGTTCAAGATCAAGTTCAGCAACGCTTGCTTCAGCAGCGCCCGGTCTATGTGCAACGGCGGCACGTCTGCGAACGAAGTTTCGAGCTGCACGCCGGCACGGTCCATCTGCGGCCGCGCTACATCGATGGTTTCGCGCAGCAACTCGTCGAGATGAGTCTCTTCGAGTCTTAGTTCCGGCGTGCGCATAAAATCCAGGAAGCGTTTTACCACGGAATCCAGCCGGTCAATTTCGCTGTCCAGCACGGCCACAGCCTGCCGGGGCAATTCCTCGCCCGAGGGAAGGGACTCCTTCAGATTCTCCAGCCAAAGCCGCATGGAATTGAGCGGATTTTTTACCTCGTGTGCTACCCCAGCAGTCACGCGGCCCAGCGCGGCCAGCCGCTCGGACACTTGCAACTGCCGGCCGATGCGCTCGATGGATTCCAAGTCGCGGAGCGTCACCAGCGCGCCCATGCGCGTGCCGCCCTCGGTAATCACTTGCACGTTGACGCCGACTCTTCGCGCAGGCACTCCTGCAGCTTCGCCCGGCAGTTCCACTTCGGCTGCCGCGATCGGCGTGAACTCGTCGCCGTTCAGGCCCAGCGCCGGCCGCAGCCAGTGTCCTGGTGGAAAGATGTCTTCGGCGCGCCGCCCCAGCAATTGCTCGGCGGACACACCGAGAAAATTGTGCACCGCAGGGCTGACCATCACCGCGTGTCCATCGCGGGTGAACAGAAGCAGGCCATCTTCGAGTCCTCCGAGAACCTGGTCAAGGTTCTCGCGCAGGGTGCTGAAAATTTCGCGCACGCCCCGCAACTGCTGGCCGATCGCGCTGATCTTGGTGCTGACCAGGCCGAACTCGTCCTGTCGTGCCAGGGGGGCCTGGTCAAATTCACCCCGTGAGATGCGGTCCAGCTGTGCAGAGATACGCTCGAGGGGCGAGAGCGAAGCGTTGCTCACCAGGATCGCCAGGACGATCGAAGCCACGATCACGCCGAGCGTAAGCAGGCCCGCCGAGCGCAGCGTGGGCGTGATCTCCGCCGCCAGCAAGCCGGTCTGCGCGGCCACCCGAATTTCGCCGAACGGGACTTCCTCGCCCGGCACATCGAGCTTGAACGGGTACGAAACCTCATACGCCTGCGGCGGCCCGTAAAGCGCCCTAAGCTGACGGATGAATCCGGCATTGACCAACTGGCTCAGCGGAGGCCGAGAAGGCTCCTGCTTGCCAAACAGCGCCTGGTCGCTGGAAATCAGCACCGTTCCGTCGAGTTCCACAATGCTGGCTTCGTAGACCAGAAGCGAATAGCTGGTTTCGTTGTCGATCAAGGACGAGAGCGGGCCGCTCTGCTGCAGCGCGGAGCGCACATATTTGCGCACGTCATCTGGCTGGCGTGAAGCGGGTGCCGCGCCGCCGCTGGCGGCTTCCTGCAGCGCATTTTGCGCCTGGAAAAAGATCTGCCGCGTCGCCACGATCGCGCGGTCATTCGCCTGGCTGACTACTTGTTCGGTGAGGGTGCGCACGTAGAGCCAGGAGGTCGCCGCCACCGCCGCCAGAACAAGCACAACTACGACGATGGTGATTTTGGTCTTCAGGCGCAGGCGCATTGGGTTCGCCAAGACTCAGCCGCCGTTATTTTTGGCGGTCTCGTATTCCTTCAGCTTGTTGTGCAGTGTTTTCAGGCTAATGCCCAGCAATTCCGCGGCGCGAGTCTTGTTATTGGTCGCGGCCAGCGTTTGCATGATCAGCTCGCGCTCGGCGGCATCCACGGTCGTGCCCAGCGGGAAGCGCAGGGAAGAAAGCTCCGCGCCGCCGAACGCATGTGTGCGTCCGAAGTCCGTCGGCAGGTGCGCGCGGCCGATGAGGTCGCGGTCGCAAACAATCGTCGCTCGCTCGATGACGTTGCGCAGCTCGCGCACATTTCCTGGCCAAGCGTAGCTTTGGAAAAGATCGGCAACCTCGGAATTGATTCCGCGGATTTGCCGGCCATGCTTGGCGTTCACGTCGCGCAGCAGGTGATCGACCAGCAGAGGCAGGTCCTCTTTGCGGTCACGCAGCGGCGGCAGATGGATGTGAAACACGTTCAGCCGGAAGTAGAGGTCCTGGCGCAGCGCGCCTTGAGCCACCGCCTGCTCCGGGTCTTTGTTTGTCGCCGCAAGCACACGGACGTCCACGGGTGTCTCCGTCTTGCTGCCCAGGCGCCGCACCTTGCGGTCCTCGAGAACGCGCAGCAGTTTGGCCTGTGTGGGCGCCGGCATCTCGCCGATTTCGTCCAGCAGAAGCGTCCCGCCGTCCGCCAATTCGAAGCAGCCGATGCGACGTTCCGCGGCCCCGGTGAAAGCTCCCTTCTCGTGCCCGAAGATTTCGCTTTCCATCAGCGATTCGGGGATGGCCGAGCAGTTGATCGCCACGAACGGGCGTTCAGCCCGCGGCGAAAGTTCGTGCAGCGTGCGCGCCAGAATCTCCTTGCCCGATCCCGTTTCCCCGGTAATCAGCACGGAGGCGGAGGACGGCGCCACTTGTTCCACGACGCGCATGACCTCTTGCATGGCTTTGCCATTGCCCACTAGCCGCCCCATCTTGCCGGCGTCGCGCAGTTGCTTCGTCAGCGCCGCCAGTTGCTGGCGGTCGCGCACTCGGCCCAGCGCCCGGTCAAGCAAAGCCCGGAGGATCGCAGCCTTCAGCGGCTTTTCGATGTACCAGAAAGCGCCGGCCTCGATCGCGGCGACCGCGCGCTCATCGCTTCCTTTTCCCGTGATGATGATCGCGGGAATATTGCGCAACTCCTCGCCCAGCGTGCCGAGCAGAGCCAGACCGTCCATCCCGGGCAATTCCACATCAGCGATTAGAACCGCCGGCGCATAGTCCGTGAAGCGAGCCAGTGCATCCTCGGCGCTGGCGACACCAAGAACATCCAACCCCCACTTGCGCAGCAACGCTTCGTAGCCACGCCGGGCATTTTCCTCGTCCTCCACGATCAGGACGCGTTCGCTCGGCTTTTCCCCATCTGTCATCAGGCCGCTCACCATATCTAATCGAATCTACCAGCACACCGCAGGAATGCCAAGGCACGGGGCCAACCCCCTGCGGCCTGAGCCGGAAATGAGTAGCTGGCAAATTGCGTAAGGCAGATGGCAGCGGCCTCGTTCTGGTGCACCATTTTCGACGAATAGTCGTTCCCGGTCTCAGTTCCACAAGTGGACGCTGCTTTTCCCAGTTTGGCCCGCGCCTCTCTACCAACCTTGCACTCCGTTGTTATAGAAGTAGTTACTCCGCGTCAGACGAATGACTCGTTGACGATTTTCCCGATATGGCATCAACCTGGAACGGGCGCCGATAGCCTTAAATAACTGAAAACATTTGACTTTGTGGTCGCGCAGAATTGGAGCCGCCCGTGCTCCATTCTGAAAAGGGGTGCTGCGGTGATACCAGAAACGAACCAAGAAACGGATTCCCTCGTTCGCCCTTCGGGACTCAACCTCCTGGTCGTTGACGATGAGGCCGCGACGGCGAGCCTCTGCCGCGATATAGGGTTGGATGCCGGGCTCGAAGTACAGACGGCTGCGACCACCGAGCAGGCCCTGGAGTTGCTAGAGCAGGTGCCGATCGACGTTCTCATCACAGACCTTAAGGTGCCGCAACTCGGCGGATTGGAGCTGATCAAGAGCGTCCATGAAAACTATCCCCAGGTTTCCGTCATCGTGCTCACGCAGTACGGAACCATTGAGACCGCAGTCGAGGCCACGCGGCTCGGGGCCAAGGACTACGTCACCAAGCCCTTTCATATTGAGGAACTGCGCGGGAAGCTGGACCGCGTCGTGCGCGACATCCAACTGGACCAGGAGAATCGCGTTCTGCGCGAGCAGCTGCGCACCCGGCCCGGCTTCGGCGGGCTGATTGGCGTCTCGCCGAAAATGCAGCGGGTATACAAGCTGATCGAAAAGGTCAGTCAGCATAAATATCCGGTGCTGATTCTGGGAGAAAGCGGCACTGGTAAGGAACTCGTGGCTCGCTCCGTCCACTATTTGGGCCCGCGACGCAACAAACCGTTCTCTCCCGTCGATTGCTCCAGCTTGACGGCCACGCTGGTAGAATCCGAACTCTTCGGCTACGTCAAGGGAGCGTTTACCGGGGCGCAGCAGAGCCGCGCGGGTCTGTTCGAATCCGCTGACGGCGGCACCATCTTCCTCGATGAAATCGGCGACCTCCCGATCGACCTGCAATCCAAGCTGTTGCGCGTGTTGCAGGAACGTGAGGTTCGTCCCGTCGGTGCCACCGAGCGCGTGCACGTGGATGTGCGCGTGATCGCGGCGACCAACCGAGACCTCGATGGGGCTGTTCGTGCCGGCACATTCCGCCAGGACCTTTACTTCCGCCTGAACGTTCTGCAGATCAAGATGCCCCCTTTGCGCGACCGCAAGAGCGATATTCCGTTCCTGGTGGCCTCTTTTCTCGAAAAATTCAGCGATCTGCAGCGGCCCGTTCGAACGATTTCCGAGGATGCCATGCGCCGCCTGATGGCTTATGACTGGCCTGGCAACGTACGCGAATTGGAGAACGCCATCGAACGCGCCGTCGCGATCGGCTCCGGTCCGATTCTGCACCTTGGCGATCTGCCTTCGAACTTGCAGTACAAGTCGGACGAAAAGCCGATCGACACGGACGAACTTCTGCCGCTCGAAGATCTCGAGCGTCGCGCCATCTTCCGCGCCCTGCACGAAACGGGCGGAGACAAACTCGCTGCGGCGCGGTTGCTCGGCATCGGTAAGACTACTTTGTATCGCAAGCTCAAGCAGTACGACGCGATCCCTTCCTGAGCATCCGGCATTTCCTGTAGCGATTTCCCCTAGCGGGAAGCAATCGTTTCCACTCGGTCCGTAGTGGGAAACTGGGAATCCTGCTTCTGCACTCCGTTTTCACAAGAAGCTGATTATCCGAAATTTACGGCCACGCCCGGATGGCCATGCCGATGCATGCACGGCAGACGGGAGGTTCGGCCTTGAATAGCAAGTTCTGGCTTCACTATCACTCTTTGCGATTGGCGCTTGAGGTTTGCGTGATGCTTGGCGCCGCCGCGCTTTGCAGTTACGTGATCCTCCGTACGCAAGGTTAGCGCGGCATGCCCGTTTCGAACCTGGATAACGCTTCGGCCCTCGGTGCACTGCTCGAATCGGTCCCCTGCGGAGTTCTCGGCTTTGACGCTCACGGCGAACTCAGTTTCGCGAATTCGCCGCTCGCCGGAATGTTGGGCCTGAGCTTGGAGCAGTTGCGCGAGCTTGGTACTTTCGAGTCCGTCGTCGCCTCTCTGGTTCCTCGGTTCAGCAATCCCGAAGCCGTCGCAACCCGCTGGCGCCAGCATTTCTCGAATGGCGAGTCCAGTTGGGACGAGCTCGAGCTCACCACCCCCGCGCGCAAAATTCTCGAACGCTTCGGCCGGCCCGTCGCCGAACCGGATGGGCGCCGCGTCGGCTGGATCGAGGTCTATTGCGACGTTACCGGTCAGCGACTGATGCAGAAGAAGCTGTTTCAGAACGAGCGGCTTGTTGCTCTCGGCCAACTCGTCTCGAGCGTGGCCCACGAGATCAACAATCCGCTGACCACAATCTACGGCTATGCGCAGCTCATGCTCAGCCGCCGCGAAGCGGGCGGAAGCGGCGAGCCGCAATTCATTCTGCAAGAAGCCGAACGCGCCAGCCGTATCGTGCGGAACCTGCTCCTGTTCGCGCGCGGAGCCAGGGTCGAGCGCTCGACGATAAACCTGAACGAACTTATCCAGCGCACCATGGCTCTGCGCACGTACGAGCTCTCACTCACGGGAATTCGCCTGCATCTGAATCTCGATCTCGATTTGCCGCCGATTTTGGCCGACGCCGCGCAGGTTCAACAGGTCGTGCTGAACCTGGTGAACAATGCGGAGCAGGCCCTGGATCCGAGCCGCGGCCAGGGGCGCATCTGGTTGCGCACCCGCCGGCTCTCCGCGGACCGCGTCGCCCTCGACATCACCGATGACGGGCCCGGCATCGCGCCTGAGCTGATTCAGCACATTTTCGACCCCTTCTTCACCACTAAGCCGCCGGGCGTCGGGACCGGCATCGGCCTTTCGATCGTTCGCGGCATCTTGCACGAACACGGCGGAGAGATTTCCGTCCAGAGCCATCCCGGGCACGGGGCCATGTTCACGGTCCAGTTTCCCGTGGCCAGCGCAGCATCCGGCGAGAGCTCGCCGATTCCGGAGCGGGCTCCGGCAGTCTCGCTGCCTCTGCCGCGCCTGGCGCCGCCTGGCGTTAAGCGCCTCCTGGTCATCGAAGATGAGCCCACCGTCGCTCATCTGGTCGCGGATGTGCTCGCGGAAGACGGCTATTCCGTTGAGACCGTCCTCGACAGCCGCGCGGGGCTCGACCTGATTCGCAGAAAGCCCTACGACCTGCTGGTTTGTGACCTGCGCATGCCGCATCTGGACGGCGCCAGCCTGTATCGCGAACTCTTGCGCATGGAGAGTCCGCTGTCTCAGCGGCTGGTTTTCATCACGGGCGATGTTCTCTTGCCCAGCACGATTGAGTTTCTCGAGAGTTGCAAAGTGCCCTGCCTGGCCAAGCCTTTTCTGGTCGAGGAACTCAAGGAACTTGTCCATGCGGCGCTGGCGGGGTTGCCGGTCGGTGCCGCCGCGGAGGCTGGTAAGGGAGTGAGTTAGCCGGATTCGGATGAGGGATCGAGGAGAACCGATGAGTGATCGGCAGGTTGCGCCGGACGTGCACGTGGCGGTTGCTGCTGGGGCGCCAGAAGGGCCGCATACCGGCGCTGCGGCTCGCCCGGAAAAAACTCTGCCGCCCGTTCAAACCGCGCAAACCGTGCAGATCATCTGCGCCGATTCGCGCCTCGCCTGCGAGTATCAGGCGGAACTCGACCGCGGAGTCGAGCCCAGGCCCTCCGCCGTGGTCTCCTCGACGACGGAAGCGCGCGCCATCTTCGCGCGTGTGCAGCCGGTCGTCACGCTCCTAGACGAATCCGCCGTTGCGGCAGATTCGCTGGAAGCCGCGGTCAGCCTGCTGGTGGAGACGGCTCCAGTGGTGGTTGTGGCCGCGCCGGAGCGCCGCTGGGAGCTGACTTTTTTCATCAACTCCGGCGCTGCCGATTTCATTCCTCGCAACGGCTCGTTTGTGTCGTTGGCCGCGGCCCGAGTGGAGCGGCGGGTGCGCCTCGGCTCGGCGGCAGCGGACCTGACTGCGCTTTCGCTCGAAGAGTTCGCTTCCGGTTTCGGAGAAGTCCTGCGGCATGAGCTGAATAATCAGCTGACTGGAGTTCTCGGCAACGCCGAGCTGCTTCTTGGACGGCGCGACCGTCTTCCGCCCGATGCGATCGAGCGCCTGGAAACGATGCGCCAGTTGGCGATGCGCCTTCGCGAGACCGTTCAGCGTCTCAGCCACGCATGGGATCTCTGGCAACACCAGACGCAGCCGTCGGGTCCAGCGCCTCAGCCTCCGGCGAACCCGCCGAAGCGGAGCGCCGCCAACAACGTCACGACCCTGTCGACGAATAGTGGCGCACGCCGATCCGCCACAGGGCTAGCATCAGTCCCAAGAACGCCATGGCCACGAACGGAGACAGCACCGCATAGCCCCGAAACGCCGAGCGATGCAGCAGGCGCACGCTGGGATAAAACGTGGCGAAACCGAAAGGAATGATCCAGCTGAGGAAGAATTGAATGGCCCCGCCGTAAATCGAAAGCGGATAGCGTCCGAACGCCAGCAAGTTCCACACCGGCGGGTGCACGCCGATGCGGTCCTCGAACCAGAACGAGAAGCAGCTCAGCATCAGGAACACCGCGCAATAAATTCCCGCGCCGCTGACCGCGAAAACGCCCACCAGCAGCACATCTACTGCCCTCCAGTGAATGCCGAGGCGCTTGGCCATCCAGAACACCAGCGTGAGCCCGACCAGAATTTCGTGGAATGATTCGATGCGGAAGGCCTCGAAGAGCACCTGAAAGAGCGAATTCACCGGGCGGATCAGCACACGGTCAAATTTGCCTTCCATGATGTACTCGCCGCCGAACTCGTAAACGTTTTGGCTCAGCACGTTGAACATGCCGAACGGAATGAGCGAGAAGCCGTAAAGGAATAGCACCTCGTCGAATCGCCAGTCGGCCAGGCGCGGCACGTTGCGGAAGAGCACGAAGACGAAGCCCAGCTGGAAGACAGTCGCGCAGATGCTCGTCGCCAGGCCGATCAGGAAATCGCCGCGATGGCTCACACGCACCTTGAGGTATTGCGTGAAGTAGGCGCCCAAAAGACCCAAGTGCCGTCGGATATTGCGCTTGATTCGCTCGAACATTTTGCCTTTTTGTAGCGCCGGTTCAGGCCGGCGTTCTTGCCGTTAGCGGGATGATCGCGCCCCGGTGCCGACTCCGGATGCCGCGCTAAAGACCGCGGCGCTACATTCAAGCTCAGAGTTCTCGCTAGCCGCCATGAATCGTGATCTTCTGCACCGCGCGGTTCCACCAAACGTGTCCGGCCCAGAGCAGCAGCACCACCCAAACCCAGGAAAATGCCACGGCTCGTGCCGCCTCCGGCACGCTTAGCTTGCCAAGATAAATCTGCAGCGGCGTGTAGGCGATGTGCTCGAACGGCAGCCAGTGCGAAAACACCTGGATGGGCTTCGGGAAAAACGACAGTGGAATTAGCAGCCCGGAAAGCAGCTCGATGAGCCAGAATTTCGCGCGGATCAGCGAGAGGATCGAGTGCAGCGGGATCGCGCACGTGCCAACCATGAAGTTGATTCCGCCCATCAACAGGAAGCTTGCGAGAATCGCCAGCAGAAACAGCACGAAATGCGCGCCGGACGCCGGCCGCTGCAACGGAAAGACGAAGGCGATCACGGTTGCCACGGGCACGGTGAGCAAAATCAGACGAAAGCAGGATTCGCCCGCGGCACGCGCCAGCCACATGCCCTGCACTGACACAGGCTTGATCAGTGCCATCGCGATCTTGCCTTCCAGGACTTCGTAGGCCATCTCCTGGTCGATCGTGTTCCAGTAGAACGAGCGAATGATCCAGCCCACGGAAACGTAGGTGAGGATCTGCGGCAGGTTATAGCCCGCGACGGACGTGCCAGTTTTCATCCCTGCGCCGAGTACGGCGGTCCAAATGAAGTAATAGACGGTGACGTTCAGCAGGTAGGTGATGATGCCGGTGTAGTAGCGCAGGCGGAAGGCCAGAATATTGACGAAGCCGATGCGCGCGAATTCGCGGTAGGGAGCGAGATTGAGCGCGCGTGTGGCCACTTCAGACCGCTGCTTCCTGCAGCGCGTCTCCCGCGTAGATGCGCTTGATGATTTCCTCGATGGGCTCGTCCTCGATCAGAAGGTCGCGCACTTCAACCGAGGAGAGAATCTGCCGGATCAGATCCGAGGTGGCGATGCGGCTGGGATCGAAGCGGATGCGGTAGGTCAGCTCATCGACGCGCTCCATTTCGAGGCCCTCTCGCCCGAGCGAGGCCAGAACCGCGGCTTGCTCGCCGTCGCGCGCCACGCACTTTACTTGCTTGGTGCGAATCAGGCGCTGCTTGAGCTGCGCCAGCGGCCCGTCGTAGAGCACCTTGCCGTGGTCGATGATCAGGATGCGGCGGCAGAGCTCTTCGATGTCGTCTAGATCGTGCGTGGTCAGCAGAACGGTGGTCTGGAAGCGCTCGTTGATGGCGCGCAGAAATTTGCGGATGTGGTCTTTGGCGACGACGTCCAGGCCGATGGTCGGCTCGTCCAGAAAGACCAGCGGCGGATTGTGCAGGAACGCCGCCGCCAGATCGCAACGCATGCGCTCGCCGAGCGAGAGCTTGCGCACCGGCGTGTGCAGGTAGTCGCGGATGCCGAGGATGTCGTTGAACGTCTCCATGCGCTCGTCGAATTCGCGCTGCGGGATTTCGTAGATGCGCCGCAGCAGCTTCAACGATTCGACCACGGCGATGTCCCACCAAAGCTGCGTGCGCTGCCCGAAGACGACACCGATGGTCTTCACGTACTGCGTGCGCTGCTTCCAGGGCAAAAAGCCGTTCACCTTTAGCTCGCCCGAGGTGGGCACGAGGATGCCGGTGAGCATCTTGATCGTGGTGGACTTGCCTGCGCCGTTCGGCCCGATGTACCCGACCATCTCGCCGCGCCCAATCTCGAAGGAGACGCGCTCGACGGCGGTGATGTTGATGTGCTCGCGGCGGACCAGGTTCTGGATGCCGCCCCAGAGGCCCTCGCGCCGCTTGTAGCTGCGGAACTGCTTGGTCAGCTCCCGCACGGAAATCATGGGATCGGACGACATGGGTAGTCCCGAAATTCTATCATGGCAGTCGCGAGCCAGATGTGTCGTGCCCCGGGTCGTCGCTGGGGCGGTTGGCGCCGTCAGTTCCATTCTGGGCGGCAACATAACAATAATCGGTACCACCCTCCCCCGGTTTTTCCGTAAGTGTTCATTCCACGAGGGTTGCAGCTGGCGGTTTTGTAAGTGCGCATTCTAAACAGGTTAGCTGCACGCTCTTCGTAAGTATTCATTCTGCAGGATTTAATCATCGACGAAATGCTTTGACTTGCACGGCGCGCGATCGCTTGGTTGAGGCTTCCATAAGACGCTGTCGCTAGTGCAGCCCGCAACGAGGGCGAGAGACGAGGGTGGACACAGAAAAGCTGGAAGCTGATGGGAACATGAAGGAGTCTATCACAAAATATTACGTTATTGCAATAAGTATTATGAAGGCATTCGAACAGATCGACTATTCGAATGCGGTTGTCGATCGGAAGCGTTCGAACTGGGCCGTGGACATTCGAATGGCGAGACATGTTCGCAGTCATTCCGACCGGAGTGGCGGCGGGTTTTGCTCTTCGTCCCGCTCTGGCGGGACGGCCGCTACGAAGTGGAGGAAGCCCTCTGTCGGTTTGCGCGTCTGAAACGCTGAGACGTTGAGACGCCCTCGAATCACGGGTGGTAGCATTGCTTCCACCTCATGGCCCACGACTTCTACGTGTATATCCTCGCGAGCGAATCGGCGGTTCTTTACACGGGCATGACGAACGATTTGGCGCGGCGCATGCGGGAACACCGCGAGAAACGAATTCCCGGATTCACGAAACGGTACAACGTGACGAAGCTCGTCTGGTTTGAGGCACACGGAACCGCTAAGAGCGCCATTCAGAGAGAGAAACAGATCAAGAATTGGAGTCGGGCGAACAGAATCGCTTTGATTGAGAAATCGAATCCACACTGGGCAGATTTGAGTGCCCAGCTCGGACTCTAGCGCGAGTATTCGAAAAGCGGCTGAGTGATTCCTCCACTTCGCGGCGGCCGTCCCGCAGGAGCGGGACGAAAAGCAAAACCGGCCGCCGCTCCGGTCGGAATGACCGTGGTTTGGAGATGGTCGTAGATTGCTTTACTGCGTGTTCAAAAGCCGCGGCGTTGGGAGCGATTCGAGTGTGGAGCTAGGGTTTTAGCGCGAGCTTCGAAAAGCGGCAGAGGGATTCCTCCGCTTCGTGGGGGCCGTCCCGCAGGAGCCGGGACGAAAAGCAAAACCGGCCGCCGCTCCGGTCGGAATGACACCGATGCTGCATAAGCCGAAACGCTCAGAATACACGCTTCTTTCTCGGCACACGCGATCTGAAGCCGCGCCGATCACTTCGGGGGCCCTAACACCCAAAACTTCCGGCGAAAGCTGCTCTCACCCAACTCCTGTAACCCGCGAACCCATTCAAGCAGCGGCGAAGCGTCGTTGTCGTCCTCGTCCCAAGCGTAGGTCTCAATATGCTCATAGCCGCCGTTGTCATACACGATTGGGTGCCACACCGAATCAACATGAATAACCATAAGTTGGGTAGAGATCAGATTGCCGTAGCGATCCTGCATTTTTGCGACGTATTTCGACAGTGCTTGGGTGAATCCGCGATGCATTTGCGCGAACTCCGCTGCGCTCAGGTCTTTGTGCTCCCACGTAATCTTGATCATCGAGGCGGCCTCCCACGGGTCAGGCGGGAGCTGGCACGCTTCAAGGAGATTCATAAGGAAGGCGCCGATCGTGCCTTGCGGAATGTCAGGCATGTCGGTCCACAGTTCATATTTTTCTCCATCAGTCCAGAGAATCAGCTTGACCTCCTGGCCGACCGCGATCTTGATGAGTGCGTTGTGCTCATCGGGCAAGTTCCATGCGATCCGAGATAGAACC
>Ga0187821_10000269_pt1 | contig 12602 bp, 13 predicted proteins | sample NC_wetland_sal_i_20_FD_132442 | JGI IMG/M metagenome (GOLD analysis project Ga0187821, IMG submission 132442) | Wetland sediment microbial communities from Neuse River Estuary, North Carolina, USA - SourceSoil_1 | ecosystem: Environmental > Aquatic > Freshwater > Wetlands > Sediment | place...
GCCGCCGGCGTAGCTCAACGGCGCGCTCTCGTCGCGGCCCCACACCACCAATGCGTCGCGACCGGAGGCAAGGAGCGCATCGCGTTCGCCGATCGCAGCGCGCACGCGCGCGCCGGTGACGCGCAGGATGCGGCGAAGTTTGCCCGCCGCTTTCTGTTCCGACAAAGCCCAGAGCGCGGCCGAGATCGCCAGCGACACCGCGCCTGTGGCGACGGCGAAGAGGACCAGAAATTGTTCGGTCGCCAGATCCTCGGCCGCGAAGGCCGGCGTGGGCAAAATCAACAGCGCCGCGGTGACGAGCCCAATGGCGCGTAAACCCGCAAAACCTTCCCTGAGGCCAGGGTTATGGCTCGGTCCCCGTGTGGGACGCATCTCCCGGCTGCCCCCGATTCGTGCCACAGCGACGAATCACTGTGGAATCAACATGATACGGGTGCTATCCCCAGCCGCAAGAGAATGTAGTTAAGAAATAGTAAAAAACTACATCTCGATGACAGAACAAGATCTGGCAGCGAATCTGCGTTTTTTCGAGTCGCGCGAGGTCGCGCTAGCCGGTCAGCGCATTAACTGGCCAGCAGAGCGATCGCTTCCTGGGCTCTGGCACCGTGCTTGGCTTCTTCGATCCCGTTCTGGCGGAAGAGTGCGGCGGCTTCGGCGTTTTTCGTGTTGTCGGCCCAGGTGTCGTAGAGCGTCTTGCCGTTGTTCTCGGCCCTGACGAGGCCCTCCAGGATCGCGCGATCGAGCTTGCGGACCGCCGACTTGGCATAGGGATTGTGTTCGGGCGCCGGCACTGGAAAGTCTTCGCCGTGAATGGCGCGGATCGCCTTGGCCACGCGATGGGCGTGCGCCACTTCTTCGCGGCCATTGGCATTGAGGAGCGCGGCAACGGCCGCGTTCGGCGCGCCTCGTGCCAGATCGCCATAGCCTACCTCTCCGGAAGCCTCGAGATAGACCATCAGCTTCAGGTCATCGAGCGTGGGTTGAGTGACCGCATTGATGTGCTTGAACGCTTCGCCCGCACTCTCGGGCATGTAAGACGGCTTCGACATGTGTGGTCCTCTCATTCGCGCGACAACACTAAGAGCCGACCGCGCCCCGCGACAAGTAGTGTGCAAAGGAAGAGGGCAGCGGCGTGCTCGATGGTTTATTGCGTATGTAGGTCGACATGCATGAACACCGTGTCGGAAATGGGCGTCTCGTAATACGCAGCTATCTCCTTGAAGCCGAGTGCGCGATAGAGCGAGAGCGCCGCCTTCATAGTCGAGAGCGTGTCGAGGCGCATTGCGGCGTATCCCATGCGGCGGCCTTCGGCGACGGCGGCTTCGGCGAGCGCGCGGCCGGCGCCGGTCCCGCGTGCGGCGCTGCGCACGTAGAGCCGCTTCATCTCGCAGAAATTGGTGGCGTGCAGCGCGCGAACCGCGACGCAGCCCACCGGTTTGCCGTCGATCTCGGCCAGCAGCAACGCCCCCTTCGGCGGCGCATAGGCGCCCGGCAGGGACTCGAGTTCCTCCTCGAAATCCTGATAGCCGAGATCGATATCGAGTCCCGCGGCGTATTCGCGGAAGAGCTCAACCACAGTGTCGATGTCGTCGAGCGAGGCACGGCGCAATTGAATGCTCATGCGACTCAAATCAATACCGGTAGTGATCCGGCTTGAACGGACCTGATTGCGGCACGCTGATATAGTCTGACTGCTTCTGCGTCAGCTGCGTGAGCTTCACCCCGATCTTCACCAGATGAAGGCGCGCCACCTTCTCGTCGAGATGTTTTGGCAACGTGTAGACCTTCTTCCCGTACTTGCCGGGATTCCCGAACAATTCCATCTGCGCCAGTGTCTGGTTAGTAAAAGACGCACTCATCACGAAAGACGGATGACCCATCGCATTGCCCAGATTCACCAGCCGGCCCTCGGACAACAAGATGATGCGCTTGCCGTCGGGGAATTCGACCTCGTCGACCTGCGGCTTGACGTTGTGCCAGCGGAAATTGCGCAGCGCAGCCACCTGGATCTCGGAATCGAAGTGACCGATGTTGCAGACGATGGCACGGTCCTTCATCGCGCGCATGTGATCGATCGTCAGCACATCGACGTTACCGGTTGCAGTGACGAAGATGTCGGCGCGGGGCGCCGCGTCCTCCATCGTGGTGACTTCATAACCTTCCATCGCAGCTTGCAGGGCGCAGATCGGATCGACTTCGCTTACCATCACCCGGCAGCCGGCCTGACGCAGCGATGCGGCGGAGCCTTTTCCGACATCGCCGAAACCGGCGACCATTGCGATCTTGCCCGCCATCATCACGTCGGTGCCGCGGCGGATGCCGTCGACCAACGACTCGCGGCAGCCGTAGAGATTGTCGAATTTCGACTTGGTCACGCTGTCATTCACATTGATCGCCGGGAAGAGGAGCTTGCCTTCCTTTTCCATGATGTAGAGGCGATGCACGCCGGTCGTCGTTTCTTCCGAGACGCCGAGAATGTTCCTGGCCAGTTCGGCGAACCAGCCTGGTTTTTCCTTCAGCGTGCGCTTGATGAGCGCGAAGAAGACTTCCTCTTCCTCGTTGCCGGGCTTGGAGAGAAAAGCGGCGTCGCCTCTTTCCGCGCGCAAGCCGTGATGCACGAGCATGGTCGCGTCGCCGCCATCGTCGAGGATGAGATTGGGCGTGCCCCCATCGTCCCACTCCAGAATCCGGCGCGTGTAGTCCCAATAATCCTTGAGGCTTTCGCCTTTCACCGCGAACACCGGTGTACCGCCCGCCGCGATCGCCGCCGCGGCATGATCCTGCGTCGAATAAATGTTGCATGAGGCCCAGCGCAAATCGGCGCCCAGCGCCTTCAGCGTTTCGATCAGCACGGCAGTTTGGATCGTCATGTGCAGCGAACCGGCGATGCGCGCGCCCTTGAGCGGCTTCTTGCGGGAAAACTCGTCGCGGGTCGCCATCAGTCCCGGCATTTCGACTTCCGCAATGGCGATTTCCTTGCGGCCCCAGTCGGCAAGCGTGATGTCCTTGACGACGTAGTCGTGATGTTCAGCCATGGGGCGGTCCTCTGGAGAAGCGCGCTGGATATAGCAGCCGGGTTTGGGGCTGGCAAGAAAGATATAAAGAAATATGCATATCTTTATTTGTGTGAATTCATTGGCCCGGCCGACGCACCCCGTATCCTCTCGTGGTTGGTGGCCGTCTTATGGTGGAGGAAGGGATTGGCCATGGTGGACCCCATCATCACGGAAAGCGCCACCGAGCTACGCCGGCTCTGGTTTCGCTATCTCGATACGGTTGCCCCGCATCGTCCGCGCCTGCATGCCTATTGCCTGAAGCTGACCGGCTCGATCTTCGATGCCGAGGATCTCCTTCAGGAAACGCTGCTCAAAGGGTTCGGCACGATCGGGCGAGGCGAATTTTCCAGTGAGGCTGTGCCCGATGTCCGCGCCTATCTATGCCGGATCGCGACGAATGCCTGGATCGACGAGCAGCGCAAGCTGGCGAGGGCGACGCGATACGGGTCTCGGACCCCGACCGAACAAAGCTTTCACCAATCGACTCCGATTACGCCGGCGGCCGGATCGGCCTTGTATTCGCAGACATCGCCACAGGAGCGCGCCGCCATTGTTCTGAAAGACGTGTTCGATTTCTCGCTGGAGGAGATTGCCGCGTTGTTGTCGACCACGGTCGGCGCGGTAAAGGCCGCGTTGCATCGTGGCCGCGAAAAGCTATCCGAGAAGCGCGAACACGCGCCGGCGCGTTTGCAGGCCGCATCGCCTGAGCTCATCGACAAATTCATCGCCGCGTTTCAATCGCGCGACATCGACGCCATCACCGGACTGCTGCTCGAGACTGTGAGCTACGAAGTGCAAGGCGTCGGCTGTGAACGCGGCCGCAAGGGCATCTGGCTTACTATCAACATTCGCAATCAGGACATCGAGGGCGTGCGCTCCGAGCGACGCGAACTCGATGGCGAGTTGGTGTTGGTCGGAGTCTATGCGTCAAAAGGCAAGGAATATCTCGCCAGTCTCGTGCGGCTCGAAGAGTCCGACGGCAAGGTCGCGCGCGTCATCAACTACTACTTTTGTCCCGACACGCTGGCCCATGCCGCCGCAGCGCTGGGCTACCTGCCGCCCAAGCGCGACTATCACCAGGATGCAGAAACGCTGGCACGGATGATCGCCGATGCCTCTCTGCCGTGGGAGCAGAGCCGCTTGCGAATCTAGTGCCTGTCGCCCGCTCGCGCCCGGCCGTCATGCGGTCCGAGGGTGCGCTTTGGCGGATCGATCCAGCGATCCGGCCGGGTCCGTTCATGTGCTTCGTTCTTGGGATAGCGAATCCGGTTTTCGTCCTTTGGCTTCTCGCCCACCACGATCAACCGGACCTCTTCGTTCGTGTTGTTGAGAAAGGTATGAGTGATCCCCGTTCCGGCCGGAAGCCCAACACTGTCACCAGGTTCAAGAGGATACAGGACGCCATCGATCCATGCGTCGGGCTTTCCGGCGACGACGAAGGCGAACTCCTCCTCCGCGCTCTCGGCGTGCGGATAGCTCGTACGGCGTCCAGGCAGCAGACGAACGTGGTGAATGCCGATGCGCGTCAGTCCGAGCTTCTCGCCGAGCGGTGCATCGAAGCCCATTTGCTCGTCATCGCCGCGATATTGGTGCGGAACGGAATCTTCCAGAGTCGTCCAATGTGCGATGAAGTCCGGGCGGGTCATGGTTCAACTCCGTGGAAGCGGTTTGGTTTACTATGGCTGTCGCGCCTGTCGGGTCTTGACAGTATGGATAATAATCCTATATATGGCACAAAATCCTAGGAGTGCCAAGCGTACCACTCGACCGCCGTTCCGGCCTCATCGGAGAATATTGAATTACATCAAAGTATTAAACTAGGAATTGAATTGAAAAAACGCAGCGAAATTCGCGCAAGTGACGGAAACGGCTCCGAGCTGCTCGATGCCCGACAAGCCGCGCAGGCGTTCGTCGATGAGGTCTGTGCGCTGCCAAGTCTCTATACGCCGCACATCCGGACCGTCAGGCGCGGCCGCTCGCGCGTCTGGAAGTCCGCGCCGCCGAAATTCGTCACGGGGGTGGCCCTCGCGCTCGTCTCCAACCGACAGCATCGCTGGGAGCGTTGGTTTGCCTACGAACTTGTGCGGTATCACAAAGAGTCATTCCAGGCCCTCGATGATCAAATTCTAACTCGCTTCGCGAAGCGGCTCGACAGTTGGGACAGCGTCGATGCCTTCGGACGCATCTTGTCCGGTCCCGCCTGGGCGCACGGCTTTGTTTCCGACAAACTGATCGACGGCTGGTCGCGCTCGCGCGACCTCTGGCACCGCCGCCTTGCACTCGTCAGTACAGTTGCGCTGAATATGAAAAGCGACGGGGGTAGGGGTGACACGCGCCGCACGCTCGCGATCTGTTCGCGTCTCGTCGACGATCACGAAGACATGGTCGTAAAGGCGTTGAGCTGGGCGCTGCGCGTTCTCTCGGTGCACGATGCTGCGGCCGTTCGCACCTTCTTGCACAAACACGATGCGAGGCTCGCCGCGCGCATCAAGCGCGAAACCCAAAATAAGCTCAGAACGGGAAAAAAGAATCCCAGAGGGATCGCTAAAGGAGACAAGCGATGACGGACACGAACGCACTCTTCGCTCTCGCAGGCGCAGATAATGCGGACGCGCTTGCAAAGGCACTCGATGGAGTCGAACTTGCGCGCGTCCACAACGATGGCGGCGAATCTCTTTACCGGTTCGCGCTGTTCCATGGCCATGCCAAGAGTGCGGCGCTACTCGAGCAGCGTGGCGGGCTTCCTCTTCACGACGCCGCACTCGCAGGCGACGCGACGCGCGTCGCTGTCTTGCTCGATGCGGCACCTTGGGCCGTTGACCTGCTGTCGCCGGACGGCTGGAGTGCGCTGCATCTGGCCGCCTTCGTCGGCAAAGACGCGGCCGTCGTGTCGCTTCTTGAACGCGGCGCCAGCGCGCGCATCATGGGCCGTGCCTTCGAACAGAATCTCGCCGTGCACGCAGCCTGCGCCGGACGGCGACTGGGAAAAGCGGCGTTCGCAAAACTCCTCGCTGCGACCGGCGATCCGAACGCACCCCAGAAACAGGGCTACACGCCACTGATGATTGCGGCGGGAAACGGCTTCGTCGATGCCGTGGATGCGTTACTGGCGGCGGGCGCTGACCGCACGCTCAAGCAGGCTGACGGGAAAACCGCCGCGGACCTGGCACGCGAGCGCGGCCATCACGACCTTGCCAAGAGACTGGAGTAACTATTCTTCGCCGAACTTCGCTTCGATCAATGCCAGGATCGCTGTCAGCGCTTCAGCGCAGTCTTCGCCTTCGGCCGTGATCTCGACGTCGGCACCGGTGCTGGCAGCGAGCATCATCAACCCCATGATGGAGCGGGCGTCGACCGATTGCCCGTCGCGCTTGACGATGATCTGCGATTTGAAGCGCGCCGCCGCTTCTACGATCTTGGCTGCGGCACGCGCATGCAATCCGCGCTTGTTGGTGATTCTGGCGACCGCGCTTCGCCGTGCGGCTTGGCTCATTCCCTGGAGACGCCGGCGAGATCGGCCGAGCCGGCGCGCATGTATTTGCGCCCCGCGTCGATTGCCTCTTTCACAGCCTGGTCGAGCGAAAGCTTGTTGCGCACATCGATCAGCTTGATGAGGCTCGGAAGATTGACGCCGGCAAGCACTTCGATCTTGCCACGCTCTAGAACCGTCAGAGCGAGGTTGCAGGGCGTGCCGCCGAACATGTCGGTCGCGATGACGACGCCGCGACCCATATCGACCGACTTGGCGGCAGCGGCAATTTCGCGCTGGCGTCGCTCGATGTCGTCCTCCGGTCCGATGCAGACAGCGCGCAAATGCGTTTGCGGTCCGACCATATGCTCCATCGCGGAAATGAATTCCTGCGCCAGGCGGCCGTGGGTGACGAGTACGATGCCGATCATGGGATGCCTCGAAGGTGATCGAACGATAGCAAGGTTCGGGAAACGTAAAAGCCCTCAATTGCGCTTGACAGTTTCGCGGAAAGAGCGGTTGTGCAGCGCCGCAACCGCCGCAAGAACCTTGTCGGGGGCCGAGTCCTCAAACGCCGACAAAAATATCAGCGGCGGGCGATTTTTTTTCGGCATTGCGAGCGCTTTCGGCGGCGCGAAAAAGCGTCGCTTGGGCAAGCGCTCACCCTGCGCCGAGAGATCGACGACCAACGCGACGGAAACTCTTCGCGCATGCGGCAATTCGACGATTCCGACACCACGAATTTCCGTCAGTCCGGCGATGATCAGCGGCGCGCTTGCCAAAAACTTTCCGTCGCGCACCGAAAGTTCGGTGCGGTCGTCCGAGACAAGCACTGCTCCGCGCCCGATTAGCCGGAGTAAAAGATCGGACTTCCCGGCGCCGCTTCGGCCGATCAAAAGAACGCCCGCGGCCGCCGGAGCGCCAAAGTTCTTGCCGGCTTTGGCAACCCGAATGCAGCTGGCGTGTATGTGGACACTACTACTCATCCGCGGACCAACGGCAGCTCGACGATGAAACGCGCGCCGCCGCCCTCGCGATTTTCCGCCCACACCCGGCCGCCCGCGCTCTCGGTGATCTGTCGAGCAATCGACAGGCCCAGCCCCGAGTTCTTGCCGAAATGATCGTTCGGCCGCTCGGTATAGAAGCGCTCGAAGATGTGTTCGAGATTGTCCGGCGGTATTCCGGGTCCATCGTCCTCGACGCTGACGCGCGCCACGCCCGCTTCCGCGCTCGCCGCAATGGATACTGTCCCGCCTTCCGGGCTGAACGAGACCGCGTTGTCGATCAGGTTGCGAAACACCTGACCCAGACGTTCGTCGCGTGCCAGCACGCGCGTCTGCGGCGGCAGGCGAACATCGAGTTTGATGTCGATGGCATGCGCCGCGTCCGTCATGCGGTAAATCTCGACGATGGTTTCCAAGAGATGGTTGAGGTCGACGCGTTCACTGGTCTCGCGGCTCAGCTCGGCGTCCAGCCGCGAGGCGTCAGAAATGTCCGAAATCAGCCGGTCGATGCGCTTCACATCGTTGCGAACGATCTCCATCAACTTGGTGCGCGATTCGTCGCTGCCGGCGCGCGTTAGCATTTCGACGGCGCTCTTGAGCGAGGTGAGCGGATTTTTCAATTCGTGTGCGACGTCGGCGGCGAAACGCTCGATCGCGTCGATGCGATCGTACAGCGCGCGCGTCATAGCCGACAGGCTCGAAGCAAGATCGCCGATTTCGTCGCGCCGTTCCTCCATTCTGGGAATCGCCGCGCGCCCGGTATGGCCGCCGCGAACCTCGTCCGCCGCCCGTGCGAGCCGCTGCACCGGATCGGCAATGAAGCGCGCGAGAAATAAGGACGAAACCACCATCACGCCGACCGCGACGAGAAAGACTTGAATGAGTGTCGCGCGCTCTTCGCGCAGGATGTCGTCGATGTCCCCGCCTTCGGTGGAAACCAACAGCACGCCGTAGATCGCCTTGAAACGCTGGATCGGAATGGCGACGGAAAGCACGAGTTTGTTCAGCTGATCGACCCGCTCGGCCGTTGCGATATCGCCCCCGAGTGCCGTCGTTACTTCGCCATAGACGCGGCCGTTCTCGCCAGCCTCGAAATAGGTCTCGAGGCTCGAAAGTGGGCGAACACCCATCACTCCGTCATAGATGCGCGCGGCATCGGCATTGAAGCGGTGCCACCAGTCGATCGGCGGCAGGTCCTGCACCTGGACCACGTTGCGCGCGAGCAGGTAGCGGGTGTCGATCAGGAGCCGTCCATTGGTGTCGTAGAGTCTCGCGCGCAGGCGAGTCGGCGCGATCAATTGACGAAGTAGGGGCTTGGCCTGACTGACTTGAATGCCGTGCGTATCTTCGTCGGTCGTGTATTCCGCCAAAGTGCTGGCGACGATCTGAGCCTGTTCCTGAATGCCGGAGAGTCGCTCGTCGACGAGCCCGACTCGATTGGCCTGCACCGCGATGACGCCCGCAATCAGCACAACGAGGGCAAAGGCGTTGAACAGGATGATGCGGCGCGAAAGCGCGGAGAATCCGGGACGGCGTTGGACATCCGCCATGGCTACGACTGTCTTCGGGCGCTACGCCTCACGATAACGGTAGCCTACACCATAGAGCGTTTCGATCGCTTCGAAATTGTCATCGACGACCTTGAACTTCTTGCGCAGCCGCTTGATGTGGCTGTCGATGGTGCGATCGTCGACATAGACCTGGTCGTCATAGGCGGCATCCATAAGGCTGTCGCGGCTTTTCACGAACCCCGGGCGCTGCGCCAGCGCCTGCAGGATGAGAAACTCCGTGACCGTGAGGCGAACCGGTTTGTTGTCCCAGGTGCATTCGTGGCGTTGCGGATCGAGCGCCAATTTCCCGCGCACCAGCGCTTCCTTTTTGCCTTCGCCCGCAGCACCGGCGCGATGCGGATCGGCGCGGCGCAGAACCGCGCGCACGCGCTCCAGCAGGAGGCGTTGCGAGAACGGCTTGCGGATATAATCGTCGGCGCCGGCATTGAGGCCCATGAGCTCGTCGATTTCCTCATCCTTCGATGTGAGAAAAATCACAGGAAGATCCGCGCTCTGCCTGAGGCGCCGCAGAAGTTCCAATCCATCCATCCGCGGCATCTTGATGTCGAGGATCGCGAGATCGGGAGGGTTCGCGGTCAACGCTGTGAGAGCCGAGGCGCCGTCCGCAAAGGCCCGGACGTGATAGCCCTCCTGCTCCAGGAGCATGGTCACCGACGCCAGGATATTCTTGTCGTCGTCGACGAGCGCAATGTTGGCCATGATTCCCGCCCCGATCAGCGCTGCGCAGTATAAGGCCGTGACCGGCAAAGCAAAGCGGTCGCGTGAGAAGCACAGGGCCGCGCGTGATTCGCGCAACCGGAAGCCTTGTCCGGACTCTCAGATGAACTCGACTTTGAGGATTTCATACGAACGCGCGCCGCCCGGCGTGGTGACTTCCACAGTATCGCCTTTGCCCTTGCCGATGAGGGCGCGGGCAATCGGCGACGAGAGTGAAATCCGGCCGTGCTTGGCGTCGCTCTCGACGTCGCCGACGATCTGGTACTTGCGCTTTTCGTCGGTATCTTCATCGACCAGCGTGACGGTCGCGCCGAATTTAACCGTGTTGCCCGAGAGCTTCGAAACGTCGATGACCTCGGCGCGGCCGATCTGGTCTTCCAGTTCCAGAACGCGACCCTCGATGAAGCCCTGGCGCTCCTTCGCAGCATGATATTCGGCGTTCTCTGACAGGTCGCCATGAGCGCGCGCGTCGGCGATCGCCTTGATGATCTCGTGTCGTTCGACGTTCTTCAGATGGTTCACTTCGTCTTCAAGCGACTTGAACCCTGCGGCGGTCATGGGAATACGTTCCATGGCATTCAATTCCTGTCTCAGCAAAGCTGTTCCGTTCGGCCCCGCTTGGCGGTTTGGCCGGGTGCGGATTATTGCGGTGTTTTCCTTAAATCCTTGTTACGCCTGGACTTTCTTTGTCCCTCAGAGGGCGCTGGCTATGAAGAGTAAGACTGGAGGGGGGCGACTTCAAGGGAGCCCGCCTGCAAAGCGGCGATCGCCTGGGTCGCCGCCGCGGCGCCTGCGATCGTCGTGTAGTACGGCACTTTCAAGGTGAGCGCCGTTCTGCGAATGGAGAGGGAATCGGTCAAGGCGATGGCGCCTTCGGTCGTGTTGAACACGAGATGGATCTCGCCGTTCTTGAGCGCGTCGACCACGTGCGGGCGTCCCTCCATGACTTTGTTGATGAAGCGAACAGGAATGCCTGCCGCTTCGAGTGCGAGAGCGGTGCCACGTGTAGCGATCAGTTCGAATCCCATCCCGATCAACTCGCGCGCGGGGCCGACCACTTCGGCCTTGTCCGCGTCCTTGACCGAAATGAAGACATTGCCCGAGAGAGGGAGTTTCAGGCCAGCACCGATCTGGCTCTTGGCAAAAGCACGGCCGAAGTTGCGGTCGAGGCCCATGACCTCGCCAGTCGAACGCATCTCGGGGCCAAGGACGGTGTCGACGCCCGGAAACCGCGCGAAGGGCATCACCGCTTCCTTGACCGAGATGTGCGGCGAGAGCGACGGCGTCAGCTCGAACGACTTCAGCAATTCTCCCGACATCACGCGCGCGGCAATCGCGGCAATCGGGAGCCCTACGGCTTTGGCCACAAATGGTACGGTTCGACTCGCGCGCGGATTGACCTCCAGGACATAGATGTCTTCGCCCTGAACTGCGAATTGCACGTTCATCAGCCCGCGAACTTTGAGAGCTTTGGCGAGCGCGACGGTCTGACGTTCGATCTTCCTGATCGTGGCGGGATTGAGCGAGTGTGGCGGGATTGCACAGGCGGAGTCGCCGGAGTGCACGCCGGCTTCTTCGATATGCTCCATTATGCCTGCGACGAAGACGTCCTCAGAGCTATCACAGATCGCATCGACGTCGACCTCGATGGCGTGATGCAAAAAGCCGTCGATCAGAACCGGATTGTCGCCTGAAATTCGAAAGAGTTCGCCCGACTGGACCTGCGAAATCAGATGCGCCTCATCGGCGCACACGACCATGCCCCGTCCGCCCAATACGTAAGAAGGACGCAGGATCACCGGATATCCGATCTCGCGCGCTGCAGCGATCGTCTGCTCGGCGGTCATCGCGGTCGCGTTGCGAGGTTGCTTGAGCCCAAGCTCGTTGAGCAGGCTCTGGAAGCGCTTGCGGTCCTCCGCAAGATCGATGGCATCGGCGCTGGTACCCAGGATCGGCACGCCTTCGTCGACAAGCATGTTGGCGAGCTTGAGCGGCGTTTGTCCTCCGAACTGGACGATCACACCGGCGAGCGTCCCCTTCGCTTGTTCGACGCGCACCACTTCTAAGACATCCTCCGTGGTCAACGGCTCGAAATAGAGTCGATCGGAGGTGTCGTAGTCGGTCGAAACGGTCTCAGGGTTGCAATTGACCATGATCGTCTCAAAGCCTTGCTCCGATAGCGAGAAGGCCGCGTGGCAACAGCAATAGTCGAACTCGATGCCCTGGCCGATGCGGTTTGGCCCACCGCCTAGAATGATGATCTTCTTCTTGTCTGTGGGCTTGCTCTCGCACTCGACACGACCTCCAAAGGGAGATTCGTAGGACGAGTACATATACGGCGTGAGCGCGGCGAATTCCGCCGAACAGGTGTCGATCCGTTTGAATACCGGGTGAACGCCGAGCGCGGCGCGCTTGGCGCGAACATCCTTCTCGGTACGGCCGGTGAGCTTTGCCAGTCGCGCGTCGGAGAATCCCATCGCCTTGAGACGACGCAGGCCCGCCGCCTCATCAGGCAAACCGCTTTTTCGAATGCTTTCCTCTGTCGCGATGAGGTTTCCGATTTCGCTCAGAAACCAGGGATCGAATTTGGTGATCGCTTGAATGTCGGTGGTTGGAAAGCCGAGGCGCATCGCTTGGGCGACCAGGCGCAGACGGTCCGGCGTCGGCCGCGCCAGCGCGGCGCGGATCTTGTTCTTGTCGGGCGACAGCTCGATCTCGTCGAAGCCGCTGATGCCCGTTTCCATCGAACGCAGCGCCTTTTGCAGCGACTCGGCGAAGGTCCGGC
>Ga0187821_10000270_pt1 | contig 12579 bp, 6 predicted proteins | sample NC_wetland_sal_i_20_FD_132442 | JGI IMG/M metagenome (GOLD analysis project Ga0187821, IMG submission 132442) | Wetland sediment microbial communities from Neuse River Estuary, North Carolina, USA - SourceSoil_1 | ecosystem: Environmental > Aquatic > Freshwater > Wetlands > Sediment | place...
ATGTTGGTCATCTATACCGACGGCATCACGGAGGCCATGAATCCCGCGCGGGAGCAGTTCGGGGAAGGCCGCCTCCTGGCCGCGATCAAGAAGTACGGCCATCTGAGCGCGCAGGAATTCTCCCAGGAGCTGGATCGAGAGATCCACGAGTTCACTCTGGGCGCGCTCCAGAACGACGACATCACGCTGGTGGCGATCAAGGAGAAGGTGCAGCCCGAGGAGCGGCTGGAGGCGAAGCGCCGCGAGCTGTTCCGCCTCATCGAGCAGGAGGGTGTTCCCGTCGCGGAAGCCTGCGAGCGGCTGCACGTGGCTTCCTCGACGTACTATCGCTACCGTCGGCGCGTGGCCGAGGTCGGGGGCGAGGAGGGGCTGAAGAGCATTCGCCCGCGCGCTTCGATGGCTCGGGCGAGCCTCGAGGAGGAGGCGGCCATCCTGGCCCTCGTCAAGGCGGAGCCGCTCCTGGGGGCCAAACGGGTGGCGGAGCTGCTCCAGGCGACCGGCAAGGCGGGCCCCCACCTCACCCCGGCCGCGGTCTACGCAACTCTAAGAAAGAACGGCCTCAACACCCGGGAAAAAAGGCTTGAGTTCGCCCAAAACGGGACCGATAGACGTATGGCAAGGCTGGCCCAGGCTCTCTCGGGGGCGGAACGGGCCGACCGCGCTCCAGAAGGACAAGGAGGGGAAGAATGAAGGGTATCGACGTCTTCGTCGAAGAGGCGCCACGGAACCGCGGTGTCTCCATTTTGCGCGTCTCGGGGTACGTGGACACCACGACGAGCCCCGATCTGGAGCGGCGGCTTCAGGCGCTGCTTCGGGAAAAGCGCTATCACGTGGTGGTCGATCTGGCGCGCGTCGAGTACATCTCGAGCGCGGGATGGGGCATCTTCATCAGCGAGATCCGCGAGATCCGCGAGCACGGCGGCGACCTGAAGCTCGCGGGCATGGCCCCCGACGTCCGGGAAGTCTTCGACCTCCTCGAGTTCGAGAACATCTTGCAGAGTTACAGCGACGCCGATCTCGCCGTGGCCTCCTTCGGTCCGATCGTGCCCGCGAACGTGGAGACGTCCACCCCGGCCACGTCGCCGCTCCACGGAGGAGCGGGTCGGGACGACCATGCCCCGCAGCGGAGCGAAACGGTCCTCTCGGACGACGATCTCGTGCGCGAGATCGCGCGGAAGCATCCCGACTACGGACTCATGCGGATCCAGAAAGAGCTTCGTCGCCCGGAGCGGGGCGGTCGTGAGATGAACCCGGTGCAGCTCTACGTGCTCCTCCGGAAGCTCGAGCTGGATACGCGCGAGCGCCGCGAAGCGTACGCGAAGGGCGGCTCCTCCGCGGGAAGCGCGACGAGAGGCTGAGACCACGGGGCGGGGAGCGATGGGTCCCTCGCTCCCCGTCTCGTCATTTTTCGGTTGACCCCCGCGGTCCCACCGCCGTAGCTTCCCCGCAGCACCCCCTGAAATCGCCTCCGATCGCCGACCCCGCCCTGTTCACCGTCACCGTTCCCGGGTAAACTCACCCGCGAGGCCCAATCGTTGAACTTCTCGCTCTCGTCGACACCCCATCTGGCCGCGCTCGCGCTCCTCGCGGGAGCCCTGTCGCTCGGACTCGCGCTCTATCTGACGCGCTACCCGGGCCTCGCCCCGCGGAAGCGCGCCGTCCTCGTCTGCACGCGGGCGATCACCCTCCTCCTGCTCCTCTTCGCGTCGCTCGCGCCGGTGGTCCGCTATTCGGCCTCTTCGCGCGAGAGGAACCGGATGCTGATCCTCGTGGACCACTCGGGGAGCATGGAAGTGCGCGACGGGGATGCTTCGGGCCGCACGCGCCGCGAAGTCGCGGACAGCGCCGCGGCCGCGATCGCCTCCTCGCTCTCCGGCCGCTACGATGTGCGCCTGGCGCCCTTCGACGCGGAGCTGGGTCCCATCGGCAAGCCCTCCTCCTGGAAGGAGGCCTCGGCCGCCCGCGGCGCGGGTGAGACGGCCCTGGGCGATGCGCTTCGCGAGGCGATCGAGCGCGTGGACCCGGATTCCCTGGCGGCGCTCCTCGTGCTGAGCGACGGCGCCGTGAATCGCGGAGAGGACCCCGAGCGCGCGGTGGAATCGACCGTGCCCGCGTTCGGGCTCGTCGTCGGCTCGGCCACGGACCCTCCCACGACCGGAATCGGAGGCATCGAGGCCCCCGATGAAGTCGTGATCGGACGCCCCGCCTCGCTCACCGTCACGATCCGCCACGGCTCCCGTCCCGCCACGCGGGGCGTGGCGCGGCTGAGCGAGGGCTCGCGCGAGCTCGGGCGCGCGTCCTTCGCGCTCGACCGGCCCGTGTCGATGACTCGGGTCGCGATCCCGTTCACGCTCGGGGAGCGCGGGAAGCACTTCCTCACGGTAACCCTCGACAGCCTGCCGGGCGACCGCATCACCCAGAACAAGAGGCGCCTGATCGCCGTGACCGCGCGTCCGGCCAAGCGAATCGTGCCCGTTCTGGCTTCGGCCTGGGACTGGGATCTCCGCTCGCTCCGGCGCGGCGTGGAGGAGGACACCTCCTGGGCCGTGCGGCGCCTGATCCCTTCGGGTCCGGCGGGTGTCGCGGCGCCGGGAGAGGGGACCGAGACGCTGGCCCAGGCCCTGAAGGACGCCGACCTCGCCGTGGTCCGCTACGACACGCGCGCGCTCACCCCGGAGCGAAGCGCCGAGATCCTGAAATTCCTGGAGCGGGGCGGGGGTGTTCTCTTCTGGACCGATCCCGTGAATCGTCCACCAGAGCCGGGACCGCTCCCTCGCGCTCTGGGGATCGAATGGCGGGATCTCAACGAGCCGCCGGGGCAGAGCTCGGGAATCGAGCTCTCCCCAGCCGGGCGCGCGCACGAGATCTCGCTCCTCGGCGGAGACGCTGCCAGCGCGACCGCGACCTGGCGCGCGCTCCCTCCCGTGCAGGTGCCGGTCGTCCTCATCGGAGGGGGAGCGGCCCCGGCGCCGCTCCTCATGGCGCGATTCGGGACCGAGACCCTGCCCGTCCTTCTCGCGGGGCGGGTCGGCTCCGGAAGGGTTGCGGTCCTGAACGCAAGCGGCGTCTATCGCTGGGGGCTCACCGCGGCCGGGCTCGCGGGCGGCGCCGGAATCGAGCCCTCGTTCTTCGGCGGGCTCGCGGCGTGGCTCTCCCGGAGCGCCGACGATCGCCCGGTGCGGATGGAGGCCCCGGACCTGACGCCCGCGGGGCGGCCCATTCCGGTGCGGGTCTCGCTGTCCAGCGCGGCTCTCTCCTCGGGCGCTCGGGCCACGGTGCGCGCGCGGGGCGGCGACGGTCGAGGCGCGACCGTCGCGTCCTCGCTGGGCAGCTCCCCGCAAGGCGATTTCGCGGGCTCGATCGCGCTTCCCGAGGGGGTCTATGTTCTCCAGGGCCGCGTGGAGCGCGCGGGCCGGCTGATCGGGACCGACAGCGTTCGCGTGGCGGTGGGCGAGGAAGGGGTCGAATTCGAATCCCTCAACGCCGATCCCGCCGTCCTCGACCGGCTCGCCTCGCGCTCGGGCGGGGATTCCGCGCCGATCGGACACCCCGGGCGCGTGCTCGCCCGGCTTCGATCGCCCGATATCGCGAAGGCGAGGCTGGTCGAGCTGGACCTGTTCCACAACGTGGCGCTCTTCGTCGTGCTCGTGCTGGGAGCGAGCGCGGAATGGATTCTGAGAAAGAGGTTCCACCTGCTGTAGCGCGCTTCCCCGGCCTCCCCGACGCATCCGCGATCTCCCCCCTGCCTCGCAACGAGAAAGGGGAATCCGTGCCGCGCTCACTCGCCGTCTCAGGTTTCATCACCGCGTTCCTCGCCCTCGCCGTCGTGGTCCTTCCCGCGGCCCGCGCGAGCGCCGACCTGCTCCTGAACGAAGTGCTCTACGACCCCGATGGCCCGGACGAGGGCTTTGAGTTCGTGGAGTTGTGGAATCCTGATTCCGCGGCCGTGGCGCTCGAGGGAATCGTGGTGGAGGCGGGAGACGGAGCGCGTCCGGGCTCCTGGACGCCCCTCTACCTCGGGGCGACCGGAGACTCGGTCCGGCCCGGACACGCATTCCTGATTCCGAGCCCGGCGCTCCGCGCGGCCATTCAGAACGGACCGGACGCGCTGCGTTTGACCCGCGCGGGCGCGGTGCTCGACCTCCTGGGCTACGGCGCGCTCGCGACGCCCGAGCTCTACCGGGGCGCGCCCGCGGAGGACGCGCCCTCCGGCCAGAGCCTGGCCCGCGTTCGAGACGGCGTGGATACCGGGTCGAATGCCGCGGACTGGGCGGCGGAGCCCGAGCCCACGCCCGGCCGCGCGAATCACCCCGACGTGAGGCTCTCCATCGCGCGCGGGAGCGCGTCGATCGACCCCGAGGTGCCCTGGCCCGGCGACGCCGCGATGCTGCGCCTCGGCGTTCGAAACCGGGGCCGGCTCGCCATCGATGCGGCGCGCTGGCGCCTCGAGGCATCCATCCGGCGCCCGGCGGGGCCGGACACCGCATGGTCGGCGAGGCCCGCGGCCGTAGCTCCGGGCTCCGCGATCGCTCCCGGCGACAGCGTGGGGGTGGTGGGCGTGCTTCTCACCCCGGGCGCGGGGGAGTTCGATCTCCGCGCCGTCCTCCGCGACCTCGGGGGCGGCGCGGAAGCCATCGCGGACACGCTCGTGATCCGATCGCGCTCCACGGCCGCGCCGCTCGCGGTGAACGAGATCGCGTTTCGGGACCGTGGCGCCGGGGAGTGGGTGGAGCTGGTCGCGCGTGAGGGCGTGCCCGATCTCGGCGCATACACCCTGTCCGACGCCGGAGGTCACGCGTACCGGATCGACCGCGGCCCGGCGCCCCGTCCCGCGCGCGCCGGAGAGATGCTCGTCCTCGCCCAATCTCCGGCCCTTCTGCGCGCCGCGTACGCCCTGCCCGAGAGCGTCGTCCTGGGATGCGCCGGGGGCTGGCCCGCGCTGAACGACGCCGATGGCGCGGGCGGTGTCGCGGACCGGGTGCGCGTCACCGACCGGGACGGAATCGCCAGCGACGCGGTTCCGTATCGGGCCGAGTTCACCGAGCGCGAGGGCTCGCTCGAACGCCTGGACGCGGCCCTGCCCAGCGCGTCGGCGCACTCCTGGTCCGAGTGCATCGACCCTCGCGGGGGCACTCCGGGGCGTCCCAACTCCATGCGCGCGCCCTCGCCGGGCGGAGCGGTAGGCCGGCTTCTCCTCGCGAGCCCTCGCGTGCTGCGGCGCGGGCCGGGCGCGCCGACGGCGCCGGTCGTGCTCGCGTTCGGCGAAACCGCGCGCGGCGCCAGGGTCCGTGTTCTCGTGCACGACCTCCTGGGCCGCGTGAGGCGGCATCTCGTCGAAGGCCAGCGCATCCTCGGTGAGGCGGCCTTCGTCTGGGACGGACGGGATGACGCGGGGGACCCTGTGCCCGCCGGCGCCTACGTGGCGCGCGCGGAGACGATCCCCGACGGCACGGAGCCGGCGCGCCACGGGGCCCTCGCGCTCACGGTGGTGGACCGGTGAGGCCGGCGCGAGCGCTCGCGGCGCTTCTTCTCCTGGGCGCGCTCCTCCCCACGCCGGCGCGCGCCGCCTTCGAGCTGCGCGACGGGGGTCCCTTGGCGCTCGGGCGCGCCTCGACGGACGGAGCCTGGCTCCCCTTCGAGGGAGAGGAAGATCAGGGCTGGCGCGCGGGCCTGAGCCGCACCTCCCTCTACGATGCCGACGGCCTCACCCACACCGAGCTGGACGCCGCGCTGGGGCGCTCCGGCTTCGCGGGCCGGGTGGACTACGTCGTGACCGCAAGTCCCGGCGCGCGCCAGTCCGCCGCGCGTCTGGAGATACGCGAGCGCACGACGCGTCCGGTGTCCCTGGGATTGCGGATCGAGCGGCTGGACTTCCTGCCGGACGAAGGCGCCGCGTGGGGAGGATGGTCGCTGGGCGCGCTCGCGCGCGGCGCGTGGGGAAGGCGTCTGGTCACGTGGTTCGGCGCGGACCGGATCCTCCGGAGCCCGGTTCTCGGCCGGGAGTCGGTTCCCGGCTCGCTCGAGGCGGGCGCCGCGATCCGCGCGGAAACGGCGACGCTCGCGGTCCTGGACCGATGGGGTCCCGACGGCGCGCACGCGCCCCGCCTGACGCTCGAGGTCCCTCTCGGGGACGCCGCGCGCGTGATCCTGAGCCGCGGCTCGGCGCCGGGGCGGATCGGCGCGGCGCTTTCGGCGCGCGTGGGCGATCTCGAGGTGGCGTGGGGGAGGTTGGACTACGCGTTCGGAGGGACCCTCACCGCGGTCCGCGTGGGCCTCGTCCACGAACGAAAACGGCGGTCCGCCGGGGAAGCGGACCGCCGCCAAGCCGATGCGCGCGCGCGAGAGCGGAGCGCGCTACCGAAGCAGGATGAGCTTCTTCGAGTCCAGGAATCGAGCCGACTCGAGCCGGTAGAAGTAGGCCCCGCTCGGGAGCGGCCGTCCGTGGTCGTCCGTGCCGTTCCATCGCTCGAGATGATCACCCGCCGTCTGGACCTTGTCCACGAGCGTGCGGACCAGCGCCCCGCTCACGTTGTAGATGCGGATCGCGACGGGCCCCGCGCTGGCGAGGGAATACCGGATCACGGTTTCAGGATTGAAGGGGTTGGGCGCGTTCTGCCCCAGTGCGTTCCGGGCCGGCGGCGCGTTGGCCCCGCCGCCGCCGTCGTCCACCCCCGAGGCCACGTAGCAGTTCGCCTCCTTGAAGTAATCCTTCACGATGTCCTTCGTGAAGACCAGCCGCTGCCCGCCCTCTTCGATGGCGTTGAAGCCGAACCCGTCCCATACCACCCGGGCGCTGTCGGTCGGGCTGAAGGTGTTGTAGTCCGTGGCATAGCGCGTCGAGGCCGCGAACGTGTTGGGGTAGGTGAGGAACAGCCCCGACTTGCCCGTGTTCGCGGTGGCGGAAAGGGTCAGAAGGTCGAAGTTGTTCAGGATCGGGCAGCCGCCGTTCAGATGCATGAACACGCCCGCCGAGGGCCCGCCGTTCACGCCCGTGACCAACGGTTCCACGGTGTCCTTGGGCGCGTTCTCCCAGATGTCGCGCAGCCACAGCACGCCGCAGGTGAAGCCGACGAAGTTCCCGTAGTTGAGGGCCCCGTTGTTCGCCATCAGCTCGGCGCCCACGTCGTCCCCTCCGATCCAGAAGTTGCGGTTCTTGCCCGGCTGCTGAATCCACGATTGGATCACGGCTTCGTCTTGCGGCGTGATCGTGAAGGCCTGGAGGTCGCCCGAGTTCCAGATGATCGTGGAATACTGGAGCAGCTTGGAGACATCGGTGGCCGGCCAGAAATACAGGCCGTCCGCCGGGTTGGAGCCTCCAATGCAGTTCCCGATCCCGCTCGTGGGTCCGTTCACGTCCCAGGTGTCGAACTTGTATCCCAGGGCCGTCAGGGTCTGCGCGATGTAGGGCTGCGGCTCGCGTCCTGCGTTGTGGTTCACGAAGAGGATGGACGCGAGGCTATCCGTGCAGCCCAGAGGCAGGTAGGTCGGATACTTCAGCGGCAAGACCGAAGCCGACAGGTAGTCCGAATTCGTGACCGCGTCGACGGGATACGTGGCCGAGGCGTTCGCGCTGTCGGTGACGGAGAAGTAGTACTGCAAGACCGTGTTCGCCGGGTAGCTTCCGGGGGGAACGTCGGCAAAGAAGAACGTGGGGAGCGCCGGGGCGCACCGCTGGAGCGGGGTGGAGTTGAACGCTCCCGAGTTGAACCGGTAGAACATGAATCCCTGCTTGTAGCCGCGGGAGGCGCTGACCTGCACGACCGCGCTGTCTCCCAAGGGCGAGTTGAAGTTGTCGTCCTTGAAGAACGGAGCGGTCTGGAACGTGTCGTTGAAGAGGTCGATGCCCGGCAGAGGAATATTGTTCGAGCCGCCGGTGTCGTCGGCCACGATGAAGCTGGGACCGGTCTGTCCCGTGATCCCGATCGCGATGTTGTCGAAGAGGGCGTACGTGTTGGCCGGCGAGGAAACCCCGTCGCAGAAGATGTCGGAGTAGTCCTTGATCCCCAGCTCCACCTGGACCGAGTCCTTCCCCGCGGCGCCGGGGAGATCGATCAGCTGGCGCGCCCAGTCCTTGGTTCCGCCGTAGTACACGAAGGAGGTCGGATCGGTCCAGACGGTCCAGTTGGCGTCACCCACGTTCTTGGTTCGGAAATTCGCGTGGTAGTAGAAACACGAGTTGAGGGGCAGGTTTCGGTAGACGTCGAAGTTGAGGAAGACCGAGCCCGCTCTGTTGATCGCGACCGGCGGGGTCACGGCGTAATCGTCGATCCTCGACACGAGCGACTGGAAGATCTGGTTCCAATCCGTCCAGACGTTGGAGGGATCGGACTTGCATTCGTCCTCGGTGAGGACGTTCCGCTGGAGGCGGAAGTAGTCGCCCACCGCGGGCTCGACGGTTCGCTGCCAGCTGCCCATGCCGCTCTCGGCGTCGTCGAAGAAGACCACGCTCGTGCCCGCCTTGACCGTGATGTTATCGACCACCCATCCGTCGCCGTTGTAGAGCCCGTCCGCCGAGGAATAGGCCTCGTCGCTCGTGAACGAGAACCGGAACGGGACCGGGAGCGGCGTGAAGATCGAATCCTGGGGGTCTCCGGCCCGCCACTTGGCCACGATGGAATCGGGGATCTGGACGGTGAACGTGTCGCAAGAGCCGGTGGCGGGGACCCGGCCGGTGAAGGCACGGAGCTCCACCCAGCTCTGGTCGGGGTCGTTCACCTCGACATGGCCGAAGTCGAAATTGGGCTCGGCGTTGAGGTAGTGCCGGAAGCTCAGGGTCACATGCGTTCCGGGTGCGATGGACGTTGTCGGGAACGAGTTCGTCAAATACTGATTCCAGTCGTTCTCGTAGCCCGCCCGGTTGGAGTCGTAGATCCAGGTCGAGTCGATTCTCCCGCACCACCACGCATGCCCCTGGCACGCGAGAAACGTGTCGATGTGCCATGCGGTGATCTTGCCCGACGCGTCGTAGTGGGTCCAACCCCCTTCGTTGTTCGGGCTCGTCTCGGTCTCCAGGCTGTCCATGAACTGCCAGATGGTGTCTCCGACCGTCACGCTTCGGATGGATCTTCCGGCGCGCGATGGCGCTCCCATGGTCCGATCGCCCACGGGGGCCTGGTTCCGGACGACGGGTCCGGTAGGCATCTGCGCCGGGCTCGAGGAGACGAGGGTGGACGCCGCGGCACCGCCGAGTTGAACCGTGAAGGCCAGGACGAACGAGAGCAGCGTGGTAGCACTACGTCGCATGGAGAAACTCCTTCCACGTGGATTTCTCGTGATCGGAACGGCGCAAGGCTGAAGGAGGGAATGAGGTCGAGGTGCCGGACGGCAAAGACAGCCGGGCATAGCGGTGCTGCGCGGAATGAACCGGCACGGGGCAAGGCATGTCGCCTCGGGGAGACCTCACATGCTGGATGATTGCGACAACCGCCCCGCCTCTAGGGTGACTTCTCGGAAGCGGCGGACGACATTATATCGAAAACGGCTCCCCCCTTCCAGGGAAATCGGTTGTTTCGTTGGGCTTGACGGCTCGATGGCCTCGTTGTTGGGTTCGTATCCCTCTGCTATCATGCGCCGTCTGGTCATGCTCGCGTGCCTCCTCGGAAGCCCGTCCGCGACTTGGGCGAACACGGGAGCCGATTCGACCACGGCCCTCGCGGACTCGGCCGCGCGCGGCGAGTCGTGGCTGCCGGTGCCGGAGGAAGACTACGAGACCCTGGAGCCGCTCGTGGAAGAGCGTTCCGCAGTCCAGGCGGGGACGCTCCTCCGTGGCTCCGTCACCCGGGGCAGATTTCGGATGCGCCGGGCCGCCCTGCAGTGGAGGCGCGGCGGCCTCGGGGGCGAGGCTGGAGTCCTCTTCGACGGAGCGCGGGTCCGGCCCGGCGCCAGGCTCGCTGCGGGCCACGACCGCATCTCCCTCGCCGGCGGCCGGATAAGCGTGGCTCGCCTGCCGCCCCTTCTGGCCGGCGCGATGAGACTTACCGGAACCGGTCGCCGCGTTCCCGCCCCTCGGTGGGGCGCCATCGCGGCGGGGCCATCCCTCGGCGCATCGGCGGGCTCGATCGACGGCGTCGCGCTCTGCGCCCGCGGCGGCGGGGCCCTCTGGGCCTTCGCGGGCGCCCGAGCGGACGGCACGGGCGAAGCGCTCGGCGGCGTCGGGGTGGGGATCGCCGGCGGGAAGACGCGCGTTTCCGCGGCGCTCGGAGCCTCCGCGCCGGCGGCGCTGCATCGGGCCGGGCGGTTCGGCTCCGTCACGGTCCTTCGCAGAGACCGCGGCCGGAGCGTGGCGCTCGAGGCGCTCGGCGGGACCGGAGGGCGCGCCTTGCTGGGGGAGCTCGGAGCGCGCAGCGAGGCGGTTCTTTTCGCGGCCCGATGGCGGTACCTTTCCTGGGAGGAGCGGCCCGTCGCCGCGGAGCTCAGCGCCGAGACGCGCGGACCCGGATCGCGCGCGAAGCTCGTGTGGCGCTCCTGGTCCAGCGGCGCTGCGGCGGACGACGGCCTCCTCGAATTGGAGGCGGCCGGGTCGCCGCGCGGAGCGGCTCCGGTCAAGGTTCGGCTCGGCGCGGCCGGGCTGGGGGGCCGGGAGACGCGTGCCTCGCCCCGCGAAGCCTATGGGCTCATCGAGGCGACGCTGGCGCGCGACGAGGGGCGGAGCCTGACGGTGCACGCGGTGAGACGCGGCTCCGCGGCCGGTGGGGCAAGCGCTTCGAGCACGACGGTTGGAACGAGGCTCGATCTTCGCGCGGGCGCGATCGGGGATCACGTGCTCCTGATCGAATCGACCCGGATCCGGAAGGGCGCGCCAGCGTGGGGTGTCGCACTCGCTCCCTCGGGGGACGTGACGTTGCGCGCGCGTTCCAAGCCGGGCCTCTGGATCACGGCGCGCGGAGGATTCGGCGCGGGAGCGTGGCATCTGGGCTACGCCCTGGAGCGCGGGGAGGACGCGGCGGGCCCGAAACCCTGGAACGGATCGGTGTGGCTCAGGCGGAACAGCGACTAGAACGGAGAAGGCGATGCGATACGCGGACCGGATGAATCAGCTCGGCACGGAGACGGCCTTCGAGGTGCTCGCGAAGGCCCGGGCGCTGGAGGCGAAGGGACGCTCCATCGTTCACCTCGAGATCGGCGAGCCCGACTTCGACACGCCCGCGCCCATCCGCGCCGCGGCGGTGCGGGCTCTGGACGAGGGGTTCACGCACTATGGCCCGTCGGCCGGGCTACCGGAGGTGCGCGAGGCCATCGCCGCTTTCATCGCCCGGGACCGGGGCCTTCCCGTGACGCCCGACCAGGTGGTGGTGACACCGGGCGGTAAGCCCGTCCTCACATTCGCGATCATGGCCTGCGTCAATCCCGGAGACGAGGTCATCGTCCCCGATCCGGGATTTCCCATCTACGAATCCGTGGTCCGTTTCCTGGGTGCCAGGCCCGTGCCCCTGGTGCTGCGCGAGGAGAAGGGGTTCCGTTTCGGCGCCGCGGATCTCGAGGCCCTGCTCACGCCGAAGACGCGCATGGTCGTGCTCAACTCCCCGCACAATCCCACCGGCTCGGTGCTCACGCCGGCCGATCTGGACGAGATCGCGCTCCTGCTGCGCGACCGCGAGATCTTCGTTCTCTCCGACGAGATCTACTCCAAGATCCTCTACGAAGGCGTGCACGAGTCCATCGCGACCCGGCCCGGCATGGCGGAGAAGACCATCCTCCTCGACGGGTTTTCGAAGACCTACGCGATGACCGGATGGCGGCTGGGGTACGGCGTGATGAATCCCACGCTCGCGAAGCACGTCGCGCGGCTGGCCACGAACGTCTACTCCTGCGCCACCTCCTTCGTGCAGCGCGCCGCCATCGCGGCGCTCGGCGGCTCGCAGGAGCCCGTCACGGCGATGGTGGCCGAGTTCCGACGGCGCCGCGGGGAGATCGTGGAGGGGCTGAACGCCATCCCCGGGCTTCGCTGCTCGAAGCCCGCGGGCGCCTTCTACGTGTTCCCGAACATCCGGTCGCTCCACATGAAGAGCGCCGACGCGGAGCGGATGCTCCTCGAGGAGGCGGGAGTGGCCGTGCTCTCGGGCACCGCGTTCGGTCCGAGCGGGGAGGGCTACATCCGCCTCTCCTACGCGAATTCGATCGAGAACATTCGAGAGGCGCTGCGCCGCATCGGAGCCCACGTTTCGAGCCAGGTCCGGGCCGCGCGCTGACGACGCTCCCCCGATCCGTCGTGATCACCCTCGGCGGGAACGCGATCCTCCCCGCCCGGGGCACCGGCACGTTCGAGGAACAGCTCTCGATCACGCGCGTCACGATGGAGCCCATCGCGCGCCTCGTGAAGGAGGGCGTGACCGTGGTGCTGAGCCATGGCAACGGCCCGATCGTCGGCAACATCCTGATCCGGAACGAGGCCGTCCGGGATCAGATCCCCCCGATGCCGCTGGACGTTTGCGGGGCCGATTCCGAGGGCGGGATCGGCTACATGATGCAGCAGGCGCTCCAGAACGAGCTTCATCGTCTGGGTCTCGAGCGGACGGTCGTGACCCTGGTCACCCAGGTCGTGGTGGACGAGCGCGATCCCGCGTTCCGCCGGCCGACGAA
>Ga0187821_10000271_pt1 | contig 12550 bp, 11 predicted proteins | sample NC_wetland_sal_i_20_FD_132442 | JGI IMG/M metagenome (GOLD analysis project Ga0187821, IMG submission 132442) | Wetland sediment microbial communities from Neuse River Estuary, North Carolina, USA - SourceSoil_1 | ecosystem: Environmental > Aquatic > Freshwater > Wetlands > Sediment | place...
AAGCCGGCCGCATCGCAATTGGAGTTGGCAACGCTGGCGTCCTGCCTAAAGAGTCGCGGAGTTTTTTTTTACGGTGCCTTCTGGTGCCCATACTGCGCAAAAGAAAAAGCGGCATTCGGGGACGCCGCCAGCCAGCTGCCCTACGTTGAATGCTCAAATCCCGATGGGCGCACTCAGACCGCGATTTGCGTCGAACAGGGGATTCGCAAGTACCCGACCTGGGTGTTTCCTGATGGAAGCAGGGTCGTCGCCCGCCTATCGCCGCAAGAACTCGCGCAAAGGGCGGGCTGTGCCGCGCCCAAGGAGTGAGCCAAATGTCAGCCGATCAGAAGATATATCTGAGAATTACGCTGGGGCTCGCAGCGGCAGGAACGCTGTTTTCCGGTTATCTCAGCGCTGTGCGCCTGTTTACGGGAAGTTGTGCGTTCAATGAATCGTGCCCGTTCTTTCTGGGATATCCGGCATGCTGGTACGGTTTCGGGATGTTCGTTTCCATGCTCGGAGTGAGCGCCGCGGCACTCACGGGACATGTAAACGCCGAACCAGCCGCCAAGACCATCGGCGGAATCTCCTTCTTGGGGACCATCTTCGCCGGCCATTTCGTGTGGGCCGAAATCTCATCCTGGCTGGCTGCTCGGAATGCGGACTATCAGCTCGTCCTTCCAACCTGTGTCTACGGGCTGGTGTTCTATACCGCGATTTTCACGCTCTCCGTCTGGGTGCTGACGCATAGAAGGGTGGTCCCGGCATGAGAGACACTCTCAGAATCGTAGGTGAAACATGATTTTCAACAATCGCGCGGAAGCTGGACAGATGCTCGCCAATCGCCTACGGGACTATGCGGACCGCAGTGACGTAATCGTGCTGGGTATTCCCCGCGGAGGGGTGCCCGTTGCGTTCGAAATTGCCCAAGCACTCAACGCGCCTCTGGATGTTTTCGTCGCTCGCAAACTGGGCGTGCCGGGCGAGGAGGAACTAGCCTTCGGCGCGATCGCCAGCGGAGGCGTGCGGGTCCTCAGCCCCGAAGTGATCGACCCGCTGAATATATCGGACTTTGATATCGAGCGTGTGACCGCCCGAGAACAGAAGGAGCTGGAAAGGCGAGAGCGGCTTTTCCGAGGGTCTCGAGCGCCGTTGAGCGTAGGCGGCCAAGTGGTGATCCTCGTGGACGACGGTATCGCGACGGGCTCCAGCATACGCGCGGCGATATCCGCTTTACGCCAGCTGAATCCAGCGAAGTTGATCGTAGCGGCTCCGGTAGCGCCTCTCGCGACGGCCAGAGAACTTAGCGCGGAGGCTGACGATTTCGTCTGCGTGGAGACGCCGAGAACTTTTCAGGCGATAGGCCAGTTCTACGACGATTTCTCGCAGTTGGCTGACGAGGAAGTCGCGGACTTGCTGCGGCGCAATTGGCGAGAGCCTGTGCCCAGAGCATTCTGAACGCGCAAAACGACAGGAGGACGCCATGAAAATTCTGCTCGCAACGGACGGTTCAAAGTTCTCCGAAGCCGCGACCCAAGCGATCCTCGCGCAGCATCGCTCCCCGGAAACGGAAGTCCGAGTCTTGAGTGTTGTGCCTGTTCCGACGCTCTCGGCTCCGCCGCAGATGGCCGCGAGCTATACGCCGGAGTTGCAAGGGCAGGTCAGGGAGGCAAAGGAAATTGCCGATCGAGCCGTCGACACTTTGCAGAAGGCTGGATTAAGAGCTTCTGATGATGTCATCAAAGGTGACGTGCGGGACGTAATTATCGAGCTCGCCAAGGAAACCGGTGTGGACCTCATCGTACTGGGCTCGCATGGGCGCAGAGGAATTAGCCGCTTGCTGATGGGAAGCGTGGCGGAGGCCGTGGTTCGATATGCGCCTTGCTCGGTGCAAGTCGTGCGAATTCCGCGGCCCTGAGCGGCAAGGGCTAAATTAGATTACCATTCTGGAGAGATCCTCCGCGGCTACGCGCAAGCCTTTTCTGCTTTAGCTTTTTCCCCTGATTCAGCCGTGCCGTGCTTCTTCTCCAACCCCTCGATCGTGGTCTTCAGCCAACTTCGCACCTCAGCTTCCAGTTCGTCCTGGCTCGCAGTCGGATATAGCGATTCAACGGTTGATCCGAGTGCATTCAAAGGAATGAATCGGCAAGGAATTTGCTCGCTGCGCTTGTCACGAGGAACCAGCTGCATCAGGATGCACTCCGAGCAAGGTTTCGAGCGCTGGCCGTCTCTGTAGTTTATGCACGAGGGTGAGTCCTCAAAAATAAAATTTGGACGCCACGAAGCGCCTCTGTAGCCGCCCCTCTCAAGAAACGCTAGTTCTGCCTTCAAAACGGTTAGAAGATCCCTTTTGTCAGCACCCATTATGAATACCCCTAATTAGCATTGCGTTGCGCAACCCGCTTTGTCAGTGGATGAAGTCACTGAACTGGGCGCCAGGCATCACGCTTTTCGGCTTGGGCGGCGGCAATGAAACATCTCAACTTTGCATTCGAATTACGCTACTCGCGCCAAAAGCGGCGTTCGATACAGATCAATTTCTAGGATTCGGCCGTTGCACTTCGCGTGGACGTGACAGGGATCCACCTCGACAGGAAGATCAAGCACGCGCCACACAAGCTCCCGCTCCGGATTCGCCGGTGCATATTCGTGGGTGCGAGAGGGCCCGCAAAGGCTCAGACGGCGAGGCTCGACATACACTTCAATGTTCCCCTCGCCAAATGCTCCAGTATCCGCGCAAGCAGAAACCCTGTCGCTCTGAACGATCAGACCGCACTCCAACGCGCGGACCACTTCTGCTTCCGCCTTCCTCCAATCATCAGTTTCGTTTCCGGGCGAGGCCCCACGCGTTACAAAAAGCCGGTAAGCCTGCCGCGCGATGGCTTCGTACCGCCGCCGCCCCCATTCCGGAGGATCCGCGGCTAAGATCTTGATCCTTCGGCTGTTCCAAATGAGCGGCTTACATGTCTCCCTCCCCATTTTTCATGCCTCTTTCGCTTAGCACACCCATCTAATTACGTGAAAACAGCGGAAACCGGGTATGTGCCTGGCCACTTTTGCAAGTGATGCTACGCACAGGAAATTTCGGCTCTGCTAGCTAGCATTCCACCATGACTGAAAGGTGGGCGTGCGAGATCGAAGGCGACATGAAAAGTGCGAACCGGAAATTCGGAACGCTTTCCCGGCGAGGCCGCTCCCCAGGCTGGGCTCTGCAATGCGCAGCGTTGATTTGGCTGAACCTTGGCAGTCTGACGGGCTCGGTCAATGCATCGGAGCTAAAGCCAGTAACGCTCGATGCCTTTCAGCACTACGTTGGCGTGACTGAAAACCGCATGGCCGGCGAGATCGGCGGCTCGAATGGATTCTTATGGATTGACCGGTTGCCGCCTCAGCAGCGCGAGGCGGCGCTTGCGCAACTCCGCCAGGGACAAGTAATCACCCAGCGCCTCGAGACACGCGAAAACGGTCAGCCCATTCCAATCCCTTCGGGCATGGTTCATCACTGGCTAGCCCTCGTTTTCGTTCCCGGCGTCAATCTGGCCCAAACCATCGCCCAGCAGCAGGACTTCGATCGTAGCGCCGAGATCTACGGCCCGGACATCCAGCGTTCAAAGCTGCTGGGAGCCGATGGAGACAACTTTCGCATCTACTACCGCCTGCATCGCCACGTGATGATCGCGTCGCCGACCTATGACGCAAACTTCGATATCCGGTTTCTCCCGCTCGATGGAGACCGGGAGTACAGCCGTTCTTATTCCACGCGCATCGCGGAAATCATCGATGCCGGCATGCCGAGCGAACGCGAGAAACCAGTGGGGTTAGACCTCGGCTATCTGTGGCGCCTGAATACGTACACGCAATACGAGGAGCGAGACGGCGGAGTTTACATTCAAACAGAGTTTGTAGCGCTCAGCCGGAGCGTTCCGGCCATTTTCGCTTGGCTCGTGAATCCCTACATTCGCAGCATACCGCAGGAGTATCTGATTCACATTCTGAGCGCAACGCGCACTGACCTGATCAATTCGCGCGAAAGTTTGCCCGGCCCCGTCAGCAGCACAAAGCCCCAACAGCATCCGTCTGCAGTAGGAGCGGGCGCGGTGCTAGACCGCAAGCCCTACTGAGAATCAGCCTCAGATCCCGGCGTCAACGCAACCGGTCGGCCTGCAGCCGCAAAAGGCGAGGCGACACGCGCAACTAGATCACCCGCGGCATACACCGCAAGGAGCAGCATGACCCCATCGATCGGCTGCCGGAAACGCAGAGATGCGTGCGTGATGTAGAAGAGTAGAGGGTACCCGAGGGGGACAATGACGAGCGGAATCGCCGCCTCATTGTGTGTCTGCAGCGCCCCGAACACGCCCGCCATGCACAATCCAAAAAACAGCGCGTTTCCCAACATGGCCAGCCGGTCGGAGAGCGTCCCTGCCATCCACTGATCGTAGGGCGCATCCCAGAGGTCGAGCCAGGTCTCTTCCATGTGGTGCAGCAGCAGAAGCGCTGCATTCGCCGGGTTCTCGCGAATGAGTGCAAAAGCTTGCTGCTCATCCTCTTTCATGTAGGCAATTTCGCCCAGCTGAGCGTACCTGCGAGCTTCGCTCAGACTGTCGTTCGGGTGCACTGGATTCCGAACGCCGTCTGGCAGGTCAGCACGTATTCCCGTCAATAACTCCAAACCTAAATTCGAACGCAGCGGAATGAATTTCTGAAACACGACATAGTTGCGGATCGTCCAGGGTGCTAGGCCAACGGCAAATAGAAGAGCCGACGCGGCAATAAACTTGGCGGCCCGCGTCGGGACCGCAAATTGTGGCCACACGGCCCAAAGCCCCAGGAACGGCAGAACGCCAAGCAGCGCCGGGTTGATCATGGCGCCGGCGGCCCAAAGCGCGCCGTAGCCGATCCAAGCACTGACGCGGCTGGAGCCGCGCAATTTCAGTGTGGCCAGCACGAGCAGGCCCATCCACAGTCCGGCGAGCGCCGTGTCCCAAATCCAAAATACCGAATAGAAAATCGACGTCGGCAAAATCGCCCAAAGCCACGCGGAAACCCGGCCAATACGCTTGCCAAACGCAATCCTGCCGATCGCAGCGATAGGCCACGCCGTGAATGCCGAAAAGGCGCAGTTGAGAGCGTGCGCAACAAGACTCGATGCAGTGGAATAGACGCCGAACAGCTTGAAGATTCCCGCGAGCAGATAAGGGTAAACAGGCGCGAGCCACGCCGTTGGGCCCGTCTGGAAAAAGCGCAATGGCGAGCTAAACCCGCGGCCCGCGGCGATCGACGCAGCAATTGCTCCCGTCTCTGAAGCGAACGGCGTCCCCTCCGCCATGCCGTTCCCAGCGCTCATTGCGGCATGCGAGAGGTAAGACAAAATCCCCACGCGCACAAGAAACGCCACAACGACAATCGCGCCGGTCGAAGCGACGGCGCTTTTTAGCTTCTCTCGCAAAGGACAACCTCGCGCTAATTCGAAAAAATGCGCATCATCCCGCCAGCCGGCCCCAGGCATGCCAGCAGATGCGCAGCATGCGCATTCCGTTGGCGAAAACACGGTTCATCTTGGTCAATCCGTGCACCCGCTCCTGGTAATGCACGGGAACATCGAGAATCCTTAGGCTTAGCCTGCTGGCGCCAAACAACAACTCGTAGTCTCCCCAAAGGTCCTGGATTCCCCATTCACCCAAGTTTGGTTCTATGCGAACCCAGTCGCGCCGCCAAAGAACCTTCGTCCCGCAGAGTGTGTCTTTGACGCGTTGGTTGAGCAAAAACGAAAAGACCTGGCTGAAAAACTTGTTTCCAATCATGTTCGTGAATTTCATCGCGTAGCGCTGCATCGGATAAACAAGGCGGCTGCCGTTCATGAAGTCGCCGCGTCCGCTCAGCAGCATGCGCAAAAAGACCGGCAACTCTTCGGCCATCACCGACAAATCTGCGTCCAGAATCATCAGAACGTCGCCACGCGCCGCGCGAAAGCCAGTCCACACATTTTCAGCCTTGCAGATTCCCGGGCCTTCGATCAGGCGTATTTCGCGCTCCGGATAAAGCTCCTGCATCCGCCTCACCTCGTCGGCGGTGCCGTCCGTCGAGCGGTCATCGCAAAAAAGAATCTCGGTCGCGCGGCCCATTGCCGGGATTCGCTCCACCGCCTGCTGCACGTTGCCCACCTCATTGCGGCAGGGAACCACCACGGATACCGTGACGTCATCTTCCGGCGTCGGCTCCGGCGCCAGGCGCGCCACCGTGATTTGCATCAGCCCAAGACGATCCAGGCCCGGCAATCGGCCCAGACAATCGTTCATGAACGCCGAAAGCAGCGGCAGATACTTCGGGCACAGAAAAAGCCGGTAGGTGCGAATCGGAAGGAATCCCGCCAGCCCGAGGAAGCCGCGCAAATCATGCTCGCTCACCCAGTTCGGCTCCACAAAGCGCGAGCGCAATTTCGCTTTGCTCGCCAGTTCCAAGACCGGCTGCCAAAGGTGGTTGTAATTGATCGCGACGATTCGCGTGTTTGCGGTGCAGTGATGCCGGATCTGCTCCAGCGCCTTCAGAATGTCCACCGTGTCAAAAATATGATCGAAGAGGACGTAGTCGAACGTCTCACCAAGCTCCAGTTCTTCCGGATCGCTTTGCACAAAATGAAGCTCGGGGAATTGTTTGCGCGCGCATTCGACCATCACCTCGCCGAGTTCCACACCGACGCCATACGCGGGCTCTACGGCGTTCAGTAAATGCCCGGTCTGGCAGCGGACCTGCAACACGCGTTTGCCCGGCTCGATAAGGAAGCGCAGCAGGCGTTTGATCCGGTCATAAAAATACCCGTTGGACTCGATCCAGTCGCCGCGTCTCGCGGCAATGGCGTCCTGCTGCTTGCGCCTGGCGGCGCGCATCTGATCCAGCGCCTTTGGGCCCCGGCTTTCGATGTTGGCGACGATGTCAGCGGCGAGCATCGAGGGTCCCTTCGGGCACGCGCTCCCAAATCACCGCATTCCAGGCCTGTTCCGGCGCTGCGACGAGCGGCCGCACCGGCCGGTAATGAGCGATCAAATACGCCGCAATCTCTTGGTTGAAATTCTTGCCGAATTCCTCGGTCCCATACTCTGGAAACTTGCGATCGGACCACAGCAGGTAGCCCACCCGTTTGCGTTCCACTTCCGCGATAAACGCGTCGGTCATCTTGCCGGGTGCAACCATTCCTGGAGTGAGGGCGAAAGCGCGCGTGGGACAGTCGAGCCCGGAGAGAAAGTAGAGACCGGTTTCCTCCGGCACCGAAAGAACCGATTCGCCGGCGGAGGCTTTCTCTCGCATGAAATCAATTGCGGCCTTGTAATCAGTGGCGGTGGAGGACGCCACCTTCATCGTTCCGCGCTCGGTGGTGAGCGGCACAACGGGATACGAACTCGGCAAAATTCCCGCGGGGAGCAGAACCACGCTCAAACAAGCGCAGCAGATTAGAGCCTCTCTTTGAAACCGAGTCGCGCGGGAGTTGCCGGCGACTAGGGAAGGAGCAAGCAGGAGGAAGCAAAAGATCGCGGCGCCGTTGTAGTAGATCGGATAGCCGCTGGAATTCATTCCCAGCAGAATCCGCGTCCCCAAAATGAAAGAAAAAGTAAGCAGCAGCGGCAATGCCGCGCTGCGTTCCAACGCGTCCTGCCTCCCAAAACGCCACCAGGAGCACAGCGCGGCGATGCCAACATAGAGCACCATGTCCTGCGGAAAGAAAATCCAGCGGAGAATCGTTTCGCCGCGGCCCGCAAAAAAGGTTCCTGCCAGATACGCCGCCGCGATAACGAACAGAATGACCACAACGAAAAGCTGCCGCAGGTCCGCACGCGTCCGCCGCAGAAACAGGCGGCAGCAGACGACGATCGCCGCGAGCATGGCCGTTCGAAGTACGGACATCTCGATGGCGTGTGCGTCGACGGTCAGCCCCGTCCCCTGAAGCCACAACTTTCCATACACGTGCAAGAAGTAAGAGCCCGGCCAGCTGACCGGCAGATTTTCCTGAGTGATGAATTCAAATCCGTGTATCGACACCATCCAGAGAGCAACCAGAGCGCATGCAAAAAGTCCCGGGAGGCACGCCGCACAGTCCGTAACAGCGCGAATCCAATCGCGCCGGCGCAGCCAGCGCGCCGCCATCACCAGCCCCAGCACGGCGTAACAGGCCGCCCCGAACTCCAGCTTGCACAGCAAGGCGCCCGCGGCCGCACTTGCGGCAGCAAGCACCCAGCCGGCGCCTTCGGAGTCCGCGGCAGGAAGAGCGCACCAAAGGAAAATGCACGCCGCCAATGAGCCGTAGACCGAAGCGAAGCTATAGGGCAGCGGATAGTTGAAAATTCCGGACTCAAACGCTTCGAACAGCATAATCGCCGCCGCCGTCCATCCGACGATCCAAGACGAAAAGCGCAACCCCACGCTGTAAATCAGCAGGGCGCAGCCGAGCGCCGCGAGCGCGCCAGCCCAGAAGAGAACGTTCAGATGAACGCCAAAGATCCGGAAAAGAAACGAGTTGATGTACGGCCCGGCTGGTCCGTAGAGATACCAAACGTCCCGGTAGAGCATTTTCCCTTCGGCCAGCACCGCGGGCACGTACATTTCCCGGCCGCTGTCGATGGAAAGGCTTCCCCAGGTCGCCCAGGTGGCATAGAACCGCCAGCCCCAAAAGGCGACCAAGACAAATAGCCCGGCATACGCTCTGGCATCCCATTGCGCTGCCTCCGGACAAAACCCGAAAAGCGGCGCCCTCACCGGACGCAGCGGTTCCGACGCGCGCACCGAAGACAAATTCGGCGAAATCTGGTCCGGGACGGTAACGGTTGGCATGAAGCCTGCTCTTGAAAGTTTAGCGAAGCCGTCGGTCTGATTTACGATGGCCTTGCCGCGAAGTTGTCAAACACTAACAGCACCGTGTAGCGCCTTACGCCCGGCCCGAGATCCGAATGTAGTGCCGCGGCCGCGCGGCTCCGCACAGTTCGATTTCCGCAATCCGGCCCCTGCCCATCGTGCGGCCTGCGATTGCAAAGCCGCCGGGCCCGAGCTCCGAATGTAGTGCCGCGGCCTTCAGCGCGGCCGGGGGTTTTTCGACGTCGACACTCTAGCCTTTGTCACCAGACGTAACGCCTTCCGAACCATCCCGAACAGCGTAATTCTGAACGGAGTTGGCGGCCTGCTCTTCTTACCGTCGCTTCCGCGCGACGGGCAGCCATGTAGTGAAGAATCTCTCTGGGTTTCTTATGCCGACGCCAAATCCTCAGCGACTAAGCACAGCGGCAGGCTCAGCAGCAAACTCGACAGCAACAGAGCGTTTGAACTGCACCGTAAGAGCCGCCAGCACAAAAATGAAAAGCGCAAAGCTCGAGACGTGAACTAACAAAGTTCCGCCGCGCGTCTCGAGTGCGAGTCCATTCTCAGCGACGACGACGAGCGCAATGTAAGCCGCCGCCCAACTCCGGTATCTCGCACGGCGCGCGAATTCCAGCGCCAAAGGGAGAGTCGGCAGCAGAAAGATCAGGCGGTAGTCCCAATTCGAGCCGATCGCATAAGTAAAGGCGTACGTTCCGCCAAACACCGCGAACATCTCCGCCGCCGGCGAGCTCACTACCTCAGGATCCAGGCTCAATCCGCTTTTCCAGGCCAGGTCGATAGTCAAGATCACAGCAAAAAAGAATGCCCCGGCAACAATCCAGCCGAGCTGAAGGGAGTAGAAGAGCGACTCGGGCAACAAACGATAGATCTCCTGCTGCAGCGACAGAAATCCGAAAGAGCGCACCCGCGAGATCGGCGTTCCCAGCCGAATCAGATTCAGATCGCGCCACTGCCAGGCAAACAGCGCCAAAACCACGACCATTAGAGCGATCGCGACCACCCGCTGCTTCAGCGGGCGGCGCACGGCGTCGGCGGCCATAGCCGCCATCGGGAAAATCTTGAGGAGAGAAGCCGCAGCCATGCTGAGCGATTTCACATATTGGTTCGACGCAGCGCACCCAAGAAAGATCAGCGCGAAGACCAGCAAGTCACTATTGCCGCGTTCCATCGCCAGAAGCGGCGAAACCGATAATCCGGCAATCAGCAGAATGACTGCATCGCCCCAATGCTTTGCCCGCACAATCAGCACCGAAATACACAGCAGATATAGCGCAACAAATGGGAGCGCGATCGCCCACACGCTTTGCACGGTGACACCCAGCCCGGAGAACGCGTACAGCCAAAGGCGCGGGTAGTTGACGGTTCGCTGCAGCGGGTCCGTAGGATTGCTGACAAGTGGATCCAGGCCCTTACGAAGCGCCTGCACGCCGGAAGGAATTGTGGTCAGGTCGGCGAATCGCGGCAGCATCGCCGGTACGCCGGCAGAACGCCAAACGGGCATCCAGCCGTAAGAAAATGCCGCGGCAAATATCAGGATCGGCACGAGCCACAGCGCTGCCAGAGCTGCGATCTTTACAGGGCGCAACATGGTAGTCTTTGAATTAACAATGTAAGTGACTGCGAGAGCCGTTCAGCAGCTTTTGCGAATCGGCTTGGTGATTCGGTTATTATCTGTCGGGGGTTGTCCAGCCATGCTGTCCCAACGAGAAGCGGCCGCCAGCACCGAACCGCGCGCCCTCACCGTAAGCGAGGTCATGGACAGTCGGCCCCTCGGCCGCTTCCAGACCGCCACCATCCTCCTCTGCAGCCTGGTCATCGTCTTCGACGGTTTCGACACTCAATCCATGGGGCTTCTCGCGCCATCGATGTCGGAAGACCTGCACATCCCTCTGAAGTATTTCGGCACGATCCTCAGCGCGGCGCTTTTCGGCCTGATGATCTCGTCACTCATAATCGGCCCTCTGGCCGACCGCTGGGGCCGCAAGTGGGCGCTCGTGCTTTCCGTCTTCACCTTCGCCTTTTTCATGACGCTCACGGCCCGCGCCAACTCTTTCGAAGCCATCCTCATCCTGCGCTTCCTGACCGGCCTCGGCCTCGGCGGCGCGATTCCGAACGCAGTCGCGCTGGCCTGCGAATACGCGCCGAAGCGCCTGATCCCGACGGTCGTCGGTTGCATCATGGCCGGCATGCCGCTCGGCCAAGTGCTCGCCGGCCGCGCCGCCCTCATCCTGTTGCCTACCAGGCTTGGCTGGCGCTCGATCTTCTACTTAGGCGGCATCCTCCCCATTCTCGTGGCGCTAGCGCTGATCCTCTGGCTCCCGGAATCGGTGCGATTCCTGACGGTGCGCGGCGGCGACAAGCGCAAGATCAACGCGATTCTCGCGCGCATCTCGCCCGACCTCGCGCAGATGAATCTGCGTCCCGACCACTCCCAAGACCGGGAAAAAAAAGGCCTTTCAGTGAAGCACCTCTTCGCCGAGGGCCGCACCCCCGCGACGCTCCTGCTCTGGGTGCCCTTCTTCATGAATCTCCTGATCCTCTATTTCATCGTGAGCTGGCTGCCGGCTATGCTGCGCGAAGTGCACATGCCCATTTCGGCAGGCGTCGTGGCGGCTACGATGTTCGGGCTCGGCAGCATTCCGGGAAGCATCGCGCAAGGACCGATCACCAATCGTCTAGGCTCGTACGCATCGCTGCTTTCCGAGTTCAGCGTGCTGGTGCTGCTCTGCGCCTCGCTCGGTCTCGTCGCGACGTCGTTCCATCTCGTCATGGCCGTCGCGTTTGTGCTCGGCTTCACCGTCACCGGCATACAAGCTGGCCTCAATTCCCTCGCCGCCAGCTACTATCCGACGTCGATTCGGTCGACGGGTGTCGGCTGGGCGCTCGGAATCGGCCGCATCGGCTCCGTCACCGGCCCGATGCTCGGCGGCATCCTCCTGAAGGTCGGCTGGACGCCGCAGCGCATCCTCTTCGCCACATCCGTGCCGGCGTTGTGCGCAGGCCTGGCGATCGTGATCAGCTACCACCTAAGCGGCAACTCCAGCGCCTACCGCGCGACCTCGACGACATCGGCCGACGTGCCATTAGCGCACTGAGCAAGTCCGAGGTTTAAATGTAGGGCCGCGGTCTTCAGCGCGGCCGTCTTCGACGGATGAGGCGAACGTCACCACCTTTGCCGCCAACGAAGAAGCGCAGTCACTCCGACAGGAGTGGCGGAATCCCTCTTTGGTTGCGCCGGTCGCCTCTTCCTCTGCCGCGCAAAATGCCCTTTTCTGATTCCCGCGCAATTCGTCTATAATCGCCCTATATCTGGACTTAGTGACCCCCTGGAGGAACATACTGTGAGAAGCCGCCTCGCGTGCGTGATTACCGCTCTGATTGCGGTCCTGCTCTTTTCGGCCGTCGGCAGCGCCCAAGAATTCAAGCCCCCGACCAAAGAAGACATGGCCAATGCCAAGAAGAATTGCGGGCAAGTCGGCCAGCCGGGAACGCAGTACCTGATCCTGTGCGCCGACATGTCGCCGGCGGGCCCGGCTCCGAAGCATGACATCATGGGAGCGTGGTCCGGTCCCATTGGCGCGGTTCACGCCGATCCGATTCCGCCGATGACCGACCTCGGCAAGAAGCTCATGTCCATGAACCACGCGAACCAGGCCGTGAACGTCGCCGACTCCAACGACCCGCTCAATCACTGCGATCCGCT
>Ga0187821_10000272_pt1 | contig 12549 bp, 10 predicted proteins | sample NC_wetland_sal_i_20_FD_132442 | JGI IMG/M metagenome (GOLD analysis project Ga0187821, IMG submission 132442) | Wetland sediment microbial communities from Neuse River Estuary, North Carolina, USA - SourceSoil_1 | ecosystem: Environmental > Aquatic > Freshwater > Wetlands > Sediment | place...
AGACTCTGGGAGCAAAAGCGGCGCTGGCGAATCGCTACATTGATCTGGTGCTGGCCGCGGAAAAACCCGATGTGCAAGCGGCATTTTTGAACAGCCTGGGATATCTGGATGGCGAGAGCATGCACCGTTACAAGGCAGCTTTCCGTTATTTGCCGCGTGAGCAGCAAGACGACCTGCTGCAATCGATGGCTTATCCCCGCGAGGGGAGCGGTTGGACCGGCGAAGCGGCGACTGCCGACCCTGGCCACACGCATTTTGAATATTTAAAGCAGCGGATTGCCGGTGCTTACTACAGTTCAGAAATCGGGCAGCGGGAACTAGGCTGGGACGGCGCGTTTGCCCATGGGCCATACAAAGGCTGCGAACATTCCCAAGGGGCTGAAGGGGACCACAAGTGAGCAACCTTTATATGCCGCAAGACCCTCTCCAACAGACCTACGACGCCGTGGTGGTGGGGTCGGGCGCGACCGGTGGATGGGCGGCCAAACAACTGGCGGAAGCCGGGTTAAAAGTGGCGCTGCTGGAAGCCGGGCGGGCGGTGAGTCCGAAAGAATTTACCGAGCACATGCCGGCTTACAAACTGAAGTATCGCGATCACTCGCCGGAAATTGCGCGAACGCGGCCCGTGCAAAAACAGTGTTACGCGTGCATGGAGTACAACTACGAATGGTTCGTGAACGATCTGGAGAATCCCTATAGCACACCCGCGGGCAAACCGTTTACCTGGCAACGGCTGCGCATTCTGGGCGGGCGGTCGCTGGTGTGGGGACGGCAGAGCTACCGGCTGAGCGATAACGATTTCAAGGCCGCGAGTCGCGACGGTTACGGCGATGACTGGCCGATTTCGTATGCGGATCTGGCTCCCTATTACGACATCGTGGAGAAGTATGTGGGGATCACCGGCGCGGCCGAGGGCAACGAGATGCTGCCGGACGGGCAGTTCCTGCCGCCGATGAAAATGAGCTGCGGCGAGATTTTGATGCGGGAGCGAGTCAAAGCGAAATTCGGGCACACGGTGACCATCGGGCGCGCGGCAGTACTGACGCAGAATCACAACGGGCGGCTGGGATGCCATTATTGCGGGCCGTGCGAAAGAGGCTGCTCGACGTTTTCCTATTTCAGCAGCCCCTTCACAACAGTGAAGGACGCTGTGGCCTCGGGCAACTGCACGCTCATCACCAACGCCGTAGTGAGCCACGTGAACATGGATAACAGCACGAATAAGGCGAACGGCGTGACTTACGTGGACCGTTTGACGCGGCAAGTGAAAGAGGTGCGAGGCAAATCGGTGATTTTGTGCGCGCAGGCAATGGAATCCACGCGCATCCTGCTGAATTCTTCGACGCGAGAGTATCCCAACGGGCTGGCAAATTCGAGCGGCGCGCTGGGACATTATCTGATGGACCACGTAGTGGGCGGCGGAGCGTCCGGACGCTTACCGGAACTGAAGGCGACTCCCGATGCCAATGAGCCGCAGAGGCCGAACGGAATTTACGTGCCGCGTTTCCGCAACACGCCTTCGAGCAAGAAGGCGCCGGGATTCATTCGTGGCTACGGTTTCCAGGGCGGCGCCGACATTGACTTTAATCTGCGGTCGGAAGGCTACGGCGCGTCGTACAAACGGGCAGTAAAAGAGGGCGTTTACGGAATCTCGCTGGGCGCGTTCGGCGAATCGCTGGCGCGCTGGGACAACTACGTGGAGATTGACAGCAGCCTGAAGGACGCGTGGGGCATTCCGGCGCTGCGCATCGTGATGACGCACGGCGACAACGAAGCGGCGCTGATGCAAGACGCTTCGGCGACCGCGGCGGAGATGCTGGAAGCCAGCGGCGCGAAAGACATCCGGGTGCAGGCCAACGTCGAAATGCCGGGAATGGCGATTCACGAACTAGGAACGGCGCGGATGGGCACGGATGCGAAGAAGTCAGTGCTGGATCCGTTCAATCAGACGCACGATGTGAAAAACGTTTTCGTGATGGACGGAGCGAGCTTTGTGTCGTCGGCGTGCCAGAACCCGACGTTGACCATGATGGCGATAACGGTGCGGGCGTGCTCGAACCTGATTGAGCGGTTCCGCAAGAGCGAAGTGTAACGTCTGGCTTTTGGCTTATTTGGCATCGCGCAACTTCCAATTGGCGCGGGGAATGCGATCCATCAAAAAAAGATCGGACGTGCGTGCGTACCAGCCGGAGCCGTGCATCCGGCCAATTAGTTTCAGCTTGGGTGTGTCCACGTAATTCCTGGCGGGATCGATCACCATGTCATCGTGAATGTGCATGGCTAGCACACGGCCCAACACCAGGCCGGTTTCCGGGCCGACTTCCACAATTTGGAGCAACTCACATTCCATGGCCACGGGACTGATGGCGATGCGCGGTGGTTTGACGTAAACCGACGAGACCGTGGCGAGTTCAGCTTGCTCCAATTCGTTGACGTCAGCTTCGAATTCGATGGCGGTGATGTTCATGGCGGCGGCCGCTTCGTCGGAGACCAGATTGACGACAAACTGCCCCGTTTGGCTGATGTTGTTGCGGGTGTCCTTAGGGCGCCCGGGCTCATGGCTACTGATGCCGATGCCGACTACGGGTGGCTCGCCGGAAAAGGCATTGAAAAAGGAAAAAGGCGCGGCGTTGAGATCGCCCTGGGCATTCTGGCTAACGACCCAGGCGATCGGACGTGGAGTGACGGTAGAAATGAGGAGCTTGTAGCGCTCTCTTGGGGGAATTGCAGCGAAGTCGAACAGCACGGACCCTCCTGAAAAGGATGAATGCTTTACCAGCATACCGTGGCTTTCGTTTTATGCGTGGGAAGGACGAAGCGTGGCGGCGTTTTTTGTGATCGGCAGGGGCTATTGCGCGGTTGTACCGGCTGAGTTGTCTGTTTCCTTGAGAGCCTGCGCGACAGCGTCCCTGGCGGAAACGTCGTTGCGGCTGTGGTCGGTAAGGTCGTCGTAACGCTGCTGAGCAGGGCCAGGAGTGAGCTTGTCGTTGTACTCGGCGGTGATGTCCGAGCTCATCTGGAGGAGAGCCTTGGTGAATTCAGCGTTGAGGTCGGAGCCGGAGATTACCACCTGCTTGCCGATGTAGGACGCTGCGATCCGCTCTGCGACCTTGTCGGCGCTCTCGTAGTAGTGCTCCGAAATTTCGCGATGACCCTGCTCGTGTTCGAGGACGTGCTGTCCGGCGCCTTGTGGCACCCAAATATTGACTCTCAGTTGCAGCGCCACTTTCGTGTTCGTTACGGTGACGGTCGCCGTGGTGGCGTCCATTTTTCGCAAATTTCCGCTGACGGTGGCATTGGAGACAAAATTGGAATCGCACTCGGCCTCTTCGCCTTCGCCGAGCGGCGGCATGTCCTGCGGCGGGGCCGCGGGATCGAAGGTGTGAAGCGCAAACGTGGGCGGAAGCTTAATGATAACAGGGACAACCGATTCCGCCGGCCGCTCGGTCGAGGAGAAACGCCGCCACGCGAATCCGGCCACGAGCAAGGCTGCCAGAAAGATCAAAAGAACCGCAAAGTGCCGCATATGAGCTGGTCTCCATTCCATTTTTGCGCAAAACTGAGGAACAGCAAGACTGGTTTTTGCACGACGCTGACGTGACAGGTAACCGGCGAAGCGGCGCAACGATGTAGTACCTGGCTGCGGAAATTTTCCGTAAGATAGGCCAGCGATTGAAGGATGCGACCGCATGAGCAGCACAATTGGGTGGCTCGTTCTGTACGCGACAAGCGCGCTGGCAGTGGGTGCACTGGCGCGTGGCTTCTGGATTTACCGCAAGTCGCTCACCTGGCCGACGGCGGACGGGGAAATCACACGACTGGACGTGGAACGCCGCCAAACGGCGGGAGAAGGGCATTATTATTGCGCCACATTCAGCTATGACTTCCGGGATCCAGATGGAGCAAGGCGACACGGTACCTGGAGCAAGAATTTTTCGTCGGATGGAGATGCGCGGAAATTTGCGGCGCGCGAGCTCCCCGTCGGCAGGCGTGTGATCGTGAGGTTCGATCCAAAGAACCCTGAGACCAATGGACTTGAGCTGGACTCCTGGACTTATACCGGCGACCGGCCGCTTGATCTGGGTGTCTGACGCGTTGCGGGGAAGGCATGGCAAGAAGTGGCGCGCTCGGGGCGATTCGAACGCCCGACCTTGTGCTTCGGAGGCACACGCTCTATCCAGCTGAGCTACGAGCGCGCAGGAAAGGTGCGACTTCCTGTCTATTGTAACGCGAAACGGCAGCGATTGCGCCCGCGAGGAGCCAGGGTCAGCCCTTGGCGCGTTCCTTGATCTGACGGGCCAGCCGCTCGATTTCTTCGGCTTTTTTGACCATGGCCAGAGAGAGGACGCTGGTGGAGTCGGTTTTTTCCACCTGATCTTTCAGCTGCGAGGCCAGGTCGAACAACTTTTCGACATTCTTTTTAATGTCCTTCTGATTTTCTTCCAGGACGGCCTTGGAGCTGGGCCGCGAAGGCAAATTGGCGTCGTCCTCGGGACGAATTGGTCCTGTTTTTGAGGAAGAGGCATCCTGGCCGCTAGCGGTTACAAAAAAGAGCGTGGACACCGCCACCGCGCACAGGGCCTGCAATAACGAGCGCCTGCTTTTTTCCATTGATATCCCCTTGCCGGAAACGTTTCGGAGGCCACCTGAAACGAGGCGTGCCCGGCGACTCAATGTTATACTCGCCCGGCGAATCGCCTATGTCCAGTGTGACTGGTTTTCTAAACGACAACGCGCTCGGAATCGCTCTGCGGCTGCTGATACTGCTGGTGGTGGCGGTGCTGGCGAGCCGGGGGATGCGCGCACTGTGCAACCGGCTGGTGCGGCCGGCGAGCGGTTCATCTAAAGCCGAGCAGGCGCGGGAGCAGCAAACGCGCGGGCTGGCAGAGCTGGCGTTTCAATGTGGCAGCGCGGTGGTGTGGCTGGTGGCTGCCTTGACGGCCCTGGCGCTGCTGGGAATCAATCCGCTGCCGGGGATTGCGGTGGTGGTGGTAGTGGGAATTGCGGCGGGATTGGGCGCGCAGAACGTGCTGCGTGATCTGCTGGCCGGATTTCAGATCGTGCTGGAGGATCAGTTTGCGGTGGGCGAGACGGTGCAAATCGGCGGAGGCGCCGGGCGGGTGGAACAACTGACGCTGCGGCGGACGGTGCTGCGTGACACGCGCGGCGCACTGGTGACTATTGCCAACGGCGAAATCCGCACGGTAGCGAACCTGAGCAGAGAATGGTCGCAGGCGTTTGTGGACGTCGCGCTCGCGCCGGAAATTCCGTTGGAGAAGCCGCTGGCGGCCCTGGAGACGGCTGCAGCCGAACTGCGCGCCGATGCCGCCTGGTCACAAGCGCTGGTGGACGGGCCGCGAGTGCTCGGCCTGGAGTCCTATGACCGCGACGCCAGCGTGCTGAGGCTGCAGATGAGGACGCTGCCGATGCGGCAGGAAGAGATTGCGCGGGAGCTGCGACGCCGGATTCAACTGGAGTTTCAGAAGCGGGGCATTGCAGTGGGAAACGTGCAGCGAGTAGGAATGATGAACGCACAGGCAGAGGCCGACCCAGCGATGCCGCCGGCGCTCTCACCACAATAAGAGTTTCAGGAGGCTCACCCAATGGCCACCGTAACCTACGACGAAGTGAATTTGATGTTGCGGTTGTACGACCTGAGGCGCGAGCAGCGGCTGCGCCAGGCCCGCAGCTGGTACCTGGACTATTTTCATCCGAGCTCGCCCGACGAAATGATGGAAAGCTACAAGGCAGGCAGTGACGAATACAACAGCATCCGCATGGTGCTGAGCTATTGGGACATGGTGGCCAGCATCGTGAACCGCGGACTGATCAACGACGAGCTGTTCTTTGAGAGTAACGGCGAGATGTGGGTGGTCTGGGACCGCATACGCGGCATCGTGCCGACCTGGCGGGCGGCGTTCAAAAATCCCATGGTGTTTCACAATCTGGAAGAAGCCTGCAAGCGGCTGGAGACCTGGCGGGAAAAGAGAGCGCCGGGTTCGAATTCAGCGATGCGGCAGATGATGCAGCAGGCTCGGCCGAAGTCGTAGCGCGAATTATGCGGCGGAGATTGGAGTTTTGGCGCGGGTGGTGAAAGATTCTTCCAGTCCGGTTGACCGCGCGAGAACGCAGCGGTTCCTTCCCAATTCCTTGGCGCGATACAGAGCCAGGTCGGCTTCGTGAATCAGCGCTTCAGCGGACAAACCAGCCCAATCGTCGGTTCCGGCAATGCCGAGGCTCATGGTGACGGTCAGCGGCCCAGCGTGGGTATCGAAAGGATGCGATTGAATGATCTGGCGCATGTGTTCGGCACGGCCGACGGCCAGGCGGCTGGGGCAGCCGATCAAGACGACGAGAAACTCTTCGCCGCCATAGCGGCTCACCGCATCGTAGCTGCGAATGGAAGTGTTGAGGCGTTCCGCCACCTGGCGCAAAACCGCGTCGCCCGCGGAGTGCCCGTAACTGTCGTTGATTTGCTTGAAGTGATCAATGTCGCCCAGAACGATGGTCACGCCGTTGCCGCGATCGCGGGCAGCGCGGGAAATTTCGCGCTGCAGGAAATCAAGAATCATGCCGCGGTTCCAGAGCGAGGTCAGCGCGTCGTGGGTGGCCTTGAAGCGCATTTCTTCGCGCGCTTCGACCAGGCGGTCTTCGAGCAGCAGAATCCGTTCGCCGGTGCGCAGGCGCGCGCGTAATTCCGGAGGATGAAAAGGCTTGGTGAGGTAATCGTCGGCTCCCGATTCCAGGCCGGCGATCACGTCCTCCTTGCCTTGTCGTGAAGTCAGCAGAATCATGTGTACATAAGGAAGATCACGCTGCTCCCGGACGGCGCGCACCACGGCAAGACCATCCATTCCGGGCATCACCCAATCCAGCAGAGCCAGACGCGGGCCGTTACGCTGGCACAAAAGGCGGGTTGCCGAAATTCCGTCCTCGACCGCAACGACTTCATAACCTCCTTTTTCCAACGTGGTCTGCAGCAACCGGCGAGACAACCTATCGTCGTCGGCGATGAGCACTCTGGTCATTTCGCGGCTCCAGCAAGCAGTTGCTCGACGTCACTTTCCACGCGCTTTAATTCTTCTTCGAAGGCTTGCCAGGGTTCCAGAAGCCGTTCGGTCTGGTTAGCTTTGGCAACCTGCTCGACGCTCGCGGCTAGCGTCGAAGCCCTCACGGCAGCCAGATTTGCCAGCATGCCCTTGAAAGCATGCGCCGCCTTTTGCGTATCTTCGGCGGACTTGAGTGCCACGGCGCGGCGCAAGGTTTCCCGGTAGGACGGGAGCTCCGCTTGAAAAATGCCGAGGATCTCGCGAACCAGCGCTTCGTCGTTCTCCACGCGCGCAAAGAGTTCCGCGCGATCTATGCTGCTTTTCTGTTTGTCCATAATGGCGATGGTCTCCTGGTTCTCATGGTCATGCCCGCCTTGCACGGAAGCAACGACGCGAGCGATTTCTTCCCTGAGGATGTGCGGCCGAATGGGATTCGAAATATAGCCATCCATGCCGGCTGACAGGCATTTTTCCCGATCACCCTTAAGAGCATGAGCGGTCATAGCCACAATTGGGGTTCTCCGGCCAGTCGCCCGCTGGCGTTCTCGGATTAATTCGGTGGCTTCAAGTCCGCCCATCTCCGGCATCTGGATGTCCATCAGGATCAGCCCAAACGGCATCTCGGCGGCGCGCTGCAAAGCTTCACGTCCATTACAGGCGACCACCACATGGTGCCCCATTTTTTCCAAGAGCCGGGCGGCAAGCTTTTGATTTACAGCGTTGTCTTCAGCGAGCAGGATCGTCAGGGGCTGAACTGCCGGCGAAGGCGGGTTTGGAGCGTTGGGGAACCCACCGAGCGGCGTTCCTTCCACAGCCAGTTGCAGCGCTTCCCGGAGTTCGGCTCGCAGGATGGGCTTGCTGATTCTCTTGAAAATATTCAGCCGCTCCTGGTCCGGCAGGTCTTCGGCGATCGGCGAGGAGGTCAACAACACCACGGGAACGGCCTTGCCGCCTGGCAGCTTGCGCAGTAGCTCCGTGGTTTCCAGACCATCCGTGCGTGGCATGTTCTTGTCCATAAGCACCACGGAAAAAGGAGTGGAACCTGTCTGAGCCTTTGCGAAAAGTTCAAGCGCCAGCTCGCCTGAAGCGGCCGAGGAAACTTCCATGCCCCACATCGGAAGGAGATGCTCGAGCAAACTCAGATTGACCAGATTGTCATCCACCGCCAGGGCGCGCAGGCCCTTCAGTGGCAGCCCCTGCGGCTGCGCGGGAATCTCCTCGGGCCTTACGCAGGAAAGAAGTGCGGTGAAAAAGAACCGGGTGCCGTGACCAGTCTCGCTCTCCAGCCAAATTTCGCCACCCATTAGCTTTACCAGTTGCGCGGAGATGGAAAGACCCAGGCCGGTACCGCCAAATTGCCGCGTCGTCGAAGTGTCCGCCTGCGAGAACGCTTCAAAAATTTGCTTGTGCTTTTCCGCGGGAATGCCAATTCCCGTGTCCGCCACGGTGATTTGCAGCAAGAACCTGCCGTTCTCCTCGCTGACGCGAGCGGCTCGCACGCTGACCGCGCCCTCGTTGGTGAACTTGATCGCGTTGCTGACGAGGTTGATCAGCACCTGGCGCAACCGGGTGACATCGCCTTTCAGATATTCGGGAATGCCCTCATCCAGGGCCCAGCTGAGTTCCAGCCCCTTCTGGGCGGCGCGCAGCGCCAGCGGCCGCACCGCTTCTTCAATGCAGGTTGGAAGCGAAAAGACCGCCCGCTCCAACCCCATCTTCCCCGCTTCAATTTTGGAAAAGTCCAGGATGTCGTTAATGATTGCGAGTAGAGCATCGGCGGACGATTTCACCATGCACAGGTAGCTGCGCTGCTCATCGTTCAGCTGCGTGTCCAGGGTCAGTTCGGTCATACCGATGATGCCGTTCATAGGCGTGCGAATCTCGTGGCTCATGTTTGCCAAAAAGTCGCTCTTGGCCCGATTGGCAGCTTCGGCGGCTTCTTTTGCGCGACGAAGATTTTCTGCGGTCATCTGATGCTGGGTGACGTCCTGGATGACCACTACGTACCCGCTGTGCTCGCCCTGTTTTCCCCGGATGGAGTGCGCAATGGTATCCACCCACACCACACCGCGCGCCTGATGTCGCAGCCGGTAACTCATCGCATAGTTTTGTCCATTGGTTATGGCCGCCGTGCGGGTTTGTGCCACACGATCGAGGTCTTCGGGATCGATGACCAGGTTCCAGCCTCCGCGCAGGCACGCTTCTTCCGAAAGGCCGGTCATCTCCAGCCAGGCTTCATTGGTGTAGGTGACTTCGCCACGCGGATCCAGCAAAACGATGCCCACGGGAGCCAGTTCGCAGAGGGTGCGAAACATTTCCTCGCTTTGCCGTAGCCGCTCTTCGGCGGCTTTCCTGCTGGTGACGTCTTGCACCGCTCCCACATACCCTTGCAGAAGGCCAGTTGGCCCGAAGAGGGGACGCGCCAGGCTCTCCACTTCCACCACATCGCCGGCAACGGAAAGGTAACGATGGTTGCTATGGTAAAGCTCGCCTCTTTCCGAGTGTCGTTTCCATTTTTCAGAGACGACTCCGCGGTCCTCGGGATGCAGCGCCGTCCTCCAGCCGTCTCCGTGAGCTTGCGCCAGGGTCAAGCCGGTCATTTCCAGCCAACGGTCATTGACGAAGCGCAGTTGGCCGTGGGCGTCCATCAGGAAAATCCCGATCGGCGAGGCCGCGGCAATGGTGCGGAAGAGCTGCTCGCTTTCCCGTAACGCCACCTCCGCCCGTTCTCGTTCGCTGATCTCCACCTGCAGGTCGCGGGTGCGTTCCGCGACGCGTTGCTCCAAGGTGTCGCGAGCCTTCACCAGTTCGGCATCGCGCAGCGAGATTTCGTCGAGCATGTGGTTGAAGTCCTGGCCGAGCTGCTTCATTTCACGGCCTTCCAGGATGGGAGCACGCTGCGAGTAAGTCTTCTGTTCGGCGATCGTTCTTGCCGTTTTCGCCAGCAGACGGATCGGCGCGGTAGTTCTTTTTCCTAATACACCCGTCAGCAGATACACCACCAACAACAGCGCCAGCGCAATCATGGCATTCGCGCGAATGTATAAGGCGGTATGTTGATGCAGTTCATCCAAGTCTGATTCAACCCGTATACGCCCGAGCAACTTCCCGCCCGATTCAATCGAGCGAACAACCGTTAGTTTGTTTTCTGTCCATTCGATCCCGGGTGGACCTGATGGAGGGAAAAAGTATTTTCGGTTCAAATCTACACGCAGGTACGACGCGAAAAAGTTTCCATCCGGCTGATAAAGAGCTGCGCTCAAAATGTGCGGGCGGGTTTGCAGCGCTTGCAGTAGCCGTTCGCCCGCAACTGCGTCGTCGAACGTCAGGGCTGCCACAGCATTGTTACCGATTAAATCGGCCGTGGACCTCAATTCCTCCTCGTTGCTCTTCCGCTCGTCCTGGTGATCGAAGAGCACGAACGCGGTGCACCCGAGTGCCAGACCGAATCCGCTGATAAACAGCGTTAGCAGGAGTAGCCTGTGCCGCAGCGACATCCCCGCATTGATCACTTCGCGCAGCATAGTCAGCTTCTGGCAAGCTCCACGCCGTGCAGCACTCGCCGTGCCAGAGACAACAGCTGCGAGCTGATTTTCAGATGACTGCGCAGCACCGCGTCCATATTTACGTCAAACGTCAATCCTTTTCCGGTTGGCTCCAGATTCACCATACCGCCGGCTTTCAGGAAGTCTGGATCCTCACCAACGGTTAGAGCACCGGAGTCCTTCACGCTTTCCAGAAGCTTGCTGTATCTTTTTGCCAAGGAGCGCGTGACAAAGATCACCTGGCACCCCGCAAGGCTCTGTTCCGCGCGAACCCACTTCACTTCCAACTGCCTTCCCTTGACGGACTCCCCGCGCGTGAACTCCGCCAGCACCGTGCCGAACGAAAAATCGCCATGTACGCAAATGGACAACGGCGTCGTGGGCGTGGCAAACACCGCGGTGGGCCATTCCACGAAAGACGGCGCGTTGGCCAGGAATCTGGCCTTGGCCTCCGATTCGGCGGCCGCTTGCTGCGCTGGCGCCGTTTGGGCGTCCACAAGAGTCACGGCTGCGAAACACACCAGTGCCTTAGCGAAACGGTTCACCCTTTTTTCCTCAACGGACACCACCCCCGCAAACAGGAATCCGGCACGCGAGCCGCCATTCCGACGGCCCAGGGGCCATTCGATTTTGCTGAAAAGAAAAAGGTTGTTCGGGAGATTGGACGGAGTTAATCGACAGCTTTTCCCGATTTCGAACAGTTTCGCCAGCGGGAAGCCATTTCGGAACACCGGCCTGTTCGCTGTCTTGATTTCGCCGGATTTTTCATATTGGGCGCACCTGTGCAATTAAGACGGATCTATCTCGTTGCGCGATGGCTTTTTAATGATCCTGCGCATCCATTGGCGGATGATTTTTTGCGGAAAGTCTCAAACGGCCGTGCAGGAACTCGGCACGCCGCTCAAAGCATCGAAGCGGAACTATATCTGGAGGCGCGGGTGAGAATCGAACTCACGCATAAAGGTTTTGCAGACCTCTCCCTTACCACTTGTGTACCGCGCCGCCAATCTTGGATTATAACAAAATTCGTCGGGTTCTGTCAGCCGCGCCTGGGCTGCTCGGTGAACCCTACTTTTTCACCGGTGAGGCGATCCGAGCTTCCCGTAAAAATCGGGCCGATTCTTCCGGCGGAGTGGGATTGATGTAGAAGCCAGTCCCCCACTCGAATCCCGCCACTTTGGTAAGTTTCGGAATAATCTCCACGTGCCAGTGATAGTGATCATTGATCTCTTCCCCGATCGGCGAGGTGTGAATCATAAAGTTGTATGCCGGACGGTCCAGCACCGCATCCATACGCATCAGCGTGTCCTTCATCATCTTTGCCAGACTGGCATACATGGAGCTCTGGTTATTCTCAAACGAAGACCCATGCGCCTTGGGCAGTAGCCACATCTCAAATGGAAACCGCGGCGCGTACGGCGCCAACGTCATGAAGTGATCGTTTTCGCCGATTACCCGCTCTCCTGTTTCCATCTCCTGCCGGATGATGTCGCAAAAAATGCAGCGCTCCTTTTCGTCGTAGTAATGCCAGCAGCTGTCCACCTCTTCCCGCACGCGCCGCGGCACAATTGGCAGCGCGATTAACTGCGAGTGCGTATGCTCCACCGTAGCCCCAGCGGCTTCGCCGTGGTTCTTGAAAATCAGAACATAACGGAAGCGCTTGTCGTTTTTCAGGTCAAGCATGCGGTCGCGATATGACCACAGCACATCTTCCAGCGCGCGCTCGGTCAGTTTCAGAAAATCACTGACCATCGTCTCCGTGCGCGCGAGCGTTTCGAGGTCAAGTTTCGGCCCTGTGGCAATACGAACACATTCGGGGACAACGACCGAGCCGAGAATTTCCCGAAGCTCCTCGCTCATCTCATCTCGCTGCAAGTCTCGATGCAGCGGGCCATTTCCACGAATCGTGCAGCGCGCAACCGTGCGACCGTCGAATGCACCCGCTTCCGCGCGCG
>Ga0187821_10000273_pt1 | contig 12532 bp, 11 predicted proteins | sample NC_wetland_sal_i_20_FD_132442 | JGI IMG/M metagenome (GOLD analysis project Ga0187821, IMG submission 132442) | Wetland sediment microbial communities from Neuse River Estuary, North Carolina, USA - SourceSoil_1 | ecosystem: Environmental > Aquatic > Freshwater > Wetlands > Sediment | place...
CCCAGCCAATCGCGGGAAGAACCACGGCGGCAACGAGCGTGAGCTGCCAGTCTTCGTAGAACATCACGGCCGCATAAGCGATGAGTTGGGCGAGTTCGAGACCGAACGCCGCCGCACCGCGGGTGATCGCATCGCGCATGAGCGATGCGTCGTAGAGCATCGTGGACACGAATTGACTGGAGTGAACCGCATTGAGCGATGCAAGGTCGCGCCGGATCAAACGATCGAACATGTCGCGCTGAGCATCCGCAACCACGCGCTCGCCCACGGTATCGATGAGCGTCTGTTGGGCATACCAGCTCATGGCTCGAATGGTCATGAGCGCAATGACCAGCAGGGGAATGACCGCAAGCATATTCGCCTGCTTTTCGAGAAAGAGCGTTTTCACCGTGAAGTTCACGATCAGCGGAATCGCTCCGCTGGCGGCCGACGTTACGATCATGCACAGAAGGGCGACCGTGAAGATCGGCCACTGCTTGCGTATATAGTCGCGGAAGAGTCGGGCGATGACCGACACAGTTCCTGCCTCAGGAAGTCGCGCAATATGGCCCGGTACCGGCGTTGCATTCAGCTGGCTCGGGGCGTCGATTTCCACTCGGTCGTTCATCGGCGCGCGGCATAGCACGCCTCTATGCCCGGGTGCGAGAGCAGAGCTACTTCCCGAGTCAAGAGTTGGGATCCGGATCGATGAGCCGGTGGATATGGACGACGAAGTAGCGCATCTGGGCGTTGTCGACGGTCGACTGAGCCTTGGCTCGCCAGGCCGCATAAGCCGATGCGTAGTTCGGAAACATGCCGACGATGTCGAGCTTGTCGAGATCCTTGAATGCGACGTCCGTCGGCGAGACTAGCTCCCCGCCGAATACCAGGTGCAGGAGTTGTTGCGGCTTTCGTTCCGACATCTCTCCTCCTTCAGCCGCGCGACAGGTTCAGATGACTGACCCGCGCCATAAGATGTTCGTGTAGGCGTGGCCCCGCAGCGACGACGGATGGTTGCAGCGTGACTTGGCGATTATAGCGGATTTTGGTGCCCGAGTGCGTGGTGACGATCCCGCCAGCTTCTCGAAGGATGATTTCGGATGCCGCGAGATCCCAATCATGCTTGGCGGAGAGTGCCATCATGGCGTCGAATTGGCCCGCCGCAACCAGTGTCATTCGGTAGGCGATCGAATTTCTCGTCTCGATCTGCATGGGAGGCCAGGGAACGTTTGGTGCATTGTTCCAGGCCGGATGCGCGAACATTTGCTTGTCGCCGAGCATGCGGCAATTTTCGACGTCCGCTCGCTCGCTGACGGTGATCGGCGATCGGTTCAGAAAGGCACCGCCTCCGGCGTGCGCGGTGAAACATTCGTCTGTGATCGGATTATAGACCGCGCCTGCAACCGGCGCGCCATCGAAGACAACGCCGGCACAAATCGTGAAATGCGGCTTGTTCTTCATGAACGCAATCGTCCCATCGATGGGATCGACGACGAATACGGCAGGCGCTGTCAGCCGCGCCGCATCGTCCTCGGTTTCTTCGGACAACCAGCCATATTCGGGCCGGGCTGCGCGTAAATGCTCGGCAAGAAATCTGTCGACCGCAAGGTCGGCCTCGGTCACGGGGTTGCCCTTTCCCTTGTCCCATCGCTTGTAGGTCCCACCAAAGAACGAGCGGGCGATCTTTCCGGCTTCGCGCACGCTTTCTTCCAGCAGCACGAGATCAGACGCCATATCGTCAGGCACCGGCAACGGTCATTCCTTCAATGCGCAGCGTTGGAGCGTTGGTGCCGTAGCGAAACTCGAGATCGTTCGCCGCAGTGAGGTTTCGGAACATATCCTTGAGGTTGCCGGCAATCGTAATTTCGGAAGCCGGATACGCGATCTCGCCATTCTGGATCCAGAATCCGGCGGCCCCTCGGCTGTAATCTCCGGTTACGGAATTCACACCCATACCGATCAGTTCGGTGACGTAGAATCCTTCCTTGATGTCTGCGATCAGTGCGTCAGGAGATAGTGTACCGGCTTCCATGTAGAGATTGGTCGTCGACGGCGAGGGAGGACCGCCGGTGCTGCGCGACGCATGACCCGTCGTCGAGAGCCCGAGTTGTTTGGCGCTGGCACAGTCGAGCAGCCAGGTCGATAAGATGCCGCGATCGATCAGGGTTTGCCGTCCATTCGCAACGCCTTCCCCGTCAAACGGCTTGGACCGCAGTCCTCGAATGCGATGCGGATCATCGATAATCGTGACGGACGGCGTGAAGACTTCCTTGCCCAGCATGTCCTTCAGGAAACTCACGCCGCGCGCAATGGATGCCCCCGAAATCGCACCGGCGAAGTGGCCGAGCAATCCGCCCGAGACACGAGGGTCGTAGATGATCGGAACAGCCTGCGACTTCACCTTTCTCGGATTGAGACGGCGTACTGTGCGTTCGCCGGCCGACCTGCCGATTTCGGCGGCAGATTTCAGGTCGGACTTGTGACGAGCCGAAGCGTGATCGTAGTCCCGCTCCATTGCGGTGCCTTCGCCGGCGAGTACGACAACGGAAATGCTGTGGTTGGTACCGGCGTAGCTGCCGAAGAAACCTTCGCTCGTTGCGAGCGCAATGGCTGAGCGGCTGAAGCTTGCGCCACCACCTTCCGAATTCGTCACGCCGGGTACCGCCATTGCTGCGGCTTCGCTATCGCGCGCGAGTGCGACCAGCGCCTCGGCTGAAGGCTCGTCGGCATCCTCGAGATCGAGCAAGGGAAATCGGCTCGCCAGCCGCTCGCGCGGTGCAAGTCCTGCATATTTGTCCTCTGGCGCCAAGCGTGCCATCGCCACTGCACGCTGAGGCAGTTGGGCGAGCGCATCGCGCGAAAAATCCGTCGACGAAACGAACGCCACCTTCTGTCCTACGAAAACACGTAAGCCGAGATCATTCGCTTCGGCGCGTTCCGCGTCTTCCAGTTTTCCCAGCCGGTACGAGACGCTCGACGTGACGCTTTCGACAAAAAGTGCATCGGCGGCATCGGCACCGGCGGCACGGGATGCCGCTATTAGCTGTTCCAACGTCTCTTTGGCGTTCACTCGCGCCATGGTTCAACTTGCCATCATCGGTAGTTGCGATGTCAGCCACAAGATCGCGACAATCGCGATGAGGTAAGAGAGCCATGTGAGAATAATGCCCAACAATCGTGGAAGCGATGTGCCAGCGCTTCGAGACAAACCGACCGCGTGCAGAATGCGTCCTAAAGTGAGGGTTGCGCCGACCGCATGAATGACCATCGCGTTGGCGCGTAAGGGTATGAGGATCAACATCAGAAGAAGAGCGAGCGGCACATATTCCGTGTTGTTCGCGTGTGCTCGCACCGCCGCCATCATCGCGGGATTGGCGCCATCGCCGATTTCTGTTTGCGTTTTGACACGCGCGCCCACGACGAGAATTCCAAGGACGAGCATGATGAGGGCGTTGATGGCGGCATAGAGCGCCAGCATGGGAAAGGGCGCGAGCAGAATGGCGGGCATGTGGCGGAAATTCCCGAAGTGTCGGGGCCATAAGTAGAGGAGTTCGTGACCGGGTCAAGCGCTCTATTTGTGGAGAGCAACCCTATTTCCAGATGGGTGTGCCCTGACCAGGGAGACCTAGCTTTGGCCATTTTTCCGTTATCGTCCGCACGATGTCGTCGCTCATGCGGATCTGGCGACCCCATTCGCGCTTGGTTTCGGGCGCGATCTTGTTTGTGGCATCCAGACCGATTTTTGAACCCAGGCCGCTCTCGGGCGATGCAAAGTCGAGATAATCGATCGGAGAATTTTCGATCAACGTGATGTCGCGTGCAGGATCCATGCGCGTGGCAATAGCCCACATGACGTCCTTCCAGTTTCGCGCGTCGATGTCGTCGTCCACGACGATCACCCATTTTGTGTACATGAACTGGCGCAGATACGACCACACTGCCATCATCACGCGCTTGGCATGGCCGGGAAAAGATTTTTTCATGCTGACGACTGCAATGCGGTAGCTGCAACCTTCGGGTGGTAACCAGAAGTCCGTAATTTCGGGAAATTGTTGGATGATGAGCGGAACGAAAACCTCGTTCAGCGCTTCGCCGAGAATGCTTGGTTCGTCGGGCGGTCGTCCTGTGTAGGTCGACAAGTATATGGGTTGGTGCCGCATGGTGATGGCACTGAGGGTGAACACCGGAAACTGTTCGACCGAGTTGTAATAACCCGTATGGTCTCCGTACGGACCTTCGTCGCGATAATCGTCGAGCGAAACCGAGCCTTCCAGCACAATTTCCGCCTCGGACGGAACCTTCAACGGTTGGCTCACGCAGTCGACGAGTTCAACCCGCTTGCCGCGAAGTAATCCGGCGAACTGATATTCCGAGAGTGTCTCCGGCACGGGCGTGACCGCGGCGAGAATTGTGCCGGGGTCCGCGCCGAGCACGATCGCCGCCGGCAACGGTTCCGACTTTTCCTTTGCCCAGCGCGCATGATGTTGCGCGCCGCCGCGATGGCGCAGCCAGCGCATGATGGCCTGATTTCGGTTCAGGACCTGCATGCGATAGATGCCGAGATTGTAATTGTCTTCGCGCGCTTCGCCTGGTCCTTTTGTGACCACGAGAGGCCAGGTGATCAACGGTGCCGGTTCGCCGGGCCAGCACGTCTGGATCGGCAATTTGGCGAGATTGATCTGTTCGTCGCGCAGCACGACTTCCTGACAAGCTGCGCGCACCACACTCTTCGGCTTCATCGCGAGAACGGTCTTGGCCAGGGGAAGCAGCTCGAACGCTTCACCGAGGCTGCGCGGCGGCTGAGGTTGGCGCAAAGTCGCCAATAGCTCGCCAACTTCGCGCAGCGAACGCGCGTCCGTTCTTTCCCTGCCATCCACGCTGACGCCCATGGCGACGCGTTTGACCGTACCAAACAGATTGACCAGGACTGGAATGTCGCTCGTTGTTCCATTTGCCATGACCGGTTTTTCAAAGATCACCGCCGGGCCGCCGCCTGCGATCAGGCGGGTTTGGATCTCTGTCATCTCGAGCATAGTCGAGACGGGTTCGCCAACGCGCACCAACTCGCCGGTCGCTTCGAGCCTGGCAATGAAGTCGCGCAACGAGCGGTAGGTCATGACGGTTTCTAGCCCGATCCCTCGCTGACGTCATCTTGAACGGCGAACACTTGGCACCGCTTGCGCCGTTTGCAATAGCCGCTAGGCTCGCTCCGAATCGTCGCGGAAAGGCGCGACCTCAAGCAGGGGTAATTCATGCTCTTCAGCCGCACCAAGTCCTTGGACGCGATTCTGGCGACAGCCGAAAAGAAATCGCTGCATCGCTCGCTGGGGCCCATTCAGTTGACGTTGTTAGGCATTGGCGCGGTCATCGGTACCGGCATTTTCGTGCTGACCGCCGAAGCGGCTCAAAAGGCCGGACCTGGCATGATGATTTCGTTTGTGATCGCCGGCTTCGTCTGCGCTGTAGCAGCTCTCTGCTATTCCGAGCTTGCGTCGATGGTGCCGGTGGCCGGCTCTGCCTACACATACACTTACGCAGTCGTCGGCGAAATTTTCGCCTGGATGGTCGGCTGGGCTTTAATTCTGGAATATGCCGTGGGCGCGAGTGCCGTTGCGGTCGGCTGGTCCGGTTATTTCGTCGGGCTGCTCCGCTCATCGTTTGGGCTCGAGCTTCCGATGTATCTGTCGGTGGGGCCAAGTCAGGGCGGCCTTATCAATGTGCCCGCCGTTCTGGTCGCGGCGTTTGTAACTGGTCTACTCATCGTAGGCACCACCGAAAGCGCCAGATTCAACGCGGTTTTGGTGGCGATCAAGGTGACTGCGCTCACGGTGTTCATCGCTCTGACCTTGCCGCTCGCGAAGGCCGCCTATTTTCATCCGTTCATCCCGAATGGCTGGGGCACGATCGGCGTCGTCGGGGCCGCGTCCTCAATCTTCTTTGCCTATGTCGGATTTGACGCGGTTTCGACTGCAGCGGAGGAAACGCGCAATCCTCAGCGCAATGTTCCGATCGGGTTGATCGGAAGTCTTCTCATTTGCACGGTGTTCTATCTTCTGGTTGCTGCGGGAGCAGTCGGCGCAATCGGCGCACAGCCGGTCCGCGGCTTGATGGGCGAGGTTCTCGCCCCAGGTTCGGCTGAACTGGCGCAACGCTGTTCCCAGATCGTGGCCAGCGGAGCGACCCAACCGCTTGTTTGCAGCCGGGAGGCGCTGGCGCATGTTTTACGAACTGTGGGTTACGTACCGATTGGAAATCTCATCGGCTTAGCCGCATTCCTCGCCCTGCCGTCTGTGGTGCTCATGATGATGTATGGCCAGACACGGGTCTTTTTCGTCATGGCGCGCGATGGCCTGTTGCCGGCGAAGCTTGCCAGCGTGCATCCGCGATTTCGTACGCCCCATGTGGTGACGGCGTTCACCGGCGTTGTGGTGATGGCCATGGCGGCCTTCCTGCCCGTTGGTAAACTGGCGGACTATTCGAATTCAGGCACGTTGTTCGCCTTCGCCATGGTCGCCGTATCTGTCTTGGCGCTCCGTCGTAAGGATCCGTCGCGCCGGCGTCCCTTCCGCACCCCGGCCGTGAACGTTGTGGCGCCGCTCGCGATTATCGGCTGCGTCGTCCTCTATGCGAAATTGCCGCTCATCGCGATCCTCGTTCTGCCGGCATGGGGCGCGCTAGGACTCCTGTTTTACTTCGCCTACAGCCGCTCTCGCAGCCACGTTGGCCTCGGCACGATGGAAACACCTCCCGAACCCGACGCCATCGTGAGACCGTGAGTTACACCGGCATCTCGCCGATATAGGCCGAACTCGGGCGCAGCAGGCGTCCGCGCTTTTGCTGTTCGCGTGCATGCGCCGTCCAGCCCGCGGCGCGGGCCGTGGCGAAAATCGGCGTAAACGCCTGTCGCGGAATCTGCAGTGCGTCGAGCAAGATCGCTGTGAAGAATTCGACATTAGTGTCGAGCGGGTAGTCGGGCTTCTTCTTTCTCAGGGCTTCGCGGGCATACGCTTCGACTTCGGCCGCGAAGGGCATGTCGATCGAATTGCTGGCAAGTTTTTCGACTGTCGTCTTCAGCACATTGGCGCGTGGATCTCGCACCTTGTAGACGCGATGGCCAAAGCCCATAAGGCGTTCGCCACGCGATAACGCTTCGTCGATCCATGGCTTGATCCGCTCACGCGTGCCGATGGCATCGAGCATCTCAAGGACTGGCTCGGGCGCTCCGCCATGGAGAGGACCAGTCAGCGCGCAATAGCCGCCGGTCACCGCGCAAAAAAGATCGGCTTGTGTCGATGCGATGACGCGTGCGGTAAATGTCGATGCGTTCATGCCGTGGTCGCACACAGTTACAAAATAGGCGTCTAGCGCAGCGGTTTCAGCGGGGCTGGGCGCACGACCGTGCAACATCGACAAGGTATCCGCGGCATGGCCCAGTTTGGCATTGGGAAAATGGGGCTGCTTTCCCTGCATGCGTTGGACGAGCGCACCGACAATCACGGGGAGTGCGCCGACGATGGTTGCATCGTCGGTCAGACCATATTCGGCGCGGAGCGTGGCAACGGCCGCGCGAAATCCGTCTACGACGGAGAGACCTTCGCTCGCCGCGAGGAGTTGCGGTAACCGTGCGTAAACGCGAATGCGGGCCTCGCCCAACGCGGCTCGGACCTCGGCCTCGCTGACGGGGGTGTCCGTTGCAGCAGTCCAAAGGCGCGCGGTGACGCCTTCGAAACTCGTCTTTTTCACCAGATCGGCAACGCGCTCGCCGACGACGATCAATTCGCCTTTCTGACCATCGACGTGCGACAGGGACGTCTCGGCGGCGGGTACCCCGTCCAGACCGATCGGGGACTTGGAAGGCTGAATTGTCATGGCGTTCTCCAATGCTGCATCGCACAAAAGATCGGTCGCTTTGACGTATTGATCAATCTTGATTAGCATAATCAACATGAATAAATCTGATGACGCGCTCTACCTCTCGGCCCGCGACGCGGCGACCGAGTTGGCGGTCTCCCCGGCCACGCTCTATGCCTATGTCAGCCGCGGTTTAATTCGTTCAGAGCCTGGAGAGAGTCCGCGTAGCCGCCGCTACCGCGCCGAGGACGTGCGGGGACTGAAGAACCGGCGGGCACCGCTCGTCGAAGGCCAGGGACTCAAGGCAGCGGAACTGCCGGTCATGGATTCTGCGGTCTCGACGATCATGGAAGACGGTCCGATTTATCGTGGCGTGCGCGCCGTGACGTTGGCGGAATCGGCGACGTTCGAACAGTGCGCGACACTCCTATGGGACTCCAAATCGGCTGACCCTTTTGCCAAATCCAATCTTCCTGTCGTCTCGCCTGCGATGCGGGGCGTCATGGCGGCAACGCGCGATGCGCCACCCATCGACCGGACGATCGCGATCCTTTCTCTGGCCGCAGATGCCGACCCACGCGCCTACAACAGCGTCGCCGAGGGTCGTGCCGCGACGGGCGCGCGTATCCTGCGTCTGGTCACGGCGGCCATGATCGGCGGTGAGCCTTCGGCCGAGCCGCTGCACAAGCAGATCGCGCGCGCCTGGGCGCCACGCCATCCCCATGCCGAAGATCTCATCCGTCGAGCGCTGGTTCTGGTTGCCGATCACGAACTGAATGCCTCGACATTCACCGTGCGTTGCGCCGCGTCGACCGGCATCAGTCTCTATGACGCGGTGATCGCAGGTCTCGTGGCGCTCAAGGGCCCGCGCCATGGCGGCGTCGGACCGCTTGCAGCGAAACTCCTCGATGCGCTGCTCGAGGGCGACATCGCCGCGATCGTGCGCGAGCGCGTTGCGCTGGGCGAAATATTTCCGGGCTTCGGTCACATGATCTACCGCGACGGTGATCCGCGCGCCGTATCTCTTCTGGATGCCTTGATCAAGACAGGAATCGACAAGCGGTTGGCCGTCGAGATTCCCGAGCGCATTAAGGAAGCGACCGGAGCTTTCGCCAACAACGACTATGCACTTGCGGTCATGCGGCGCGCCTTGAACATGCCGCAAGGCAGCGAAACCGCGTTGTTTGCTATCGGCCGGACCGCGGGATGGATCGCCCACGCCATCGAACAACTGGAGAGCAGGAAACTCATTAGGCCGCGCGCCCGCTATGTCGGTCCGGCGCCGCCAAATCCACGCTAGCACCCAGAATTGCGAAATTCGTAGACGCTGGTTTCGCGAATCTCGCGGTCTTCCAGATCGCGCATCGTTTGCACCCGATACGTTTCGAGTTTGTCGACTCCGCCCTTGGGGAAATAGGACCGCCCCGGATCGCCGAGGAGTATGCGCGCGCCGTGCCGCGCACGATCGGACAGCCATGCCAGCAGCCGTTCCGCGAGCGGACGTTCGTAGCACATGTCGCCGACCAGAATGACGCGCCAGTTTCCGTCCGACCCGATGAGGTCGGCGGTCGTCGTGCTGACAATCTGGGCGTTGGCCGCCGCGTTTAGTTTGATCGCGGCTTGCGCGAAGTCGTCGATGTCCGCCGCCATCACGCGCTCGGCACCCGCCTTCGCCGCTGCAATCGCGACTAGACCCGAGCCAGAGCCAAAGTCGAGCACCGACTTGCCCAGCACAATCTCAGGATGATCGAGCACGTAGCGCGACAGCGCCTGACCGCCGGCCCATGCGAAGGCCCAATAGGGCGGCGGAATACCATGCGCTGCGAGTTCTTCTTCGGTCAGCTGCCAAAGCGGCACGACCTCGGTCGCCAAGTGCAGCTTGATCTCCGGCACCAGCGGCGGCGACACAAGTGCGGTGTTGGCGCGGATGAAATCGGTCTTATCGATCACTCCCGCTTATAGCTGCTGCGAGGCGTTGACGCGAACGGGCATCGGCCCTAGGTTCGCCGCGGCCCATGCAAGTCAGGGAGGCGTCCAGATGATTGTCATTGTCGTATCGACCCTCCGTCGCGCCGCCGCCTAACCTCCGTCTTCACGGATATTCCGCCGTCGGCGCCCAAAGGCTCTGACCAAAGGAATTTACCGTGCTTGAACGTTATGGCTGGAGCGAGAAGCTTCAGCATCAATATGTAATCGAACCAGGCTTGTTGCCGGCGCGCGTGATCATCCAGCAGCGTGGACTGTATGTCGTCGTCTGCGCTCACGGAGAAATGACCGCTTCGCTATCGGGCCGGTTCATGCAGGATGCCGCAGACGGCGATTTTCCCGTCGCAGGCGACTGGGTTGCGATAGCTGCACGACCGAACGAAGCCCGCGCGACCATCAAGCAGCTTTTGCCACGCGCGGGCGTCTTTCGACGCCGCGCTGCTGGTCCTGGGGCACCGCGCGCGCAGGTCGTCGCGGCCAATGTCGATGTAGCTTTGTTGCTCGCGTCGTTGAATGCCGATCTCAGCACGCGCCGCATGGAGCGCTATCTGGCGGCTGCATGGGAGGGCAACGCCGACCCCGTGATCGTTCTGACCAAGAGCGATATGTGCGACGACGTCGAACCATTGAAAGCCGCGATTGAGGCGATCGCGTTCGGCGTTCCGGTCCATGTCATTTCTGCGCTGACCGGCGACGGTCTCATGGACCTCTCCAAGCATTTTAGGGCTGGAAAGACCGCGGTGCTTCTCGGAAGTTCGGGCGTCGGCAAATCGACTCTGGTCAACGCGCTCGCGGGCAAGATGTTGATGCAGACCCGGGCGGTCGTCGGAAGTGACTCGCTTGGCCGCCACACCACAACGCATCGCGAGCTGGTCTTGCTGCCCAGCGGCGCGCTCATCCTCGACACGCCGGGCATGCGCGAGCTTGGTCTGTGGGAAGCGGACAGCGGCGTGTCGACCGCGTTTGCCGACATCGAGACGTTGGCGGCGACCTGCCGGTTTCACGATTGTCGACACGGTAGTGAACCAGGATGCGCCGTGCAGGCGGCGTTGTCCGATGGTTCGCTGGAGCCGGCGCGCTGGAATTCCTATGGCAAATTGCAGCGCGAGCTTGCGTTCGAGGAGCGCAAGAACGATCCCAGAGCCCGCGCCGAGGCGCGCAAGGTCTGGCTGCGCCGGAGCAAGAATTATCGGGCGCAAAAGAAATTCCGCGAGCGCGAAGAGTGATACGAGTTCAGGCGGGCTGTGGCGCGACCTCCGAAGACTTGGACGTCGCCAGCCGCAACAGCGTCAGATAGTCGGGTTGGATTTCCATCTTCTCGCCCAAGCCCTTGGACAGTAGAAGCGCGTGCAGCTTCGGCAGATTGTAGCAGGACACGTAATACAGAAGATGATGATCGACGTGATAGTTCACCCAGTAGGGCGCCACGAGCGCGCGCACCCACCATGAGGCATAGGTCGTGCGCGCATTGCGGAAGACGTCGTTGTCGTCGGGAACGACGGCATGCTCGGCGATATTGCGCACGCGCGTGATCGCCATGTGCCACGTGATGTTGGGCAGCACCCAGAACATCAGGAAATAGTGCGGCTTTCCGAACGCCGTCATCACCGCGAGCAGAATGAGTTGGACCGTGTATTGCGGCCCGATTCGCGTCCAAAAGGTCTTCACTCTCTCGCCGAACGGTCGGCCCGGTTCTCCGAGAGCACGGAGAAACTGTGCCTTGCGTTGCTTGAAGCCGGTCTGCCCCGTGAGATCGCGGATCATCTTGCGCCGGAAGCTTTCCTTGGTGATTGGAAATTTGGCCGAGAGGCCGAGATCGGGATCGTCGGGTTGCTGCGTGCGGCGATGGTGGACGAGATGGTAGTGGCGATAGCCGATCATCTCACCGAGAACCGGATAGGCGCAGAGCCATTGTCCGGCCCACTCGTTCCACCAACGCGTTTTCATCAACACGCCATGCGCGGCGTCGTGCATCAGAATCGCCAGACCCAACTGACGGCTGCCGATCACGACGACGGCAAGGATGAAGGTGAGCGGGTTCGGCCAGATCGCATAGATCGCCATCGCCGCGCCGATCACGATCCAGGCATGCAACACGCAAAGCGTGCCCGTGACGTCGGAGCGTTCGCGCAAGGATGCCATCTCTTCCGGCGAGAAGACTTTGGTCGGATCGAAGCGTTGAACGTTCATGGCGCGATTATAATCCGTTCGATCCCGAAGCACAGAGCAGGAACAGTTGTCTGCTCATCCGCTTGGGATCGTGGAAGAATTCGTGCCAGTTCGATTTCGTAGCGCATCACCAGATCCAGCTCGATAAGAGAAAGGCACAGGCGATCAGGGCGCCGGCATCGCGATTGGCGCGAAAAAGCTTCAGGCATTGTTCGGGATCGTCGATCTTCAGCACATGGACTTGCCACAGCAGATGGGCACCCGCGGCGAGCATCAGGAAAGCGAAAGGCCAGCCCGAATGTTCCGTGAAACCGGAGGCGAGGATCAATGTGAACGCGACGGCGTAGAACGCCATGATCCAGTCGCGAGCCCTTGCGCCGAACAAGCGCGCCGTCGACTTCACGCCGATCAGCGCGTCGTCTTCCTTGTCTTGCAGCGCATAGATCGTGTCGTAGCCGAGCGTCCAGAAAAACAATCCGGCATAGAGCATGGCGTCGGCCCAATCGATCATGTCCGTTTGCGCTGCGAAGCCGAGCAGGGCGCCCCA
>Ga0187821_10000275_pt1 | contig 12527 bp, 12 predicted proteins | sample NC_wetland_sal_i_20_FD_132442 | JGI IMG/M metagenome (GOLD analysis project Ga0187821, IMG submission 132442) | Wetland sediment microbial communities from Neuse River Estuary, North Carolina, USA - SourceSoil_1 | ecosystem: Environmental > Aquatic > Freshwater > Wetlands > Sediment | place...
GCATATCGGCGCCCTTAGGTGTGAACGTGATGGCGAGGAGCGACACGACGGCGTCGGGTTGACCCCGCTTGATGTTGCTCGACTTGGCCGACAACACCCCATCGATGTGCAGACCTGACTGAAGCCGAAGATTGCCGCGCCGAGCACCTGCTTCCCACTGGAACCTGTTGAACAGTGCTGCAAAGCGACGGCGCTTGGGCAGATAGACCAAGTCTTTCACTTTCGCGACCGCGTCCTGCAGGCGCGCCGAGATGACCTCGAGATCGCCCGCATCCTCGGCAATTAGCGTGCGCGGAGAACTCATGCGGATATCCGCTCGATATCGGCACCTACGGCGGAAAGCTTTTCTTCCAGCCGCTCGAAACCGCGGTCGAGATGATAGACGCGATTGACGACCGTCTCGCCTTCCGCCACCAGCCCGGCGAGAACCAGGCTGACGGAAGCCCGCAAGTCTGTGGCCATTACCGGGGCGCCGCGCAGCTTTTCGACCCCGACGACTGTCGCCCGGTCGCCTTCTACTTTTATGTTCGCGCCCATGCGCGCCAGTTCGGGCACATGCATGAAGCGATTCTCGAACACGGTTTCAGTGATGCGAGACGTGCCTTTCGAAATGGCCATCAGCGCCATGAACTGGGCCTGCAGGTCCGTCGGAAAAGAGGGAAATACATTCGTCGTCACGTCGACGGTGTCGGGCCGCGCGCCATTGCGCTGAACGGCGATGCCGCGATTGGTTTGCGCCACGTCCGTGCCGATACTGCGCAAGAGTCCGTAGAGCGCTTCGTTGGATTCAGCGCGAGCGCCGACGAGTTCGACTTCGCCGCCGGTCATGGCTGTTGCGATGGCATAGGTGCCGGTTTCGATCCGGTCCGGCATCACCGTGTAATCGACTCCGGACAGTTTTTCGACGCCATCGACGACAATCTCGTTCGTGCCGAGACCAGTGATCTGCGCACCCATTGCGATGAGACAGCGGCCGAGATCTTCCGTCTCTGGTTCGCGTGCGACGTTCTTGAGGATGGTACGGCCATGCGCCAGCACGGCACCGGTCATGAGATTCTCGGTCGCTCCGACCGAAGGAAACGGCAACTCGAACGTCGCACCCTTCAATCCATCCTTTGCACGCGCGATGACATAGCCGTCGGCAAGATCGATCTTCGCTCCCAGCGCTTCGAATCCTTTGAGGTGAAAGTCGACTGGCCTGGCGCCAATCGCGCAACCGCCGGGCAGAGAAATTCTGGCTTCTCCATGACGCGCCAGAAGCGGCCCTAGGACTTGAAAGCTCGCGCGCATCTTGCGCACGATGTCGTAGGGAGCCACGGCGCTATCGATCCTGCCGGCATGCAAACGCATGGTGTCGCTATGACCAAGACCCGCACCGCGGCGAATGTTCATCGTCACACCGAACTGCATGAGCAGATCGCCCATCGCAGCGATATCGGCGAGACGCGGAATATTGCGCAGCGTGATCGGCTCTTCGGTCAAAAGTGATGCCGCCATGAGCTTCAGAGCCGAGTTCTTGGCGCCGCTGATCGGAATCTCGCCGTTCAGGCGATTCCCGCCCCGAATTCGTATCTTGTCCATTGTCCCTCTCGCGGCGCCGAACCGTGGCTCTTGGGGTTTTGTAGCGTCCGGCGCCCGCTCGCGCTACAGGGCGACGCTAGCGTGGTTTTTGGGCCTTATTCGGGCGGTCTGACGACGTCTTATGGCCCGAAAAATGTGCGCTGGCGACGTCCTCGACGCTGGGTAGGGGGGCATTTCTGCGGCGTCGGAGATTCTCCCGCAACGCCTTGGCGCGGCGTTTTTCGCGCTCGGAAGCCTTGCTCGACATGGCGTTCGGCCGCCCTTTCCTATCCCAAATTCGTAGGCTATAGCAGCCGCCTTCGGGCGCTGCCCGGGAGCCGGAGTAGCGTAGTGGTAGCGCAACCCCTTGGTAAGGGGTAGGTCGAGAGTTCAATTCTCTCCTCCGGCACCAGAAACCATCAGAATTCAGTTGCCGGGATTGGCATTCGGCGGACCGCGGTCAGGCTTCTCGCCGTTCGGCCGCTTGGGCTTATCGAACGTCCATGGCGTCGTCGTATCGATCTTTTCGCTTCGGCCGTGCGGGCGCCACTGCAACGAAGAGCGAGCGCGATGAAGAGAGAAGGAAACGAGGACCGCCGAGCCATAGATGGAACAATGACTGCCCACCGGAATTGTTCCGCTGCTGCCCCGCCGCGCCGCAGCCATTTGCAGGTCGTCAAAGCAAATCGGCGATGGTCTTCTTTGCATCCTTTTGTATTTGTCCGAGATGCTTCTCGTTCAGAAAGCTCTCGGCGTAGATCTTATATATGTCCTCCGTGCCCGAAGGTCTGGCGGCAAACCAGCCATTCGCCGCCGTCACCTTGATGCCGCCGATCGGCTCGTTGTTGCCGGGTGCGGCGCTCAATTTCGCCCTAATAGGTTCGCCGGCCAACTCGATCAGTCTGATGCAATCGGGTCTTATGGAGGCAAGTGCCGCCTTCTGCGCGGCGTTCGCTGGAACATCCGTCCGCTCGTAGAACGACCGACCAAGATCCGAGGTCACATGGCGGTAGAAATCGGCCGGGTCCCTGCCCGTCTTGGCGGTAATTTCCGCAGCCAGCAGAGATAGGATGATGCCGTCTTTGTCGGTCGTCCACGTCGCTCCACCCTTGCGCAGAAAAGATGCGCCGGCGCTCTCCTCGCCGGCGAAACCCAAACTGCCTGCGAGGAGCCCGCTGGTGAACCACTTGAAGCCGACAGGCGTCTCGATGAGCTTGCGCTTAAGCTTTTGCGCGACGCGATCGATCATCGCGCTGCTGACGACGGTCTTGCCAACCGCGCAGTCAGCTGGCCACGCCTTGCGCTCGTCGAAGAGATAGGCAATAGCCGCCACCAGATAATCGTTCGGTCGCATCAATCCCGCCGACGGACAGACGATGCCGTGACGGTCGGCATCCGTGTCGTTGGCGAATGCAATGTCGAACTTGTCGCTCAGTCCGACCAACCGGGTCATCGCATAGCGCGAAGAGCAATCCATCCGGATTTTGCCGTCCCAATCGACGGTCATGAACGCGAATGCAGGATCGACCCTAGTGTTCACGACGCTCGCAGTAAGTTCGTAACGATCGATGATGGCCGGCCAATAGCCAACGGAGGCGCCCCCGAGCGGATCAATACCGATACGCACGCCGCTGCCGCGGATAGCATCCATATCGATGACGTTGAATAGATCGGAGATATAGGACACGACAAAGTTGTATTCGTGCACATTCGCCGAATTGAGAGCCCGTGAATAGGGAACGCGGCGCACACCCTCGAGCTTGGCGGCAATGAGGTCGTTGGCTGCTTTTTCAATGAAGCCGGTAATCTCTATGTCGGCCGGTCCGCCGCTGGGCGGATTGTATTTGAACCCGCCAGAGTCGGGCGGATTGTGCGACGGCGTGATGACGACGCCATCCGCAATGCCGCTCTTACGTCCTGCATTGAACGAAAGAACAGCGTGCGACACTGCTGGCGTCGGCGTGTAACCGCCATCGCTATCGATCCAGACGTCCACGCCGTTGGCGACGAAAACTTCCAGCGCGCTGCGACAAGCCGGCTCCGACAAAGCGTGAGTGTCGATCCCGAGAAACAAAGGACCGGGGATGTCGGCGCGTTTGCGATACCAGCAGATAGCCTGTGCGATCGCCAAGATGTGCGTCTCGTTGAAGGCGCAATCGAACGCCGAACCGCGGTGCCCGGATGTTCCAAAAGAAACGCGCTGAGCTGCAACAGCGGGATCTGGCACCTCGGTGTAATAGGCCGCTATCAGCTTGGGCACATCGACGAGCAAATCGGCAGGAGCAGGTTTTCCCGCGAGCGGATTGATCGCCCCGCTCATGGCTGTGAAATCCGCCTCGCTGTCATGAGGCCTTCTCCGTGCCGTTGGAGTCGAGTGAACGCCATTGGCGCCCGTCGCGTTCCATCAGCGTATTGGCTTCGCGAGGACCGCTACTTCCAGCAGGATATTCCGGTAGCGCTCCTTTCTTGGTTGCCCAATTGTCGAGGACGGGTTGCACGATTCTCCAACCCGCTTCGATCGTGTCGGCGCGTTGGAATTGGGTCGCATCGCCGGTCATGCAGTCGTAGAGCAATGTCTCGTAGCCGGTACGCGGTTGCACTTGAAAATAGTCGCCATACTTGAATTCCATGTTGACGTCGCCTAAGCGAAATTGCTGGCCCGGAACCTTGGCGTTGAGGCGAAGGCTCACGCCTTCCTCGGGCTGGATGCGCAGGATCAAGTCATTCGGTACGAGTTCCGCGTGCGACACCTCGTGAAACAAGGCGAGCGGCGCTCGCCTGAAGCGAATCAGGATTTCGGTTCGCCGCTTTTCCAAGCCTTTGCCCGTCCTTAGATAAAACGGCACTCCAGACCAGCGCCAATTTGCGATGCCAAGTTTGAGCGCAACGAACGTCTCAGTGCCCGAGTCGGATCGAACATCCGGGGAATTGCGATAGGCGGCCAACTGTCGCCCCTCGACGACGCCAGCAACGTATTGCGCGCGAACCACGTCAACCTGCGCCTCGTGTTCTCCAAAATGCACCGCGCTCAGGACCTTCGTTTTCTCCATGCGGACCTCATCGGCGTCGAAGCAGGTCGGCGGCTCCATCGCCACCAGCGACAGCAACTGAAAAAGATGGCTGGGGACCATGTCACGGAGCGCACCGGTTGCATCGTAGAAGCGGCCGCGATGCTCCACGCCCAGGGTTTCAGCCACAGTAATTTGCACATGGTCGATGTGACCGCGATTCCACAGCGGCTCGAACAAACCATTGGCAAATCGCAATGCCATAATGTTCTGTACAGTCTCCTTTCCAAGATAGTGATCGATGCGATAGGTCTGCGCCTCGGAGAGGACACTAAGAATTTCGCTGTTGAGTGCTTTGGCTGACGCGAGATCGCGTCCGAATGGCTTTTCGACAATCACCCGCCGCCACTTGCCGGCACCTTCACGAACAAGGCCCGCGGCACCCAATTGACGAACAATCGGTGCGAAGAAAGCAGGCGGTGTGGCAAGGTAGAAGAGCGCGCTCGGTCCAGCATTGAACTTCTGCTGAAGTTCAGGCATCCGCTGGCCGAGCGCAAAATAAGTGCGGGAGTCGTCAAACTCGCCTTTGACGTAGTGCAACCTGTCGCAGATCCATTGCCGATCCTTCTGAGCCGCACCGGTCGCGGTTTTTTCCAAGACGGCGCACGTCCGGTTTCGAAAACTTTCATCGCTCATGTCTCCCCGCGCCACGCCGACCAGCGCGAACCCCTCGGGAAGCAGACCCGTTGCTTTGAGATTGCAGAGCGCCGGCAGCAGCAGGCGCGAAGCAAGGTCTCCGCCGCCCCCGAAAATAACAAAAAGGCAAGGATCCGTGACGCGGTTCACGGCTTCGGCTCTACGTGGCCGCCGAAATTGTGGCGCATCGCGGAGAGCAGTTTGTCAGCAATGTCGTCCTTTTCTCGGGAACGAAAACGAGCAAAGAGCGATGCGGCCAGATTGGTGGCCGGCACTCCTTCGTCGATAGCCGACATCACCGTCCAGCGACCTTCGCCTGAATCCTCGACGAAACCCGAGTAACCGGCGAGCTTCGGATCAGCCGCGAGCGCGATCGAAGTCAGATCGAGCAGCCACGAGCCGATCACGCTGCCGCGCCGCCAGACTTCTGCGATGTCGGCAATGTCCAACTTGAAGCGTGCACTCTCGTCCGGTTGTGCCTCAGCATGGCTCAAAATCTCAAAACCCTCCGCATAGGCCTGCATCAGACCATACTCGATGCCATTATGGATCATCTTGACGAACCGGCCGGCGCCCACCGGACCGCAGTGCATATAGCCTTCTTCGACACGCGGATCACGGCCTTCGCGTTTCGGGGTGCGCGACAGACTTCCGCGACCCGGAGCCAGCGCAGAAAATATCGGGTCGAGATGCTCGACTACATCCTTGTCGCCGCCGATCATCAGGCAATAACCGCGGTCCAGGCCCCACACGCCCCCACTTGTTCCGCAATCGACATAGTGTATCGCCTTGCGCTTGAGCATTTGCGCGCGCCGGATGTCATCCTTGAAAAAAGCATTGCCGCCGTCGATGATGATGTCATCCTGCTGCAAAACCTCTGCGAGCTTCGACACGCTGTGCTCGGTGATTTCACCCGCCGGCAACATGAGCCAGACGATCCGCGGCGGCGCCAACTTCCCGACAAGATCGGCAATACCATCGCTCGCCGTCGCACCTAGGCCAACCAGGGACGTCACTGCAGAACCATTCCGATCATACACGACGCACTTGTGCCCGTTGCGCATCAAGCGGAGCGCAATGTTTCCGCCCATCCGTCCCAAACCGATGATTCCCAACTGCATGAGTGAACCTTTCCCTTTTGACGGTCCGTTCGACGCGACCCAATACAGTCGAGCGGTCAGGTCGGCTTTCCTCGACCTATCGCACGGTCGAGCCGCATCATAGAATCCTCCACCGAGGCGCAAATGTCGTCGATCAGCTTAGTCATTTCCGCCTTGGCTTTCCGCCGTCGTCCTGAGCTCCCAGCCTTGAGGCGATGCAATTGTTCCACTAGCAATCGATGTCGGCGATCGAGTCGTTCGATGATGGCAAGGTCATCCAGGCGATCGAGATCGTTCTTGCGCACAGCCTTCTTGCGGAGCAGTACGATTCGCTTCGCCAACATTTCGATGCGCAACTCGAGACCCGGATAGAGCGTTGCTGTCGCCATGGGTGCTGGCGCCCTGTTTTGTGGAGCAGAACGGGGCATGCTGTCAGCGCCGCCGAATCAGGCGCAATACCGGCGACAACACTGGTGCGCCATTGGATGTCCAGATTGGAATTTCTTCTGCGGCCATCCCGAAACTCCCACGTTGAATAAACTATATGTTTCGGCGGCAAACCACCGAGGGACAACGCGCAAAACGGCACGCCGGTTCCTTCCCACCCCGGCCATGGACCATTCGTAACCTCGCACAGCCGTTGGGAAATCCCCAGCTGCGGAACTCTCGTCTACCCGGGCCGTTTAACCCCGGCGCCGAATACGACACTCGCTAAGATCAGAAAGGATCGTGTGATGTTGAACGAAGTCACTCGCCTTTTCGCGGCAGCCGCCCTGGCATTGACGGCGACCACCGTGGCGGCGCGGGCCGATGCTTGCAGCGGCCACAGCCACGTAGCCGGCACGGTTTTAGGAGCCGTCGGCGGCGGCGCAATCGGAAGCGCCGTGAGCCATGGAAGTTTGGGAGGCGTAGTGGCCGGGGCGGCCGTCGGTGGTCTTGCCGGCAATGCCGTTTCGCGCAGCATTGACTGCCGGCATCGTTACCGCCGCCACGCCTACTACAATCCGCGCACGCATCGCTACGAATATCGCTACCACCGTTGATCGAAGGGTTTGCGAGGCGCTGGCCGAGGCGAGACGACAAGGAAAAAAGCGCCAGCGGGACGAAACAGTGCGGACGGGGATTGGGGGGCTCGCACCGCCTCAGGCTCCCGCTGGTACGAGACGAACGCGCGCCGGCCTGTCCGGTTCCCGACTAACTCGGCTTTTTTTCTGGTCGGCAGTCGGGGAACTTTTCCCTGTGCGGGCCCGTTTCGGCAAAGAGAGCTAAAAGGAGAAATTCTCATGCTGCATTGGGCACTTGTGTTTCTCGTGGTCGGGCTGATCGCCGGCATCCTGGGGTTCACCGGAATAGCTGGCGCTTCAATCGCGATCGCCAAGATCCTCTTCTTCGTGTTCATGGTGATCTTCCTTGCGCTGCTGATCGGCGGGCTAACTGTCGCACGCCGAGTCTAACCCGCCATGAGCGCAGCCTACCGCTTGGGGCTTGCGCCATTCCTGCCGACCAGCCCTGGCGATGTCGCTTGTGCCCGATGGTCCTTGGTGGCGCACGACCCTTCGACGCCAATGCGATCGGGTGGATTTGCCGCGTCTGATGGCGAGACTATACCCTTCCGGCTCTGGCCCGCGAAAAAACCGCGCGCGTTGGTCCTGTTGCTGCATGGCGCCTTGGACTATTCCGGTGCGTTCGACGAGTTGGGGCCGCAATTTGCACGTCACGGCCTCAGTGCGTTAGCCATCGACCAGCGCGGCTTCGGTGCAACATCCACACGTGGCCGCTGGAGCGGCCGCAGCCGTATGATCCATGACGTAATCGAAGCAATTCTCTTTCTGCGCATGCGTTACAACTCTGACTTGCCGCTGTTCGTCGTCGGCGAAAGCATGGGCGCCGCTGTCGCCGTTCACTCGGCGGCGCGAGCGCCGGACTTGGACCTGGCCGGACTCGTTCTGGCTGCACCCGGAGCAGTTTCCGGCTTATGGCCTCGCGTCCTCGGAAGCCTTATTGGAAGGCTGTTTCGTGTCGTTCTGCCAAACGGCGGCGTCAGAATCGAACGGGTAAGCGCCTGGGAGCATGCGCCTTCGGCTGCCATCCGCCTTCTCAGCGATCCCATGGTCCTGCGCCACATTCGACCAGCCACTCTGCTCGGATTGTTAGAACTTTCAAACCGAGCGGTCGAGAAAGCAAAGCAAGTTCACGTGCCCACTTTGACGATGGCCGCCGAGAGAGACGACGTCCTGCGCATCGGTTGCATCCGGCGCCTCCACGACGGCCTGGCTGGCGAAAAACAATGGGCGTATTTCTCCGATGCGCCGCACTTGCTATTGCATTGGAAGAACAACGAGCGCGTCGTCCAACTCGTACTGCGCTGGATCGACGCTCGCTTGAATCGGGCTGGAAGCAGCATCCGGGCAGCGATCTAGCGCGGGGTTGCCAGCGGGCGAAGCGTCCCGGTGGGGCGTGGGCGCATTCCCGAGAGCGCGAAACAGACCCGCTGGCACAAGCAGAACGCGAATGGCTGCCCGCAGTTCCTCGCCCCCGCCTTCGCTTCGTAACCACGAACCGCAGGGAACCCTGAAGCGTTTCAAACGTTTTTTCCACCTCACCTAGAAGGAATTGAATCAATGCGACCAACCACCAAGAAGACTTTGCGTTTGCTGGCCGGAGCGGCCGTGCTGAGCATGTGTTCGGCGGTGTCGACGGCACAAGCCGCGCCGAGCGGCATAAAGGTCGGAACTCTGACTTGTCATGTCGCCAGCGGATGGGGATTTGTATTCGGCTCCTCCCGTGATTTGCGCTGCAACTTCCAACCCAACGGTCACACTGGCGAGCGCTATTCCGGCTCGATCTCGAAGTTTGGCGTTGATCTCGGCTACACCGACAATGGCGTAATCGTGTGGGCTGTATTCGCACCATCATCGGACGTTCGGGCCGGCGCACTGCAGGGCGACTATGCGGGAGCGACCGCTGGCGTGACGATCGGCGTTGGATTGGGCGCAAACGTTCTGGTCGGCGGTCTGGACAAGTCGATTGCCCTGCAACCGCTCAGCGTGGAAGGAAACGAAGGCTTGAACGTGGCAGCCGGCATCGGCGCGATCAGTCTGAGATTTGAACCACGTGAATCTCGCGCCTACTAGCAGTCTGGAGTCCAAGGCAGCGTCGCCAGCGGCGCTGCCTTCTCACCCAACTTAGAGGGGCAACAATCCAAGGAGACACAGAGTATGTTCGCCCTGCCAGAGTTGCCCTACCCCTACGACGCGCTTGAACCCGTGATGTCGGCACGGACATTGAAATTCCACCATGACAAGCACCACGCGACTTACGTCAAAACGCTGAACGCGCAGCTCGAAAAAGCCCGTTCTGTAGTCGACGCGCTTGAATCTGTCATCCGCGGCGCGCGCAGCGCGAAAGATCGACTGCTATTCAACAACGCCGCCCAAGTCTGGAATCACAGTTTCTTCTGGCTGGCGATGACCGCGAAGCCTGAAAGGCCGACGGCTGAACTCGCGAAAGCGATTAATGCGGCGTTCGGCGATTTGGCGCGCCTGCGAAAAGCATTCGTGGACGAGGGTGCGGGCCATTTCGGATCGGGCTGGGTCTGGCTCGTCGCCGACTCCAAGGGTGAGTTGCGCATCCGTTCGACCCACGACGCCGACGATACGCTCACTCACCCCGACATGACGCCGATCTTGGTCTGCGATCTGTGGGAACACGCCTACTACTTGGACTACCAAAACGATAGAAAAGCCTATCTCGAAGCCTGGTTCGACAAGCTGGCCAACTGGCGCTTCGCGGAACGCCAATACGAGGCGTCCAAGGGTGATGGCGAGATCTGGAGACATCCGGCGCCTGTCAGACACCAGCTGTCGAAGACCGGGTGAGTTGACCCCAATGGTCATCACCCTTCAAGTGAAGGAGGCTCCCTATGACGAATCTTTCCGGCACTGACAAATCGAGCCTGACACCCTTTGTAAGCGATGTGACAACACTGCGGGAGAGGGCGCGACAGCATATCGAAGAAGGCGCAGTTGGCGCCAGCTATGTCGGTGACGTGAGCCGCACTATCGCTATCCTGCAAGCGGTTCTCGCGACCGAACTCGTCTGCGTCCTGCGCTACACCCAGCACTCGATTGTGGCGACCGGCTTGGCAAGCGAAGGCGTCGCCGAGGAATTTGCACAACACGCACGCGAAGAAATGGAACATGCGCTCGCCGTCGCCAAGCGCATCAATCAGCTCGGTGGCGATCCCGATCTCGACCCCAAGGGTCTAACCGGCCGCTCGGCCTCGCAATATGTCACGAGCGCCGACTTGATCAGCATGATCCGTGAAAATCTAATCGCGGAACGCATCGCCGTAGATCATTATCGCGAACTGATCCGCTATTTCTCCGACAACGACCCCACGACGCGCTCGATGCTCGAGTCCATACTTGCCGTCGAAGAAGAACATGCATCGGACATGCTCGATCTGCTGGCCGTTCATGCCAGAAAGCCTTGAATAGCGCGATTTGTTGACAGCATTCGGCATCGGCGCAAGATTCTCGGAGGAGGCACTCTGGCCTAGCGGTGCGAGCCATGACGATCAGGCGAATCGGCGTGCTGACGGGGGGCGGCGATGTTCCGGGACTTAACGCTTGCATCAAGGCCGTCACACTGCACAGCGCCGCGCTAGGTTGGGAAGTCGTGGGCATCCGCAGCGGTTACCGCGGCTTGCTCGACTATGATCTGGACGATCCTCAATCCGACTCTCTGCATCTGACACCGCTTACGCCAAATGTCGTTCGGATTATCGACCGCATGGGCGGCACCGTACTCCACACGACCAGAACGAGTCCGGCCAAGCTTGCTTTGTCCGAACTCCCTGCACATCTCAAAGGCACTATCTCCCCGGGCAAAGACGGAAGTTTTGATTGTACAAGGCACGTGCTGCGCGTGATCGAAGCACTTTGCTTGGATGCTCTTGTCGCGCTAGGGGGCGACGGAACTCTCAATTACTCAGCGCGACTGCAGCGAGAAGGTGTGGCCGTTATGCTGGTACCCAAGACGATGGACAACGATGTCTTCGGAACCGACTATTGTATCGGGTTTTCGACGGCTGTGACGCGGTCGGTGGAATTTGTTAATGCCTTGCGCACGACCGCAGGAAGTCACGAGCGCATTGCGATTGTCGAGCTTTTCGGTCGCAACTCCGGCGAAACAGCTCTCGTGACGGGCCATCTTGTTGGCGCAGACCGGGTACTCATCGCCGAAGTGCCTTTCGATGTGTCGGTCGTTTCAGCGTTGCTCGCCAAGGATCGCGCATCAAACCCATCCAACTACGCCATGGTCGTGATCTCCGAAGGCGCAAGGATGGCTCCCACCAGTGCTTCGCCTGCGGCAAGCGGAATGCGCGAGTTGGGCGGAATTGGCGCTGTCGTCGGAAGCGAGGTAAGCCGGCGAACCGGCATCGGCACGATCACCCAAAATCTCGGCTACCTCATGCGTTCTGGAGCGCCCGATGCGCTTGATCTGATGGTCGCCAAAAGCTACGGGGCGATGGCCGTGCAATTGCTTGCCGAAGGTCGACACGGCCTCATGATGACTGTGCGAGACGGCAAGTATTGCGCCATTGCTGCTTCCACGTGCACGCAAGGCAAGCGGCGTGTCGATGTCGATGCGGTGTATGATCGAGACTCCTATCGCCCATCCATTACGTCCATCTCAGGAAAGCCTATGTTTCTGAGCTAATGGGTTAACCGAGCACGATTAGAATTTTGTGCGACATCCCGTCGTCGGCCAGCGGAATCAGATTCTTCTGGTTGCCCGTGATTGTCTGTCCGTCGGATTTGACGGCCAGAACGCCGGTGCAAACACCGAGCGGATTTTCGACAACAATATCGTATTTGGTGGTTTTACCGACGCGGTAGGTGATTGCAAATCCCGGCCATGCGCTGGGGATACAGGGATCGAGCAGAAGATTTTGCCCGTAACGCCGAAGACCGAGTACGCGCTCCACTGCAACTCGATAGAACCATGAAGCCGAGCCGGTGTACCAGTTCCAGCCGCCCCGCCCGACATGGGGCGGAACGGAATAGATGTCGGCCGGCACGACGTAAGGCTCGATCTTGAATCGTTGCATCGCCGTCGGACTGTCGGCGTGATGGATTGGATTAAGCATCGACAAGAC
>Ga0187821_10000276_pt1 | contig 12514 bp, 9 predicted proteins | sample NC_wetland_sal_i_20_FD_132442 | JGI IMG/M metagenome (GOLD analysis project Ga0187821, IMG submission 132442) | Wetland sediment microbial communities from Neuse River Estuary, North Carolina, USA - SourceSoil_1 | ecosystem: Environmental > Aquatic > Freshwater > Wetlands > Sediment | place...
CGGCGGCAAAGATCCCCAGCAGGCGCATATAAAAACGCGAATCATCGAGGGAACTCGCGAGCAATTGCTTCATGGAGACGAATGCGGGGAGAGGCAGTTCAGGATCCAGCTGCGCGACGACCTTCTTCACTGCGGTAATCAAGCTCGCAGGCCCCCGCAGGCCAGGAGCCATTCGAATCGCCAGGTCTTGGTCAATATGCGAAGTTACAGCGCCACCGGGATAAGTTTCCGCGTTCTGGAGATAAGAAGCATAGACCATGGGAGGCGAAGGATTGCCAAGCCCGAACTGCTTTACGTCGCCAACAAGCCCAACAATTTGGCGGGGGCGCGGTTCGTCAACGTTATACGGCTCGAACCGGAGCAGCAGTTGCTGTCCAATCGGATCCTGGTTGGGAAAATAACGGCGTGCGAAGGCCTCATTTACTACCGCCACCCATGGCGCACTTGCTGTATCGTGCTCGTCCAGGTAGCGGCCCTTTCTCAGCGGGATTCGCAAGGTCGTGAAAACGCCGGGGCTTACTTCGTCGTCTGCTGCTTCTGGCCGTTTATCGGGAGGTGGAGGTGCCTGCCCGATGATGGAAAACGTCATTCCCCAGGCGCCATGCGTAGGCAGGCTGTGCATGATTCCCACCGACTCGACCCCCGGCAGGGTTGCGACTCTTTGCAGGAGCTGCTGATAGAAGGAGTCAGCCCGCGGAGTTGCCTTTTCCATGTCCCCACCGGGCACTCGCTCTACATATTTTCCGCCTTCAGGTAGCGGGAGGGAGGTTGTAATCACATGGCTGGGATCAAGTCCGGGGTCCACCCGCTCTAAACGAAGGACGGTATCGATCATGAGCCCAGCACCAACCAGGAGCACCATGGCCAAGGCCACTTCGGAGATTGCCAAGACGCGTCGCATGAGGCTGCGAGCGCCGATTCCGGTCGTCCATCCTCCTTCCTTCAGATCCAGATTAAGATTGGGATCCGAGGCCTGAAGGGCGGGCGCCAACCCGAACAAAATGGCGGTGAACATGGAAATGCCGAACGTAAACAGAAGCACCCGCCCATCCACGCTGATCGTACCGGCGCCGGGGAAATCTCCCGCCAGTCGGCGAAATATGTCAATGCCTGCAAAGCTGAGCATCACGCCCAGCGAACCACCCACAAGAGCGAGTAGTGCGCTCTCGACAAAGAGTTGCTGCATCAGCCGGCGCCTGCCGGCTCCGAGCGAAACCCGCACCGCATATTCTTTACGCCGGCTCTCCGTTCGTGATTGAAACAGGTTGGCGACGTTCACACAGGCAATCAGTAGAACGAAAATTACAGCTCCAAATAGTGGATAAAGCGCCTTTCCTGCCCAGCCAAACAGTTCTTCATGCAGAGGCACCACCTTAGCGCCCAACCCTTTATTGGTTTTGGGGTACTCCTGTTCCAGCCGCCGGGCGATCACGTCCATGTCCGCTTGCGCCTGGGCACGGGTGACTCCCGGCTTGAGGCGCCCTACCGGCATGAGCCAATGGTCAGCCCGCGCAGCATACCTGGCGCTTTCCGCATTAACCGGCTGGAACAAATCTATGCGCGGGAAAAAAGGCTCGAAATCCGGAACCACTCCGACCACGGTCGAGATCATTCCGCTGAGGCTGAAGCTCTTTCCTAAGACATTTGGATCGCGATTGAAGCGACGCCTCCAAAAAGAAGCGCTGATGAGAACAGCCTGTGTACGGTCCTGCGCCTCTGCAGGAAAGAACACCCGGCCCAGAATGGGTTTGACCTCCAATATGGCGAAGAAATTCGGGGTCACATCTTGCACATTTATGAGCTCAGGTTCGCCTTTGCCGGAAAAACTTGCCCCTTCCTCGGGCCCGCTGGTCAGGCCGATATCCGTAAAAACGTGATTCTGTTTTTTCCAGTCCACGGTTTCGGCGATCGGAGGTGGCTGCTGTAACCCTGGAGCGGATTGCCAGATGACCATTAACCGTTTCGACTGCGGATAAGGAAGCGGCCGGTAGAGCACCGCGTTGAGAACACTGAAAATGGTGGTGTTGGCACCAATGCCCAGGGCAAGCGACAACAGGACTACGGCCAGGAAACCGGGTGACTTCGCCAGGCTGCGCCCCGCGTAGCGCAGGTCCTGCAGCAGATTGTGGAGCCAATTGGAAACGCGCATCTTCACCCTCCCGCCGGCCACATTTCCCTTGGACGGCATTAGGCCCCAGAGACACCTCGAATTTTGAAGGTTTGATTGTGCTCCAGATAAACAACTGTCGTAAACAGGCTTTCACGTACTTTGAGAATCTTGCCCCATTTCGCGGGCGACTTGCAGCGCGCTAAAGAGTGAGATGGGGATGTCGCGCCAATCATCCCGCAATCACAATTTCCGGATGGCCGGCCATTCGGGAGCTGGCTTCTTTATTGCTCACAAGGGCATTAATCAGTACTGATGCGGAGTCGAACGATGGCATAAGTGATTACGTGTTCCGCAGTGCTACCATGGGCTCTACGCCTGCAGCACGCCGGGCCGGGATCGCCGACGCCAGCAGTGCGGCCAAGCTGAGCACGAGTACAGCCAGTGCAAGCATGATTGGATCCCATGGTTTGACGCCGAACAACTGACTGCTCATCAACCAACCAGCGCCAATGGCCGCAGGGATACCAATCGCCAGCCCCATGCCGATCTGCGAGAAGGCCCCGCGCAGCACCATTTTTGTGACTTGCCCGCGGTTCGCCCCCAGAGCCGTACGAATACCAATCTCGCTCGTGCGCTGTTCCACCATGTACGCCAGCACGCCATACAGCCCGACGGAAGCCAGGACCAGCCCAAGCAAACCGAAGAGAGAGGTCAGGGTTGCAATCATTTTTTCCTGCTGGAACTGATCACTCACGACCTTCTCGTATGGATCGACATTATAGAGAACAAGGTTTGGATCAAGGCTCGCCAGCGCCTTGCGGACGCGGTCTTCCATGCCGGGCGGATCTCCCGGTGCCCAGATCACAACGTTGTTCAAGTAGTGCGACCATATTTCTCCACTCGCGAACGCTGGATCGTCCCACTGCACAAACTGCGCCTCCGGCACCCAGTACATCGGTCGCACCGGCTCTTTCATGCCCCAGGTCATGTAGCGTATGTCCCTCGCGACTCCAGCGATTTCGTACGTTGCGGAATACTTCATCTTGTCGGGTCCGAAATGCTGCCCGATCGGATTGTGGTCTTTGAAGAACTTCTTGGCGAACGCTTCGTTGATTACGGCTACTTTCCGTGTCGCCGCGGTGTCCTCTTCCGTGATCGGTCGGCCTAGCACAATTCTGGCGCCGATGGTGTCAAAGAACTCCGGCATCACCCGGGCAAATCCCGAGCCTGTATCTTCCTTGGCCGGGGGTTCGGGCCGGCCCTCCACGCGAATGCTGTTGTTCCAGCTATCACCTGTCATCGGGGCATAGAGCGCGGCGGTCACCATCCGCACGCCGGGAATCTGGCGCAGGCGATCGACGATTTGCCGAAACAGCGGGTCCATTTGTTCCAGCTTGTAATTGCCTAAACTGGGGTCGATCCACGCGATATACCGGCTCCGCGTCTCGAATCCAAAATTCTGGTGCTCCAGGTTCCGGAGGCTCTGCCCGAGCAGAGCAGCCGCGGAGAGCAATACCACAGAAATCGCTCCCTGCGCGATTACCAGCGACTTCTGCGCCCACGAGCGACCGCTCCCCACCGAGCGGGTGGCCCCGCGAAGCGCCTCAACAGGATCAGCATGCGAAGTCACCCACGCCGGCGCAATCCCGAATATGACTCCTGTCAGAACGGACACACCCAGTGTGAACAGCAGCACAGGCAACGATGGAGTCGCGCTGATGGGCACATAATTAGTGGGGCCGCCGTTCTCGAACGCCAGATGCAGAATCAAGCTTGTGCCCGCGTACGCCACGGCGATGCCGAGGGCCCCACCGATCGCAGCGAGCGTGACGCACTCAACCAGGGATTTGCGAACAATTCGCGCTCGTGACGCGCCTAACGCTATTCGTATCGAGGTTTGCGCCCGATCCTTCAGCCCGCGTGCCAGCATCAGATTGGCCAGGTTCCCGCACGCCACTAGCAGTACGCATCCAGCAGCAATCAGAAGCAGCTTCAGTCCATCCTGATATTCATCCCTAAGGGCTGTCACGCCAGAGCCGCCGGGCACCAGATGCAGGGTTTGCTGTTGCCAGAGTTGCTTTTCACCCGGGTCCATATCGGGAACGTGGCTGGCCAACCAGTTATGAAGTTCCACCTTCAGTTTTGCTTCGAGCGACTTGGGGTTCACTCCCGGACGCACTCTTCCGAGCAAGTCCAGGAAGTTGGTCTGTGGTTGCTTCAGCCGCGCCGTCGGCCCATCGATCAATAGCTCGGTCGTCAATGGCAGCCAGAAATCCGGCATGCCCCACCCGGCGAGCTTCGCTCCGAAGAAGCCGGGCGGGGCCACACCAATTACCGTGAAGGGATGCCCATTGATCTGGTAGCCGGCGCCGATGACGGTGGGATCAGATCCGTACTTCTCCTGCCATATGCGGTAGCTCATCACCGCCACAGGAGGCGCACCTTCTTTATCGTCCTCGTCGGTGAACAAGCGGCCGATCCAAGGCTGCACGCCCAGGGTCCTGAAGAAATTCCCAGAGACATACTCCCCATTGCGCGTGTCCACCGGTGCCCGCGATCCCGCTCTGCGGACGCCCAGAGGCGCGTTGCCGGCTTGCAGTGCTGCGAGATCGGCGAACTCCGGTGTGTGCGCGAGAAAATGCCGGTAGGCCTCTCCTGAGAACAACGCAAAGTCTCCCTCGTCCCCCTGTGTATAGCCGCCCCAGTTGCAGCAGCGATCTTTATCCCCTATCTTCCACAACTCGCTTGGATTGGTTACTGGCAGCGACTTCAACATCACCTCGTGCACCAGCGTGAAGATTGCCGTCGTCGCTCCGATCCCTAGTGCCAGTGTGATCAAAGCTGTTGCTGTAAATCCAGGCGTCTTGCGCAACTGCCGCACCGCGTCACGCACATCCGTCAGCATTCGTCCCTCACGTACGAAGTTTTTGACGTGCCTCCGGCAAATCCGTTATTGCCAAGTTTCATCGCTCAAATCATTAACATGGCTGCTGCCGCTCTGGTTTTAACGCATACATAAGGGCGTTTGGGCGGATGACGGGCCACTCGGAACTTGAACCACGGAGAACTAGGGGGCTGGAAGTCGGTTTTCTGGGAGCCTGCCGGCTTAGGATCGATAAAACGGGCCTGGAACATCCAATCGGCCGGAGTCCCGTGCGGCGGAAACGTGATGCCTTGCCGACTTCCCAGGACCAATGTCCTCGAATCCCTATTTCTCGCCAGTGTCCGGATCGCCGACGATTGTGAAGTTGGCGACGATGAGCGCGTAGCGGGAGTTGGGCCTGCCACGAGGCCTTCTCATTCGCAGTGCTATGATTCCACAATGGTCCAGCAAAGCCAGGAATCGTATAGATTGGAAGGAGACTTGCCTCCCAATTCTGGGGCGAAGAATTGCCCGGAGCGTCGATGGTGTGAGGGGTTATGAATTTTCGCAACCGTTATCTGGTGATTGCTGTCCGAATATTGCTAGGCCTGATCATGCTCGCAAGCGGCATTAGCGGGCTGCTGATGGGCAACTCAACGCAAGGCGTCCCGCCGAAGATGGTCGCCTTCACGCAAGTATTTTGGGCGTCAGGCATTTTCCAGATGGTGAAGGTCACTGAGATCGTTGCCGGGTTCATGCTGCTGGTTGGCATCTTCCCGGCGTTAGCAACATTATTTCTGGCGCCCGATGTTGTAGGAATTGTTATAGTCAACGCCCGCTTGATGCCCTCATTCTTATGGGTTGGTGCAGTTGTCTTTGTGCTGACCGCTTATTTGGGGTACGCCTACTGGGACAAATACAAATCAATTTTCTCCCGCGATTAATAGGGAAAAAAGCAGCGTGTCGTGTTGATATCAGTAACTGCGGGACGATCTCAACCTGCTGATAAGTCGGCTCCTGTGAATCGGTCTCAGAAACTCCTGTATCACGGGCTATTCGGAAGTTGAAGAAGCAACTTCTGGATTGCCGGCGATCCGCCCACGGCGAAGAAGTCGAATTCTCTAAGTGTGGATAAGCGAAATTGGACTTCTCAGGCCAGCCTGACGCGGCGCAGAAGCGTTTGGAAGCGAGTATCAGCTCGCAGATTGTTCCACGTGGGATCCACTTTCAGATAAACCAGCCACAACTCGTGACGGTCATAGGCGCGCTCCAGCATGTCAAAAGCGTGGTCTTTGTCTCCTAAAATTGCGTATAGGGCAGCAGAGCCGCCGGACAGCCCGCCCGCTTCTCCGTGGGGATCGAGACGGATCTGACGTATCCTTTCCAGCAAATACCCATGTACGCCTGCCGTTTGGTAGGCGCGGTGCAACGCAGCGAGATTGGGATCCTGCTTGCCCGACGGCTTCGTGGCGTCCATCTGGTCGAGAGCGTCTTCGAACAAACCTGAGCGCTCCAGCGTGTCAACCAGAAAGTTCGCAGCTACCGGGAAGCCCGGATTTGACTGGAGCACCTTCCGGAATTGCGCGACCGACTCGCCGTTGTTTCTGGAGTAGTAATAAGCCTTGCCGATAAAGGTCGCAATCATCGGAGAAAGCGGGTCGAGTTCCTGCGCTCGCCGCAGCTCAGCCAAGGCTTCCGTATTTCTGGCCATCGCCAACAAGAAGGTTCCATAAAAATAATGGCCGATGGAGTAGCTCGGACTTAGAGCGATTGCTCTCTTGTACTCGGCTTCTGCGTCGGTCCAACTCCAGTCGTAGTTGAAATAGATGTGAGCCAGAGAAGCATGCGCCTCAGCGAGCGAGCTGTCGAGATCCAAAGCGGTGAGCGCGGCGGCTTTGGCTTTGGGAAGACCTTCCCGGGCAGGAATCGCTCCGGCAGCGCACTCGACGAAGTATGCGTCCGCCACACCCGCGTACGCAAGAGCATATGTGGGGTCGCGGTCGATCGCTTGCTGGAAATAGCCGAGGCCTCTCTGCAAATCTGGCACGTCGCGCTTATTCCAGTAATAACGCCCGCGAATGTATAGCTTGTAAGCTTCGAAGTCCTCCGTGTAACGCTTCCTGAACGATTTCTGCTGCTCTTCTGTCTCTCCGAGACTCAGCTTGGCGGCGATCTCGGTTGCGATGTCTTCTTGCACGGCGATAATGTCCGACAGCTTGCGGTTGTACTGTTCTCCCCACAGATGGGTGCCGTCGGCAGTGTTGATCAACTCCGTCAAAACACTCATCCGGTCATGCTGGATGACGATCTTGCCGATCAAAATGCGCCGGACTCCGAGTTCACGGCCGATTTCCTCAGGGCTGACCTGGCGGCCCCGATAATGCAAGACGGAACCTAACGAAATAACTTTGAGGTTCGGAGACTTGGAAAGATGATCAATCGTGTTCTCGGTAATGCCATCAGCCAGGTACTCCATCTCGGGGTCCAGCGAAGAGGTGTCAAAGGGAAGGACAGCGATGGAATCCGCGACCTTGTTTGGTGCGGAAACGGAGAAATGGCGTTTAAGGAGAAAGAGCGTAAGAGCGACTGCCGCAAGGGCCAGAGCCGAAAGCCCTATCCACGGAGCAACGCGTTTCCAAGCTGGCAACCTCAGGCCATGCAGTGAGGAAACTGCGAGGCTCTGGTCATCCTCTTCTTCGATCTGAACCTGGGCACGAGCGTGTCGTTCAAATACCACCTCGGATTCGGGTACGGGCACGGCCACTTCCCCGGCAAATTGATACCCGCGCCCGGGCACCGTCACGATAAACCGACGATCCGCTGGCCCCTCTTCCAGCGCTTTTCGGAGGCTGGAGATATTGCGAGTTAAGTTGTTCTCCTCGACGACGGTGTCGGGCCACACTAACCTCATTAACTCATCTTTTTCGACGATCCGGTCCGCATTCCGGATGAGCACCACCAGGATGTCGAAAGCTTTGGGGGTCAGAGGCACAACGTTGCCCTCGCGCAGCAACAGACGCCGGCCCGCATCAGCCCGGAAAGGGCCGAAATCGTGAAAACGTTGTTGTAAGGGCTTGACCATCCCCAATTTCACAAATTTTCAGGAATTTTCACGCTTCTCCAACGACTTTCCCGGCCGGACACCGCAAGCTGCAGTACGTCAGGCGTGGTTGGGCAGAAGCATAAGGAAGCGCGTCTGAATCTACCACGCCCAGAGCGGCTGGCAAAGGCTGAAAAGGCGACGAAACATGGGTAAGCGGCGCACCCGGATCACCATTAAAACGGACGAGATTGTAATCGCCCATCGGATTGCAAGTCCGGTCATGGCCTGGTGCGAGAAGTGTCAAAGGGAGACCGGGACGCTGACGCTGACTCAGGCGGCGCTTTTCTGTCACGTGGACCTAAGTGCGATCTACAGGTGGATCGAGCGCGGACAACTACATGTGTTGCAAAGACCCGAAACCGATCTCCTGATCTGTATCACCTCGCTGAACCAACATCAGTAGCCAAACGGAGGCTGCGAGGGCGCGAATAACCAAAGAGTGACTCACCAAATCTTAAGGAGAAAACAACATGAAACGCGAAATACGAAATTCGTTGTGCATAGTTACGGCTGTTGTGGCCATAGCAGCCGGAGTGTGCTCTGCCGATGTCCGAGCATTCGCCCAGGACGATGTCTGTTCAGTCGCTACCTTGAACGGGTCTTACGGGGTTCAGACCAGCGGCTCAATCGTCGCCTTGGGGCCGGTTGGTCTGGTTGCGGAAGCCGGAATCATCTCATTCGACGGAGCCGGGGGAGTTTCGCAAAAAACCACTCTCAGTTTGAACGGCGTGATTGTTCCGAACCGGAGCAGCCTTAGTGGTAGTTATCTGGTCAATCCCGATTGCAGTGGAGACTTGGCGGTGGTACTTCCAGTTCCCGGGGGCACCAGTACGTCCACATCGCATTTTGTCATTGTGGACCACGGTAAGGAATTGCGCCTGGTCAATACCGGGGCAGGCCGAGTCCTCGTCGGGAATGCCAGAAAGCAGTAAACCGTGGCGATAATCCTCCGAACCCACCTTCCGGATGGAAAGGTGGGTTTCTTCACTTTCAGGCTATCGCTCTTGCATCAGACTCAATGCGGGATGTCACGCTTCATTGAACGGCGAATCTGCCTTCTGGTCGCGCTGGGAGTTCACCGCACAGGGGCAAGCTTCTTTGCTAAACGGATGGCTAACAGGAAGAGCGCCGTTACCAATGCGAGTACGTATAACAATCCCAGTTCCCACGGTGCCAGCATAAGAGTCCAGATTGGCATCATCGGAAAAAGTACGTTCTCCACCGCCAGTAGCAAGCACAAGGAAACCAGCGAGGGCAATGGTGCCCGTTCCCAGGCCAGTGAGATAACGCTCAGCAACACTGCTGTACCAGAAACAAAAATCGTAGTCATGACTTCAGTATTGTGAGTGCGGCTGTCCAGAGTCGCCACTATCGTGCCATTCGCAATAGGAAGCGCCACGCCGGCTATGTACGTACTGGAACCAACTATGCTCAGGAATAAGGCCATCAGGCCAATCGGGCTGGAGCGCGGATTACGCCGATACCAGACTCCCGCGCTAGGACCGGCGGTTAAACTGAACTCGTTCTCCATAGCAAACGCCCATGTGTGCGGATGCTAAGTCTTTCCTGAAAGTTAGCTGGCATAAACCGGCGTTGGCACACTTTACAAATTCACCGCGTGCCTGGCCGCACCGAAAGTGCTTAGCGCAAAGTGAACTCATGTGGGCGTTCACTTCTTGCCCGCCGCCTGGCTGCCCGCCGCCTGGGCCAGGACTTTGCGCGCGGTTTCAGCCCCGAAAACCGGCAGCCGCGCTTCGTCCAGCAATCCGATCTGCTGCAGAACCGACGCCTGGTCCCAGTAAACCCGCTCGAACGCCACTTTGCCCTCGCGAAATCCCACCACCGCCACCAGCGGCACCTCCACCCGCCGGTTCGTGGGCGCAATGCCGGGCAGCATCCACGGCATCTCCTGGGTGTGGGTAAAGGAAAAAATCAACTCGTCCACCAGTTGGTTTTCGCCCACGGTGCGCGCCACCAGCGTAAGCGTGGTGTCGGGCGGCATGCACGGAATGAAATGCCGTCCATAAAACTCGCGCAGCGCCGCTTTGCCTGCTGCCCCGGTCATCACCGGGATGTGGTTGACGTAGCCATCCTCCACCATGGTGGCCAGGGTGGACTCCACATCCTTGGTCAGAAATTCGTGCCGCGTGTGCTCTTCCCACATGCCCGCCAGGTCTGCTGGTTTCATGCCCGGGATTTTAGCTGATTCGGCGCTTTGCCAGAACGACGCCTACCGACTCTTCAACGCTACCCTGAAGAAATGTCATCCTGAGAAGCACGAGCCGCGCTTGCGCGGTGAGCAACGAAGGCCTGCTTTTCGCTCACCAACAGCTGAAAGCTAAAACCTGTTTACGCCCGCTGAATCTTCGGCGGCATTTCCAAATCTGAAAATGTAAACCTGAAGACTTCGCCCTTTCGCACGTTGGTCACCAGCACCGGCCGGAAGCAGGCTATGCATGTGCCGCCCTTGCTGCGCACGCTGGGATAGACAATTCCAGAAGACCCCGATTGCAGTAGCTGGGCGGCCAGCACCTGCGCGGCAGTGTATTCTTCCGGGTCCAGGTAATGCGCCCGCTCCTTTGCCCGGCGGAGATCGTGGAAGGGGGCGTGAAAATCCGCCAGGTAGTCGAGATAGTCGCCAACATCCTCTTCTTCCCACGCGGTTTCCCGCAACCAGAGCCGCCGGTGGTGGGCCACTTCCGCCTGCGACGTTTCCAATTCGAATCCCGCGTACCAGGCGCCGCGGTCGGCCGAACTGAAGCGGCCCCCGGATGGCGCAGGGTGGCAGAACGCCGCGTTGATGATTCGATAAGAAGGAATCCCGAACACCAGTTCCCTCATGTCAATGCCCGGCGCCAGCCCCGACTCCGCCAGCAGGCGGTCGTTGGTGGCGTTGTCCAGCTCAAAAACACGGTTCAGTGTTTCCTCATCATCGGTCAGGCGGGCGAGAACCGAAACACCCCCATCGGTAAACTGGGCGGCAATCAGGCGGTGCGTGTCGCGCTGGTCTACTTCGCAAGTGCTCAACAAGGCTTATCCCCGGCGGCTGTCCAGCAGGCGGCGAACGGAGAGCATGCCGGGCATGCCGCCTCGCGTCAGCACCAGCAGAGGAGGTTCATTGTGAAACATGGGATTGGAGTTGGGACGTGAAATCCACTGCTGGGCCAGCTTCTGGCTGAACAGAATGTTCAGCGCCTTGAAGATGCCGATAAGCAGTGAAATGCGGGTGAGCTCATCCTGGGTCAGGATCCCTCGGCGGCTCTTCTTCAGCTCGAAGTACCTTCCGTTGGAGATGCCGCCCAGCAACGCCATGGCGTCTTCGTTGCGTATCTCCCAGACCTCAATGATGCGAAAAAAAACCTCTATCGCCGCGTGGCTCAATCGTTTACGTGTCTTAGGGTCGGTGAGATCGGGTACTTTTCTCAGGTCCAGGCCGAGGTCCGGAAGCGCTGTGGTCAGAGCCATCGGTGTCTCCAAATATGGATATAATTATATCCAATTATGGAAAAAAGTCAAGAAATGAACCCCGCCATGCAGTTGCACCTCGACTTTTCCCATTGCGACCCCATTAACTCCTTATGACTGCTGGACTTGCCTGGAAATGACAGCCGCCGGAAGCTCTCCGCGGCCTCAAAATCACCCCAAAAATGGCGATTTCAAGGGGTTTTCAATGCGAAAAACGTTGCCGGCGAGGCCTGAAAGCAACAGCCAAGAGCTGGAAAGCCAGCCAGTTCGTCAGCTAGCCGCGCCTCAATCCAGTTCGTACGCGTGCAGCTTGCTTAGCAGGGTGCGGTAGGAGATGCCCAGCCTCTGGGCGGCGTCGTTCTTGTTCCACTTGCAGGCGCGCAGGGTGGATTCGATGCGGGCGCGCTCCGTTTTCTTCTCGTCGGCGGTGTCGCTCGCCAAGCCGAGGTCGGCGGCGTGGATTTCGCCGTCATTGAGGATGGCGGCGCGTTCCATCACGTTCTGCAGTTCGCGCACATTGCCCGGCCAGGGGTGCCGGCGCAGGGCGGCGCGTGCGTCGGAAGCCAGCGCCAGGCGGGGTTTTCGCAACTCCCGGCGAAAACGTTCCAGAAAATGTTGGGCCAGCAGTTCCACGTCGTCGCCGCGCTCGCGCAGGGCGGGAATGCGGATGGGAAAGACGGCCAGACGGTAGTAGAGGTCGCGGCGAAACTCGCCCGCCTCCGCCGCCCCTTCCAGGTCGCGGTTGGTGGCGGCGATTACGCGCACGTCCACGGTGATGCTGGAGTTGCCGCCCAGGCGCTCCATCGTTCGCTGCTCCAGCACGCGCAGCAGCTTGCCCTGCGCTTCCAGAGGCAGCTCGCCAATCTCGTCCAGGAAGATGGTGCCGCCGTCGGCCATTTCGAATTTGCCCAGCTTGCGCGCGTTGGCACCGGTAAAGGCGCCGCGCTCGTGGCCGAAGAGCTCATTCTCCACC
>Ga0187821_10000277_pt1 | contig 12501 bp, 13 predicted proteins | sample NC_wetland_sal_i_20_FD_132442 | JGI IMG/M metagenome (GOLD analysis project Ga0187821, IMG submission 132442) | Wetland sediment microbial communities from Neuse River Estuary, North Carolina, USA - SourceSoil_1 | ecosystem: Environmental > Aquatic > Freshwater > Wetlands > Sediment | place...
CCTTGAAGCAGGATCGGACGGACGAACGTCCTCCCCACGTTTCCTTTGCAGCCGCCATGTCTCTTCCTATCCAACGGCGGTCCAACGACTATGCCAGCTATTATGAGGCCGCGAATCGAGCAGTTGCGGAAGGGCGATATCTCAGCCTGCCAAAGATGTCCGGTTTCATTCATACCGAGGCCGCGAGTACTATGGACTACTTGGTCAATCCTATCGAACATATCATCGGAATAGAGCCGCTTCCCTCGTGGGATCCTTACGTTGGGCACATGGTCGAGACGGATGCCAAACTTCGTCTCACGAGTTTACAGGTGTGGATCAGGCGAGGCCCGCAGGAGGGGGCATTTCTCACTCGATTGGCGAAAGCTGGTCAATCCCACTACGATCCCTTCACCGGCCTTCCCATGCTGGTCAATTCCAAGAAAGGCCTGATGTACAGCGTCGGGCGTGATGGAAAAGACCAGGAAGGTGATCCAGCTCACGATGTGGTCGCGATAATCCCACCGAGCCGATCCGAAACTAGCGAATCCCTCCGTAGCGCGGGCACCTCAAGGGGCAAATAACCTCCAAACGCTCTCCAACGTCGACCAACCTACTGGGTGGTCCAGACAGTCCAATCTTGTCAACCGCCACCCTCCCACCTGCGTTAAGTCACTAGAGAAGCTGGTTGGTGTGGTTTCTCCTGCGAATAGGTATTTCTGAAGGATCGCAATTTTCCCCGGCAGAAGCGGACTTGACGGTGTTGGGGATTAGATCAACAATGACTCGGCATCAGGAATGCCGAACGACACCGCGGACATGAGGGATGCGCATGTCGGCAACGGTGTTTGAGTTGTCTCTACCTCACGTCTCGAGTGGGCTCCGTCTGCGCGGGAGGGCTGCGACGCTGGATCGAAACCAGGCTCTAGATCGGTTTCTAGCTGGTGTCGAGCGCCGGGCGTTTCGTATGGCGCAGGTCGCGACCGGCGATGCCGATGAGGCGATGGATCTTGTCCAGGACGCCATGTTGAAGTTAGTCCAGCGGTATGGTGCGCGTGATGAAGCTGAATGGGGGCCCCTGTTCCACACAATTTTGCAGAGTCGGATTCGCGACTGGTACCGGAGAGCTAAGGTTCGGAATCGCTGGCGAGCCTGGTTCAGTCGGCATGAGGATGAGACCGAGCAGGACGATCCGCTCGAATCGGTGGCGGACACGAGTAATCTGCTGAGTGACGAACAGCTCGCCCAGAAACGCGCCATGGCCGCACTCGATCAAGCCTTGAGAACCCTGCCGTTACGGCAACAACAAGCGTTCGTTTTGCGAGCATGGGAAGAGTTGGACGTTGAGCAAACAGCAGCAGCCATGGGATGTTCCGAAGGAAGCGTCAAGACTCATTACTTCCGTGCGGTGCGCGCGCTGCGTCAGCTCTTGGGAGCACATTGGCCATGAATACAGAGCTCAATAAGGACGATGAACGGTTCGCGGCCCGAGCCAAGCGGCTCTTGGACCACAGCGTCGAAGAGCTCGATGCGACCATCACACGACGGCTCCAACACGCGCGTGTTCAGGCGCTCGATGCGGGGCCGGCTCGCAGTCGGTCGGCGATCTGGGTCAGCGGACTTGCGATGGCGACCGTCGGTGCTCTTTCGCTCTCGATGTGGCTCATGCAGCCGGTCCATGAGCGACCTCACACGCCGGCGCTCGACGATATCGAGCTGATCACCTCCGCTGAAAACGTCGACCTCGCAGAAGATTTCGAGTTCTACCACTGGCTGGCCGATGCCGACACGACGGGGTAAATGGTTGCTGATGGCGCTGGGCACGATGGGACTGCTCATTCACCTGGCAGAGGCTGCGCCGCGCGATGCTGGTCCACCGCCAGATACCGATTTTCTTGAGTTTCTCGGCTCCTGGCATACGGACGACGGGAAATGGACCGATCCCTTCCAGGAGGACGAATCGCCCACGTTAGAGACGAGTGAGCCGGCACCACCGCCAGCGTCGAGAGATGCTCATGATCAATCCAGAACCAAACGATCGGATCAAGAACCAACGACGAGCGAGAATCAATCGGTCTCTCCACGTCCCCGGAGGGATGTGACACCATGAAGCCCGCAATGGTGGTGATGGTCATCCTGGTAGCCCTGGTCGGAACGGCCTGGGCTCAGTCCGATGTGTCGGGGGTTCCCTGGAGCCAGTTAGGTCAGGATGAGCAACAGCTGCTTCAACGATTCAGTGGAACCTGGGATCAGTTGCCGCCGGAACGACAACAGCGACTTCTCAACGGAGCGCGTCAATGGCAGAATATGAATCCCCAGGAACGTGAAGAAGCTCACCAGCGTTTCCAGCGGTGGCAACAATTGCCACCGGATCAGCAGCAGCGCCTCCGCGAGCGCTTCCAGCGGTTTCGCCAGCTCCCTCCCGAACAGCGGGAGGCCATCCGTAATGCCCGTCAGTGGTTCCGGTCTTTGCCGCCCGAGCAGCGCCAGGAGATGCGAGAGCGGTGGCGCAACATGAGTCAGGCTGAAAGGCGGGAATTCCGCGAGCAACTTCGCAAAGAGTATGGCGGCGGAAACAATCGACCGTTGCGCAACGAAGGTCCCCGACGTCCTCGTCCCTCTCGTCCCACCCAGTAGTCGGCCTTTCCACATTGTGATCCTCAGCGTTTCTACATTTCGTGAGCTGCTTGCTTGACACGTAGTGCGGCATTCCACAGAATCCTTCCAGTACGAACCTCTGTGAAGGGAGGTCAAGATGGCAACCGACGCATCATGGGGGACCAAACGAGGGTTCAGACGGGCCAGCATGTCGCCCGGACCCATTCCGACGCGGATCGTCTCGAACGAAGAGTTTGTACCACTCCCTCAGACTCCGGACCAAGCCCGTGTCGAGCTGGCCGTTTCCGAGCTGAGCCAACGGGCTGCGATGCAACTCGGAGTGAGCAGACGGGACTTTCTGCGAACCTCCGGCGGAATGGCAGCCACCCTGTTGGCGATGAATTCCGTGTTCGGCCGTTTCTTCGACGTACTCAATGTCGAACTTTTCGAGCCATCTGCCTTTGCCGAGCAACAAGGTTCACCCTATTTCATCTTCGATGTGCAAACACACTACGTTGGTTCAAACTTCGATCCGACGGATGCCGAAGATAAGAGAAAAGGCGCCGTGTCCAAATCGGGACTCCTTTCCTTGCGACGTCGTATCCGTGAGGCGGGGCTCAATCCAAAGCTGGCAGCAGATCGGGGAACGATCGACGACCTCTCGTGGCAGAACTTTGTGAAAGAGGTATTTTTGGATAGTGAAACGTCGATCGGCCTCATCAGCACGCCGCCTGGTCCCTATCCGCAGGAAGCCGTGGTTCCGCCGAACGAGATGGCGCATATTCGCGACGAAGTGAACCGCGTCGCTGGATCGCAGCGGATGCTTGCCCATGGGTTGGCCACGCCACAGCTCGGTCAGGCCGACCTGGAGTTCATGGCAATGCAAGCGGAGACACTGAAGGTCGACGCCTGGAAGTGTTATACCGGTTCCTGCCCCAAGGGTTTCGAGCACGGTTGGTGGATGGATGATGAGCACATCGCCTATCCGATGTTGGAACAGGCGAGAAAACTGAACGTCAGGCGGGTCTGCGTCCATAAGGGTCTACCGCTCGGCCCCGTTCCCGACTACAACCATCCGAAGGATCTGATCAAGGCGGCAAAGAATTTTCCAGACATCGACTTTCTTGTCTATCACTCAGGGCTCAGAAGTGCCTCGGCTGTCGACGAGGTCTTTGCCAAGACCGGCGAGATTCCCTGGACAACGGAGTTCTGTCGCATGAAGAAGGTCGAGCCGAAGATCCAGAATATTTATATGGAACTCGGATCGACATTCGGACAACTGGTGACGACACACCCCGTGATTTGCGCGCATCTGCTCGGGCAGATCATCGAATCGTTTGGCGTAGACCATGTGCTCTGGGGCACCGATTCCATCTGGTACGGCACCCCTCAATGGCAGATCGAAGCATTTCGACGTTTTCAGATCCCGGATCAGTTGGTAGAGAAGCATCGTTACCAGTTACTCACGCGCGAGGTGAAGGAACAGATCTTTGGATTAAACGCGGCGCGCGTTTTTCGCTTGGATGTGACAGCTAAGCGGACCGAGGTGCCTAAAGATTACCTTGGGAAAATCAGGATGAGCTATCTGGAAGAAGGGCCGGAGCCGAGTCACAGACTGTACGGATGGGTGAAATAAGAACAGAGGATCGCTCTGTGCCGCTGTCCAGATACGCGAATGGGAGACCAAGCTGATGAAAAGCGAAATCTTATATCCCGGGGCGTTTCCGATGGTGCGTGTTGAACTTGGGGCGGGGGAACATATTAAGGCGGAGTCAGGCGCCATGGTGTCCGCGTCGCCTACCATTGATATCGAAAGCAAAATGGAAGGCGGCTTTCTAGGAGCCCTGTCGCGCAAATTGCTCACGGGTGAAAAATTCTTCTTCCAAACATTGAAAGCGAATCGCGGGGCAGGCGAAGTGCTTCTGGCGCCGACAGTACCAGGCGAGATCGTGGTGTTGGAACTCGACGGGGTGAACGAATACCTGGTCCAAAAGGATGGGTTCCTGGCCGGCGCCGAGACGGTGAAGATCGAGAGTCAGATGCAAAGTTTCACTCGTGGACTGTTGGGAGGCGAAGGGTTTTTCATCTTGAAGATCAGCGGAACGGGGCCGTTGATTCTGAACAGCTTCGGCGCGATCCACAAAGTTGAATTGAAGCCGGAGCAGGAATACATCGTAGACAATAGCCATCTAGTAGCCTGGTCATCGACCACTTCCTATAATATCGAGCGAGCGGCTTCAGGGTGGGTAGCCAGTTTCACTTCGGGTGAAGGTTTTGTCTGCCGGTTCCGCGGTCCTGGCGTCGTGTACATCCAAAGCCGCAATCCGGGGAGCTTTGGAGCCTGGATTCGCCAATTCATCCCCGTTTCAGAATAGTCCTGCTTCATGACCATTGTCCCCAACGCACTCTGCTTCGGTGCCGAATTTCCCGCGACCGGTTCGCCCTGCCATGTCGAGGTCTCATCGCGAGGCATCACACTCCATGTCGAGGGCTACTCGCCCCAGCCTGATGGAAACACGGTGCCCTTCTCGTTGCTGACGGTGTCTTCTGGTGGACTCGATCATGATCAACTGGTGGTGAAATGGGGAAAGGAACCGTCGACTCGGACGCCGTACGTGAAGGATCCGGTGCTTATTAGAGCCTTTCGAGAAGCGGCGCCACCCGAGCTGACCCATCACTTTGAAGCGGCGGCAGCCAAGGTTCGGCAAGCTCGCACTCATCGGCGACGGATGTGGGGGATTGTTGTCGGCTCACTGGGGGCTCTCGTACTGTTTCTCTGGCTGGGTTCCGATTGGCTCGTCGACCTCGCCGTGAGTCGCATTCCCGTGGAGTGGGAACAGAAACTCGGAGAATCGGCCTATCGCGATTTTCTCGCAAAACAGGACGCGCTGAAAGGCGGGCCGGCCGTTGCGGCAGTCAACGAAATGACCCAACGGCTGACGAGCCAGGTGACCAAGAGCCCGTATACGTTCGAGATCACGGTTGTGAAAAGCGACGTGGTCAATGCCTTCGCGTTGCCGGGCGGCTACATCGTGGTTTTTACCGGCCTCATGAAGAAGGCCGAGAGCGGTGAAGAAGTCGCCGGGGTGCTCAGTCATGAAGTGAATCATGTCTTGCAACGGCATGGGCTCAATCGCATCGTGAAAACGCTTGGCCTCATGGCTGTCGTAACGATTTTTGTCGGTGATCCGCAAGGCTTAGCCGGCCTGATGAAACAGGTCGGTCTCGAACTGGTGACGCTCAAGTTCGGCCGGGCACAGGAAACAGAAGCCGACCTGACAGGGTTGCAACTGCTTCAGCGGGCGAAGATCGATCCAGCCGGCATGATCCGGTTCTTTGAGCGACTGTCAGAAAAAGATCAGGGGCGAATGGAATGGCTTTCGACACATCCGATGAGCACGGCCCGTGCTGAACGGCTCAAGGCCGAATTGGTATCTCTGCCAAAGACGATCCCGGAGCCGTTTACCTTCGATTGGAAAAAGATTCAAGAGTCGCTCGGTGTTCAACCGGTGGCCACGCCATGAAGCAACGCGGAGCCGTTCGCATCGGAGTGATTGCCGATACCCACGGGCTCTACGATCCCGCCGTTGAAGAACATTTTGCGGGCGTGACCGCGATTGTGCATGCGGGAGACATCGGCGATCGAGCCGTGATCGAGTCATTACAAGGTATTGCCCCTGTGGTGGCCATATCTGGCAACGTCGACGACTACGAGCGGAGTGGATTTCCTCGACAGATCGTGATCCGTCGGCAGGGCAAGACCGTCGCCGTGCGCCACGTGCTGTATGAGCAGGGCAAGCTGACGGAAGACGCGAGAAAGTGGCTGGACTCGTTACAGCCTGATGTATGCATTTTCGGTCATAGCCATCGCCCAACGATCGCTCGGTATGGACGCACGCTCCTCTTCAATCCAGGATCAGCTGGTCCTCGACGGTTTACCCTTCCTCGAGCGATCGGGATTCTGACGATTACCCGCGAATGTGTCGTCCCGTCGCATGTGCGATTGAATGATAAACCAAGGATTGGACATAGAGGAAAATCGAAGAGACGCGTAACCGTAGCAAAATCTTCTCGGGGGCAATGAAGCAGTGTATGATCGGTTATGTATGACGGTCCAACCCGTTTAGTACCACGGACAATTTCATGGAGAAGAGGAGGACAAGATGAAGCCTGTTGCAATGATTGTTCTGACGGTCGTACTAACGAGCGTGCCTATCTCACGCGCTCTCGCCGCGAATTCTGATAACGGACCAGGCTGCGGTCTTGGCAAGCTGGCATGGTCGGATTTTAAGCGACAAAAGGATATTGCCCCACAAGTGCTCATGGCGACCACCAACGGCACCTTCGGCAGCACGACATTCGGGATTAGCAGCGGCACGTCCGGCTGCACGAATGACGGAAAAGTTTGGGCAGAAGAACGGACCAATGTTTTTGTTGCTGCAACCTTCGACGGTCTGACTGCCGAAATGGCTCAGGGAGAAGGAGAGCATTTGACATCATTGGCGACGATGATGGGTGTGCCGGTAGAGCAGCACGCGCAGTTTTTTGCTCTTGCTCAAGAACGATATCAGGAACTCGTTCGCGCAGGAGACACCTCGCCGGCCGCGATGATTAAAGCACTCAGCGATGCCATGGTCGGCCAGCGAGTGCTCGTGCAAGTCGTCGTGACCAAATAGTGTGCCGGCGTGGCAGAGTTCGCGAATTTTTTTCTAGCAATCTGTCCAGGGTTGAGTATAATCAGCTAGTAAATCGACGAGCATGTCTCGGCGCACTTCACCATACTTTATAGGAGGAGGTTTATGTTCAAGAAACTGCTCATGCTTTCAGTGGCGGTGCTGTTTGTCGGGACGCAAGTTGGTCTCGCGATGGCGGCCAATCCGGATACCGGACCAGGCTGTGGTCTCGGCAAGCTCGCCTGGAGCGATTATAAGGGACAGAAGGAAATCGCACCGCAGGTCATGATGGCCACCACCAATGGCACCTTCGGTAGCACGACCTTCGGGATCAGCACCGGCACATCCGGTTGCACCAACGACGGCAAGGTCATGGGCGACAGCAAGACGATCATGTTCGCTGAATTGAATTTCGACAATTTGTCACAAGAAATGGCCCAGGGCCAGGGCGAACACCTCGCCTCGCTGGCGACTCTGATGGGTATTCCGGCCGAGCACCAAGGCGCCTTTTTTGCGATGACCCAGGAGCGCTACACCTCCTTGGTGAAAGCTGGCGAAGCGTCCCCGGTGGCGATGGTGAAGGCACTCAATGAGGCTGTGGCGGGCAACCCGGTTCTCGCCAAAGTTTCTGCCCAATAACTCAATCCCAGTGGCCCTGGCCCGCAAGGGCCAGGGCCTTTTCTGTTTTCGTGCACCTACCTTGGTACTGCCGCTCATTTCCGCTTTTGTGTTCCTTTTTGGCGTTGGCGGGGTGACCGCTGAAGAACTGCCATCAACACCGTACCTCGAACAACTTCGCGAGCAAGCTCGATCACTCCGCTTGGCTGATGAACGAGAGTGGCATCTCCTTCTCCATTATCGTCCCGGGCTATTTGGCGGATACGAAAGCGAGCAAGATGATCCGGGATTCTTCATGTCTCCAAACGGCAAGATCGACCCCCAGGGTGAACTCGATGCCACGCTGGCCCAGTTCTTCTCAAAAGATCTCGTCGGCCGCTCGAAGCAGCCTGCCCAATGTGCGTTGATCGCACGTTATCACTGGCTGAAAGAACGGCTAGTCTTTGACGATGCGCGGCTCCCGCCTGTCGCGTGTGAACGGTTCGATCGATGGTACGCCGACTTCGAGGTCCAGTCGATCACACTCATTTTCCCCTCCGCATTCATGAACAATCCGGCCTCTATGTTTGGCCATACACTGCTTCGGGTGGACCAGAGGGGCCAGACGGAACAGACGCGCATCCTGGCCTATACGATCAATTTTGCCGCCGATGTCCCGCCGGATGCCGGAATCGCCTATCCGATTCGAGGCATCTTCGGCTTCTACAAGGGTTATTTCTCCACCATTCCGTACTACCTCAAGGTTCAAGAATACCGCGACATCGAGAATCGTGACATCTGGGAATATCGACTCACTTTCACGGATGTTCAACTGCGGCGGTTCCTCATGCATGCCTGGGAGCTGGGCAACGCCTATTTCGACTATTTTTTCTTCAAAGAAAACTGTTCCTATCATCTCTTGGCGTTGCTGGAGTATGCCGATCCCTCGCTGCATCTGACCGATCAGTTCACGTTCTGGACTGTGCCGGCTGATACGGTACGGCTCATTGCCGCCCAGCCCGGTCTGGTCGGTGATATCGCCTACAGGCCTTCGCGGAGCACAATCATTCGACGCAAGCGAGAATCCTTACCACCGGACGAACGGAACCTTTCCGCACGGATCGCGGCGAATGTGGGGGAGATCACGTCACCGGCATTCACAGAGTTGAGTCGAACGCGGCAGGCGTTTCTCCTTGATCTGGCATCGGACTACCTGAGATATCGAATCGAGACGACCGATTCGCCGTCGCCTGAACTCAAGGAGCGTAATCGGGCGGTGTTGACGGCGCGCAGCCAGCTCCGTATTCCTTCAGCGCCTTTTCCGGTCGTTCCATTCGCCCAGCAGCCTGAACTGGGCCACAAAACCTCGCGGGCCAGTGTGGGGGCCGGCTGGCGGAACAATGATACGTTCGAGGAGTTCACCGTACGTGCTGGGTATCACGACCTGCTCGATCCAGAAATCGGATACACGCCAGATGCGCAGATTGAGCTGGCTTCGATTAGCCTCCGTCACTACAACAGCGTCGATCAGACCAGGATCGAGCGGGCGACCTTCGCCAACGTCCTGTCGCTCTCACCGATGGATGCGCTGTTCCACGCGCCGTCCTGGAAGATCAATGTGGGAATGAACACGATCCGCTTCGGCGACTGTCAGCTCTGCAGCAATGGTGTGGCCAATGGCGGCATCGGTGCGGCAGTGGAGTCGCACTGGCTGAAGCGGGAGGTCTTCTTCGCCTTCGCGGAGGCAGAGGCCAATTACAGCCACGCTTATGAAGAAGACCATCGTGTCGGCGGGGGAGGATCCGTCGGCTTGTTGGCTGATCTCACCGACCGATGGAAACTGATGGCCTCCGGAACATACCTGCGCTATGCGTTGGGGGATAAGTCGGACGATTTTCGTTGGTTCATAGGCCAACGCTATACGTTGAGCCAGAATTGGGCGCTCCGCCTCGAGTACAACCACCGCGACCACGATAACGATGTCGTATTCTCGGTGCAGGCGTATTTTTGAGGAACCGATGGGTGCAGCGAGTCTACCTGGGCAACATGCGCTCTACTGCGCCACGGGAGAGAGCCATGGTACCGACACACAGTATTTCCCCCGTTTCAACATGCACGACCTTGGAGTTCACCTCGATGCTCGATTGTCCCACGTCGGCGTACAACGTAGTCACCACGGCTTCGACACCCAGAAGATTTCCTATTCTCATCGCCGAGTCTTCGTCGAAGCCTCCGGAATGTGTCAGATACAGTTCTTGCATGACTTTGGCCAACTGAGAGCGTTCAACGATTCTCGCGACGTTTTCTTCATGTAATTTGGCGGTCAGTTTCTCCGTGAGGTAACTCCCAAGTGGTTGGCTCTCATTTCCAAGCGTATCGCGAACGGGAAGAACAGCGATGCGCCCTACCTTGTGATCCTTGAGGTCTGTTGCAAGCCGGTGCGCGAGTTCCCTCACCTTGGTGTCAACGGACATGGCCAGACCTTCCGGACTGTTTGCAGCCAAGGCTTCGCTTCGGGAAGCGGTGCTTCGAAAGGAGTATCTCGTATACTTCAATTGACTTTCTTCAGCCGTTAGTATGGCTGGTGAGGGTGGGGGCGGTCTGTAGCCGGTGATATCAATCACTTTATTTTCACGATTGAACACAACGGTTGTTTCTTCGTCATGTCCCTGTCCCAATTCGATCAGGCTGTAGATTGGCTCGCCAAGAATTCCGATTATGGTCAGCCAAGCATAGCCCCACATAGCGGCCCGCCCGGGATTGGGCGTATTTCCCATCTCGTACTGGAACGTTTCTTCGTACTTCCCGTTTTCCAATTGCCTGCTTGAAGCAGGCTTCCCAAACTCGAGCTCCACGTCCTCGCTCGTCGCTCCGACCTGAATATTGTCAAAATTCGGTTCGGGGTGCCCATGAAGGGCCATGGCGATCGAGCATCCGGACAGGAGGAGAACCAGGCAAAGGTTCGCGGCGGAGAGCAAGAATTGTATGGCAGACGTCTTCTGATAGAGGGGATGGGGCATCGTCATGGTCCCCATGATCCAACGGACCCGATCCTTATATGAGATTTGCACCCAAATGAGCAATACCCAGGAAGGAGGGGAAGCCGATCGAATTTGATGTTTTGTGGTTTCTGACGATATAAGATTCCTGTCATGGGTTCGCGACCATCATGAGCGTGCTCGACCGATTCTTCGTCTATCATCCGGACCCCTGGAACGATCAGGACTGGAAAACCCGCAGCGGCGTTCCGCTGGAAGACGTCTGGTTTCAGTCGAGCGACGGCACGAAGCTGTTCGGCTGGTACGTCGAGCAGGCCGCAACGTCGGCGGTCGTCCTGTGGTGCCACGGGAACGCGGGCAATATCATTAATCGGCTCGAGAATCTGCGCGAACTGTACCGACTCGGTCTGTCAGTATTCCTCTTCGATTACCGTGGCTATGGACGCAGTCAGGGCTCTCCTTCAGAAGAGGGGCTCTACCAGGATGCACTTGGTGCCTATGACTACCTAACACGGACTCGTCTGATCCGACCTGAACGAATCGTGCTATTCGGGCGCTCGCTCGGGGCCGCTGTGGCTGCAGAAGTCGCGTCGCACAAGCCGGCCGCCGGGCTCATCCTCGAATCACCCTTCCCTTCGATCGAGGCGGTGGCCAGGTTTCATTATGGAGGCTTGCCGGTCCATTGGTTGCTCGGCGCGGAATTCCGGTTGATCGATCGATTGCCCCAGCTCTCCCTGCCGAAACTGATCGTGCACGGTGATCGAGACGAGGTGATCCCACTCGAACTTGGTCGGCAGGTGTTCGAGGCAGCCAAACCGCCCAAATCGTTCTATGTAATCAAGGGCGCCGACCACAATAATACCTACCATGTCGGCGGAGAGTCGTACTTTCATCGCTTCGCAGAATTCGTCCAGTCGGCCATTCGTTCTTGATTTCCTCTTCTAGGCGACAGGTCCTGCAAGATAAAGATTGGCGCAGGCTGCGACTTTTGGTACAGTGCGCGGCCATATACCCGCGGCACATCCGGGGAAAAAGAGTGGGCCACCATCGGAAACCAAGGAGGGCTGAGTGAGAATGTCGTGGCATCGACTCGCATCGGGGATGTTTGGTCTCACCGCGCTGTTCCTGGTTGGTTGTGCCGGAGAACTGGGATCTTCCCACACAGGCTCGCTCGCCGATCCACCCTTGACGGATGGAAACTCGTCGTCGGCATCTGTCCAGAATGTCGCCGCCCCGATTGAGGCGGCTCATCCGGACAACCCACTTCTGCATCGTGTGGCGGAGAGCAAGGCGGCGGATGCTGAGCTGTCGGCACCGGTGACACCGGACGAACCGTTCGATCCATTTGCCAAAGCAGAAGAGACGGTCGGCGAGGAGTATGATCCCTGGGAATCGTTCAATACAAAGATGTTTGAGTTCAATCGCCAGATGGACCGTTGGGTCTTAAAGCCCGTCGCGAAGGGCTACGACTTCATCATTCCGGACTTTGTCCAAGTCGGGATCAGCAACATGTTCGATAACATCCGGTTTGCTCCGCGTTTGCTCAACAATGTGTTTCAAGGGAAGATCAAAGGTGCCGGGATAGAAGCCGGACGTTTCTTGCTCAATTCCACTGTCGGTTTAGCTGGCTTCATCGATGTGGCGACGGGGATTGA
>Ga0187821_10000278_pt1 | contig 12484 bp, 9 predicted proteins | sample NC_wetland_sal_i_20_FD_132442 | JGI IMG/M metagenome (GOLD analysis project Ga0187821, IMG submission 132442) | Wetland sediment microbial communities from Neuse River Estuary, North Carolina, USA - SourceSoil_1 | ecosystem: Environmental > Aquatic > Freshwater > Wetlands > Sediment | place...
ACGGTGTCGTCCCCGGCGATGGTGCCCGCCACTTCCTTGAATTTTTCGGCGTCCAGCGCGGCGGCGAGCGGTTGCGCGCCCGAGGGCGGCGTCTTCAACACCAACAAGTTAAAGGCTGGGCGCACGTCAACCAAAAATTCCCGCAATGCGCGAGCGAGCGGCGGCATCGGCGCCGCGGCTTCGTTGCCGTTGGTCAGCGGCTTGTAGCCCGCCGCCGTCTTGACCAGCTTCAGCTCGGACATGTCCCGCGAAAGCGTCCCCTGCGTCACGCGGACCTTCATGTGCGACAGCCTGCGCCGCAGTTCGTCCTGGCTCGAAATGGGTTCGCTCGACACCAATTTCAGGATCTGCCCTTGCCGGAACCGCTTGTGTACGTTCAGTGCCATGGTCAACTTAAGTTTATGCACCCACTTGCATAATTATGCGCGGCGCCTCGGACCCCTGTCAATTCTTTTTTAATATTTTTCAGAAATATCTCCTGCCGTTCGAATTGGATGCGATGTAGTGGCACAGGCTTCAGCCTGTGGATTTTAGACCTTGCAAGGACTAACCCCCACAGGCTGAAGCCTGTGCCACTTCGCTTCGGCGCGAGTTGCTTTTACCTTCATCGCCGGGTTGAGCCGCCACGAACCTGAGTGTTATTCTCCAAACGATGAACGACGTTCCCACCCGCGAACTGCCCGCCGCTTCTCCGGAAGCGCAGCATCGAGCGCTGTTGGAAGTGGCCGAAGCGATCTCCCAGCATCGCGACCTCGGCGAGCTGTTCCATGAGCTGGCGGAGCGGCTGCATCGCGTTGTGGATTTCGAGTACTTGAATTTGATCCTGCACGATCCCGCGCAGAACGTCATGCGCCTGCACATCCTCGAGTCCCAAATGCCACGCAATACCCGCCTCGGAACGGAATTCCAGGTCGGTCAAACGCCCTCCGGCTGGGTCTGGGAAACGCAGCAGCCTTTCATCCTGGATGACCTTACAAAGGAGACGCCATTTGCGTCCCTGCTGCAAAACATTCGGGAGAACGGTGTCAAATCGGTTTGCTCGCTCCCGCTGACCACGGCGCAGCGCCGGCTGGGCGTCATGAGCTTTGGGCGCAGCACGACGCATCAGCACACCGAGAGTGAAATCGCGTTCCTGCAACAGGTGGCGCGGCAAGTCGCGGTCGCCGTTGACAATGTGCTGAATTTCGAGAGCGCGCAGGCTTACCAGAGGCAACTCGCGCGTGAGCGCGACCGCCTGCGCGTGCTCCTGGAGGTAAATAACGCGGTCGTTTCGCAACTTGACCTTCACGACCTTTTGAGCGCCATCGCCGCGTCCCTTCGCCGCGTGATTCATCACGAATACACGAGTCTTGCATTGTTCGATTCCGCGAAGAATCAAATGCGCGTGATGGCGCTCGATTTCCCGCAAGGGAAAGGGCTGATCCACGAAGAGATGATCGTTCCACTCGACGGCACGATCGCCGGGAAAGCGTTTCGCAGCCGCCAGCCGCTCGTTCTGGACCGCGCCGGCATGAAAGAGTTTAAGTCGCCGACCTCGCGCATGATGCAGGACGAAGGCGTGCGCAGCGTCCTCAGCATGCCGCTCATCAGCCACAATCGCGTTCTCGGCACCATCAGCCTCGCGAGCCTTCGCGACGCGGCGTTCCAGCAAAGTGACGTCGATCTTTTGTTTCAAGTGTCCGACCAGGTGGCCATCGCCGTCGAAAACGCGCTGGCCTTTCAGGAAATCGGCGTGCTCAAAAACAAGCTTGCGCAGGAAAAGCTCTACCTCGAAGACGAAATCCGATCAGAAATGAATTTCGATGAAATCGTCGGCGAGGGCGCATCGCTGCGCGCCGTTCTGAAGCAGGTGGAAACCGTGGCTCCGACCGACTCGACCGTGCTCATCACCGGCGAAACCGGCACGGGAAAAGAACTGATCGCGAGAGCGATTCACAATCTGAGCCCGCGGCGCGAACGCACCTTCGTCAAAGTCAATTGCGCCGCGATTCCCACGGGCCTGCTCGAATCGGAATTGTTTGGCCACGAGCGCGGCGCCTTCACGGGAGCGATCGCGCAGCGCATCGGCCGGTTCGAGCTTGCGCATGGCGGCACGATTTTTCTAGACGAAGTCGGCGACATTCCGCTCGAGTTGCAGCCCAAACTCTTGCGCGTACTTCAAGAACAGGAGTTCGAGCGATTGGGCGGCACGCATACCACCCGCGTGGATGTTCGCCTGGTGGCCGCCACGAATCGCAACCTCGACGAGATGGTGGCCGCGCGAACCTTTCGCACCGACCTCTACTATCGTTTGCGCGTGTTTCCCCTTCACATGCCGCCCTTGCGCGACCGCCAGGAGGATATTCCCGCGCTCGTGCGCTACTTCGTGGAGAAGCATGCGCGCCGCATGAACCGCATGGTGGAAACAATTCCCGCCGAAACGCTCGACCTGCTCGTGCGCTACCCGTGGCCCGGAAATATCCGCGAACTGGAAAACCTGATCGAGCGCGCCGTGATCGTCTCCCCCGGCCCCGTACTCCGCGTCCCCCTCAGCGACCTCAAGTCTCCCTCGGAACCGGTAGCGGACAACCTCACCCTGCGCGCCGCCGAGCGCGATCACATCCTCAAAGCCCTCGAAGCGACCAATTGGGTCCTGGCCGGCCCTCGCGGCGCAGCCGTCAGATTGGGCATGAAGCGGACCACGCTGCAATCCAAGATGCGCAAATTGGGCGTCGTAAAAAATCGTTAAGCCTAGATGATTCAGGATTCTGCCGATATTTAGGCATGCGCCGAAATATCGGCATTCACAATACAATCAGATTTATAGAATTCCTTCATCCACATTCAAAATTCAATCGTAAAGTACTGTATATAAGCTATTTAATTATTTTGATTTCATTTCGGCACTATGGCTATTTACCTGCGGGTAGGCTGGGGATCAGCCCTTTTCGGTTCCGGAAAGAAAGCAGATGCAATGCTCAAAGTGACGAAAAATCAAGCAGATTCGATTGAAACTTGGGAGCTGGAAGGGAAACTTTCGGGGGACTGGGTTAAAGAACTTGAGCGCTGCTGGAAGGAGCGGTCATCGTCGGCCGGAGTTTTGTTGCAAATACATCTGAAAGCGGTCAGCTACATTGATGTTGCGGGCAAACGATTGCTAACCGAGATGCACGGGCGGGGGGTTGAAATCAAAGGATGCGGTTGCATGAGCAAGGCGGTTGTGGAGGAAATTACAAGGCACGCGAGCGCCAATTAGCCGTGCCGGTTCTCTTTTCCACATGGCGAGTTGGGAATCAGTTTCAGAACGGCTGTATGGGCGTGAATTTTTCCTGCATTGAGGTTTGCATCATAAATTGTGCCGATCATTGTAATGGTAATGGCGATTTATTTGCCGAGGGGAAGAAGGTCGTGGTCGCCTAAGTTGGCGGTCATCGGCAACAAAAAGCGAGGCAGGACGTCCAATTCTGTTGAGGAGACATTTTATTCGCACATCATCGTAATAGAACCATGGCAGGGCAAAACCATTCATACGTTCCATACATTCCGGACAGGGGGAACACGATCATGATACAGGAAAACCATTATCCAAGCAGGGAACGTCTTGGCGAAATCAAGATGGAAGAGCAGAGCGAGGACCAACTGATTGAGCGAGGGCTGAACGGCGATGCGCGCGCGCTGGACGCGCTCTTTGCGCGCAACACGCGCGCTCTTTACCAGACAGCGCTGCGCGTGCTCGGCAATCCGGAGGACGCCGAAGAGGCGCTGCAGGAGGGTTTACTTTCCGCCTATCGCAATCTTCCGAGATTTGAGAGGAGATCGCAATTTTCCACGTGGCTGACACGCATCGTGATCAATGCGGCCTTGATGCGGCGGCGCAGCAAACGCGCCCGGCCTGCCGTGTCGCTGGATGAATTTGTTTCCGAGGGCGAGTTGCCGCTGGCTGAACGTTTCGCCGACGACGGCCCGAATCCCGAACAGCTTTACGCGGGGACCGAACTCGGCGATCGCATGAACAAGAAACTCGCGGAGATTTCTCCGCTGCTGCGCAAGGCATTTTGGCTGCGGGAAATTGAAGGGTTGTCCGCGGAAGAAGCGGCGCAGGTGCTGGGCGTATCGCGCAACACGCTGAAGGCGCGGTTGTGGCGGGCGCGGCAGGAGCTGGCGGCGCGGCTGGGGCTTTCGCTGGAACCCACACTGGAGCCTGCTACGTAACCGTAGGACAGGCTTCAAGCCTGTCGGTTGTTTCGCACTCCATCGAAAATCAAAAACAGACAGGCTGAAGCGCGTCCTACTTCAGCATTTCCAAAACTTCTCCGGTGGCTTTTTCGATGTCGGCGTGCAAGCTGTTGCCGTGGGCGTCCATCGTGACGATGGCCGCGAAATTTTTCACGCGCAGGCGCCACATCGCTTCGGGGATGCCGAATTCCATCAGGTCAACGCCCAGAACTTTTTCCACGGTGCGCGCGTAGTACTGCGCCGCGCCGCCGATTCCGTTCAAATACACGGCGCCGAATTCCTTCAGCGCGGCCAAAGTTTTCGCGCCCATTCCGCCCTTGCCGATCACGGCGCGCACGCCGTATTTTCCGATCACGTGAGCTTGATAGGGCTCTTCGCGGATGCTGGTGGTGGGGCCCGCGGCCTTGACCTTCCATTCGTCGCCCTGCTTCAGCATGACCGGGCCGCAGTGATAGAGCACGGCGCCGTGCAAGTCGACAGGCGGCGCATTCTTCATCAAGTAGGCGTGCACATTGTCGCGGCCGGTGTACATCTCGCCGTTGATGAGGACGACATCGCCCACTTTCAATGCGCGCATTTGCGCTTCGGTGAGCGGGGCGGTCAACACGACTTCGCGGCCAGTCAATTTGAAGCCGGAGCCGCGGGCCATGCGTTCCACCGGGCGCGCAGGATCGCGGTACAGCCAGCCCGTGATCGCGCCTGTCTTCGCGTCGAGACGCACGCCGAGGCGGCGAAACGCCCAGCATTCGTAGGCCACCGAAACGAAGAAACTTGCCGGCAGGCGATTCGCCGCGGTGATCTTGCAGCCGATTAAGGAAGACTTTCCGCCGAAGCCCATGGCGCCGACGCCGAGCTTGTTCGCTTCTTCCATGATTTCCGCTTCGAGCTTGGCGAGCGTCGGGTTGGGATTTTCATCCTCGAGAGTTCGGAATAGCTGTCCCTTGGCCAAGTCGTAGCCGTGGGCGCGGTCGCTGCCGATACAGACACCGACGGCGCCTGGCGCGCAGCCTTGCCCCTGCGCCTGCCACACGGCATGCAGGATGCATTTGCGCACGCCTTCGAGGTTGCGGTCGGCGCGGCCCAGGTGATCGAGCATGCAGGGCACGGAATACTGAATATTCTTGTTCTCGCAGCCGCCGCCCTTGAGGATCAGTTTTACTTCAATGTCGTCTTCTTCCCATTGCTCGAAATGAATGACCGGCGTTTCTTCTCCCAGGTTGTCGCCGCTATTTTTTCCGGTGAGCGAATCGACGGAATTGGGCCGCAATTTTCCGAGGCGCGTGGCCTCGGCGACTGCCTCTTTAATGGCCTTCTTGATGCGAATCTGGTTCACGCCGACGGGCGTGTGGACAATGAATGTCGGCATGCCGGTGTCCTGACAAATGGGGCCGGAATCGTCGACGGCCATGTCGATGTTGGACAGAATGATGTCGAAGGCCTGGGAAGATTGCGTGTCCGGCGTTTCTTCCTTGGCCGCGATATTCATGGCCGCGCGAACGTCGGGCGGAAGATTGGTGGACGTCTGTGTAATCAGTTCGAGCAGGCTGCCGGCAAGGAATTCCATTTCACTACCTCCCCAAACTCGCCATTTTACACTTCTTTGGGATGTGGGAAGCGAGTTTCAGAGAGTTTCAGAGAAGGGGACTTCACAGGACTAGGCCATCTTCGTACATGAGCATCTTATTGACGTAGGATTACTTCTACCCTAATTTAGGCGGGTCGCGGCGCACCGGGTGCTATACTCCGTCAATCCTCTCGTCCGGCGCTGGAAAGGATCAAACTTATGCTTATGCCTTTTCTCAGGAAGACTTTTACGCGCGCACTTTGCGGATCAATGGCGATCGGTCTGGCCGTGCCATTGTTCGCACTCCTGGCTGTCCCGGCCGGCTTCGCCCAGGCACCGGCCCTGCCCGCGTTCCAGGCGACAGATAAGAGCCCGAACTTCAAAGACGGGAAGGTGTTACTTGAGGAGCGCCGCATTCGAGCGTATTCGTACCTCGGGGGCGATGAAAATATCATCCGGCAAACGCTCCAGCGGATCGTGAGGCAGGAAGGCGACGCCCCCGGTGGGTGGGTCTATGAGTGGAGCGTCCTCGGCAAGTATTACGAAGGCCGTGGCGACACGCTCCTTGAAACCGGACAGCGGCGTCCGGCCCTCAACGCCTACATGACCTCGAACGTCTACTACGCGCTCGCCTGGTTCCCGAGGATTAACTCGGAACAGGAGGCGAAGGCTTATGACGCGCAGTTGCGGGTATACCAGAAGGGCGGCAAGCTGTTCGAAGTGCCGCTGGAGTTGGTGAAGGCTCCATACAAGGATGGTTACATCACCACCTATCTGCACAAGCCGTTCGGCGTCGCGAAACCGCCGCTCGTCATCTGGTACGGGGGCGTCGACCAGTACAAGGCAAACCACTGGCGTCCCATTCAGGACATGCTCGCCAAAGGATTTGCCGTCGCCACGCTCGACCTGCCCGCCTTCGGCGAGAGCAGGCAGTGGCCTCCGGATACCAAGGCGGAGGCCAATTTCGCCGTTCTCGACACGTATATGAAGCGAGAGGACATCGACACAAAGCGGATCAGTTTCTTCGGGCAAAGCTATGGCGGGGCCGCCTCGTTGCGCGCGGCGCTGCGAAACGATCCGCGCGTCAAGGCCATCGTGGCCATGTGCGCGGGGCTTCACTTGGGCGACAAGAACTCGCTCGCGCCTGAGGCAAAACCTGGAGATAAACTGATCAACGGACCTCTACTCGTAGCCAACGGCACGCGCGATACCGGCAACCCCGTCCCGGACCTGGTTTCGACCTACCAGTCGGCGAAGGAGGGCGATCTGTGGCTGCTCGGCCGCGGCGAGCATTGCGCGGTGGAGTACTGGCCTGTCATGATCCCGCAAATGGCCGACTGGCTGAAAGAGAAGATCAATAAATGACGGACCGGGCTTCCTAGAGAAACTGCTTCGCATTTACGCGGACCAACTAAATAAATAGGTCGTGCCAAATTCTGCTCGACGCTCATCGGAATTTCAGCCGGATTTGACTCGTGCCGGAATCCGGTGACGCAAATATCATCGATCTTTCAGAATTGGAAGCGGGTAATCCTGAAAACGACATTTAGGAGCGCTCCATGAAACCGATACTCAGGTTTTCCATTGCTGCTGTCACGGCCGGGATCTGTTTTCTCATGTTTTGCGGACAAACGCGGAATGATGTGGTTGCCGCCCAAGGCGGCAAACCGGTGATGATGTACCGGTTCTATACGGGCAAAGATGGGCTGTCGCACATGGAAAAGATTGAAGTGAAGAATTTCGACCAAAATAACTTCGCCAACCTGATGGAAACGACAACGGGAGCTATGCTCCGCAGGTCAAAACCAGATGCGCCCGGCGCGGATTTCGGAGGGTTCCATCCAGGACCGCGGCGACAATATATCTTCGATCTTGCCGGCCATGAGGAGGTTGAATTTTCGGGAGGGGAGAGAATCACTCTAAATCCCGGAGACATAGAGCTCATTGAAGACCTCGCCCCAACCAAGGGCCACCGGAACCGCAACCTCGGACCTGAGGACCGTCTGGTGTTGTGGGTACCGATCGCCGATCAGACGGTGGTGCGTGATTCGATTTCAAAATAATCGTGACCAGCGTGCTGTGGCCCATATCCCGGGAAGAATCCGGTTTCAAGAGGAAGAGGGCATCCTTCCGGGTCACTCGTGAAAAGGGCGAGACCCGCTTTGTTACCGGATGAACTCAGCTGAATTCTAGAAACGCCGCTTTCCCTTCGGTTTGCGTGGCGGCCCTGATATGCTTCGGCCGGTCGCGACCGCGCCACGCGCTTGCGCCCATGGAATGCTGCACACACCAAAGCAACGGAGGTTCTCATGTCGTTTCGATTTGCTGCTGCAGTCACGTTCGCCCTGCTCCTTATGACTCCTTCCTCTGGAAGGACCCAGGTTTTGACGGAGCGCAATGTTTCGCTTCACATGGCCTTGACGATAGCGGAAACGGCCCTGGCACAATGCGGCGTCAACACATCGGTTGCCGTCGTCGATCGCGCGGGCCGGCTCCGTGTTTTCCTCCAGGGCGATGGGGCGTCACCACACAATCTCGAACTCGCTCGCCGCAAGGCTTATACGGCTCTGACCTTCCGGCGGACATCGGCCGAGTGGGCGATGCGCACCGAAACAACACTTTCCGGGCAGCGAATGCTTGCCGACGTCATCCCGCTCGCCGGCGGCGTTCCAATCAAAGTCGGCGAGGAAACCATCGGCGGAGTCGGCCTGAGCGGAGCCCCGATGGGAGGGGAGCAGGAGGAGGCCTGTGCCAAGGCCGGCATCGCCAAAGTAGCGGATCAACTGCGGTGAGGCAGGCGGCGCAAGAACGCATCTACAGCTCGCCGCACAAGTTCGGCGGATGAAGATCCGGTTTTTTTGCTGATAAGCTTCAGCCGCTTCACCTGGTCCGGGCGAAGATAGATGTTCGTGCGCGTCTTCACTGTCCCGCCGAACATACACCACTATGGCAGCGTGAGCCATTTCGTGTTTAGGGCCAATGCGGCGGCAGGACTTAAAATCCGAATAATGACTCTGTAGCACGCCTGAACCCGTTCAAATAACGTCAGCGGGCCGCTGTGAGAACTTTTCCCTACCTCGACAGCTTCATTCCTCGAGGAGCGCCCTAGAAGCCGACATGGAAGGGGCAAAATGGATTGGAAGCTACTGATCCGAACGGCAATCAGCTTTCTAGCCCGAGTTACTCACAACGCGAGGAACGAGAATCGCTTTTTCCTGCGACAGGGACGTGGTAAGGCCGTTTGTAAATGGTTTCAGCGGAACATGCTTCAGCCCGTGAGGTTTGCGCAAACCCCACAGGCTGAAGCCTGTTCCACCGAGACCGTTTGAAGTTCTTCGGCCCGTCTATAAAAGATTTATTCAGAACTCCATTCAAGGCTTTGTGAGAAATCCGGGCTAGAATTGCGGCGTTGATCGCGGTAACAGCTTATGAAACAATGTGGCAACATTTGAAGCACATGACGCTACCCGGATGCGACAGCAAAGGCGTGACTTAGTTTGGGATACCCGCCCCCTTTGAAGCAGAGGGTTGGGAGTTGCCCGCCGTTGCGGGTCTCCGGGCGCGCCACTATTGCCAAGAAATTAAGTTGTGCAAATGCATTTTGGAGGAGCCAATGAAAATCGCACGTCTAGTGTCATTCGCTCTGGCTGCCGCTGCCATGTTTGTGCAGGCCGGCGCGGCACAAGCGGCCATCAAAACACAGTGGATCGACTACAAGCAGGGCAGCACGCCGCTCTCCGGCTATCTCGTCTATGACGATGCCGTCCAAGGCCGGCGGCCCGGTGTGTTGATGATCCATGACCGCTCCGGCTTCTCGGAGGGCACGCTCGCTGATGCCCGGATGATCGCTGGGCTCGGCTATGTGGTGTTCGCGGAGGACATTTTCGGGAAGGGCGTCGTCCCCAAGACCGTTCCCGAGATGATGGAGACGATCGCGATTTACGACAAGGATCGTCCGCTGATGCGTTCGCGTGCTTTGGCGGGGTTCGATGTCCTAAAGGCACAGCCGATGGTCGATCCGGCGAAGCTCGCCTCGGTGGGTTACTGCTTTGGCGGCACGACCGGAATCGAGCTGATCGAAACCGGAGCGCCGCTTCTCGGGTTCGTCTCGGTGCACGGCGCGTTTCAGAATTTCACGCCGGAAGGCGCAAAGAACATCAAGGGCCGCGTCCTCATCCTGCACGGCGCCGAAGACCCGGTTGCGCCGATGACCGAACTCGACGCGGTGATCTCGCAATTCCGCGCCGCCAAGGTGGACTTCGAAGTCAACCTTTACAGTGGCGCCGCGCACGGGTTTACGAAGCCGCAGAATCCGTCGGAAGTGCGCGCCGACGATGAATATAAGGTGGCGATGGCGCGCTTTCTGAAGGATCTCCTAGGGCACTGAGGCATGAAAGTAGCACAGATTTCAGTCTGTGGGGTTTAGACCTTGCAAGGACTAAAATCCACAGACTGAACAGGCTGCGGAAAAAGTCAGGCAGGGACCGGTTTTTGTAGCACAGCCACTCTTGGCTGTGCGGCTTTTCCAGCACTTAGCAAAGGCACACAGCCAAGAGTGGCTGTGCTACTTTTTCTTACTTGGAATTCGCGGGCTCGAGACCGCTCTTCTTGATGGCTGCGTAGGCGACCGGAGACGCGAGCCATTGGATGAGCGCCTTGGCCGCCTCCGGATGAATCGCCGTTGCGGGAATGCCTGCGGCAAACACCGTGACTCTTTGCGCGCCGGGCGGTAGTGGACCGACGATGTCGATGCCCTTCACGGGGCGCAGTTCACTGATTTGCTGGAAGCCGATCTCGAATTCTCCCGTTGCGACCACACCGCCTACCGGATCGGCCTCGATTTTCTTGCACTTACTTTTGATCTGGTCGGCGATTCCCAGCTTCGGAAATAGTTCGGTAGAGAGATAGACGCCACTGGCGCTGTCGGAATAGGCAATCGATTTTGCCGCCAGCAGCGTGCGCTTCAGTGCGTCCACCGTGCTGATGTCGGGGTGGGACGCTCCGGCTTTGACGGCCATGCCGATCTTGGATTGGACAAGATCGACACGGCTGCCCGCCCGAACCTTGCCCTGCTTGATCAGATCGTCCAGCGCGGGCGCGGCCATGATCACGACATCGATGGACTCGCCGCGTTCGAGGCGAATCGGAATGGCGTTATGCGTCGTTCCCATGGAGGGGCCGAACTCGGTCACAAGCTTGTTGTGCGTGGCGCCTTCGTATGCGGGGACCAATTCCAGATAGGCGGCTGTGAACCCACCGGAAGTCACGACCTTGATTTCGTCCGCGCGCGCCCGTGCGAAGCTAAGAAGCGCTCCGAGCAATGGCAGCACCGCGACTGCGGTAAATTTTCTACGGAAAATTGTCTTCATGAGATTCCTTTTCCGGCGCGCGATTGCGGCCCGGACGAAATAGCCTTCTCGATCATAAGGCATTTCAATTCGGCGTGAAATCATCAAATCCTCGATGCGGAAGGCGGGAGGACAATGCTTTGAAAATCGAGCGTAGTCCCCTAGCTCGGCCACGAAGATGCCCGTCCGCCGCGGCGGCGGACGGCCGCTACAAAACCGTCCCGCATCGGTGGAGGTGGGCTTTTATAGAGGCCGCCCGTTCTTTGGGCGGGCAGTTGTTTGTTTCACCCATGGCCAATCTAGGTCGCCGCCAAACCGGGCCGGGCATTGCGTTCTATTGCGGTCGGATGTATGGTTGCGGGCAGCCCGGAAGTCAAAATCGAAAATCCCGCTGAACGAAACAACGACGGAGGAAGCCCATGAAATACACATTGTGGATTGCCGTGTTTCTGCTGGCGATGGTTCCGCAGCAGCCGGCCCTGGCTCAAGGAAGTGGCGATCTGGTGAAACAGGCCGTGGCCGCAGAAGGCGGCGCCGATGCGCTGCGCGGCGTGAAGGGCCTCGCCATTAAAGGCGATGCAAAGTTCTGGGAACCGGGACAGTCATTCGCTCCCGACGGCGAAACCCGCTTCATGGGGGACGCGACGTTCACCATGACCTGGGATCTGGCCAAAGGGAGCGCCAGCACCGCATGGGTGCGCGATCAGAAATATCCGGACCCGATCATACTGAAGTACACGGAAACCTTGCTGCCGACGATCGGCTTCGTGACCGATGAGAAGGGCAGCCAGCCCATGTCCGGCATCCGTGAGGCGGCGCAACTGCGTGAACTCGAGCGCGTGTCGCCGTGGCTGCTGGTCAAGGCCTTGAACGAGCCGAAAAACGTCGATGCCGCGGGATCACAAAAGCTCGGCGCGCAGACCTTGCCGGCGGTTTCCTTCGCTGACGGCGGGACGACGTTCATCATTCTGTTCGATCGCAAGACGCATCTGCCCGCTGCAATTCGCACGCGGGATGATGACAACATTCACGGCGATTCCAATTACGACGCCGTGCTTACGGATTGGAAAGCGGTTAATGGCGCGCAGATTGCCCAGTCGCTCTCTTTTCAAATCGGCGGCGTCGAGGTGGCCAAACTCAACTATCGCGACGTCACTGCGAATCCGGCCATCCCGGCGGACACGTTTGCGGTGCCCGACTCCGTAAGAGCGGCGGCCAAACCGGTGGCGACCAGCAACGTGCCCTATCAATGGGTGATGCGCCGGCTTTTTCTTACGCGGTTTCTGGACAGCGACAATATTATTTTCCCCAACGGCGGCGGCCTCAAGCTGGTGGAGCTGGCGCCCAACGTGCAACA
>Ga0187821_10000279_pt1 | contig 12472 bp, 13 predicted proteins | sample NC_wetland_sal_i_20_FD_132442 | JGI IMG/M metagenome (GOLD analysis project Ga0187821, IMG submission 132442) | Wetland sediment microbial communities from Neuse River Estuary, North Carolina, USA - SourceSoil_1 | ecosystem: Environmental > Aquatic > Freshwater > Wetlands > Sediment | place...
CTTCTCGTTCAACAGCCCCTACGGCGCCTGTCCCGATTGCCGCGGCTTCGGGAACATCCTGACCTTCACCCTCCGCCGGGTCATCCCGGATCCGGGGAAGACCATCCTGGAAGGAGCGCTCGAGCCCTGGGCCAATTCCTGGCGCGCTCACTTCATGCCCAAGCTGAAGACGGTCTCGGAGCGCTACGGGATTCCGCTGGACGTCCCCTTCCGGTCCCTCTCGAAGGAGCACCAGAAGATCCTTCTCCACGGAGCGCCGGGGTTCCGCGGCGTATTTCCCTTCCTGGAGCGGTTGAGGGAGAAGTCCTACAAGTCGAGCGCCCGGTTCCTCGTGAAGCATTACCAGGAGCCCATGGTCTGCGAGCGGTGCGGCGGGAACCGGTTGAAGCCGGAGGCCCTTGAGGTTTTCGTGGGGGGCCGGAACATCGCGCAGCTCCTGGCGATGACCGTCGGGGAGCTGCGGGCGTTCCTATCGGCGCTCGCCCTGGATCCGGTGCGGGAGACGATCGCGGCCACCGTGCTCGCGGAGCTTCGCGGGCGTCTCGAATACCTGTCCGAGACCGGGCTCCACTACCTCACGCTGGACCGTCCCTCGAAAACGCTCTCGGGCGGCGAGGCTCAGCGGATCGAGCTCGCGAACGCGCTCGGGGGCAGCTTGAGCCACGCGCTGTACGTCCTGGACGAGCCGACGGTGGGGCTCCATCCCCGCGACACCGAGCGGCTGATCCGCGTCCTGCGCCGCCTCCAGTCCCGTAAGAACACGCTGCTCATCGTGGAGCACGATCCCGACGTGATCCAGTCCGCGGACTGGGTCGTGGAGCTGGGCCCGGGCGCGGGCGAGCGGGGCGGCCGCGTTCTCTATCAGGGGCCTCGCGAGCGCTGGCCCGGCCGGGATCTCGCGGGCGCGGAGTGGGCCGAGGCCGTGGCGGACCAGGGCGGCTCGTCCTACGGCAAGGGGAAGGGGAAAGGGAAGGGCAGCGCGTGGATCGAGATCCTGGGAGCGAGCGAGCACAATCTGAAATCGATCGACGTGAGGATCCCGGTCGGGGCCATCGTGGGGGTCTGCGGCGTCTCCGGCTCCGGAAAGTCCACCCTGGTCGAGGACATCCTATGGCGCGCCGCGGCCCGCGCCCTCGGGGAGGACGCGCCCGAGCCGGGCGCCCACCGATCGGTCCGGGGCCTCGACGCCTTCGACCGGGTGGCGCTGGTGGATCAGACCCCCGTCATGCGGTCCCTCCGCTCGAATCCCGTGACCTACGTCAAGGCCTTCGACCGGATCCGCGAGCGCTACGCCCGGACGCCCTTGGCCCGCCAGCGCGGGTACACGCCCGGAACGTTCTCCTTCAACGTGAAGGGCGGGCGATGCGAGCGCTGCGAAGGCGCCGGGGTGAACCGCGTCGAGATGTACTTCCTCGCGGACCTCTGGGTGCCGTGCGAGTCATGCGGCGGGAGGCGCTACGGCCCCGAGGTCCTGGAGGTGAGAGTCCACGGTCTCTCGCTGGACCTTCTCCTGGACAAGACGGTCGAGGAGACGCTGGCCCTCTTCCAGGGAGAGACGGAGATCCAGGAGCCGCTCTGGGTGCTGGAGCGCGTGGGCCTCGGCTACCTGCGCCTGGGGCAGCCGCTCTCGACGCTGAGCGGCGGCGAGATCCAGCGTCTCAAGCTGGCCCGCGAGCTGTCCGACCGGACCTCGGCCACCACGCTCTTTCTCCTGGACGAGCCTACGGTGGGGCTCCACCGGCGGGACGTGCTCGTGCTGCTTCGCGTGCTGCGTGAGCTCAAGCGGCGGGGCTCGACGGTGGTCCTGGTCGAGCACAACCTGGACCTGCTCGCGGCGTGCGACTACGTGATCGAGCTGGGGCCGGAGGGTGGGGCCGAGGGCGGTCACCTCATGGCGGAAGGCACGCCCGAGGATCTGGCGCGGAACGAGGTCTCCCTGACGGGGCGCTATCTCAGGAGAATCGCGGCCTGCGCGTAGTCGAACGGGCGGTGGCTCGGGAAGGACACCCGGCCCCGCACGAGGAAACCCCATCGCCGGGTGAGAATCGCTTCGAATCCCCCATAGGCATGCGTCTTGAGGTAGAGCTGTGACTTGTAGCGGGTGCGGTTCAGTCCTTCGAGCGAGGCCACCTGGACCACGGTGTGGAAGCCCGGTCCGAACTCGAACAGGGGACGGATTCGCGCGGATTCGCGGTAGCTGTTCACCGGGCGCAAGAGCACGTAGGCGCTGAATACACCCTCGGTGAGCTGGGCCTTTCTGGTTCCCGTCAGCTCTCCCATGACGTTCTCCTCGAACACGCGGCCTTCGCCGATGAATCTCCGGTAGCCGAAGCTCCCCACCGCGTCGAAGAACCCGTGCACCACGCCGGCTCCCAGCTCGAAGCGGCCCGTCTCCTCGCTGGTGCGCGTGAGCGTCGAGGTCACGTGCGGCGTCTCCGAGGAAACCCCGGGCGAGGCCGGGCGATGCTCTCCGACGGGCGGCGTGGCGGTGGGCGGCTCCGGGCGGATCTCCGGCGTGACGGGCGCCGGGAAGCCACGGGGCTCCATCGTGTGCGGCATGCTGTCCGCCACCGCGGCGGTGGAGTCGCGCTGAGCCTGCGCCGCGGAAGGCGCGCACCAGGAAAGGAGGGCCGCCGCCAGGAGCGTGAGGACGATCCGCGTCACAGCGCCAGGTCGCTCGAGGAGAGGAATTGGCCCGCCCTCATGTAGACGCGATAGTCCCCGTGCCGCACGTGCACGCCTTGCTGATCGGTCAGGTCCCAATCGACCGGCGGGGTCCGGAACGGCCCGACGGTGGCGGGCTCGGAGTCGTCGAGGAGCACTTTGACCAGGGCGCCGTGCGCGTCGAAGACCGCGATGCGGACATTGGCGGGGCTGGGAAGAAAGAAGGAGATGGAATACGAAGCCGGAATGTTCGTGCCCGGCGCGTTGATGAGCGCCGCGCAAACCTGGACATCGGTTCCGCCGCCGCCGAACTTTCCGCAGTCGTCCCAGGCAGTTCTCTCCGACCCGGGGAAGAACGCCAGCGGGTTATCCACGTTGTCGGCCGAGCAGCCGACGATGACGGCGACGCAAAGAAGCGCCAGAACACGCAAGGGCACACGCGCTCCGATCCGGCTGCTACGAATGGTAACGGGAATGGAACCGTTCAGGAAGAAGCGGTTGCGGAGAGGGCTGGGGGACGATTCATGATGCCGCGCTCGTCAGACTCTCCGGCTCGAAACAATGGGAGGAAGTTCCCCGCGCATCCACGTGAATTCGCACGTTAAAACCTCGCAAGAAACGACCCGCTGGATAGACTAGGTCTTAGCTGCGGATTGGGCACGAGGCGGCAGGGAACTCCGCTCACGTAGAACTTACTGATCCGACCCGAAACCTGTCAATAGATTTTATGGCGTACCGGCGCGGAAAATCGTCCGATTCGACCCCCCGGGCGGGAATTCTTCCGATTGCGGCGGGGCCCCGGACGTGCTAACTTTCGATGTTTGTCTCGACTGGCGGCGTTTTCGATAGAAGGGAAGCATCTCCGGCGTGTTCGACGAGCTGACTACGAAATTGGCCGGAGTTTTCCGGAAGCTGACCGGTCGGGGCAAGCTGACCGAGCCGGAAGTCCGGGATGCCGTCCGGGAGATCCGGCGCGTGCTCCTCGAGGCCGACGTGAACCTCGCGGTGGCGCGCGATCTCTGCAAGCGCGTGGAAGAACGCGCGGTAGGGGCCGAGCTCCTGCAGAGCGTGGCGCCGGGTCAGCAGGTCGTGAAGATCGTCTTCGAGGAGTTGACCCGGGTTCTGGGGGGCGGGGCCGCCTCGCCGGGGATGCAGTTCCCCTCGAATCGGGCGGCGGTGGTGCTCCTGGCCGGCCTACAGGGATCCGGGAAGACGACGAGCGCGGCGAAGCTCGCGCGCTTCTGGAAGGGCCGCGGGAAGAGGGTCCTTCTCACGGCACTGGACCTGCGCCGTCCCGCGGCCATCGACCAGCTCGAGGTGCTCGGCAAGTCGATCGACGCTCCGGTGCACCTGGACCGGGAGGCCAAGGACCCTGTGGCGCTCGCGGAGAAGGCCCGCGCGCGCGCGGATCGGGAGGGATTCGACCTCCTGATCGCGGACACCGCCGGCCGGCTTCACGTGGACGAGGAGCTGATGGATGAGGTCGCCCGGGTCCACGAGGCGCTCCAACCGAACGAGACCCTGCTCGTCCTGGACGGCATGACGGGGCAGGACGCGGTACAGATCGCGGAGGCATTCACCCGGCGGCTCCGCGTGACCGGGTTCCTGCTCACGAAGATGGACGGGGACGCGCGCGGGGGAGCGGCCCTTTCGCTCCGGGCGGTCGCCGGCGCGCCCATCCGTTATCTGGGCGTGGGGGAGAAGGTGGACCAGCTCGAGCTGTTCCACGCCGACCGGCTCGCGTCTCGCATCCTGGGCATGGGCGACGTGCTGACTCTGGTGGAGCGCGCTCAGGAACGACTGGACCATACCAAGGCCGAGGCGCTGGAGAAGAAGCTCCGGAAGGAGCGATTCACGCTCGAGGATTTCCTGGGGCAGCTCCAGGAGATGAAGAAGCTCGGCCCGCTGGACGAGCTCATGAAGATGCTTCCGGGCGTCAAGCTTCCGCCGGGGACCGCGCTCGATGCGCGGGACCTCCGCCGGACCGAGGCCATCATCCAGTCGATGACGCGCGAGGAACGGAACCGGCCGCAGATCCTCGACGGCAGCCGCCGCAAGCGGATCGCGCGGGGCAGCGGCACCACGGTGCAGGATGTGAATCGCACGCTCCGGCAGTTCGAGCAGGCGAGGGAGATGTTGAAGCGGTTCGGCGGCGGTAAGCGCGGCCGGCTCCCGATGGGCATGTAGCTCCCCACGGGCCGGCGCACCACACACGGAGGAGCACGGGAATGTCAGTCGTCATTCGTATGAAACGGGCGGGTGCGAAGAAGCGTCCGTTCTACCGCGTCGTCGTCGCCGATTCGAGATTCGCGCGGGACGGCCGCTACATCGAGCAGCTGGGCTATTACGATCCGCTGACCGATCCGGCGAAGTTCACGATCGATACCGGGAAGTTCGAGCAGTGGATCCTGCGCGGGGCCAGGCCCTCCGAATCCGTCGAGGTCATGATGGCGAAGCACGCCCCCGCATCGCTGCGTCCGGTCCGGATTCCGGCCGAGACGCGCGCCCTGCCCGAGGCCGGAGCCCCGGCGCCCAAGGCGAAGAAGGCCCAGAAGACGAAGGCGGCCGCGGCCAAGACGCCGCGGAAGCCGCGGGCGGCCACCAAGGCCAGCGAGAAGAAGGCCAAGACCAAGGCGAAGGCCAAGGCCCGGAAGAAGAGCGGTGCCGCGGCGCCCGCGAAAGCCAAGAAGGCGAAGAAATCCAAGAAATGAGCGATCCGACGCAGCTCAAGTCGTTCATCGAATTCTGCGCCCGGAACCTGGTCGATCACCCCGACCTGGTTCACGTGGACGAACGCGTCACGGGGCAGACCGCGGTCTACACCCTGCGGGTCGGGCCGACGGACCTCGGGAAGGTGATCGGCCGGGAGGGAAAGACCGCGCACGCCCTGCGCACGCTTCTGTCCGCGGCGGCCACCGCCCTGGATCGCCGGGCCGTGCTCGAGATTGCCGACTGACGATCCGGACGAGCCGATCCTGGTGGGATCGGTCGCGCGGGCTCATGGGCTCGCCGGCGAGGTGGTCGTGGACGTCTGGAGCGAGGCGCCCGAGCGGTTCAAGCCCGGAGGCGCCGTGACGGCGCGGGTGCCGGGAGGGGCCGCCCAGCGGATGGTGGTGGAGACGGCGCGGCCCTTCGGGGAGCGGCTCCTCGTCCGGTTCGCGGGCATTGCGACGCGGACCCAGGCGGAGGCGCTTCGGGGCGCGGACCTCACGGTGCCGCGGCGCGACGTTCCGCCGCCGCCCGAGGGCGCGCATTACCGCTTCGAGCTGGTGGGGCTTCGCGTGCGCACCCCCGACGGCCGGCACCTGGGAACCGTCGCGGACGTGTTCGCGACCGGGAGCAACGACGTGATCGTGATCCGCGGGGAGCGCGGGGAGCTCCTGCTCCCCTACCTCACGCACGTGGTTCTCTCGATCGACCCGGAGCGCGGCGAGATGGTGGTGGAGGTTCCGCCGGGCCTGAACGAGTAACCCGGAACGTCCGGCATGCGCTTCTCGATCCTGACTCTGAACCCGGGCTTCTTCCCGGGCGCGCTGGACGAGGGCATGATCCGCGTCGCGCGGCACAAGGGACTTCTCGAAGTCGCGGTCGTGGCCATCCGCGACTTCACGGAGGACCGATACGGCACCACCGACGACTACCCGTACGGGGGCGGCGCGGGCATGGTGATGAAGGCCGAGCCGATCCTCCGCGCGCACGAGAGCGCGCTCCGCGACGCCCTGGCCGGGACGCCGCGGGTGCTGGTCACGTCGCCCCAGGGAACGCCGTTCACGCAGGCCAAGGCCCGCGAGCTGGCGCTGGAGCGCGAGATCGTGGTCCTGTGCGGGCGCTACAAGGGGATCGACGAGCGGGTGATTTCGCTCCTCCAGGCCGAGGAGATATCAATCGGCGATTACGTGCTGTCGGGCGGGGAGCCGGCGGCCATCGTGATTCTGGATGCCGTGGCCCGGCTCATCCCGGGGGTGCTGGGGGACGCGGAGTCCGCGGAGGCGGATTCCTTTTCGGAGCCGCTCCTGGACGCTCCCGTGTACACTCGCCCGGAAGTCGTCCAGGGACACCGCGTCCCCGACGTTCTCTTGAGCGGCGATCACGAGCGCATCCGGGTCTGGCGGCGCCGTGAAGCGATACGTCGGACGTGGCGCAAGCGACCCGACCTGCTCCTCGGGCGAGCACTGAGCCAGGAAGACCAAAAGCTGCTGAGTGAAATAAAGAAAGAGGAGGAGGGACGATGAGCACGATCGAGCGGTTCGAGAACCGGTTCAAGACGGACCGGAAGATGGATTTCAGTCCGGGCGACACGGTGAAAGTGCACGTGCGCGTGATCGAGGGGGAGAAAGAGCGCTCCCAGATCTTCCAGGGTGTCGTCACCAATATACGGGGAAGCGGCATGCGGCAAAGCTTCACGGTCCGCAAGGTGTCGGGCGGCGTGGGCGTCGAGAGGACGTTCCCGTTTCATTCCCCGGCGGTCGCCAAGATCGACCTGGCCCGGAAGGGGAAGGTCCGCAGGGCCAAGCTCTTCTACCTGAGAGGAAAACGAGGCAAGTCGGCGAAGGTCGGCGAGCGCGAAAAGCTGAATCCCGAGAGCGCCTAGACCGGTCCGCCGAACGATGGCGCGTCGAGGTCTCGCCCGCTTCGATGACGACTACCGCGCCCGCTGGGGCGACCTCCTGGGTGGGGTCGACGAAGCGGGACGGGGACCCCTGGCCGGCCCGGTCGTCGCGGCGTGCGTCGTGCTCCGGCCCGGGACCAGGATTTCCGGGGTGCGCGATTCCAAGATGATGACGGCGGCCGAGCGCGAGGCCGCGCTGGACCGGATTCGCGCGCGGGCGGTCGCGATGGCGGTCGGGGTGGGCAGCGTGATGGAGGTGGACGCGTTCAACATCCGCATGGCATCGCTCCTCGCCATGCGCCGGGCGGTCAAGGCCCTGGGGATGACTCCCCAGGGCTTTCTCGTGGACGGCATGGACGCGCTGGTCTGCGAGGCGCCGTGCGAAGCGGTGGTGGACGGCGACGCGAAGAGCCTCGCGGTGGCCGCGGCCTCCATCCTCGCCAAGGTGACCCGCGACGCCATGATGGACGACCAAGCGCTCTCCTATCCGCTGTACGGGTTCGAGCACAACAAAGGGTACGGGACGCCCGAGCACTGCGAAGCGCTCAGGCTTCACGGGCCCTGTGAGATTCATCGCAAGAGCTTTCGCCCCGTCCGGGAGCTCCTCTTCGTTCAGGAGGTCTTCGAGGGCTTCTGAGCCCGCGGGAGGGGGACGGGATGTGGCGGGAACGCGCGGCTCGCTGCGGCGAGCGGATCGCTGCGGAGTTTCTGATGCTTCGCGGCATGGACGTGGTGGACCGGAACGTGCGGGTCGGACGCGGTGAGATCGACCTCGTGGCGCGCGACCGGGAGCAGGTGGTGTTCGTCGAGGTGAAGTTCCGCACCGCGGGCGGGCGCGGAACCCCCCTCGACGCGGTGGGCGTGAAGAAACGCGAGGACGTCGCGAGAGCCGCGGCCGGCTATCTCTCGCGGCGAGGGCTTCTGGACCGGGCCGTGCGGTTCGACGTGGTCGGAATCACGTGGAGGGCCGATGGGGAGGAGCTCCTCGTCCAGCACGTACCCAATGCCTACCCGGGAGGCCGCCGGCAGTTCTTCTAAGCGCATCCTGATCCTGCACGTGCGCGCCGGCGTGGGTCACGAGCGCGCGGCCCGCGCGGTGGAGTCGGCGCTCCGGACTCTGGATCCCTCCTGCGAGCCCATCGTCAAGGACGCGCTCGAGTTCGCGTCGCCGTTCCTGCGCACGTTCTACGCATCCTCCTACAACCGCCTCGTGGACCGCGTCCCCCGCGTCTGGGGATTCTTCTACCGGCGCGCCGAGAGGATCCCGGCCCTGAGCTTCCGGCAGCGCGCCCGCTCCGCGCTCCTCGCCGCCGGGTGCCGTGACTTCGCGGCCGCGACGCGGCGTTTCCAGGCCGACGTGGTGCTCTGCACGCAGTTCCTGCCCGCCGAGGTGTTCGCCCTTCTGCGCCTCCGCGGCGACGTTTCGGTGCCGGTCTTCTGCGCGATCACCGATTTCTCGATCCATCCCATCTGGGTCTACCCCGGGATCGACCGCTATTTCGTCGCCACCGATGCCGCGAAGGAGGAGCTGGTCGAGACCGGCGTCGTGGCCGGCGACCGTATCGAGGTGACCGGCGTGCCCATCGATCCGCGCTTCGCGACGGGGGCCGGGCGCGAGGCCGCGCGGCGGGAGCTGGGGCTCGATCCGGACCCGCGCCGCCTCACGCTGCTTCTCATGGGGGGCGGATTCGGATGGGGACCCATGGAGGGCATGCTGGAGGAGGTTCTCCGGTTGCCCGAGTCGGTGCAGGCCCTCGTCATCGCGGGGAAGAACGAAGCCCTTCGCCTCAGGCTCGCGAAGCGGGTGGAGGGGCAGCAGTCCAGGATCAAGGTCCACGGCTTCACCGACCGCGTGGATCTATTTCTCGAGGCGGCCGATCTCCTCGTCGGCAAGGCGGGCGGGCTCACCTCGAGCGAGGCGATGGCGCGCGGCGTTCCGATCGTCGCGGTCCGGCCCATCCCCGGCCAGGAGGAACGCAACTGCGACTATCTTCAAGAGTCCGGCGCGGCGGTGCGCGTGCACGATCTCTTCGATCTGCACGTCAGGCTCACGCATTTCGTGGGAAACCACGCGGACCTGGAGCGCATGCAGGCGAACGCGCGGGCGATCGGCCGGCCGGACTCCGCGTTCCGGGTAGCCCGGTCGATCCTGAGCGGATTGACACCCCCGGGGGCGGGTGGTAGCATGCCTTGATGACGAAAACTGCCGCAAACGACGTCATTACATCAAGATCGGCCGCGGAGAAGGAGAGCCGCGAGACGCGTCGGGGCGTCTTGATGGTCATCACCGGCCCGGGCAAGGGAAAGACCACGTCCGCCTTCGGGCAGGCGCTTCGAGCCCACGGACACGGGTTCAAGATCGCGATCGTGCAGTTCATGAAGGGCCGGATCTACGGCGAGCTGGACACGCTCCGGTCGCTGCCGCGCGTCGAGGTCTGGCAGTTCGGGCGGGTCGCCTTCGTGGATCCGAAGAATCCCGATCCCAAGGATCGCGAGCTGGCGCGGCAGGGGATGGACAAGGCGTGGGAGATCGTCCGCGGGGGAGAGCACGACCTTCTCATCCTGGACGAGATCAACGTCGTCGCCGACTTCGGGCTCGTCCCCGTCGAGGAAGTGCTGGATCTGGCGAGGGCCCGCCCCAGGTGGATGGACATGATCTGGACCGGGCGAAGCGCGCCCGCGCCGATGGTGGAGCTGGCCGACACGGTGAGCGAGGTGCGCGAGATCAAGCACCATTACCGGAAGGGGATCGAATCGCGCGCCGGGATGGAGTACTGACCCTCGCGGAGGGCCTCCTCGAGGGCGATGCCCGCTCGCTGGCGCGGGCGATGAGCCTGGTCGAGAACGGCGCGCCCGAGGCGGAGGCGCTGCTCGACCGGATCTACGGCGCCCGAGCGCCGGCGCCGCGGGTCGGCGTCACCGGCCCGCCGGGGGCGGGGAAGAGCACCCTCGTCGCCGAATACGCCCTCTTGCTGCGCCGGGACGGCAGGCGCGTGGGCGTGGTCGCCGTGGATCCCACGAGCCCTTATACGGGGGGCGCGATCCTGGGTGACCGCGTCCGGATGAGCGAGCTATCGACGGATCCCGGGGTGTTCATCCGGAGCATGGCCACGCGCGGAAGCCTCGGCGGCCTCGCGGCGCGGACCGAGGAGCTGTGCGAGCTTCTCTCCGCGTGGGGAAGCGACATCACGCTGATCGAGACGGTGGGCGTCGGCCAGTCCGAGCTGGACGTGGCCCAGGCCGCCGATACGACCCTCGTGGTGCTGACCCCGGAGTCGGGCGACGCGATCCAGTCCCTGAAGGCCGGGTTGATGGAGATCGCGGACGTGTTCGTGGTGAACAAGTCGGACCACTCGGGCGCGGACCAGCTGGTGGCGGCGATCCGGTCCGCCCTGGCGCTCCGGCCGCCCGCGCCCTGGCGGCCGCCGATCGTGCGCACGGTCGCGACCGAGCGGAGCGGAATCGACGAGATGCATCGGGCCATCGAAGCGCACAGGGCCTTTCTCGCCGAGCCGGAGGCGTCGGAGGGGATCCGGCGCGAGAAGATCCGGTCGCGCCTCAAGAACGCGGTGCGCGAGCGGCTGCTCGAGCAGGCCTGGGAGCGCCAGGGCGTGGGCGCCCTGCTCGACCGGGCGGCGGACGAGGTGCTCCGGGGAGGGGTCTCCCCCTATCGAGCGGCTCGGAACCTGATCGAAAGGATGACGAACCATGGCGAACGCAGCCCGAACTGAGACCGCGACCGAGCGCGTGAAACGCGAGGCCGAGGGCGCGTCCGCGCGGAAGCCGGGCGCCGGAGAAAACGGGGCGTCGGGAACACCGCCTCAGCTCTTCGAGACGCTCTCCGGGATCCCGGTGAAGGCGCTCTACACGCCGGAGGACGTGAGCCCCGGACTGGCGGAGCGTCTGGGCGAGCCCGGGACGTTCCCCTACACGCGCGGTCTTCATCCCGAGATGTACCGCGAGCGGCTCTGGACGATGCGCCAGTTCGCGGGGTTTGGCTCGGCCGAGCACACGAACCAGCGTTTCCACTATCTCCTGGCTCAGGGCATGACCGGCCTCTCCACCGCCTTCGACATGCCGACCCTCATGGGTTACGACCCGGACCACGCGATGTCGCTGGGCGAGGTGGGACGCGAGGGCGTGGCCGTCTCCTCGCTCGAGGACATGGAGATCCTGTTCCGTGGGATCCCGCTGGATCAGGTCACCACCTCGATGACCATCAACGCGCCCGCCGTGGTGCTCCTGGCCATGTACGTCGCGGTCGCGGAGAAGCAGGGCATCCCGCCCGGGAAGCTGGGCGGAACCGTCCAGGCGGACATGCTGAAGGAGTTCATCGCGCAGAAGGAGTGGATCTGCCCGCCGCGTCCTTCCGTGAAGATCTGCGTGGACATGATCGAGTGGTGCGCCCAGCACATGCCCAAGTGGAACTCGATCTCGATCAGCGGCTATCACATCCGCGAGGCGGGCGCGACGGCGGTGCAGGAGCTGGCGTTCACCATCGCCGACGGCATCGGCTACGTGGAGGAGTGCCGGAAGCGCGGCATGGACGTGGATCAATTCGCGCCGAGGCTCTCCTTCTTCTGGGACGTTCACAACGATTTCTTCGAGGAGATCGCCAAGTTCCGCGCGGGCCGGCGCATCTGGGCGAAGCTCATGCGGGACCGCTTCGGCGCGAAGAACCCGCGCAGCTGGATGCTGCGGACCCACGCGCAGACCGCGGGCGTCTCGCTCACGGCCCAGCAGCCGCTCAACAACGTGGCCCGGGTCGCGCTCCAGGCCCTGGCCGCGGTGCTCGGCGGAACGCAATCCCTCCACACCAACTCCATGGACGAGACGCTGGCGCTTCCCACGGAGGAGGCCGCGACGGTGGCGCTCCGCACGCAGCAGATCATCGCCTACGAGACGGGCGTCACGAGCGTCGTGGATCCCTTCGCAGGCTCCTACTTCCTGGAGGCCCTCACCGACCGCGTCGAGGAAGAGGCGATGGCGATCATCCGGCGCATCGACGAGATGGGCGGGATCATCCAGGCCGTGGAGCGCGGGTACCCCCAGAAGGAGATCGCCGACTCGGCCTACCGCTTCCAGATGCAGGTCGAGCAGGGGCAGCGAACGATGGTGGGCGTGAACCGCTTCGGGGGCGAGGAGGAGATCTCGATCCCGGTGCTCAAGATCGAGCCCGAGATCGAGCGGCGTCAGATC